>OCZT010004341.1_pt1 | contig 14297 bp, 23 predicted proteins | sample 1539031 | NCBI WGS metagenome assembly OCZT01 (sample SAMEA3539308, study PRJEB22396) | soil metagenome | biome: tundra; feature: field; material: soil | place: USA | collected 2010-05 | depth 0.15 m
GCGTTCGTCGGTAATCCCTGGTTGCCGGGGTCCACTTGACTACCTGAACTGTTACTTTAGCTCTAATCTTTATCCCTCTAGTCGTTTTTATGAATTTTGCTTTTCTTTGGTCTGATAGAACACTAGTATTACTTGGAACTGGTGCTGTAGATAGCCTGAAATCTTCATGGTGGCTACTGAAGAAGAATAGGGCGGATACAATTATTTTTTCTTTAGTGGTTGGACTTCTTGGTTTTGGAATGGCGATTGGACAATTGATAGTAACATTGATCGCCGCCACGCCGGGTTTGATAATTATTTTTAGTGGTGTTGGAGCTAAGTCTGTAGTTATGGTTGGCATAGGTGTGGTTCTTATAGTTCTAATTGCGTTACCCGTAAGCTTAGTTTGTTCGGGTTATATAGGTTCTATCAAGCAATCTGCGTATGCTATGGCTTGTAGGGATTTATGTTTAAAATGGGGGATTCCGTTTGGAATCGACGTTCCGGTTCCTGTGATTACTCCGCCGATACTCATCAATAATCTTCCGCCACCGTCACTCCCTGTTTCATAAAGAGAGTTTGAATCAATAGCCAAGAATAAATAGTTTTAATAACCAGTTTGTCAGCAAAGCGCAAAGGCATATGAACATAAACGTTTGCACTTGACGGGAAGTCCAGGCTAATTTGATTCTCTTCCCAGTAACTAATACAAAAAGTAAATATAGAACCGTTCCTAATGCTACTAAAAAAAGAAGTGGTCCTAAAGGATAAACATAGAACGCCTTTCCAATTTCACCTCTAGACATTGCTACAAAACTTCGAGTGCCTCCGCAAAAAGGACAAGGTTGTCCAGTGATTGTATGAAAAAGACAAGGAGGGAAAGGATAGATGTTTTTGCTCCACAGATAGGAAAAAAGAAACGAACCACCAAGAGACAAGGTTCCGAGAGTAAAGAAATTATATTCTCTTAGGGTCATCTTTTTCAAAAAAAGATTGTCTACCATTTCCATATGATAGTACATTCTTGTATATAAGGGATGCTGTTGAGGAAAATCAATATACTTTCAAAATTAAGGTTCATGAGGTAGTTGTAGAAGGGATGTGTCTGTATAGTTAGAAAGTTATTATGTTGGCCGAACGGGTCAAATTAGGAGTTAAAATGTCTGAAACCCCACAATGGCCCGCTTCAAATCAAGGAAGTTCAGGTAGCGTTGGCGATAATTCTCCACAAAACCCATCGCCTAACTGGTCTCCACCCCAGTCCGTGCCGCCTCCTTCTCCTCCTTCAGCGTCACCACAAAGCTGGAATCCACCCCAATCTCCTCTTCCATCTCCCTCACAGGTATATCATCCGGGGCATCCTGCTCCGATAACCCCAAAAGGTAACCGTGGCGTTTGGTGGATAGTTGGCTTAGTAATTGGGGGAATTTTCTTCGTTTGCTGCTGTGGTGGAGTGGCGAGTTTGGTTCTGTTGGGAAATTCTACCAAAAATGTATTCACCAACATCAGCAATGGTGTTGGCGCTTCCCCAAGTTCTTACGGTGCCCCCGCCCCATGACTATACTCCCACTCCTCGATAACCGTCTGGTTGTTGACGATTTTGTCGGATTTTATGTTTAAAGTATATCCTATAAGAACTAGCGGTAAAAACCGCATGAATGTGAACTTCTTCAAGGATATGCCTCGCGAAAAATCATAATTAAAGAGTATGGGTAGTTGTGGCGAGGACATCTGTGTATAGTTAAAAAATTATTATGTTGGCCGAAATGGTCAAATTAGGCGTGTAAATGTCAGAAAACCAACAAGGACCTACTTCAGGTTTCGATGGCGGGAATTATCCCCCTCCAGCCGTACCATCACCGTCTCCTCCCCCAAGCTGGAATCCGCCCCAATCTCCGCCTCCACCTCCACCACCACTCTCAGACTGGAACCCAGCGGGAGGCTATGGAGCGCCTCCAGCGAGTAATACTGGCTTCGGTGGCGCCCAAAACAATTATGGTAGTTTCTTGATGCGTTTAGTTGCCTTTATTCTTGACTCGTTAATTATAGGGATTCCTTTAAGCATTCTTGGGTTTATCGTAAGTAAAATAGCGGGAAACCTAGCCCTAGATCTTTTTGATTTAGTTGAAATCGTAGCGGTAGCGGCTTATTTTGTTTATTTCTGGTCTCAACCAGCCCAGGACCTGGGAGGAATTACAGTTGGCGCTGGTCAAACTCCGGCGATGTCTTTGTTGAAATTAAGAGTGGTAAGCGTAGATGGATCTCCGCTTGATGTTGGCAAAGCTATAGTTCGCTATCTCATGTTTATTCCCTCTACTTGTGCCTGCTTTTTAGGATTTCTATGGGCAGCATGGGATCCCCAACATCAAGGATGGCATGACAAAGTTGCTGGAACTTACGTGGTTTCAATCGAATAGAAAAAAGGATTAAATAATCGATAGAGATTCGATGAAGTTCAGGGGACCTCAACTTGTCTAATAAAGGAAATTCCTTGACAATAAAGAAATGTCTGAATTCTCGGGCTTTCTCTAGCTGAAAACCTTGTCGGATATTGTAAACTGAGCAAATGATTAAAGAGCGCTCTTGGCTGGTTTTGGCAGGAAACGGAAAACGTGTGTATCAATCTTACGAAATTTATTGTTCTTGCCGCTTACCACCTTCCTTAAAAAAATCCGAGGTAGAAATGGTGCGAAAACAAATTATTGCAGCAGAAGAGGATAAACAAAAACAAGGTGCTCACTATATTTGGAATGAAAAAGTTTTCCGGCTTGAAAAAATTTCGTATGGAAAAGAGTTGGTTATGGAATTCTCGCCATCGGACTACTTCACCTCTCTCGCTCACAGAGTGATTGATCCTTCTAAACTCGGGAAAATCACGGACTGGTCCACTCCTGCAAAGGATATTTACGCATCTTTGGGAATCAATTTGAGCTTGATCACTTCGGATGGTTATACTCTAATCACCCGCAGAAGTGCGAAGGTTTCTTTCGCCCCAGGCCACTACTCGATTTCTGTAAATGAAGCACCGAACGAGTCAGATTGGGATCCGAAAACTTTAATAATTGATCTCTATAAAGGAGCTGTGAGAGGGGGCATGGAAGAGAATGGTACTCGTGTGAACGGTCAAGACGTAAACTATTTAAGCCTGGGAGTTGACCGAAATACTTGTCAGTGGGGAATTCTGGGTTCTGTCAATCTTAAGATTAACCGTAGAGAGTTTGCGATCAATCTGAAGCAAGCGTCCGATGCCTGGGAAAGTGATTGTAGTAACTTTATAGAATGGAATCCCCGAAGTGTGCTCGCCAAATTCAAAGAATATCATCCATGGACCAATGCCGGAAGATGCGAGCTTTATCATTGCTTGGTACACGCCTTTTCTCAAGAGGAGGTGGACAAAGAGCTGGTCCAACAGGAAATCTCAAAAAGTTCATTCATGGAGTTTTGATCGTAAGTAAACTCGATTGTAAAAAAACTGTCCGGCACCGTTGGCAGGGCGTACCCGGTCCCGCTCGGGGCAGCGAACAAAGGGGCGCCTGTAGGGCGCTAGCTGCGAGTCGTCGGTAGCGCAGCTGCCAGACTCCTGGCGTAATTCACCTGCTGCTCGATCTGGCCGACCGCGAAGGGCGCGGAGACTGGGATCTGAACCGCGTGATATAGGCCATCCCCCTGGACTGAGACCTGGACGTAGCCCGTGGTGCGTGTGTCCTTCATGAGCAGGAAGAGCAGGCCGAGCAGGCAGAAGAGGAAGAACACGATGCAGAGCACAACCCCCAGCGTCGATACCGACGACGTCGTCATCGTGTTGTTGGAAACGCTCCAGGTTGTTCCGGCCAGGGGGCGGGTGCCACCGGGGGTGATCACTTTGGTCCTGGTACAAGCGATGTCGCCGATGGTGACCAGGACGGGCTCGCTCGCTGGTGCGTTAGCGGCAGGGAGCCAGTCGTGCCCGTCCCACCACCACTTGCCATCGGCGGAGAACTGGGGACCGCCTGCCTTTGGGTGCTCAATCATGTCCATCTCGTGGGGGTACTTGGTGATGTCAGCCATTTGGGTTATCTCCTAATCGTTGCCCTGACGATAAACCCTAGGTACCCGGCTCGTCAAGTGGACGAGAATTCCGGTGAGCATAGAATTTTTCTAACAAAAATCCTGCGTAGAAATCAAAAGCTTCTCGTCCGTAGCACTCTCTTTAGCTTCTTTCAAGAAGTCAAATCACAGAGACTCTTTTCCATAAAGAATCATGACAGATGCCCCTATGTAAAGCAATAATGTAATATGTAAATGCTTAAAGGAGAGCCTAAATTCAAATAACTCTTGTAATAGAGATAATAAGACGTTGCTTTATAATGCGGAAATGAAAGTAAAGATTTGTGGGATTAGAAATAAACAGGACCTTGACGTGGCGGTTAACGCAGGAGCGGATGCACTTGGGTTTCTGGTAGGGCTTACTCATTTTTCGGAAGATGTCTTGGCGCCAAGAGAGGCTCTAAAACTTATTGAGACTGTTCCTCCTTTTGTTACTCCGGTTTTAGTTACCCATTACACTTTGGCTAAAAAGGTTATTTCACTTTCTAGATACTTAGGTGTACAAACGATACAACTGCATAGCGATATTTCTTTGAACGAACTGGCCAAAATCAGAGAGACACTCAAGAGGCATATTCTTATAAAAGCTATACACGTAGAAGACGGTGTAAGTGTGGATTCTCTCAAAACTCAATTGACCGATTACATAGTTTTAGTGAATGCGTTTGTAATGGATAGCCGAACGAAAGAACGTTTGGGAGGAACTGGGGAAACCCACGATTGGAATAAATCCGCAGAGTTAGTTAAATTTTCGCGTAAGCCGATTATTTTAGCAGGCGGTCTGAATCCAACTAATGTGAGAGCAGCTATTGCTCAGGTTCAACCTTACGCCGTTGATGTAAATAGCGGAGTAGAAAAGATTGATGGAAATAAAGATTTTGATTTATGTAATGCATTTGTTGAACAGGCTCGTTCTGGTTCCTAAAAAACTTTTGTTTGGTGCCGTAAAAAAGGTATTTTTAAATTTTCAACCGAAATAGAAAAGAAAGTATACTATAGATGAGATGCGTTGGATAAAACAAAATTTGCAAAGATGATATAATTACAGAGTTAGGTAATCAACTTGAAGTTATAGGATAAGTAATGGAGAAAAATGTTTAAAAACGCGAGAATCAGTTCTTTGTTTTTGTTATCTTCTATACTTTTTGATTTGGCTGCTCTATCAGGGTTGATGGCCTTTTTGGTAGGTCACAAAGTAGTGTTTTTGTCACTGACGTTTATGTTTGTTTCTCTTTCAGGATTGTATATCGTTCTAGCTCAAACGCTTTTTCATAAAAGCTAAAAATGGTCATTGGCTAATACAGGAAGTTCCCTGATAATAGATAAATACCTGAACCTATGGAAGGAGCTGATACTAGAAGAGCGTGATAAAAATTTTGAAGGTTATTCTTGGATTAAGCTTGATTGGTTTATCTGCCTGTGGAAGCGTGGCAATTAGCCCTAAAAACACCGTTCCCCCAACGCCTGTGCCACGCTCGGTTATGCAAGGAGCGCTTTTTAGTGTGTCGGGAAGTGGATATGCTGCCAATACTACGGTGACTCTTACTTTGCACTCTGCAGTAGTGATTATTATTGGTAGTACGGTTAGTGATGCTAAAGGTGCTTTTAGTGCTGTGTTTGGGATGCCAAAAAACGCGCCTCTCGGAGTGCATAAACTGTATGCGGAGGGGCTTGATCCGAGTGGCGCTAGTCATCGTCTCATTAGTCTTTTGAGTGTGATGGGATTGAGTAACAGAATTGGTGCTACGTCTTCGATCTCTGGCAATGTGTACAATACTACTACATCTCTGCCATTGACAGGTATTTGCGTCAAAGCTTATCGATCCGGACAATCGTCAATGGTGGGTGAGTACAGTACGGATAGTTTAGGTAGGTATCGAATTGAGAATCTCCAGCCTGGTCCTTACGTGGTCCAATTTAGTGACTGTGGTCACGGAGTTTATAAAACTGAGTACTATCCGGCCGCTGCATCTCAGAGCGCTGCTCAGGTTCTTCAGTTGGTGCGTGGAGCTGAGCAAATCGATATTAATATTGGTTTGATGCGACGCTAATTAGCATGGGCTTGGGCTGTAACGTTGTTTAATAAAGAGCTTGGATAGACAATAGATAAATGCCTGACCCCAACGACCCAACATATACTGATCAACAACTTGCTAATGCTTGGTATGCATATTCTCTAGAAAAATCTGGACGAGACGTTCCTTCGGCACAAGCGGCTACTGGAGATATAATGAGTAAAATTCAAAGAGGAGAGATGCCTCGACGACTGCCTTCTGCTCAAAATTTTATTGCCGATTCTAGAGCAGAAACACTACTACCGCCACCGCCAGCTCCGGTCATTCAGTATCAGTCTCTAAGTAATTCTGTTCAAATAACTGGTATTTCTAAAGATGCGGCTTTCAAAATTGGATTCTATGGCGTCTTTGGAATTCTAAGTGCATACCTAATAATAGCGGCCGTTTTGGGTGTGCTTTTTGTATTGCTTTTAATTCTTGGGATTGGGTCTGCACTCGGAGGACATCCCACTCCAACACTGACACCTTAGGATCAAATGTCTATTAGGAAACGTTGGAAAAGATTCTGGAAGAACTTTGATTCTTTTATATAATCATTGCCTAACCAAGCAATTCGAACGACAATAGGTAAATGTCAGATCCTGCCAAAACTGAATCCTTGCTCTTGGCGGTTTTATTTAAGCTTCTGAGTAAAAATCCAACTATTGAAAGTATTACGGCACTTTCCTGGGATGAATTTTTACTTCTTATTTCGGCTCACTATCGCAATCAAGGGTATATCGTTGAGGTCGTAGGAGGGCCTGATGATCAGGGAAGACCTAAGCCGGATGGAGGTATTGGTTCGATTTCTTGATAGGTTCAACAGCTATCCACTTTGTCCCATCCCATAAATATTTTCTATCTGGAGAATAGATTGCTTGAGCAGCTACTGGTAGAATCGGGTTTGCTGGAGCAGGTGATGTTATTAGTTGATCTGGCACTACTGGCAAAAATGGTTCTGAGATGAGTCCTTTTGAGTAATCATACGGTTTGCCGTCAGGATAACTAAGCTTCATTTCCCCGCTTCTCATTCGAGAGAATATCTCATCAACACCAGCTATTGCTTCGGCTTCAGAGGAGGTATTTTGTGCAGCTAATTTGAGCCAGGCCGAATATAACTCTGAATCTTCGTCTTTACTAGGTCGTATTGCCATAAATTAAGTCTAATGAATGGTACAGGATGCGTCTACTTATTGACGATTGAAGAGGGATTAAACAATAGAGGTAACGCGTTAACTGTTTATCGCTTTTAATTCAATATCCATAAACTTTTCAGAATCCAAACGTAATAACTCTATTTGTTCTGATTCAGGAATCGCTACAAATCTCTCAAGAGCACCAAGATGTGATTCCCCGTTTCGAGCATTCTGAAAATCTTTGTCTCCTAAGTAGTCTTCCGCATAATCTCGTAATTCAACCACCAAATCTTCCATTGCGTTTTCGTACGTCTCACCGTATCCAAAAATTTCCCAATTAAAAACGGAAGCTAGTACTCCCTTCTCGGTGAACACAATTTTCGTATCAAATAGATCTGTCAGAGAAGTTTCAGAATTTTTATTTGTTTTCATTTATACCATTCTACCATCACCTACCGTCAGGCGAGTACATTCAGCTCCGTAAAACTTATGTGTCATGCCCAGTATCTTTAACGATGGAAAATCATCGGCAAAATCACCAAGAAGCAAATAAGGAAGAAAATAAGACACCCACAGCCTGCACAGCTCCGACGAACATCTGACGCCGCGCCAGTCCAACGACTATCAGGAGAATACATTAGAGATTGCTCGTATTTGTTTGGTTATCAATTGTTGCCATTTCAAAATCAATTCTAGAGATAGGTACCTAATTGGGCAAACGATTCCAGCCAATTTCAGAAACCCTTAAAACCTAGAATTTCTTGATCAAGCCCACTGATTATAGCCCTAAAGAGACTGGCTCGGTCTCTCTGGCTTGCATATCGCTTAAGAACCTTACCTCGGGACGCTTTTGAGAGAGGCGTTTGCGTACGGTATAAAGCGAAGCTGCCAGGTCGGGAGAAATTATGGCAACTGCATTTTGATGTTTTAGTTCACAACTACAACCTGCTTCATGCCCAAATCCCTCGTCGAATCCTAATTGTGATTTTCTTGTGATTCGTTTTCGCATGTGAGGAGGAATATTGAACTGAGCAAACGTAGGATCAACAATCCAGCCTTCTTTTGTTTGAATCCAAGAGTGAGCATGTCCGGAGCATTCTTCTTCCTTATTACACCATAACCACCCTTCTTTAACGGCAAACTTTGTGTTCGTAAATGTCGCTCGCAATTCGTCAATTATAATAAGACAACTATCACGGCAACAGTCATAAGGCCAGTCTGTGCTAATTTCTGTGGAATATACATGCTCGCGGCTAGCACAGAAACTGAGGATGGTTCTTTGTAATTCTTGTTCCATTCACTAATTATATACTTTTTGGATCGCCTTTGCTTTTCGATAAAATCTGGATTTTAAAAATAAACCTTTAGAGCGCAGTACTCCAATCATTACCAAGCTCTTCTCCGAGATTTTCTTGTCAAGCCCACTTAAAAATATTATCGACAACTTCGTCGTAGTCGATGGTGAGAAAGGTATATCTGCTGTGTCTATGATCTAAAACTGATATAATAGTAAAACGATATAGCTCCTTATCAAGGTAATGCTGAAGGAAAATCAATGATGGATGTCAATAAAACGAAAACCGAGTCCACCTCCCCTCTAGCGGAGCAGGGAGAGAGATGAGCAAACAATATGCTGACAAGATTCAGCGAGATATGGCCGACCGTCTGGCCCCGAAGGACGTTCAGCAAGAAGTAGAGCAAGCTGGCGACGCCGGGACGCCAACAGGGGATGCGGGGTCCACGCAAGTGCCCGCCACTGGAGTCCCCGTCCCGGCACCCACCCCTGTTCAGCAAGAAGCAGAGCAGGCGTGGCACCGAACTCATATCGGCGACGAACATTCCGATGAGGAACAAGCCGAGTGGGAGGACGGGTTTCTGGCTGCTGCGAAACCCCGTGACCAGCGCATCAAGGAACTAGAGGAGGCGATAGGCAAGGTGGAGGAGAAATGGGGTATTGAAGCAACTCTGCTGCTTGCAACCGAACACGACTCCGCCCCGCCCGTGCTGCCGTCAGAGCTATTCATTCGACCCGAGGGCTGTATCTGCACGATGTTCAGAGATACGGGCGGGTTTCGTGTGGCTGACTTAATGTGCGCCGTCCACGGGGTAGACGGAACATCACCCGGCGATGGGCTGTGGGAACCCAATTCACCCGCCTCCCTCGCCCGACACCCCTCCCCTCTAGCGGAGCAGGGAGAGAGATGAGCAGCGCATATCACCTAGCCCGACCTTGGCATGACGGCGATGAAATCCAAGTCACTGGGTCGCATTGGCACCAGAAGCCGAAGAAGGGCTTCCGCTCCGACCAAGAGTTCCACGAGATCGTCGACACGCTGAACGAGGCCATTGGACTGTTTGCGCGCTGGCAGGCAGAGGAAGAATGGGCTGAGCTGCGGTGGTCGTCATGACCCCTGATTCTGTTCAACAAGAAGCGGAGAAGGGGGAGAGATGAGCAACGGCTTCACGACTAGCTTCGTGGGCGGCTGCATCATCGTCAGCTATGCAGTCGGGATTCAGGTGGGGAACACAACGCCCCAAGGTCACCTTGCCGGTCTTGGCCCCTTGGTAGCCGCAGGCGTCGGTTTGTTGATTATCACAGCGGCGGCGTTCTACGAAATTGGCAGGATGCGACCGTGACCTCCCCTGTTCAGCAAGAAGCGGAGGGAGAGCAATTAGAGGGCGCGATGAGTCGGTGGATTGCGAGATATTTCCCACGGCTGGCCCGCTGGCTCTACCCGGTGTTGAGTGAGCGGAATGAAAGATGAGCAATCGCTATATGAAAACGGATACTTTTTGGATCGCCTTTGCTTTTCGATAAAATCTGGATTTCAAAATTAAACTCTAGAGCGCCTCGCTCCAATCATTATCAACCTCTTCTCCAAGAATTTCTTGGTCAAGCCCACTTAAAATATTATCGATAACCTCGTCGTCATAGTCATTGGCAAGAAGGTATATTTGCTGTGTCTATGATCTAAAACTGATATAATAAAGAAATGAAATAGGTTTCCCGTCAGGATAATACAGAAGGAGTACAAGCATGAATGTAAGCAAGATAAAAGCCGAGACTTCTATGCTCATGAACGAGGAAGAGGTAGGACCGATGACCGCCGAGAAACTACGAAAGATCGCCGAATGGATGGATCTCGTGGATGTCCTGCTGGAGTCCTGGATAAAACTTGTCCCTGACAAGGCGGTGGAGTTGAAAGTAGAACTTGGCGATGGACCTTACGATACCATCCAGCGTGACCTGCGGATTTGGGCTGATAGCCTCGAATCCCGCGATATCGAACAGGAAGACGCTAGTGAGGGGTTCGGCGGACTCAAGGCTGAATTCGCCTCATTAGAAAGTCGACTGGAAGCCCTGAGAGAAGTGGCTATGAACGTTCTCTGGGAGTGGGAGGACGACGGATCTCCGAATGAATGGACGGGCTGGGAGCGTCATGGGACTTTCAAGGCATTGGCCAAGGAGCTTGGCGTGTGGAATAAACGCGAACGAGCGGTATTCAGACTCACCCACCGAGGACAGAGCCGTGACTAATCCGATGTCCCTGAGCAATGAGTATGTGAACTTTTGTCTGAAGCTCTCTCTGCCGAGGGAGTGGCGGGAGGGTGATTGGGCGCAGAGCCGACTCGACGCTCCGGACGGCCCTGTTTGGTCGCGGCCCTGGGTGCTGAACGCCGAGGACATCGACCTCCCTGAGGGCGAGACCGAGGGAACGAGGCTCGTGAAGATCTGGCTCCCCCGAGAGGGAGACTGGCTGGACCTATTGGAAGCCGAAGGTTGCTGCGGCGTCACGGTTGGCAGAGACTCTCGGGAGGGCTTAACGGACAACGCCTTCTACGCTGCCAGCTACGACGACGGGACGTTTGAGGATTATGGCGAGAGGCGTGGCCCCGATCGCCTGACCGCTCTTTGTCGGCTCTATATGGCCGTGAAAGGAATCCTAGATGACCCAATTTCTTGAATGAGGAGAAGAACCTCTAACTCCCCTTTCTCCGGAAACGAAGTGGCATACAATTTAAGATATCCTAACAGAAGTAGATGGTATCCTGAGAGGTCTATCCGCCCGTAACCCGAAACTGGTATAATAGTGAATGAGATAGGTTTTCTATCAGGATAATACAGAAGGAAAATCAATGATGAATGTCAATAAAGGGATTGCTGAGCTTACGGGCACGACTCGAATCGGCTCGCGACAAGATAGACGAACTGCTCGTTTCGAGCAAGGAGGAGAAATGAGCGACGATCTAACCGATCAAGAACGCAAAGCGATCCGATCTCTTGAGGCGCTTGCGCGTCGCTGGCCTGACTCTCTGACGCTTTTCGGCGCCAGCGGGACGCTGTCTGTTCGGAAGGGTGGCTCAGGTGCGCAACATGAAGTCACGTTTATCCCCGGCATCCGATGTGATGGTGGCGATGGTGGCGATGAGTTTTGACCCGTGTTCCTGAGCAAAGAGGGGCTAGCCGCGATCCGGGCTTACCGCCAAATGGTGTGGAGGTTGCTACAATCGAAGCTAGAGGACAAGTTCTGTTGCGCTTATCTGCACAATTATACAATCGTCCAAGTGATTATCAAAAACTGGTGAAGGCCTTAGAGACTTTACGGCAAAAATAGTGGTAGAAATTTTTACTAACTTGCTAAACTTTTACTTGTTTACTTCTTATAAACTAAAATCTGCCGAGGGGTTTTCTTTCTTTTCTAAAGGTCTCCTTATTTTTACCAAAACTTACCATGACCCTTGGTAAGACTTGGTAATTGATGGAGATTTGAGAGAGGTTCAAGAATAAAATAATCAATCCAGTTCAACGAGCTCAATCAAGGTGATGCGTAAAAATAGTTAACTAGAAGACCAAGAGACTTTACGGCAAAATATGGGTATAAATTTTCATAAGCTTGCTGAATAGTTACCTTCTTTTGTAGTCCATCCTAAAGTTTTTTCAGCGGCTAGCTCTTCAAGAGATAGCCCGTTCACATAGAAGATGTTTTCGCCTTGGAGCAAATCGAAAGAGTCATATAGCATCTTTTCTCTTCGGTCAAGGACTTCAGCTTCACGAATTGAAACGCTCATTTTAATCTGTGAGTCGATAACTTTAGCCCGAAATCCTTTGATATAAAAAGGAATATTTGCTTCAAATATCTTGTTGTGATTTTCCCAACGACCGCCCTTTCCATCGATAAGGAATCCATCTCCTGATGCGGAAAATATATTGCCAAGAGCTTTTCCTGTAACAAATTCGCCAGTTACAGTATCTACGAAGTCCGTATCTTTAAAAGAAGTCCTAGCAGCTTTATAAACATGGTAAAGAAGAGCTCCTCCTTTGAGGTAGAATCTGTCAGGAAATTATTGTGAAAGATACCGGATGAGTAAGCTTCTGGCAATCATTTGTGTGATTTGGACTTGGGTTAGACCGGTTCTTCTAATTTCTTGTTCTATAGCCCTAAGGTTTAAAATTTCTTTCATTTTAAATTCTCTGCTGTGTCAAGAAGAAGTTCATCTTCCACGACTCTCCATTTTCGGTTAGTCTTAAAATTGAACTCATTCTTTTTGTACGAACCTGGATTTAGTGAAACAGCATATGACCTGCCCAAATAAGGCAAAAGAAGATCTGAGCCCGCAATATTATACCTATCCATCAAAAAACCGAGTCTTCGATTTAGAGAAGGCATTTCTAATCTAAGAGCTATTTTTACCAATTCTTCACCGTCAAACAATCCATTTCTGTATCCTTCTTTGAATGATGAAATTAATACGGAAAAACTGCCAGAGTTTTCCGGGAGTATAAAAGAGTCTAAAATAGCTTTGGCTGGAGTGGCCATCAGGATCTTGTATCCGTCAATTTTTATGTCCTTGTATCCAAAAAACTTTTTGGAGGATATACATACAAATCGTACATTTCCTAAAGGGGATTTAAAAGAACATTTCTCTTTGATGACGGCCGCAAAAGTAGTGTTTGAAGCAGATTCAATCAAGTTGTAATATGAGAGAGCGGAGTGCCAGGAAATATAATATGGCGTGCTCAAACTTGAAAGCAATATTGATGGAATTAATTCTGGATGATATCGTGGTGGCAAATATCCTTTGATTGGACTGAGTGTTGTCACGTACCGCCCGCGCTGAATAGATTCCAATAATCCCCTTTTTTTCATGCGAGCTACAAAGTTCTTAGGATTCACACCCAAACTTTCTAACTCTCTCGACTCTAGGGAATAGTTAAAGAGTCCCCTATTCTTTTCAAGAATTTGAGAATAGGCGATGCGGTCTTTAGCTTCTAATCTTTCTAGTTCTGTTATCATTCTTATATTATAGCATAACTTCTAACAAAAGGTGTACTTTTTGTCTTGTGTTATGCTGCGAATGGCTTGAGCTTCTCTTGAGAAAAATTTATTAAACCAAGAGCAAAAATCAACTATTTACTTCATCCCTCGCAGAAGACCTACTTTAAAAAGAGAGTCAATTGTTCTGCTCTTACAAACTAAAATCTGCTGAGAGGTTTTCTTTCTTTTCTAAAGGCTTCTTATCAAGTTCAGGAGAAACGAATCCATCAATAACCCATTGAGTGGCTAAATCTAAAACCACCTTGAGGGTCCAGGACTGAGTATCATCTTGCCAGATCCTATAGTCTGAATCCCTTATGGAGCTTAAGTTATCCTTACCTAGAGTTAAATTAAAATTCGGAAACGAATTTTCGGCTTCTCTCCAGTCGGCGTTCCAATACATAACTTCAAGCCATTCAACAGACTCAACCCGGGCAACTCGCTTAAGACTTAAGTCCGAACTGATTATGTATAAACCAGAATTTCCTTCCGGAATTAAAGTAACAGTTCAGGTAGTCAAGTAGAGTCGGGTAACCAGGGGTTACCGCCAAACGCCATTTCCAGCCCCCGCAAGGGGTTGACGCCGTTCTTGCGAAGCGTGGAGAGGTAGCCTCTGGTGGTCAGAAAGTCTGAGGCTCCCGCCTCGGTGCGCCAGCCGCCAGAAACCTTCTGCTGGAGCTTGCACATGCGGATGTCACGCTCAGCGAGGTTGTTGGTGAACGGCA
>OCZT010004342.1_pt1 | contig 14296 bp, 15 predicted proteins | sample 1539031 | NCBI WGS metagenome assembly OCZT01 (sample SAMEA3539308, study PRJEB22396) | soil metagenome | biome: tundra; feature: field; material: soil | place: USA | collected 2010-05 | depth 0.15 m
AGGGAAATTTTGGTTTCGATGCCGCCCGCAAGGAATATGTCGACCTGGTCGAGGCCGGCATCGTCGATCCTGCGAAGGTGGTTCGAACCGCATTGGAAAATGCCGTCTCGGTCGCCAGCGTGCTGCTGCTCACCGAGGCGACCATGACGGAAATTCCGGAGACGAAGCGAGAACGTCCGGCTGAGCCGGAGATGGCGATGTGATCGGCGAGCCGTGGTCTCACAAGCTGCGGGACGAAGGCACCCTCCAGCGCAGCCTCAGCGCGCTTTGCGGAAAGTCAGATTGATGCGCTGCCGGCCCATCAAGGCGTGCTCGCCGTCCGCAAGCGGTGCGACGCCGTGAAATGCCAGCCGCGCCGGCCCGCCCCACACCGCGATGTCGCCATGCTCCAGCCGAAACCGGCGCGCCTTGTCGCTACGCTTCAACCCGCCAAACAGGAAGATCGCGGGCAGACCTAACGAAACCGAAACGATCGGCGCGCCAAAATCGTCCTCGTCCTTGTCCTGATGCAGGGACATGCGTGCACCGGGCAGGTAGCGATTGATCAGACACGCATCCGGTGAAAACCCCTCGAAGCCCGCATGATCAGCCGCTCGCCCGGCTAGCTCGCGAAACGACGGCGGCATCGCCGGCCAAGACTTTCCCGATACAGGGTCGCTGGTGTCGTAGCGATAGCCAGTGCGATCGGTGACCCAGCCGGCTTCGCCGCAGTTCGTCATCGCCACCGACATTTGATGGCCGCCCGGCGTCAGCATGTGGCGAAACGGCGCCTGCGCCACGATATCGCGCAGCGCTGCGATCAGAGCGGCTTCGGCCGGACCAGCGAAGCCACGCAGCAGCACGGCACCCTCCGCCATCGCTTCCCGCGAGGGTCGCACATCGGGAACGCTTTCAAACAAATCCGTAGCCAACAAGGTCGCGCTCACTTCGCATCGTGAAAGATCACGCCGAGGGTATGACGGTGGCCGGAGCGAATCCGGCTCACACCGTGGCGCAGGTTAACGCGATAGAATCCGCGCGTCCCCTGCACCGGCCTGACATGCACAGCAAAACCCACCGCATCGCCCTGATTCAGCGGCACCACTTCCGGCCGCGACTGCATGCGCGGCCGCTGCTCGGTCAGCACGAATTCGCCGCCGCTGAAATCGCGGCCCGGTTCCGACAGCAGAATCGCAACCTGCAGCGGGAACACGTGTTCGCCATAGAGATCCTGATGCAGGCAGTTGTAGTCGCCGGCTCCATATTGCAGCAGCAGCGGCGTCGGCCGGGTTTGGCCCGCGGCGTGGCAGCGCTTCAGGAACGCCTCGTGGTTTTCGGGATATCGGATATCGATGCCCATCGCCTCATTCCAGCGATTGGCGACGCCGCGAAGCTGCGCGTAGAGCGCCGGCCGCAATTGCGCGATCACAGGGGGAAGCGGATAGGAAAAATATTTGTACTCGCCGCGCCCGAACCCGTGGCGTCCCATCACCACCCGGCTGCGGAACTGACTGTCGTCGGGATAGAGTCCTGCGAGGGCGCGGCATTCTTCCGCCGAGAGCAACCCCTTCAGGACGGCACAGCCCTGCGCGTCGAGATCGCGGCTCGCCTGCGTCCAGTCGATGGCATCGACGCGCGCGGCGATATCGGATGGCGATGCAGGACGGGTAATGTTCTTCACGTTTGATCTCATGGCACCCAATTTCGCAGATCGAACCGTCCTGCGCCACCCGATTTCCGGGAAGAGCATCGTGTATGAAACCAGATATCGGCGCTCATTTCGTCGTCCCCGCGAACGCGGGGACCCATAACCCCTGGCGTCGACTGTTGCAGAAGGCATTTGCCCAGAAACGAGACGACACGGAGTATGGGTCCCCTCGCGCGCAAGAGCGCGTGGCCGGGACGACCCCCAGTGAGTCAATTCGTTATCGAAACTGCGCCAGCCTCAGCCCAGAACCGGCAGCGCGATCACATCATAAGCATGGCGAATGCTGCGCTTGAGAATGGGATCCTCAAGCTCAAACTCAAAGCGATCAGCGGGACGGATGCCGCCCTTGGCGGCAAAGGTGCCGCCGAACATGGCGCAGCCGTCCGGCAGGCCCTTGTCCCCGAAGCCGCGCTGAATCAGGTCCGCGACCGGGAGCATGCTGTCGAGCGTGCCTTCCTGGTACAGCACGCGCCCGCCGTCGATCCATGCATATGAGCGCAGGATCATTTGATCCCAGTGATCGGCGACTTCCTCAAAGGCCCACAGCACCGGCGCCACAACCTTGTCGCACATCTGCTTGGACACCGTGACGCTGTAGGTCTCTACTTTTCGGTCGGTGTGGTCGGAACCGAGCCCGACCAGAATGCGGCCCTGCGAGCCGAACAGCACGAACTCGACCTCGCCGCTCGACTCCGCGCCGCTGACTTCGATGCTATCGGCGGTGGTCAGCCGCCGCGCGGCGACCCGGTAATAGATCGGTGTCGAGGCCGGCCGCGCAATGCCGATCGCTTCGAGTTCGGCGATGTGCTCGTCGCGCGCCACCGGGTCGCGGCCGGTCCAGCCGGCAATGACGGCCTGCCGGATCGGCAGTGTCAGTTGCGACCGGCCGCCTTTCGCTTCGAGCGTAAAGGTAATGTCAACCACGGACGACACTTTCGATTGCGGCCGCGAGTTCAAAGATCCGGCGATCCGATCCGCCTGATGCCGCGAGCATCAGCCCGACCGGCACTTCCCCCTCGCGATGCGCCGGCAGCGAAATCGCGCAGCCGTCGATCATGTTGATCAACGTGCAATTGCGCAGCGACAGCAGGTTCGCTTTGGTAAAAGCCTTGTCGTCGGCGAGATCCGCGATCCGTGGCGGCGTGTTGGCGGTGGTCGGCAGAATCAGCGCGTCATAGGGCGCAAGGCGAACGGTGGCACGCGCGATCAGCGACTTCCGGGCGCCGAGCAAATCGACATAATCCGCCGCACTCAGGCTTTCGCCGCGAAGGATGCGCATCGACACCCGGGGATCGTAGACGTCGCCCTTGCTGGCGATCAGATAGCGGTGCCAGGCATAGCTCTCCGCCGCGGCGAACCCGCCCTTGGCGTTCATCGCCGCAACGTCCAGAAATTCCGGCACGGCGATCCGCTCGATCAGCGCGCCCTGGCGTGAAAGCGTCTCCAGTGCGCGCTCGAACGTTTGCGCCACCGCATCATCGAGCTCGTCGAGCACGACCGTGGTCGGCACCGCCAGACGCATGCCCTTGATCGCGCGCGGTTGCAGCGGCTGTACGGGCTCGTCGGCGAGCACGGCGTCGAGCACCGCGCAGCACCCGACCGTGCGCGCGAGCGGCCCGAAACTGTCGAGCGTGAACGAGAGCGGCACGCCGCCGTCGAGTGGGACGCGCCGCTGCGTCGGCTTGAAGCCGACGATGCCGTTATAGGCCGCCGGTATCCGGCACGATCCGCCGGTATCGGTGCCGAGCGCGCCATGCGCCATACGATCGGCGACGGAAACCGCCGCGCCCGACGACGATCCGCCGGGCACATGACCCACGCTGCGCTGCCATGCGCCCTTCGGCGTGCCGTAATGCGGATTGATACCGATCCCGGAATAGGCGAACTCCGTCATGTTGGTGCGGCCGATCACCACGAAGCCGGCGCGGCGCAGCCGCGCCACTACAGCTGCATCGGCCTCCGCCGGCGGCGAATCGTCGAGCGCGCGCGAACCGGCGCGGGTCACCTGGCCCTTGATGTCGAACAGATCCTTGATCGAGATGGGAATGCCGGCATAGGCCGACGGCGCCGCTCTGACCTCGCGCAGCCGGTCCATCGCTTCCGCCGCTTCGATCGCGGCTTCCGCATCGACGTGAATGAAGGCCCGAGCGCCCTCGCCTGATGTGTCGGCGATCCGGGCAAGGCATTCGTCGACGAGCCTGCGGGCGCTGGTGCGGCCGCTGTCGAGATCCTCGGCCAGTGCGGCAAGTGTGGGAATGTTCGGCATGGCTTTCTTGCCTCGTCGCTCTCTGGTCGATTATTCACTGTCCAATGCGGCGTCGATCTCCAGATCGAGCAGCGCGGAGCTCAGGGATTTGCCGTGGGCGTCGAGCGCCAGCGAGCGCGTCACGCCGCCGCCGAGCGCCTGGCTCATCACGAAATTCAGCGCGGCAATCTTGGGCAGCTCATAGCGGACAACCTCGCCTTCGACCACGCCGGCAAAATGCGCTCTTACCCGCTCGCTGGTGACTTGCTCGAGCAGCAGCGGATAATGCTTCTCATCATACGCTATAACGGAGATGTTGGAGGTATTGCCCTTGTCGCCGGTCCGGGAATGGGCGATCTCGCGCAGCTTCATCGCGTCAGCCTCCCACAAAACGGATCGACGGTCTGGCAAGTTCGCGCGGCAGCAACACCGACGCAACCGCGACGACATCGCGCGCCGATTTGAAAGCGCCGCCGCCGGCGGCCGGACCATTGGTGTAGAGCGTTTCGACCTCGTTGCCGATCCGCGCCGCCTCGCGCAGATTTTCGGTACGGCCGGTGACGCGAACGCGCACCTCGTAGGGTTCGTTTGCCTTTGCCGCCAGATTGGCCCCGTGCAGCGAGTCGACGCCGATCAGCTCGAACCGCAATTCGCTGACCGCAACGCCAGTGAGTTTCAGCCGTTCCCGAACGATTTCCAGCGCCAGCCGTCCGCGCGCCAATGCGCCCGGACCGGCATAGGAAATCTGACCCTCGCCGATGTAGCCGTCGAGATAGCCGACTGAGACCTTCAGCGTGCCGGTGCGCTCGGTGCCGCGCCCGCCGCTTACGCGCACACGATCCGGCGCGATCTCCTCGACCTTCACGTGCGAAAAATCCGCGACCACATCGGGCTGAATATACTGTGCGGGATCGTGTACCTCGTAGAGCAGTTGCTCCTTACAGGTCTGCGCCGTCACCGCGCCGCCGGAGCCCGCGACCTTGGTGATGACGAGGCTGCCGTCTTCGCCGACTTCGCCGATGGGAAAGCCGAGCCGAGCCAGATCGGGGATATCCTTGTAGCCGGGGTCGGCGAAGTAGCCGCCGGTGATTTGGCCTGCGCATTCCAGCAGATGCCCGGCGACGGTGCCCTGCCCCAGCAGATTCCAGTCATCCATCGCCCAGCCGAAGGCGTGAATCATCGGCGCCAGAAACAGCGCGGGGTCGGAGGCCCGCCCGGTGATCACGATATCGGCGCCGCCGCTCAGCGCCTCCGCGATCGGCTCGGCGCCGAGATAGGCGTTGGCCGACAAGAGCCGGTTGCCGAGTTGTTTGATCGTGCCGTCGAATTCCATGATCGGGAGATCGCCGTCCTTGCAGGCATCGAGCACGTCATCGCCGATGACGGCGGCGATCCTGAGCGACGACAGTCCGAGCGACCTGGCGATCTCGGCGGTCTTGAGGGCAGCTGCGACCGGATTGGCCGCGCCCATATTGGTGACGATCCTGATGCCCCTGGCGGCGCAGACCGGCAGCACCGCGCGCATCCGCTCTTCCAGCAGCGGATCGTAGCCGCTGTCGGGGTCTTTCATGCGGGCCTGCTGCGCCAGCGCCACGGTGCGCTCGCCGAGACACTCGAATACCAGATACTGGATATCGCCCTTTTCGGCGAGTTCGACCGCGGGCTCGATGCGATCGCCCGAATAGCCCGCGCCGGATCCTATTCTGACCGTTCGCATCACTTCAGCCCGAAATAGGCGCGCCGCAGCGCCTCGTTATCGGTCATTTCCGCAACCGTTCCGGAAAAGCGGATGCGGCCGCCTTCCAGCACAAATACCCGCGTCGCCACTTCGAGGAAACCGATATTCTGCTCGGCGATCAGGAGCGCCAGCCCGCGGCCGCGCAAGTCGCTGAGGATGCGAATGACCTCCTTGACGAACAGCGGCGACAGCCCGGCCGAGGGTTCGTCCATCACCAGGAGCCGCGGCTCGGCGGCAAGCGCCTTGGCGATGCCGAGCATCTTGCGCTGGCCGCCGGAGAGACTGGACGCCGGCGCACGACGTTTTTCGCGCAACGCCGGGAATACGCCGTAGAGTTCCTCGACACGGGCGCCGGGATCGGCATGGCCAAGCGCCTGCGCGCCGACACGGATGTTTTCCTCGATCGACAGATCGGGAAACACCGCCAGTTCCGACATATAGGTCATGCCGAGCCGCATCCGGTCGCTGGAGCGCATCCGCGTCACATCTTCGCCGCCGAGCTTGATGCTGCCGCGCCGCGCCTCGATCAGGCCGACCAGCGATTTGAGAAAAGTCGTCTTGCCGGCGCCGTTGGCGCCGAGCAGCAGCACGGTCTCGCCGGCGCGGACGTCGAGATCGACGCCCCAAAGCACCTGCATCGTGCCGTAGCCGGCGTCGACGCCGGCAGCCTCCAGCAAAGATGCGGCTTCAGGCGGCATGCTCGCCTCCGAGAAACACTTCGATGACTTGCGGCACCTGCACCGCGACCGCGAGCTTGCCTTCGAAGATCTCCTTGCCGGCGTTCATGACAATGACGCGATCGGTAACGTGTTCAATGAAACCCATCAGATGCTCGACGACGATGATCGCCATCCCGGTCTGCGCCAGCGCCTTGATGCGCTCGGCGATCCAGTCCAGCTCCGCCGGATTGAGCCCGGCGGCGAGTTCATCGAGCAGCAACAGCCGCGGACGCGTGGCGAGCGCACGAACCAGATCCAGCATCTTTTGCTGCGCGTTGTTCAGGTCGGCCGCCGGCCGGTCGGCGACCTCAGTTAGCCGGTATTCGTCGAGCAGCGCGGCCAGCGTCGGCGGGGCCACGGCGGCGCGTCCATAGGCCAGCGCGACCTCGATATTCTCGCGCACCGTCAGCGACAGAAACGGCTTGGGAATCTGGAAGGTGCGGTTGATGCCGCGATGCACCAGCCTGTGCGACGCTACCCCGCCGATCGACGCACCATCCAAGGTAACCCCGCCGTCATCCGGGGCGTAAAGTCCGGAGATCACGTTGATCGCGGTGGTCTTGCCGGAACCATTTGGCCCCACCAGTCCCAGAATTTCGCCGGATGCGACATGGAAGCTCAACCCGTCGAGCGCGTAAAAGCCGCCGAAGCGTTTTGTCAGTTTGGAGACGTTGAGAATGGGCGCGCGCTCAGGGGACATGCCACCCCCGGCGCGTCGCGAGCGAAACCAGGCCGGCGGGGAGAAACAGCACCAGCCCCATGATCAATAGCCCGTAGATCAGCTGGAAGTATTGCGGCGTGGTGAATCCGATCAGGTTGTAGATGCCGTACAGGATAATGACGCCGACAATCGGGCCGGAGATCGTGGCAACGCCGCCGAACAGCGCAAATACGATCGCGAAAATGCTGAAATCGCCGCTGAAAACATTGTCGGGATAGAATACCGAAACATACCAGGCATAGACGCCGCCGGCGAGACCCGCCACCAGCGCGGAGGCAAGCCACGCGATCACCCGCATCCGCACCACGTCGACACCGGCCATCGACGCGCTGACCGCATCTTCCCGCACCGCCTGCAACGCAAGACCAAAGCGAGAGTTTTTCAGGAACACCACAGCGCCCAGCGTCAGCGCCAGCACGACGAGTGCCGCGGCATAGGCCTGCGTCGGATTGAACGTGCCGGTGAGCGAGACGCCGTACGGCCCGCGCGTGATGTCCTCGAGCGCCGGATTGGCGACGAAGTGAAGCACCGCGAGCGAGGCGGCGAGATTGGCGATGGCGAAATAGGCGCCGGAGAGACGTAACAGCGGCGTCAGCAACAGCCCAAGCGCGACCCCGACAACTCCGGCGACAACCACCGCGACTGCAGCGGGAGCCTGAAAGTGCATCACCATGATGGCAAAACCGTAGGCGCCGGCGCCGAAGAAGCCGACATAGCCGAACGGCAGATAGCCGGTGAACCCGTAGATGATGTTCACGCCCTGAGCGAGAATGAGAAAGATGACGAAATTGAACAGCAGCAGATGATTTTGGTAGACGCCGGGCAGCACCGCGAAGACAGCGATCAGCGGCACGACAATGAACAGCGTGTGTCTGAGCGCGCTAGGCAACGCGCACCCGCCTTCCGAGCAGACCGCTCGGACGGAGCAGCAGGATGAAGATCAGCAGCACATAGGGCAGAAGGTCGGCCCACGAACTGAGATAGGTCTGCACCAGCATGTAGCAGACGCCGTAAACCACGCCGCCGAGCGCGGTGCCCAAGGGATTGCCGAGCGATCCCAGCACCACGATGGCGAATGACGTGACGGTCGCATCGGCGCCGAACGCCGGCGTCACCGATCCGAACATGAACGGCGCGAATACGCCCGCCACCGCTGCAAGCCCCAGTCCGATACCGAATGCCGCGGCAGAGACGCGATCGACATCGATGCCGGTCGCAAACGCCTCGTCGCGCCGCGACATCACCGCGCGGGTCAGGGTGCCCAGGCGGGTGCGGTACAAATAGACGTACACGAGCGCGATCGCGATCAGGCTGGTGATGGCCGCGATCACCCAGGAGGCAGGAAATCCCTGGCCGAAGATCAGGATCGGTCCGGCCCCGTCCGGCTTGCCGCCGAACAGCTTGATCTTGATGGTCGAGAGGACGGTGCCGAGCGCGCGGCTCTGGATCGAGCGTTCGCTGGTGCCGAAGAAAATTGTCGTGACGGCCTCGATCACCTGCGACAACCCGAAGAACAGGATGATCGACAGCATTTCCGGATTCACCGAACCCTGCAGCCGCGGCACCAATACCCAATAGAGCAGCACGCCGACCAGCACGAAAATCACGAACGCCAGCGGCACCGCAAACAGGGGATCGATTCCGGCCAAAGCCACGACGCCGAACGCGACGAACGCGCCGAGCATCAGAAAGTCGCCATGCGCAAGGTTGACGATGCGCATGACGCCGAACACGAGATTGAGGCCGATACCGACCAGGCTGAAATACAGACCGAACAGAACGCCGGCGACGAGCGCATAGACCAGCATCAGCGCTGCGCTCCCGGCATCCGGTTTCCGATCTGCAGTCGCATCATGGACGCGGATAGACCGGCTTGCCGGTGGCGGTTTCGTGCGGATAGACCGAGACGAACCTGATGTGGCCTTGATCGTCGAGCGCGAGTTGCCCGAGCGGCGTCAACTCGCCGATCTGGCCGCCGGTTTCGTCGAGCGCGAAGGTACCGTCGAGCGTCTTGAGTTGTCCGGACAGGCTGAACACCGCGCGGCGCAGCTCGAGCTGATCGAGGCTGGTCGCGACCGAAAGCGTCTTCTCGATGACGAGCCCTGTGGTGTAGCCGGCAACGGCATTGAAGCCGAACTCGATCTTGCCGTCGGGATATTTCTTGTCCCAGGCGGCTCTATAATCCTTCATGCTCATGCCGAAATTGACCGGATATGCCAGTTCCGAGGGCGGCACATAAGTAAAGACATGCTCGAGGCCTTTCTCGCCGACGTTCTTTTCGAGCAGCTCGGTCTCGAGGCCTGCATAGATCGAGAACAGCATCTTGAACTTGACGCCGACATCCCCGACGTTGCGCAAAAACGCGATATCGTTCGGCGCGTACCCGAAATGAATCACCGCGTCCGGCTGGGTGTTGTTGATGTTGTTGATGATGACGGTGTAATTGGAGGTTTCGGTGGGAATGCCCTGATCGTAGACGATCTCGATCGGCGCGCCGGAGTCCTTGACGAATTTGCGGAACGCGTTGGCCTGGGTGCCGGTGAATTCGTTGGTCGAGTAGAGAATGGCGATTTTCTTGATGCCGAGGCCCGGCCCATCCTGCGAAACGAAGTCCGCAACCGGCTTCGGCCAGATGGTCGAGACCGGGTCCGCCATCAGCGCGATGTAGGGATTGTCCTTGGAAAAGAAGCTGGCGCCGGTTCCGGTCTGGTCGAACAGGAACATCTTGTGGTCGCGCGCGATCGCGACCGCGGGCGCAGTCAGCACCGAGCCGGAATCCGCGACCAGCAGGTCGACCTTGTCCTGCGTGATCAGCTGGTTATAGAGCGTGGAAGCGGTCGCGGTGTTGCTCTGATCGTCATAGGCGACGAGCTTGACCGGGATTTTCTTGTCGAACGCCTTCACGTAAACCCCGCCGTCGGCATTCTTCTGGTCAATCCAGAGCTTGAGCGCGCTGTGTACCGGCATCGAGATCGAGGCGAAGCGACCGGATGACGCATAGAGCGTGCCGATCTTGATTTCTGCCGGCGCATCCGCCGCCATTGCCTGCGCGGCAAATGTCAAACCCGCCGCCAGCACCGCGCCCGTGATCTTCAACATGAAATCCTCCCGATTTTCTTCGTTCTGGCGGACAATCTACCGCGCCGGGTCGTAGCGACACAAGCGTTCCGGACCAGGCAATAGTGCGCGTGCCGGAATACGCGGCATGCGCGAGGTCAGCTGGACCGTTGACGCCAGATAGTCAAATGTCGCATCAAGATCGCAATAAGTGGGCCCACGCGGCCCGATGCCCGGGAGGAAATGACAGACATGGCCGAAGCTGCGCGCGCGCGACCGAAACCGACACCGGAAACCCAGCATTTCTGGGACGGCACACAGACCGGCGAACTGCGTCTGCAGCGCTGCGACGCCTGCGCCAATATCTATTTCCCGCCGCGCCCGTTCTGCCCGGCCTGTGCCTCACGCAAGGTCAGCGTGTTCAAAGCCAGCGGCAAGGCGAAGCTCTACAGCTACGTCATCCATCACCGCCCGGTGCCGGGCTTCACCCCGCCTTACGCCATCGCGGTGGTGGAACTGGACGAAGGCCCGCGCATGATGAGCAACATCATCGATTGTCCGCAGACGCCGGAGGCGCTCGAACTCGACATGAAGCTGGAAGTCGCGTTCGAAAAGCTCGACGACAAGATCACCCTTCCCCTGTTCCGTCCGGCGAAGGGTTAAGCATCATGCGCAGAAACCAGGTCGCCGTTGTCGGCGCTGCCGAAACCACCGAACTCGGCGTTATTCCGAATGTCTCCCAGATCCAGTTGCACGCGGACGCGGCGCTCAACGCCATCGCCGACGCCGGGTTGAACCTGTCCGATATCGACGGCTTCGCCACCGCGGTCGAGACTCCGCAGCAGATCGCGCATTATCTCGGCATCACGCCGACCTGGGTCGACGGCACCTCGGTCGGCGGCTGTTCGTTCATGCTGCATGTCCGCCACGCCGCGGCAGCCATCGAGGCCGGGCTGTGCAAGACCGTGCTGATTACCCACGCCGAAAGCGGCAAGTCGAATATCGGGCGCACCCCGCGCATGATCGGTCCGGACAGCCTGAACGGCCAGTTCGAACTGCCCTATGGGGTTTCGACGCCGGCCAGCATGTTTCCGATTCCGGTGCTGCGCTACATGAAGACCCACGGCATCACCCACGAGCAGATCGCGATGGTCGCGGTGGTGCAGCGCGAGTGGGCCGCGAAGAATCCGCGCGCCACCATGAAAGCCCCGATCACGGTCGAGGACGTGCTGAATTCGCGGATGATCGCCTATCCGTTCCGCATCCTGCAATGCTGCCTCGTCACCGACGGCGGCGGCGCGCTGATCCTGACATCGGCCGATCGCGCCAAGGATTTCCCGACCAAGCCGGTCTACATTCTCGGCACCGGCGAGAGCGTGGAGACGCCGATGGTCAGCCAGATGCAGACTTTTGACAGTTCGCGCGCCTTCAGGGTTGCCGGTCCGCTTGCCTTCAAGGAAGCCGGCATCGCCCACAAAGACGTCGATCACCTGATGGTCTACGATGCGTTTGCGCATCTGCCGCTGTATGGCCTCGGCGACCTCGGCTTCATGCCGCATGAGGAGACCGGCAAATTCATCGCCGACGGCAATACGCGGCCTGGCGGCAAGCTGCCGCTCAACACCAACGGGGGCGGCTTGAGCTACATGCATTCCGGCATGTACGGCATGTACGCGCTGCAGGAGAGCGTGCGGCAGATGCGCGGCATCGCGCCGGCACAGGTCAAGGGCGCGAAGATTTCGGTCTGCCACGGCGTCGGCGGCATGTTCGCGGCGTCTGGCACTATTATTTTTACCAACGAACGCTAACAACCTTCGTCATTCCGGGATGCGCCTCTTGGCGCAGACCCGGAATCTCGAGATTCCGGGTTCGCGCTTCGCGCGCCCCGGAATGACGAAAAACAACGGGAGACATCATGGCCAGCACCAAATCACTCGAAGGCAAATCCATCATCGTCACCGGCGCCGGGCGCGGCATCGGCCGCGAGATCGCGCTGCTCTGCGCCGCCGAAGGCGCCAAGGTCGTGGTCAACGATCCCGGCGTCGCGGCCGACGGCTCGGGATCGAGCGCCTCGCCGGCCGAAGAAGTGGTCGAGGAAATCAAAAAGCGCGGCGGGACGGCGGTTGCGAATTTCGAAACCGTCGCCGAAGCAATCCCGGCCAGCAAGATCGTCAAAACCGCGATCGACAGTTTCGGCAAGCTCGACGGCGTGGTCAACAATGCCGGCATCCTGCGCGACGCGATCTTCCATCGCATGAGCATCGACGCCTTCGAATCCGTCATCAAGGTTCATCTGATGGGTTCGTTCTACGTCTCGCACGCCGCGGCGCGGCTGTTCCGCGAGCAGGAAAGCGGCTCATTTGTGCACTTTACCTCGACTTCCGGCCTGGTCGGCAACTACGGCCAGGCCAACTACGCCGCAGCGAAGCTCGGCATCGTCGGGCTGTCGAAGTCGATCGCGCTCGATATGAACCGCTTCAATGTGCGCTCAAATTGTGTGTCGCCATTCGCGTGGAGCCGCCTGATCGGGACCATTCCGACGGAAACCGAGGCAGAGAAAGCGCGCGTGGCCAAAATTCAGCAGATGGGTCCGGAAAAGATCGCGCCGATCGTGGCGTTTCTGCTCAGCGACGCCGCCAGGGACGTCACCGGACAGATCTTTGCGGTGCGGATGAACGAAATTTTCCTGATGAGCCAATCGCGGCCGTTGCGCTCGATCCACCGCGGCGAAGGCTGGACGCCGCAGACCATCGCCGAGCACGGCATGCCGGCGCTGAAGTCGTCGTTCTACAAGCTCGACCGCTCGGCGGATATTTTCAACTGGGATGCGATCTAAGCGCGCTTCGTGAGCAGGGGTCGGGCCCTCCCCGCCATCTCTGGTTGTTTCGCTAAAATCCGCCCGCTTTATGCCAGAATGTAGGCGCAAGATTTCCTCCCAACAAAAAAACGTCGGAGGAAATCATGACAAATCAAACGGAATTGCCCGACCACCAGACTGATGCGGGAGCGAACGGACTTGACCGCCGCAAACTATTGCGCGGTGCAACCGCGCTTGCTGCAACTGCGTTTGCCGCACCGCAAGCGTTGGCCCGCGATTTCGGCTCCGGCGCCGAACCGCAGCGCTATCCCGACCCCGATATCGTCGTAATCGACCCCAAGCGCTTCAAGGCCAAGGTAGGCAACACCGCCATCAAGCGGCTGTACACGGGGTGTCTGTGGGCCGAAGGGCCGGCCTGGAATGCCGCGGGCCAGTATCTGGTGTGGAGCGACATTCCCAATAACCGCCAGCTCCGCTATCTCGACGATGACGGCCACATCTCGGAGCAGTTTCACAAACCGTCCAATGAAGCCAACGGCAACACCTTCGATTTCGAAGGGCGGCAAATCAGCGCCGAGCGAACCCGGCTGATCCGTTTCGAGCACAACGGGTCGATCACGGCGCTTGCCGAGCAGGCCAATGGCAAGCCGCTGAATGGACCGAATGACATGGTCGTTCACCCCAACGACAAGTCGATCTGGTTCACCGATCCGGGCTACGGCGCCATCAGCATCTACGAAGGACAGCTGGCCAATACCGGTTCCGTCCAGCCCTACCAGAAAGAGGCGGTGTACCGGGTCGACGCGCAGACCGGCCAAGTCACCAAGGTGGCCGACGAACCGTTCAAGCCGAACGGCATCGCCTTCAGCCACGACTACAAGAAGGTCTATGTCTGCGATACCGGCGTCACGCACTATCCCGCTGCCAAGAACATCATCTGGCAATATGATCTGAACGGCGACAAACTCTCCAACCCGCGCACGCTGATCGACATGACGCTCGACGGCAAGTCGGGCTTTCCGGATGGCATGCGGGTCGACACCGAGGGTAACATCTGGGTCGGCGCGGGCTGGGTCGGCGACGGTTATGACGGCGTCCAGATTTTCGCACCGGATGGTGCGCGGATCGGCCAGATTCGCCTGCCCGAGACCTGCGCCAATCTCTGCTTCGGCGGCAAGAAGCGAAACCGGCTATTCATGGCGGCGAGCCAGTCGCTGTATGCGGTCTACGTCGAGACGCAGGGCGCGCATAATTGTTGAAGGCCGACACTATGAGTCGTCCCGGCCAAGCGCCTTCGCGCGAGCCGGGACC
>OCZT010004343.1_pt1 | contig 14293 bp, 12 predicted proteins | sample 1539031 | NCBI WGS metagenome assembly OCZT01 (sample SAMEA3539308, study PRJEB22396) | soil metagenome | biome: tundra; feature: field; material: soil | place: USA | collected 2010-05 | depth 0.15 m
GTCTCGGCGGCGCGCAGCGCGCTCGCGGCGGCGCTGCCCGACCGGGCGTGCAGGGAGGCGGGCATGCGCCCGCGGATCGCAGCGGCGCTCGTCGAGAACGCGGAGCTGCTGCGCGACTTCAAGCTGATCGCCACGCTGCAGCGGATCGAGGTGCGCTCGCCGCCCGACCGTCCCACCGACTTCCTCGCCGGCGCGCGAACGGCCGCGGAGATGGGCATGCGGCGCCTGTCCGAGCGCCTGGCGACCCTCGCTACGGCGTGAACTTCACCGAGATCACATCGCCGTCGCGCATCACGTAGTCACGGCCCTCCAGTCGCAGCGTGCCCCGGTCACGCGCGCCCGAGTAGCCGCCCGCGTCGACCAGCTCGCGCCAGCCGATGACCTCGGCGCGCACGAATCCACGCTGGATGTCCGTGTGGATCTCTCCCGCCGCGTGCCACGCGGTAAGGCCCTCGCGCAGGTGCCACGACTGGGCGGGCTTGGCCTCCCCAGCTGTGAAGAAGGCGATCAGCCGCAGCAGCGCGAAGGCCTCGCCCACTACGCGCTCGAGGCTCGACTCGCTCACGCCCAGCTCCGCCCGCATCGCAGCCGCGTCCTCGTCCTCCAGCTCCGCGAGCTCGGACTCGATGCGCGAGGAGACCGCCACTGCGCGCGCGCCCTGGCTCTCGGCGTGCGCAGCGATCTCCGCGGGGACCTCCTCCGAGCCCTCGTCCACGTTGGCCACGAACAGCACAGGCTTGGACGTGAGCGAGCCGAGGTCGCGGGCCGCGTTGGGCGCCTCCGCCGGCGGCGGCACCCCGCGCGCGGGCCGCCCCGCCTGCAGCTCGTCGATCACCTTCCGCAGCCATGCCTCCTCGGCGATCGCCGTGCGGTCGCCGCCTTTGGCCTGTTTGGCCACGCGCTCAACGCGCCGCTCGGCCTGCTCGAGGTCGGCGAGCACGAGCTCCGTCTCGATCGTCTCGATGTCCTTGAGCGGGTCCACGCGGCCCTCCGGGTGGATCACGTTCTCGTCGCCGTGCGCGCGCACCACGTGAACGATCGCGTGCGTCTCGCGGATGTTCGCCAGGAAGCGGTTGCCCAGCCCCTCCCCCTCGTGGGCACCGGCCACGAGCCCCGCGATGTCGTGGAAGTCGATCGTGTCCCACACGATCTCCGAGGCGCCCACCGTGCGCGCGACCTCCTCGAGGCGCTCATCGCGCACGGGCACCACAGCCACGTTGGGCTCGATCGTCGTGAACGGATAGTTGGCCGCCTCAGCGCCCGCTTTGGTGAGCGCGTTGAACAGCGAGGACTTGCCCGCGTTGGGCATCCCCACGATGCCGATTCTGGTGCTCATGCCGAGCCGCCCGCGCCGGCGCCAGCCGTGCCCGTCGTGCCCCTGGAGCGGGAGTCCGTCGCGCACCACGCGACCGTCGTGCCGAGCAGCGCCCCCGCCAGCACGTCGGAGGGGTAGTGCACCCCCAGATACAGCCGCGAGAGCGCAAGGCCCCCGGCGAGCCCGTAGAGCGCGCCCGTGGGCAGCCCCAGGCGCGAGTAGGCCAGCGCGCCCGCAAACGACGTGGAGGCGTGCGCGCTGGGAAAGCTCAGCCCCGTGGGCGTCCCCGTCAGCGGCGGCAGCCCCGCGAGGCTCGGCCGCCTGCGCCCCGCGGCGAACTTCAGCGCGGTGTTCAGCACGTAGGTGCCCCCCACCGCCGCCACCGCGCGCCGCCACCGTCCCCTCCGGGCCCGATCCACAGCCACGCCCGCCCCGCCGATCGCAAGCCACACCGCGCTGTGCTCCCCCAGCCGCGAGAACCGCTCCACCCGCCGCTCCAGCCCCGCTGTGTGCCCCCGCGTGCGCAGAAACCGCAACACCCGCTCATCGAGGGTCATCTCGTCGTTCAGGAACATGTCATGGAGGTCGATGGGGGGAGAGGTAAGGGGGCAGTATTGCGCCGACCCGCGGAGCTCAACCCGAGTCCGAGGAGCGCGCCGTTGGGCCGTTCGGGGAGCAGGGCAGGCAAGGACGCAGAGAACGCTTGGAGGAGGAACACGCGTCTAGGACGCGGGCTGGCCAAACCAGGCAAGCACGCAGGGAGCGTGGCGTACCGGGGGCGGAGCACTGAGTTAGGACGGTCGATGAGCAAGCGAGGCAAGGACGCAGGGAGCGTGGCGTGCTCGGCACGCGAGCGACCGAGGACGCAGCCTCGCGCCGCTCAGCGACCGTCCTAACCGAAGCCGACCTGGAGGTCGTCACTCTCGGCGCTCACATAGACGACGCTGCCGAGGTCCACGCGGACGGGGCCGTCCTCGCTCTCGAGCTCGTGCCAGCCGGAGTTGCCGAGAGCGTCGTAGAAGGCCTTGAGCTGCTTGTCGGCGACGCGCAGGGCGAGCACCAGCCCGCCCTGGAAGCCGACGCTGATCCGCCGCGCCCGGGTGCTCATCCGTGGGCCCCACCGTGGGCGGGCTGGACGATCTCGGTGAGCACGCCGCCGGTGGCGCGAGGGTGCATGAAGGCGACGAGCGAGTTGCGGATGCCCCGCCGGGGCTGCTCGTCGATCAGGCGCAGGCCCGCCTGCCGGCAGGCGGCGAGCGCGGCGTCTATGTCCTTCACCTGGTATGCCACGTGGTGCAGGCCGGGACCCTGCTTGGCCAGGAACCTCCCCACGGGCGTGTCGGCGCCGAGCGGAGCGAGCAGCTCGACGTGGTTCTCGCCCACGTCCAGAAGCACGGCCTCCACGCCCTGCTCCTCGACTATCTCGCGGTGCGCCACTGCCAGCTGCAGGCCGTCGCGGTAGAGCTCCATGGCGGGCTCTATCTCCTCGACGGCGACGCCGATGTGGTCGATGCGGCTGAACATCGGCCTCAGTCTATAGCCGTCAGCTGCCGTCCTCGCCGGAGAGCTGTGGACGGGGGATCGGAGCGGGCATCGGGACGGGGGCCGCCTCGGTCGCAGCGACGATGCGCAGGCCGATGCCGGGCGCGCGCTCCAGGCGCGGCACGCCCGCCATGATCCGCTCGATCGAGTCGCGCTCGAGCACCTCTCGCTCGAGCAGCTCCGCGGCGAGCGCATCGAGCAGCGGACGGTGCGCGACGATCATCTTCTGGGCCGCGCGCCGCGCTTCTTCGATCAGGTCCTGGCGCTCCTCGTCGCGGATCCGCAGCGTGGTCTCCGACAGGCGCACGTCGCCTTCGGGGGAGCGCCCCACGCCGGCGGTGCCCATGGCGTAGTCGTGGACCATCGACTGCGCGATCTCGGCCACGCGCTTGAGGTCGTCGGAGGCGCCCGTGGTGATCGCGCCGAAGACGATCTGCTCGGCCGCGCGGCCGCCGAGCAGCACGGTCATGTAGTCGAGCAGCTCCTCGCGCGTCTTGAGGTAGCGGTCCTCCGCGGGCAGGTTCAGCGTGTAGCCGAGCGCGCGGCCGCGCGGCACGATCGAGATGCGGTGCACGCGATCGACCGACGGGAGCAGCTCCCCGCACAGCGCGTGGCCCGCCTCGTGGAAGGCCACCACGCGCTTCTCGTGCACGTTGAGCACGCGCTTGGACTGCACGCCCGCGATGACGCGCTCGATCGCCGAGTCGAAGTCCCCGATCGTGATCGTCGTGCCGCCTCGCCGCGTGGCGAAGATGGCGGCCTCGTTGCAGATGTTCGCGAGATCGGCGCCCGTCAGGCCGCTCGTCTGCTGGGCCACGAGCCCGAGGTCGACGTCGCCCATGGGCTTGTCGCGCGTATGCACCTGGAGCACGCCGAGGCGGCCCTTGACGTCGGGCGGCACCACGAACACCTGGCGGTCGAAGCGCCCCGGGCGCAGCAGCGCGGGGTCCAGCTTCTCGAGCAGGTTGGAGGCAGCGATCACGACGACGCGCCCGCTGGAGTCGAAGCCGTCCATCTCCACGAGCAGCTGGTTGAGCGTCTGGTCCTTCTCGCCGGAGATGTCCGAACCACGCCGTCCCCCGACGGCATCGAGCTCGTCGATGAAGATGATCGCGGGTTCGTGTTTGCGCGCGATCGCGAACAGGCGGCGGATGCGCGCGGCGCCGAGGCCCGCGAACATCTCCACGAACGAAGCCGCCGACTGCGCGAAGAACTGGGCGCCGGACTCGTTTGCCACGGCCTTGGCCAGCAGCGTCTTGCCGGTCCCCGGGGGCCCGTGCAGGAGGATCCCCTTGGGGACTTTCGCGCCCAGCGCCTGGAAGGGCTTGGGCTCGCGCAGGAACTCGACGATCTCCTGCAGCTCGGCCTTGGCCTCGTCCACGCCGGCGATGTCCGCAAACGTGACCGAGCGGTTGGAGGAGGGCTTGATCTGCTGCGGCTTGACCCGCGGCATCACCTTCAGCGTGCGCCACATCAGGAAGATCAGCGCGATGAAGAACACGATCGCGATGACGGGCTCCCAGTTGAGCGCAAAGTTCTGCACCTGCTGTGCGAAGGACTCGTGCGGCACCGCCGAGAGCGGCACGATGTGCGTTTTTGCCGGGTGCGCGATCACGGCGTGCGCCACCGCGGCGTGCGCCACCGCGGCGTGCGCGATCACGGGGTGCGCGATCACGGGGTGCGCGGCCTGGCCGCCGCTCAGCGCGTGCGCCGCCGGGAGCGTGCCCTGCGGTGCAGCGTGAGCGGTCTGCGCTGGCGTTCCGGCCTGCGCGCTCACCGTCGTGATCCCTTCAGCATTCCACCCTCCTTGGCAGCCATCAAATTATGCGGTCCTGCTCGCGTCCCTTCACGTCTCCGCCCTCCTTGGCGTCAGCAGACATTATGCGCCCTCGCGGGCCCCTCCGCGGGAAACTTCTGTCAGGCGGTGCCGAGGATGCGCTCGGCGAGGTCGCGGTAGAGCTCGGTGGCGAACGCCAGGTCGCGCACGTCGATGCGCTCGTCGGCCCCGTGGACGAGCGGCGCGGCCTCCAGCAGCGACTGGTGGCGGTGGGGGAAGAAGCCGTAGGCGACGCACTCCGGGAAGGCCAGGCGGAAGTGCCGTGAGTCCGTGAACCCGGGCAGCACCACCGGCACCACGCCCGCGCCGGGGTCGCGCTCGGCGATCCACGCGGCGAGCGTGTCCATCAGCTGCGAGCGCACCGGCGAGCGGTTGCCCACGACCCGCTCGGTGAAGTCGATGCGCCACTCGCCGCCGGCCTGCTCGCCGAGGACCTCCGCGAGGCCGCGGCGCACCTCCGCCTCGCCGAGGCCCGGCGGGACGCGACAGTCCACCTTCAGCTCGGCGCTGCTGGGGATCACGTTGACCTTCTCCGAGGCCCTGATCTGCGTCGGCGTGAACGTAACGCCGAGCATCGGCTCGAACATCGTCGCCAGCCGCGGATCGGCGGCGCGCAGATGGGCGACCGAGGCCGCCAGGTCCTCGGGGTCCTCGCCGATGCCCTCCAGGAACGCGCGCGGCTCGCTCGTCAGCTCATAGGCAGGCTGGCGCGCGGCCAGGCGCTCCAGCACGGGCGCCATCTTCAGCAGCGCGTTGTCGCCCATCCCGGGCATCGAGGCGTGGCCCGCGACGCCGTCGGTCGTGACCGTGAAGCGGAAGACGCCCTTCTCCGCGCAGCACACGCCGTAGCAGCGCCTGCCGCCGTACTCGAACACCGCGCCGCCGCCCTCGTTGATCAGCAGGTCGCAGCGGACCTTCTCGGGATGGTTCTGGGTGATCCACTGCGCGCCCAGCTCGCCGCCGGTCTCCTCGTCGACGACCGCCACGATCAGCAGCTCGCCGCGCGCGGGGCGCCAGCCCGAGCGGGCGAGCGAGGCCGCGGCCGCGATCTCCGCGGCGACCTGGGACTTCATGTCGAGCGCGCCGCGCCCCCACAGGAAGCCCTCGGCGATCTCGCCCGACCAGGGGTCGCGCGTCCACTCCTCGGGGTTCGCGAGCACGGTGTCGACGTGTCCCAGGTAGCACAGCGTGGGGCCCTCGCTCGCGCTCGCCGCGCCGTCCGCGCGCAGCCTGGCGAGGAGGTTCGGGCGCCCCGGCTCCGCGCCGAGCAGCTCACATTCGAAGCCCGCCCGCTGGAGGTGGTCGGCGAGGTACTCCTGCGCCTCGCGCTCGGCGCCGGGCGGGTTGACGGTGTTGAAGCGGATCAGCCGGGAGAGCAGCTCCTCCGCCTCGGCCGCCGGCTCGTTGGCGCTCATCCGGTTGATCGTACGCCGTTGACGTAGAGCTCACCGGGCGCGAGCGGGAAGTGGCAGGCCGCCTCGGTGCCCGAGCCCTTGCCCTCCAGCACGGGCTCCTCCACCGAGCAGATCTCCTGCGCCTTGGGGCAGCGCGTGTGGAAGCGGCAGGCGCTCGGCGGGTTCGCGGGGCTCGGCACGTCGCCGCTGAGTAGCGCGCGTTCGCTGCCGCGACGCGAGGGGTCGGCGACGGGCACGGCCGCCAGCAGCGCACCCGTGTAGGGGTGGCGCGGCTGGGCGTAGAGCGCGTCGCCGGGGCCGATCTCGGCGATCTTGCCGAGGTACATCACGGCGACGCGGTCGCACATGTGGCGGATGACGGAGAGGTCGTGCGCGATGAACACGACGGTCAGGCCGAGGCGGCGCTGGAGGTCGCGCAGCAGGTTCAGCACCTGCGCCTGGATCGAGACGTCGAGCGCGGAGACGGGCTCGTCGGCGATCAGCAGCTTGGGGCTCAGCGCGAGAGCGCGCGCGACGCCGATGCGCTGGCGCTGCCCGCCGGAGAACTCGTGCGGGAAGCGGTTGTAGTGCTCGGGGCTCATGCCCACCATCTCGAGCAGCTCCTGCACGCGGCGCTTGCGCTGCGCCCGGTCCTTTTCCAGGCCGTGGATCGCGAACGGCTCGGCGATGATCGACCCCACCGTCTTGCGGGGGTTCAGCGAGGAGTAGGGGTCCTGGAAGATCATCTGCATCTCGCGGCGCACCGCCTTCAGCCGCGCGCCCTTGGCGTGCGTGATGTCCACCCCCTCGAAGCGCACCTCCCCGGAGGTGGGCTCGAGCAGGCGCATGACGAGCCGCGCGGTCGTGCTCTTGCCGCACCCCGTCTCGCCCACGATCCCGAGCGTCTCGCCGCGCATCACGTCGAAGTTCACCCCGTCGACCGCCTTGACCGCGCCGAACCTGCGCTGGATGACGATCCCGCGCGTGATCGGGAAGTGCTTGACCAGGTCGCGCACCTCCACGAGCGGCTCGCCGGAGCCCGCGCGCGCGCTCTGCCCGGCGCCGCCCTCGCCCTCCCGAGCGGGCTCCTCGGGGCGACCGAAGGCGCTCGCGGCGCTCACGGCGCCGCCTTCTCGCTGCGCACGGCCGCGAGAGCCTGCTCGGGGCTCATACCCGTCTGCAGCTGCGCCCAGATGCGCGCGCGCTCGGCCGGGTCGAGCAGGCAGGCGACGTCGTGGGAGGGCTCGCCCGGCACGGGCTCGAGCTTCGGGTCGATGCGCGCGTGGTCGGGCTCGGCGTAGGGGCAGCGCGGGTGGAAGTGGCAGCCCGAGGGGCGGTTGATCAGGCTCGGGGGGCTGCCCGAGATCGGCTCGAGCTCCTCATCGCGCGAGCGCTCCAGCCTGGGGATCGAGCGCAGCAGACCCCACGTGTAGGGGTGCTGCGGCCGGTGGAAGGTGAGCTCCGCGGAGGCCGTCTCGACGATGCGCCCCGCGTACATGACCGCGATGTCGTCAGCCATCTCGGCGACCACGCCGAGATCGTGGGTGATGATCACGATCGCCATCCCCAGCTCGCGCTGAAGGCGCTCGAGCAGCGCGAGGATCTGCGCCTGCACCGTCACGTCGAGCGCCGTTGTGGGCTCGTCGGCGATCAGCAGCTTGGGGTCGTTCGCGAGCGCCATCGCGATCATCGCCCGCTGGCGCATCCCGCCCGAGAACTCGTGCGGGTACTCCTGCGCGCGGCGCTTGGGGTCGGGGATGCCGACGAGCGAGAGCAGCTCCACGGCGCGCGCGAGCGCGACCGACTTGGAGACGTCGCGGTGCGCGCGCACCGCTTCCGAGAGCTGGACGCCGACCTTGAAGAACGGATGCAGCGAGGACAGCGGGTCCTGGAAGATCATCGCGATGTCGTTGCCGCGGACCGCGCGCATCTCCCGCTCCGTCAGCGCGAGCAGGTCGCGGCCCTCGAACAGGATGCGACCCGAGATGCGCGCGCCCTGGGCGCGCGTCAACCCCATCGTCGTCATCGAGGAGACCGTCTTGCCCGAGCCCGACTCGCCGACGATCCCGAGCGTGCCCCCCGCGCGCACCTGGTAGCTGACGCCGTCGACCGCCCGCACCACGCCGTCCTCGGTGGGGAACTCGACGCGCAGGTCCTCCACGCGCAGCAGCGGCTCGGCCGCGGCGCTCACGATCGGTCCCCGCGGCGGGCTCCGCGCGGCGGGCTCACGAGTAGCGCACCCTCGGGTCGAGGTAGGCGTAGGCGATGTCCACGAGGATGTTCGCGATGATGATGAACAGCGCCGCAGCGAGCACCGTGCCCTGCACGATCGGGAAGTCCGAGTGCGTGATCGCGTCGTAGTTGAGCCGCCCGATGCCCGGTATCTCGAACACGGTTTCCACGAGCACCGAGCTGCCCAGCAGGACGCCGATGTCCAGGCCCACGATCGTGACGATCGGGTTGATCGCAGCGCGCACGCCGTGGCGCAGCACGACGCGGCGCTCGGAGAGGCCCTTCGCGCGGGCGGTGCGGATGTAGTCCTCGCCCATCGTCTCGATCAGGCTGCCGCGCATGACACGGGCGTAGATCGCCGCGTTGCCCGCGGCGACGACGAGCCACGGCAGGATCAGCGAGGTGAACCACTGCCAGGGATCGGTCGTGAATCCCACGTAGCTGCCCGCGCCGGGGAAGATCTTGAAGCGCCCGATGTCCGCGGCGAAGAGGTACAGGGCGATCAGGCCGAGCCAGTATTCCGGCGCGGAGACGAGCACCAGCGCCGTGCCCATGCTCGCCCGGTCGAGGAACGTGCGCTGGCGCACCGCGGAGATGATCCCGACGCCGATGCCGCTGACGAGCCAGATGACCGCGCCCCCGAGCACGAGCGAGAGCGTGGCGGGCAGCCGGCTCCAGATCAGGCCCTTGACGGGGGCGCTGCTGTAGTAGCTGAAGCCGAGGTCGAGGCGGGTGAAGATGCCCTTCATGTAGAGCCAGAACTGCGTCAGCAGCGGCCTGTCGAGACCAAGGTCGTGGCGGATCTCGGCGATCACCTTGGGATTCTGCAGGCGCCCTGCCCGCAGTTTCGCGGGATCCCCCGTGGGCAGGACCCGGAAGAGCACGAACGTGAGCGCGGAGACGATGATCACGAGCAGCACGCCCCACAACAGCCTCCGGATTATGTATCTCGCCATGGCTCTTCCTCGGTGTCCTTGTCTGGTGCCCGCGCGCGGCTGCTGCCGAGTGGCGAGGCGACCCGCATCCAGCGGGTCCGCCTCGCCCCTCGCTCACTTCATCTGCCGGCTGCTCACTTCAGCGAGGTGAAGCTGAAGCTCCAGCTCCCCTCGTTCCAGACCTGACCCACGCCGGCGACGTCCTTGGACTCGATCCCCGGCTGCTTGTCCCAGTCGTAGGGGACCGCGACGGCTTCAGCGACGAGTTCGTTGTCGCTCTTCGCCCAGGCCGTGGCGCGCGCCTGGGTGCCGACGACCTCTTCGGCCGCCGTCATCGCCTTGTTGATCTGCGGGTGGTTCACATCGCCCCAGTTGGAGTTCGTCCCGTTGGTCACGATGTACTTGCCGTTGAACGGCACGTTGAGCACCGCCTGCGGGTCCACGAAGTCGGCGAGCCACCCCACGTTCGGGCAGACGTCGATCTTTTCGTTGACGACGCCGCAGAACTTGGAGTACATGGTCGACTGGTCGACCAGGTTGAACTTCGTCTTGAAGCCCAGGTTCTTCAGTGCCTGGTTGGCGATTTCCGCATCCTCGGAGGCCGGGCTCCCGGTGGAGCCGACGACCTGCAGCGTTTCGCTGCCCGTGTACTTGCCGCTCGGGTAGCCCGCGAGCTTCATGTACTTTTCAGCCACCGCCGCGCTGCCTTCGGGGTGTTCGTTGTAATCGACCTTCGGGCCCGCCAGGCCGCCCGCCTCTTCGAAGCCCGGGACTTCGGGGTAGATGAAGTGGGTGGCCACGTTCGTGACGAGTTCCCCGCCGCGCGCCTTGTCCATCGCCGCGCGATCCAGCACCGCCCAGTAGGCCTTGCGCAGGTTCACGTTCGCGAACGGCCCGTGGCTGTTGTTGATCGCCACGTAGCGGGAGCCCGCACCCGGGGAGATCTGCAGCTGGGTGCGGAATTTTTCATACGCGAGCTTGACGATCGACTGCGCCGGCGTGTCGTTCTGGACCATGTGCGAGCCTTCCAGGACCTGCCGCCCGATGACCGTCGGGTCACCGCCGATCTGGACGTTGATCTGATCGAGGTAGGCGGGCCTGAAGTCCGTTCCCGCATTCCAGTTGGGGTTGCGCACGAGCGTCACCGACTTGCCCGGCTGGTAGCCGACGCCGAGCACCTTGCCGGAGCTGTCCGCCTGGAACATGTAGGGGCCGGTGGCGACCTGGTAGTTGCCGTATTCGCTCGGTTTCTTGGCGTCGAACTTCTTGGCGTATTCCTGGGGCACCGGCGCGCTCACGGGGAGCACGAGTGCGCTGCTCACGATCGCCGCCTTCGGTTCGGTGAGTTTGAGGACGATCGTGTACTTGTTCGGCGTCGTGATTCCGGGAATCGGGCCGCCGCTCGCCTTGCTCGCGCCTTCGATCGGTTCGAAGTAGCCCAGGAAGTAGGGGTTGGCGACGTTGGGGTTGGCGCCGCGATCGAGCGCGTAGGCGACGTCCGAGGAGGTCACTTCGCGGTTGACCGGCGGGCTGAAGTGCACCCCGTGGCGGATGTGGACCGTGATCGTCTTGGCGTCCGGGCTGATGATCGGCTGTCCTTCGGCCAGGTCCGGAACGGGTGTCTTGGCGTTGTTCGGCTGGTAGGAGTACAGCGGCCGCTGCGTGGCGTACACCGCGTCGTAGTCGACGGCGAAGTAGGACTGGCCTGGATCGATGTGTTCGAAGTCCTCGTGGTTGAGGACGGTCAGCGTGCCCCCGTGTTTGCCCCCCGTCAGGGCCTCTGTCGCAGGCGTCAGGATCCCCGCCGCGACCGTCGCTGCGTTGCTCCCCGAGCTCGAGCTGCTGCTTGAGCCGCAGGCAGCTAGCCCGAGCGCGAGCGCGCCCGCGAGCGCCGCCAGCGCGATCCGTGTGATCGACCGCATCTTGCCTCCTGTCGTTGTCTTCCCAGTGTGCAGTTTTATCGAGCCGCCCTCGGGTTGAGGGCGTCCCGCAGGCCGTCGCCGAGCAGGTTGAACGCCAGCACGGTGAACAGCAGGGCGAGGCCCGGAAAGGTCATGTACCACCAGGCCGTGTTGAAGATCGGCGTGGCCGAGGCGATCATCTGCCCCCAGCTCGCGGTCGGCGGCCGGATGCCCACGCCGAGGAACGAGAGCGAGGCCTCGATCAGGATGTTCAGCGGTATCAGCAGGCTGCAGTACACGATGATCGGAGCGACCAGGTTGGGGAGGATCTCGCGGAACATGATCCGCGCGTTGGAGGCGCCGAGCGCGCGCGAGGCCTCGACGAACTCGCGCTCGCGCAGCGAGAGCACGAGGCCGCGGACGATGCGGAAGATGTACGTCCAGTTCACGAGCGCGATCAGGAAGATAATCACGCCGAGCCCCGGCTGGATCGTGCCGCTGAGGCAGCCGCGCACCGAGCAGGCCGCGCCGATGCCCAGTCCGAGGAGCAGGATCGGGATCGACAGCACGACGTCCACCGTGCGCGAGAGCAGCGTGTCGACCACGCCGCGGTAGAAACCCGCGAGCACGCCGAGCACGACGCCGATGAACGCGGCGATCGCCGTCCCGACGATGCCGACCTCGAGCGAGACGCGGGTTCCGTAGATCACCCGCGACATCACGTCCTCGCCCAGCTGGTCCACGCCGAAGGGGTGCGCCGCGCTGGGCCCGAGCGGGCTGCCGAAGGAATCGGTGAGGTTGGGGTTCTGGGCGCTCGGACCGGGCAGGCCGATCAGTTCCACGACCAGCGGCGCCGCGATCGCAACCACCACGAGGAAGCCGATGAACCCCAGCGAGGCGAGCGCTACGCGATCCTGGCGGAAGCGCCGCCAGAACAGCTGCAGCGGGGAGCGCGCCGCGATCTCGGCGCCCTCGGTGATGAAGCCGAGCCCCTCATCGGGGCGCATCATCATCTCGGCTGTGGGCGCCGTCATCGGCCGGGGCCTCCCGGCTTGAAAGTTGTCATCGCGAGGTGCACCGGATGTACAAGTTCTACAGCTCGGGCCTCCTGACCTCTACCGACAACGCGCTCACCACCGCTGCCCGCGCCGCCGACAGGCGGCCAAGCGACCCCCGTACGCGCGATACTCAGAACATGGACAGCCTGTTCGACGAGGCCACCGCGGAGGGTGTCGCGACGGACGGGCGCGACGGACGGGACGGCGCTGATGCGCGCCCGCTGGCGGCACGCGTGCGCCCGCGCAGCCTGCGGGAGTTCGTCGGGCAGGCGCACCTGCTGCACGCCGGCTCGGCGCTGAGGACCGCGATCGAACAGGGCCATCCCCACTCGATGGTCCTCTATGGGCCTCCGGGCTCGGGCAAGACGACGCTCGCGCGGATCGTGGCCGAGCACTCACAGGCGGCCTTCGAGGAGTTGAGCGCGGTGGAGGCGGGGCGAGCGGAGGTGCGCGCCGTGATCGAGCGCGCGGAGCACCGGCGTCGCACCGGAGGCACCGGGACGGTGCTGTTCCTCGACGAGATCCACCGGTTCAACAAGGCCCAGCAGGACGCGCTGCTGCCGGCCGTGGAGGAGGGCGTGCTGACGTTGATCGGCGCCACCACCGAGAACCCCGCCTTCGAGGTCAACGGCGCCCTGCTCTCCCGCGTGCGCGTCTACGCCCTGGAGACGCTCGCGCCCGTGGACCTCCTCGCCGTGCTGCGCCGCGCCGCCGCGGAGACGACCGCGGTGGACGACGACGCGCTCGGCTTCCTCGCGGCGCGCAGCGAAGGCGATGCGCGCACCGCGCTCAACGCCCTGGAGCTGGCGGCCTCGACGACGGCGGAGCTCGGAGAGGACCGCGTTACGCTCGCCCGGGTCGAGGACGCGCTCCAGCGCCGCGCGGTCCTCTACGACAAGAAGGGAGATCGCCACTTCGACTACATATCCGCCTGGATCAAGGCCACGCGCGGCTCTGACCCGGATGCCTCGCTCTACTACCTTGCCGTGATGCTCGAGGGCGGCGAGGATCCGCGCTTCATCGTGCGGCGCATGGTGATCCTGGCCTCCGAGGACATCGGCAACGCCGACCCCGCCGCGCTGTCGCTGGCGACCGCGGCGGCAGCGGCCGTCGAGCACGTGGGCCTGCCCGAGGCGCGCTACGCGCTCGCCCAGACGGCCATCTACCTCTCGCTGGCCCCCAAGTCCGATGCCGCCGGCCGGGCACTGGCGCTCGCCCAGCAGCACGTCCGCGAGCACGGGGCCGCGGGCGTGCCCTCCTGGCTGCGCTCGGGGCCGCGGCCCGGGCAGGATCGCGGCGGCTATGAGAACCCCCACGCCCTGCCGGGCCACGTGGGGTCGCAGCCGCTGCTGCCCGCCGGCGTGGAGGGCAGCCGCTTCTACCGTGCGGATGAGGCCGAGGGCGAGCTGGCCGCGCGTCTGGCGCTGGTGCGCGAGGCGCGCGGAGCAGACACGCGATAATCGGCAGCCGATGAGCGCCTCCAGCACCGAGACCGCCGAGGGGGAGGAGCACAGCGCCCGCGATCCCGCCACCGGCGACGTCCTCGGGCGGGTGACGATGACCGACCCCGGGCGCGTGGACGAGGTCGTCGAGGCCGTCGCCAAGGTCCAGCCGCTGTGGGCGCTGCTGCGCGTCAAGGACCGCGCGCGCTACATGCGGCGGATGGCCCAGGCGGTGATCGACGACTTCGACGAGCTGTGCGCGCTGCTCGCCCGCGAGCAGGGTCGACCGCGCGCGGAGATCGCCACGCTGGAGCTGCTCGCGGCGATCGACGCGCTGATCTGGGTGGCCGACGACGGCGCCGGCGAGCTCGGCGGGCGCAGCGTTCCGATCAACCGTTCGCTGGCGATCGCCAAGCGCGGGCGGATCGCGTATGAGCCCTACGGGGTGGTGGGCGTGATCGGCGCCGGCAGCGCGCCCTTCGCGCAGCCGCTGGGCCAGATCGCGGGGGCGCTGCTGGCCGGCAACGGCGTCGCCTTCAAGCCCGCCGCGCGTGCCAGCCTCGCGGGCGAGCGGATCGCGCGCGTGCTCGCGCGCGCCGGGCTGCCCGAGGGGCTCGTGCGGATCGTGCACGGCGGC
>OCZT010004344.1_pt1 | contig 14291 bp, 14 predicted proteins | sample 1539031 | NCBI WGS metagenome assembly OCZT01 (sample SAMEA3539308, study PRJEB22396) | soil metagenome | biome: tundra; feature: field; material: soil | place: USA | collected 2010-05 | depth 0.15 m
ACGACTGCGCGACCGAGTGCGGCAATTGTTTCGCGCACATGAGCGGAAAGGCAAGCAAAAACGACTGTCCGGCCTGCTGTATCGAGTGCGCGGCAATCTGCCGTTTGTGCGCCGACGCGATCGCCCGCAACAGTCCGTTCGCCAAGCAGATATGCAAGCTTTGCGCGGACATCTGCGATTGGTGTGCGAAACAATGCGGCGAGCATGATATGGATCACTCTAAGCGTTGTGCCGAATCGTGCCGTCGTTGCGCCGAGGCATGCCGCAAGATGGCCGCTTGAACAGAAAAAATCACCGGAACGAGTGCAATGCGAAATCGTTCGGCGGCCATTTTTGAGTCCAGCAATAATTTCAGGGGATGTCCCTGTTAACCGAGGAGTAAACCATGAAACACTCAGTATTGAAAAAAGTTGGATCGGCATTTTTGATCATCGGGCTAGCCTGCGCGCTTCCGGCCTATGCAGAAATGCATGACGGGCGTTGGGAGTCAGGTGAGCAGCATATGTCGGAGATGATGCGCGACATGTCGATTGAGACGAAGAATATGTCCGACATGATGGGAAGCGGCAGCATGAACCCGGACATGAGGAAAAAGATGTCAAGCCAGATGAAGCACATGGGTAGCATGATGAAAGACATGTCGGGCATGATGAACAAGGGTGGGACTATGAACGCCGGTATGCAGAAAAAGATGGACCAGATGCGCAAACAGATGGATCAGATGCACGAACAGATGGTCCAGATGCACAAGGATATGCCTGCGTCACCCGCGCAGAAGTAGGTTGCAAAACCGGCGGGCAATCCGCCGGGTTTCCTCCAGCCTCCGATTTGTTTTCCTGCATTTTAGGAATGCCGGGTAACTGCGCTGATCGGCATTTGGTTAGGCTGCGCCCGCCCTGCAAAAAATGTATTATTGATTTAGAATCGATATTATTCCAATGAGGTGAACATCATGAGTACAGGCCCTGTAGCGGATGCGGGCGCAAACGCAAAATCAAATATAGACCCGGTCTGCGGCATGACCGTGTCGCCCGACACCAAACTACGCCACATGCACGAGGGCAAGACCTATCTGTTCTGCAATCCCAAGTGCTTGGCCAAGTTTACGGCTGATCCAGATAAATACCTTAACCCGGTCGCGCCGACTTCCGCTGCTACAACCCTATCTGCCGGCGGCTACACCTGTCCGATGGATCCCGAAGTGCATCAGGCCACCCCCGGTTCGTGCCCGAAATGTGGCATGGCACTGGAGCCGGTAAATCCCGTGTCAGCAAGACCTGATGTCACCGAATATGTTTGCCCGATGCATCCGCAAATTGTGCGCAGCGAGCCGGGCAATTGTCCGATCTGCGGCATGACGCTGGAACCTAGAACGGTGGCTGCCAAGGAAGAGAATCCAGAGCTGGACAATATGACCCGGCGCTTCTGGATCAGCACGATATTGGCCGTACCGGTGTTCGTGATGGCGATGGTCGCCGATATGTGGATGGGTTTTGTGCCGCAGATGATCTCGTTTACGCATTTGCAACTCGTCGAGTTCTTGTTGGCGACACCGGTCGTGCTGTGGGGCGGCTGGCCGTTCTTCCAGCGCGGCTGGGCATCCGTAGTCAACCGGCATCTGAACATGTTCACGCTGATTTCGCTGGGCGTGGGTGTGGCCTGGTCGTACAGCGTGATCGGCACTTTCCTGCCGGATATTTTTCCGGCGACGCTGCGCCGCGAGGATGGCACGCTGCCGATTTATTTTGAAGCCGCTGCGGCGATCACCGCGCTGGTGCTGTTGGGGCAAGTGCTGGAACTCAGAGCGCGCAGCCGCACCAACACCGCGATCAAACTGTTGCTGGGCCTGTCGCCGAAGACCGCGCGCATCGTGCGCAGCGACGGCAAGGAAGAAGACATTCCGCTGGAACAGGTGCAGGTCGGCGATGTGCTGCGCGTGCGTCCCGGCGAAAAGATACCGGTGGATGGGCAGGTCGTGGAGGGCAGCAGTTCGGTCGATGAATCCATGGTGACGGGAGAGGCGATACCGGTCGAAAAAAATGCTGGCGAGCGCCTGATCGGTGCCACGATGAACGGCACTGGCGGCTTGCTGATGCGCGCGGAAAAAGTCGGCGCGGATACTTTGCTCGCGCAGATCGTGCACATGGTCAGCGAAGCGCAGCGCAGTCGTGCGCCAATACAGCGGCTCGCCGATACGGTGTCCGGCTATTTTGTGCCCGTCGTCGTGCTGGTCGCGCTGCTGGCATTTGGCATCTGGATGGTCTGGGGACCCGAACCCAGATTTGCCCATGCCATCGTGGCGGCGGTGTCGGTGCTGATCATCGCCTGCCCGTGCGCGCTGGGGCTGGCAACGCCGATCTCGATCATGGTGGGAACCGGGCGCGGTGCAACGGCAGGCGTGTTGATCAAGAACGCCGAGGCGCTGGAGATCATGGAAAAAGTGAACACGCTGGTGACCGACAAGACCGGCACCTTGACCGAAGGCAAACCGAAACTGACTTCAGTCGTGGCGCTGCAAGGATTTCAGGACAACGATATTTTGCAATTGGGTGCCAGCCTGGAGCGCGCCAGCGAACATCCGCTGGCGGATGCCATCGTCAAGGGAGCAGAGCAACGCAGTTTGGCATTGGCTGAGGTCAAAGATTTTCAATCCGTCAGCGGCAAAGGCATCACCGGTCTGGTGGCTGGCCGCAAAGTGGCCATCGGCAACCAGAAATTGTTTGTCGAGCTGGGCATCGAGATGAGCGCGCTGCTAGCACATGCAAACGCGCTGCGCGCAGAGGGGCAGACCGTGATGTTCGTGGCCATCGATGGCCAGCCTGCGGGGCTGATCGGCGTGGCCGATCCGATCAAGGAATCTACATTGGAAGCGGTGCGGGCCTTGCAGGCTGCTGGATTGGAACTGGTCATGCTCACCGGCGACAGTCGCGCCACCGCCGACGTGATCGCGAAAAAATTGGGAATCAAACGCGTGGTAGCCGAAGTGTTGCCGGAACAAAAGGTCGAGATCGTCAAACAACTGCAAGCCGAAGGCCGAGTCGTCGCGATGGCGGGCGACGGTATCAACGACGCGCCGGCGCTGGCGCAGGCGCAGGTGGGCATCGCGATGGGAACGGGCACTGATGTGGCGATGCAAAGCGCCGGGGTGACACTGATCAAAGGCGACTTGAACGGCATCGTCCGCGCGCGTCACCTGAGTCAGGCCACGATGCGCAACATCCGGCAGAACCTGTTCTTCGCTTTCGTCTACAACATGCTGGGCGTGCCAGTCGCGGCGGGGCTGCTGTATCCGTTCTTCGGCTTGTTGCTCTCGCCGATCATTGCAGCGGCGGCGATGAGTTTCAGTTCGGTGTCGGTGATTACGAATGCGTTGAGGCTGAGTCGAGTGAAGTTGTAAAGAGCTCGCAGGTGGAAGACGCTACGCTTGTCTGTCCTACGCGGTCTAACATTTGACATGAGCGGACGCCGTGGCAAACGCACGGTAGCAATCGAAAAGCTCCGTGTTCTCTTGCTCGAACTGCTTCTCTCCCCTTCGCCAACGAATCACCTTGCGCCAGCGAAGGGGAGAGAAGCCCCAAAGTTCACCAACAAGAATGACTTCGGGAGCATCCTTCCATTTGTCAATCTGTGAATACGCCCATAGCTGTGCGCGCATGTTGGGCCAACCGTCGGACGGAATGTCTTTCTCGGTAACCTTGATTTCGACAATTAGAATTCGCCTCGTGTCTTTCTCCTGGAAGACCAGGTCCGGCGATCCGCGCATTGGAGCGCCATTGATGGTCAGAGCTGCGATTGGGAACGCGTTCTTCGCGTTGTCTCCCATTCCGTTGTGGATAAGTTTCCACCGAGAATGGTTTGGAACTTGGATTTTCTGAATTGCGATATCGCGCTCGACCCGTAGCCCGCGTACCAAACTGGCATAGTCTTTCTGCGGGATGTACAGCCGATATATCCAATCAGTGAAATTACTGACCGAACCTCCCACGGCGATGGGAGTACGGTGCTTAGCGTCCCACATGAGTTGCTGGTGGCCTATGTGAAAGGGCTGACCAGAAGCAGGTTCATTAGCGAGAAAACGCTTCCAGCGATCCATGTTGGCTGAAACTAATTCAAGATCTCGCTTCCGCGTCCACTCGCTAGGGCTGCCGTAGAGAAGATCGATGTATGCCTTCTTATCCGCTGCACTTACCAACTTGGGGTCAAGGGCCAAGATTTCTTGTTGTGTCAGTTCCATATTGGTATCGATCCTCTCGGCGCAGAGTATGCAACCATTCGTTGTATTAACGGCTTGCCGCGTAACCCAACCTACGCACCAATCATATCAGCGCATTTAATTCCACTCATCACCGCACCTTCCAGCGTGGCCGGATAATCACCCGCCGTGTAGTCACCCGCCAGCAGCAGACGGGGCAGGGGTGTTTGTTGTGATGGGCGTTGCAGGTTAGGCGAGCAGCAAAACGTGGCGCGCTTTTCGGCGATGACTTTGAACCATGCCGGTTGCTCGGCGATGCCGAATTCTTCGCACAGTTCCGCGATCACCTTTTGCGCCAATTCCTCTTGAGATAATTCCTGATGGATGCCTTCCGCGCTGATCACGGCGGCGAGCAGGCCGTGTTGACCGCTGATTCGCCCTTTGTCGAACAGCCACTGGTTGAAGCTTAGATGCAGGCCAAGCATCGCGTGGGGCAGGGTTACGTGAGCGGGATATTGCAGATACACGGTGTAGATCGGCTGATGTTCCAGATTGTCTATCTGCGCGACGGTTTCTGCAAGTGCAGCGATAGGGCGCAGCAGCTTGGCGGCGACCACGGGATGGGCGGCGCAGATGACGTGGCTGAATTGTGCCGTGCCTTGCGCGGTGGTTATTTCGATACCGTCTTCCAACGGACGCAGTCCTTCCACACCGCATGAGGTGTACACTTTGCCGCCGCGTTGCTCGACATAGTTTGCGGCGCGTTGCGGGAATAGCGCGGTGAAGTTGATGCGCGCCAGCAGCATGTCGCTGTCGGCGCGCGATCGGTTCAGCGCGTCGCGCAGCACATTGAGCAGCACTTGCGCGGAAGCCTTGTGGATAGGCGTATTCAGCGCGGCGATGCACAGCGGTTCCCAGAGTTTTTGTACCAGAGCTGTATTTTGTTGGTGTTGCGTGAGCAGTTCGGCAGCGGTCATGTCGTTGCCCTCTCCCCCGACCCCTCCCCCAAGCTTGGGGGAGGGGAGTGTGAAGTTGATGCGGCGCAGTGCGAGCATGAAGCGCGCGCCATTCAGGCGTTCTCCGAACGACAAGCCTTGGGCAGTCAGCAGAGCAACCAAGAGATGCAACGGGGCGGGCAGGCGTGGTGCTTTGAAAGAGAATTCGCCATGCAGATCGAGTTGCAGCGGCAGGCGCAGGAAATCTTTTTCGATATTGCCGCCGACCTGTTCGATCATGCGCAGGGTTGCGCGATAGCAGCCGAGCATCAGGTGCTGGCCGTTGTCGAGTTGCGTGTCATTGTGCATCACGCCGCGAGCGCGTCCGCCGAGTTGCTGGGCGCTTTCAAATACGGTGACAGTGATACCGCGCCCAGCCAACGCGACTGCCGCAGCCATGCCGGCGTAGCCGCCGCCGATGATGGCAGTGTGAGTAGTTTGATGGTTGTTCATTGGTTCATCATGGGCAGTTTTCTTGCGCTTCTACCCCCATCCTGACCCTCCCCCTGCAAAGGGGAAGGAACGAGCTCCGAGCGCAACTCACATTCCATCCCCCCTGCAGGGGGAGGGCTATAACCAGCGACTTGGCTGGAGTCTTTTGACAGCCTAGTCGAATGGCTAGTAGTTTCATCAGGGTGGGGGGAGAACCGTTAATTTTTCTGCGATCGTTGTTAATACACCATCCAAATTATTCAAAACATCATTGTTCCAAAAGCGCAGGACTTGCCAGCCGTGCATCTGTAAAGATGCTGTTCGCTGTTCGTCATAAGCAAGCTGCTCTTGATGTTGACCACCATCAAGTTCAATCACTATCTTCTGCTCAATGCAGGCGAAGTCGGCCATATATCGTCCAATCGGGTGCTGACGACGAAATAGGTGGCTGTTTAGCTGCTTACGACGTAAAGCCCGCCATAGCACACGTTCGACATCGGTCATGTCACGTCGAAGCGATCTCGCCCTTGAGGTGGTTACCAAGCTGATCCTTCTGGTGGTCATTGAGCGTTCTACCCCCATCCTAGCCCCCTCTCAGGGGGAAGGAATCTACTCTTTTACGATTTCAGCCAAGTCTTCCAAGCCAGCCACAGTTTGCGCAGCGGTGTGAGCGAGACGCGCTCTTTCAGCACATGGCAGCCGCTGGCAATTACTTCATCCAGCGTGGCGCGGTAGATCGCCGCCATGATCAGGCCGGTGCGCTGAGATTTGCGATCTGCCGCGGGGAGATGCTCCAATGCTTGCTGGTAGTAACGTTGTGCGCGTTCGATCTGGAACGCCATCAGCTTGTGGAAATTTTCTGTTTCTTTCGCATTTAAAATCTCCGCCGACGTCACGCCAAACTGCTGCATTTCGTCCATCGGCAGATAGATGCGATTGCGCCGCGCGTCTTCGCCGACATCGCGGATGATGTTGGTGAGCTGGAAGGCGATGCCGAGGTCGTGCGCGTATTTCTGTGTTTTGCGGTCGGTGTAGCCGAAAATCTCTGCGGCGAGCAGGCCGACCACCGAGGCGACGCGGTAACAGTACAGTTGCAGCGATTTGAAATCGGCATAGCGCGGTTGATTGAGATCCATCTCCATGCCGTCGATGATTTCCAGCAGATGTTCTTGCGCCAGATTATATTTCTTCACCACTGGAACCAGTGCCTGCGCGACCGGATGCTGCGGCTTGCCGCCATAGATTTCTGCCACTTGTGCGCGCCACCAGTTGAGCGTGGTGCGCGCCGCTTGTTCATCCGAACATTCGTCCACCACGTCATCCACTTCGCGGCAAAAGGCGTACAGCGCGGTGATGGCGTGGCGTTTGTCCGGCGGCAGGAACAGGAAGCTGTAGTAAAAGCTGGAGCCGCTGGCGGCGGCTTTGTCTTGGCAGTATTGGTCGGGTGTCATTTTAATTTCAGTAAGTTTCCCCCTCTCCCTAGCCCTCTCCCGCTAGGGGAGAGGGAACTAACCCCCTCTCCCTTGATGGGAGAGGGTTGGGGAGAGGGTGCATTCATAAAGAAAACGGCGCACTCTTGGCCAGCATGATAACCCAGTCGAATGGATGCAACACCGGCCTATGGCGGAACATGTCATATTGCGCGCTTTCCAGTTTGTCGAGAATGCGTAACCCGCCCGCGATGATCATGCGCATCTCAAGTCCGACGCGTCCGGTGAGGATGCTGCCGAGCGGCGCGCCGGTGCGCATCATGTTATGCGCACGATCCACCTGGAACTTTATCAGTGCGCGCCACGCATCGTCTGCGCTGCCTTGTGCGATCTGCGCTTCGCTCACGCCGTATTGCGCGAGTTCATCCAGCGGCAGATAGATGCGCCCGATGGCGTAATCCTTGGCGACATCCTGCCAGAAATTGATGATTTGCAAGCTGGTGCAGATCGCATCCGAGTAAGCGATGTTGACCGGTGTGGCTTCCCCATAAAGATGCAGCAGCAAGTTACCGACCGGATTGGCGGAGCGGCGGCAGTAGTCGAGCAGATCGGCAAAATCGTTATAGCGTTTTTTTACCACGTCCTGCGAGAACGCATCGAGCAAATCATGGAACGGCTGCATTGGCAGGCTGTGTTGCCGTATCTCTGCGCCGAGGTTGATGAATAGCGGGGTGAGCGGTGTCTGATCGTCAGCGATACGCGCCAATTCGGCGCGAAATTCATCAAGTCGTTGCAGACGTTCCTGGTCGGGCAGATCGCCTTCATCGGCGATATCGTCCGCTGCACGTGCAAAGTGGTAGATCGCCGCGACCGGCTTGCGCAACCGCTTGGGCATCAGGATGGAGGCTACCGGAAAATTCTCGTAGTGATCGACCGACATGTTTGCAATCAGGTCGCTTGAAAACGTCGCGAGCGATGACAGAACGCGGCGCGAAAGGGCGAAGAAGCGGAGTTTACATAGAGGTAAATGAGCATTCTGAGTTCTTGAGCAACAAAGTTATGTCGAGCGCAGCAGTTTTCAGCGACCTGACAGGTCGTTGCGGTGCAGCATGAACACATATTCGTCGCCCGCGCTGACATCCAGCCAGGTGAACGGCAGGTCGGGGTAGGCAGCTTCCAGCACATCGCGGTTGTGGCCGATCTCGACGATCAGCACGCCATTCTCGGTGAGATGCTGCGCGGCATTCCTGAGGATGATGCGGGTGGCATCCAGCCCGTCATGTCCGCTGCCGAGCGCCAGTTTGGGTTCGTGCAGATATTCCTGTGGCAGCGCGGCGACTGATCCGGCATCCACATAGGGCGGGTTGCTGATGATTAGGTCATATTGTTTACCGCCAAGCTTGGCGAACAAATCCGATTCGATCAGGCTCACGCGGTCTTGCAGTTCGTAGTCGGCGACGTTGCGTTCAGCGACGGCCAGCGCGGCCGGCGACAAGTCCACCGCGTCCACGCCGGCATAGGGGAAAGCATGTGCGGCAAGGATGGCAAGGCAGCCGCTGCCGGTGCACAAGTCCAATACGTTGCCGATCTTTTCCGGTTCAGCGATCCACGGGCTGAGTTGTTCGAGCAGTAATTCGGCGATGAACGAGCGCGGCACGATGACCCGTTCATCCACGTAAAAACTGAATTCGCCCAATAACGCCTGATGGGTCAGGTAGGCCGCAGGGATGCGATGTTCGACGCGCCGATGAATGATGTTCAACACTTCGGTGCGCTCGCTGTCGGTCAGGCGCGCATCGAGAAACGGCTCGAGCCGGTCCAGCGGAAGATGCAGGGTATGCAGGATGAGGTAGGCGGCTTCGTCGTAGGCATCGCTGCTGCCATGCCCGAAAAAAAGTTTGGCTTGATTGAATCGGCTCACCGCGAAACGCAGATAGTCGCGCACGGTATGCAGGTTTTGCGAGGCCTCTGAAAAATAATTACTCATTTGCAAAGTAAATTTTCCAGGGTGCGCTGATAACTAAGCTTGAGCGGTTCGATGTCGGAGACGCCGACGCATTCGTTGAGTTTGTGGATGGTGGCGTTCAATGGTCCAAACTCGATCACTTGCGGGCAGATGTCGGCGATGAAGCGCCCATCGGAGGTGCCGCCGCCGGTGGAAAGTTCCGGAGTGATGCCGTAAGACTGTTCGATGGCGCGGCTGATCGCGGCCACCAGACTGCCTTTGGCGGTGAGATAGGGCTTGCCGGACAATTCCCATTTCAAGTCGTATGTCACGCCATGCTTGTCCAGGATCGCGTGGACTTTGTCTTTCAGACTTTGCTCGGTGCTGGCGGTGGAGAAACGGAAGTTGAACCAGATCTCGACCGTGCCGGGGACGACATTGGTCGCGCCCGTGCCGCCATTCATGTTGGAGATTTGCCAGGTGGTGGGCGGAAAATATTCGTTGCCATTATCCCAGGTGGTGGCGGCGAGTTCGGCGATCGCCGGCGCGACCATGTGGATGGGATTTTTTACCAGGAGCGGATAGGCGATGTGGCCCTGGATGCCTTTGACGATCAGCGTACCGGACAGCGAACCGCGCCGTCCGTTCTTGATCATGTCGCCGACCAGTTTGTTCGAAGTGGGTTCGCCGACGATGCAATAGTCGATAGTCTCACCGCGAGCTCGCAGTGTTTCCACCACGCGCACCGTGCCGTCCACCGCCACACCCTCTTCGTCGGAGGTGATGAGCAGGGCGATCGAGCCATGGTGTTCCGGGTGTTGCGCGAGAAACGCCTCGATGGCGGTGATAAAAGCCGCGATGGAAGTTTTCATGTCTGCCGCGCCGCGTCCATACAGCATGCTATCGCGAATGGTCGGCTCGAACGGCGGGCTGAACCAATTCTCCACCGGCCCGGTAGGCACCACATCGGTGTGTCCGGCAAACACCACGACGGGACTGGCCGTGCCGCGCCGTGCCCAGAAATTGTCCACGTTGCCGAAACGCATGCGCTCTATCTTGAAGGCGAGTTTTTCCAGGCGTTCGATGAGGATGTCCTGACAGCCGGCATCATCGGGCGTGAGTGAGCGGCGGGCGATGAGAGCTTTGGCAAGTTGCAGTGTGTCAGACATGATGGGAATCAGTCATGGTTGATAATTTATGGGTGCAGATTAAAAATTTTAGAATAAGCCGCTTCGTCAAAACCGACATGTAGCAACTTGCCGTTTTGTTCCAGCACGGGGCGTTTGATCACGCTGGTCTTTTCCAGCATCAGCGCGAGCGCGGCAGTCGCGTCTTGAATGAGCTGTTTGCGCTGTTCCGGAAGGCCTCGCCAAGTCAGGCCGGTGCGATTGATCAGCTTGGTCCAGTCGGCTTGTTGCAGCCAGCTTTGTGCAATGGCGGCATCCAATCCGTATTTTTTGAAATCGTGAAACTCGACCGCAATGTCATGTTGCGCCAGCCAGTCGCGCGCTTTTTTAACGGTGTTACAGTTGGGAATACCATACAACTTCATTTAGGTTCATTCAGATTAAGCTTGATGCCGCCGAAATCGGCGTTTGGCGTCGGAGTTTTTTGAGACGGCGGTGTGGAACCAAATGCCGGCACTTTTTGGGTGTCGGTGCGCTCCGAGAAATCAATCAATGAGGACAAGTTGCTTGCCGAATCCGCGTTGCGCAGCGCTTCTTCTTTGGTGATTTGTTTATTCTTGTATAGTTTGTAAAGGGCTTGCTCGAAGGTTTGTGAACCGGTGGAAACACTCTTCTCAATGGACTCGCGAATCTTGTCGAGTTCATCGTTCTTGATCTGATCGGCTATCAGCGAGGTGTTCAGCAAAATTTCCACGGCGGGCAGTTGCTTGCCTTGTACGCCGCGCACCAGGCGTTGCGAGATTACTGCGCGCAAGCACATCGACAAGTCGGCCAGAACGCCCCTGCGCGAATCGTAAGGGAAAAAATTTACGATACGGTTCAGCGCGTGATAACTGTTGTTGGCATGCAAGGTGGTCAGGCACAAATGTCCGGTCTGCGCGAAGATCAACGCGTGCTTGAGTGTTTCGCGATCACGCACTTCACCTATCATCAGCACATCCGGCGCTTCGCGCATCCCGCTGAATAACGCGCTTTCATATGTGAGCGTATCGGTGCCGATTTCGCGCTGATTCACGATGGATTTGTTGTGGTTAAAAATGTATTCGATGGGATCTTCGATGGTCAGAATATGGCCGCTCGTTGTGTTGTTGCGATGCTCGAGCATGGAAGCGAGGGTGGTGGATTTTCCGGAACCGGTCGCGCCGACCACCAGCACCAAACCGCGCTTTTCCATGACCAGTTCTTTTAGTATGCCGGGCAGGTTAAGGTCTTCAGAGTTTTCGATCTTGGCTTTGATATGGCGTACCACGATGGCGATGTTGCCGCGCTGGCGGAAAACGTTGACGCGGAAATTGCCGATGCCTTCGGCACGGAAAGAGAAATTCAGCTCCAGATAGGTTTCGAATTCGGTGATCTGCTGCGGGGACATCATTTCATAGGCGATGCGCTTGACGATGTCGCCATCCAGAGCCTGTGCGTTGACCGGCATGGCAATGCCGTCGATCTTGATGTTGACCGGCGCACCTACCGAGAAGAACAAGTCGGAAGCCTGTTTGCTGTCAGCCAGTTGCAGTAATGGTGTAATGATCATGTGTTCTCCTTAAAACAGTTGGTAGTCGTTAGTCGATAGTTGTTAGTTGGAATTGTCGCTACGCGGTTTTTAACTAACGACTAACGTCTAGCGACTAACGACTCAAATGCCTCTCAGCAATTCGTTGATACCCACCTTGGATAAGGTCTTGGCATCCACTTTCTTCACGATCACCGCGCAGTACAAACTGTAGCTGCCGTCCTTGGAAGGCAGGCTTCCACTAACAACCACGGAACCGGATGGTACTAGACCATAGTGAACCTCGCCAGTTTCGCGGTCGTAGATCTTGGTGCTTTGACCGATGAACACGCCCATCGAGATCACCACGTTGTCTTCCAGGATCACGCCTTCCACGATTTCCGAGCGCGCGCCGACGAAGCAGTTGTCGCCGATGATAGTCGGGTTGGCTTGTATCGGTTCGAGCACGCCGCCGATACCGACGCCGCCGCTCAAATGCACATTCTTGCCAATCTGCGCGCAGGAGCCGACCGTCGCCCAGGTGTCCACCATTGTGCCTTCATCGACATACGCGCCGATGTTCACATAGGATGGCATCAGTATTACGTTTTGGGCGATGAACGCGCCTTTGCGCGCCGCAGCCGGAGGCACCACGCGGAAGCCGCCTTCGCGGAAATCGCGACTGTTGTAGTCGGCAAACTTGGAAGGAACCTTGTCGTAGTAGTTGGTGAACCCGCCCTTGATAAAGGCGTTGTCTTCCAGGCGGAACGACAGCAGCACGGCCTTTTTCAGCCATTGGTGAGTTACCCACTGGCCGTCGATTTTTTCCGCGACGCGCAGCTTGCCCTGGTCGAGTTGGGTGATGACGCTATCGACCGCTTCTTTGAGCTGCGCATCGGCATTGCGCGGAGTGATCTCGGCGCGGCGTTCGAAACCTTGTTCGATGATCTGTTGCAATTGATCCATGATGATTTCCTGTTAACAAAGTTGGTAGTCGTTAGTCGTAAGACGTAAGTTAAAGCAAAACCCGCCCTTCGGCTACGCTCAGGACAGGCTCCGCGACAAAGCCAACTAACGACTTACCTCTAATAACTTACGACTGAATTCAGCAATGCGCTGCGCGGCTTCTACGGTCTCTTCAGTGCTTGCAACCAGAGCCAGGCGCACAAAATTTTCACCGGGGTTCACACCATCCGCACTGCGCGCAAGATAGCTGCCCGGCAATACGGTCACATTATAGTCGCGATATAAGCCCTGCGCGAAGGCAGTGTCGGCAACCGGTGTGCGTATCCACAGATAAAAACCGGCATCCGGCATCGTGACCGGCAGCACCGGTTTCAGAATCTCAACCACCTTGGCGAATTTCTCCGCATACAGGCGGCGGTTTTCCGCGACGTGCGTTTCATCATTCCATGCGGCGATGCTGGCGGCCTGTATCGCCGGGTTCATTGCAGAGCCGTGGTAGGTGCGGTACAGCGCAAATTTCTCGATTGCCTTGGCATCGCCCGCGGCAAAGCCGGAGCGCATGCCGGGCACGTTGGAGCGTTTCGACAAGCTGGAGAACATGACCAGATTTTTATAGTCGCTGCGGCCAAGGCGATGAGCGGCTTGCAGCGCGCCTAATGGTTGTTCAGAAAAGTAAATCTCGGAATAGCATTCATCCGAGGCGATCACAAAGCCGTGGCAGTCGGACATCTCGAACAATGTTTTCCATTCTGCCAGCGGCATCACGCGCCCGGTCGGATTGCCCGGCGAGCACACGTAGATCAATTGGGTGCGTTGCCAAATGTCTTCCGGTAATTGCGAAAAATTCAATGCATAGTTGTCTTCCGGCAAAGTGTTGAGGAAGCTGGGCGTGGCTCCGGCCAGGAATGCCGCGCCTTCGTAAATCTGGTAGAACGGATTGGGGCAGACCACGGCGGGATTATTTTTCGTGCGATCGACAACTGCCTGGGCAAAGGCGAACAACGCTTCGCGGCTGCCGTTCACCGGCAAGACCTGGGTCTTGGCATTGAGTGGGGGAATGCCATAGCGCGCGGCCAGCCAGTTGGCTATCGTAATGCGCAGCGCGTCGCTGCCGGCGGTTGTGGGATAATTCGCCAGCCCATCGAGATTGTTCGCCAGCGCGTCGCGGATGAATTGCGGTGTGGCGTGTTTCGGTTCGCCGATGGACAGACTGATGGCGCGATAGTCCGGGTTGGGCTGAACTTCGCGAAACAACGCGGCGAGTTTCTGAAAAGGGTAGGGCTGTAGTTTTTGTAAATCCGGGTTCATTTGCTATCTTAATGGCGCGCGAAAATCAGCGCGCATTATACGGGCCGAGCCAGTGTCATCAAAACAAAATGTATTGCCGGTTGCCGGAATCCTGAGCGGCGCGCTGGTGTGGGGGCTGATCTGGTATCCCTACCGGGTGTTGCAGGAAACCGGCGTGACCGGCCCGCTGGCGACGCTGATCACCTATTCGCTGGCGATGCTGTGCGGCGCGTTCATGCTGCCGCGAGTGTGGCGCGAATTGCCCCGTGCCGGCTGGTGGGCAGTCGGTCTGGTGTTGAGCGCGGGCTGGTCGAATTTGGGCTATGAGATCGGAAGAGCACACGTCTGAACTCCAGTCCCGCCAATAT
>OCZT010004346.1_pt1 | contig 14287 bp, 13 predicted proteins | sample 1539031 | NCBI WGS metagenome assembly OCZT01 (sample SAMEA3539308, study PRJEB22396) | soil metagenome | biome: tundra; feature: field; material: soil | place: USA | collected 2010-05 | depth 0.15 m
TTTCCCTACACGACGCTCTTCCGATCTAGTTGATGGCAGACGACGCGGCCCAGTCCGTAGACGGCGAGCGCAAACGCGTACGGCACGGAGGTGGCGTGCGGCCGGCTCGCCGCATACGCGGCGAGCGGCAACGCGGAGGCCCAGCCGGCCGCGGCCGCCACAAAGGCGCGTCGCATACCTGATGGTACACTCAGCCGCAATGATCGAAGCGCGATCCACCGTCTCGCCGCGCGAACGCCTGGCCGTAGCGCTGGTGTCGGCCACCCTGCTCATGACCGAGCTCGCGCTCACGCGCATCTTCTCGGTGATCATGTATTACCACTTCGCGTTTCTCGCCATCTCGATCGCGCTGTTTGGCTTGAGCGCGAGCGGCGTCTTCGCGTACGTGGCCCGCGCGCGCCTCGATCGGCATCCGACCGGCGTGCTCCTCGCCCGCCAGTCGGTGCTGTATGCGATCGCCACCGTCGTAGCGCTCTTCGTGCTCGTGCGCATGCGCGTCGGCCTGAACTATTCGCCGCGCAACCTGGTCCTCATGCTCGCGATTTACGCGCTGGCCGCGCTGCCATTTTTCGCCGGCGGGCTGATTCTCACGCTCGCGATCTCGCGCCTCGCCTCGCGCATCAACGCGGTCTACGCCGCGGATTTGACGGGCGCCGCGGCCGGCTGCCTCATCCTCATCCCGCTGCTCGATCGACTCGGTGCGCCCGGCGTCGTGCTGGCCGCGGCCGCGCTCGCGCTCCTCGCCGGCGTGCTCTTTGCGCCCGCGCCCTCGCGCCGAACATACGCGGCGATCGGCGCGGCGCTCCTCGCCGTGCCGCTCATCGGCCAGCTCACGGGCCTCGCCGTCTTCGACGTCACCGGCACGAAGGGACACCAGACCGATCGCGTGCTCTTCAGCAAATGGAACTCGTTCTCGCGCGTCGCCGTCTACGAGCGTACGCACGGCGACTGGTCGTTGAGCGCCGCCTATCAGGGCCCGACGCCCGACTCGCGCTTCATGGACATCGACTCGGCGGCGTCGACTCCGATCCTCCACGCCGCCCCCGACCTCTCGAACGTGCAGTATCTGCACTACGAGCTCACCGCGCTCGCGTACAACTTAAAGGAACAGGCGGTCACCAGCCACCAGTCTCCAGTCACCGGCCTCCAGCCACCAGCCTCCAGCCCCAAGGGCTTCACCGCCCTCGTGATCGGCCCCGGCGGCGGCCGCGATCTTCTTTCCGCGCTCGTCTTCGGCGCGCGCCACGTGGACGGCGTCGAAATCAACCCGATCATCGCCAACGACGTGATGCGCGATCGGTTTCGCGATTACTCCGGTGGCATCTACACGCACCCCCGCGTCCGCATCGTCATCGACGACGGCCGCAGCTTCGTGCGGCGGACGCCGGACCGCTACGACGTGATTCAGGCGTCCCTCGTCGACACGTGGGCGGCGACCGCCGCCGGCGCCTACACGCTCACCGAAAACACGCTCTACACGGTCGAGGCCTTCAGCGACTACCTCGATCATCTGAACGACGACGGCGTGCTGACGATTACCCGGTGGGTGTTCGACGGCCTGAGGCTCGTGTCGCTCGCGCAGCAGGTGTGCGCCGACCGCGGATGGGACGCGCGGTCGCGCCTCGCGATCGTGCAGCACGAACGTGTGGCGACGTTTCTGTTGAAGAAGACGCCGTTCACGAAAGACGAGATCGCGCGGCTCAGAGACGTGGCCGGCCGGCTGCGGTTCCACGTGCTCTACGCGCCGGCGTTCGACGGCGACGCGGATACGCCCGGCGTCGTGGACGACGACTGGGTCGACGGCACGCCGACCGCCGACTACGCGCGGTTGGTGCTCAGCCCGGATCGTCAGCAGTTCTACGCGAACTACCCGCAGGACATCCGGCCCACGACCGACGATCGGCCCTTCTTTTTTCACACGACGAAGCTCCGCGATCAGTTTCACGTCGCCTTCGGTCGCTCGATGCTCTTCGGCAACGGCTTGAGCGCACTGCTCACGCTCATGGGGATCTCGGGCGCGCTCGTCGTGTTGTTCGTGATCGGCCCGCTCATCGTCGTCCATGCGGGCCGCGGCGCGCCGGCGCGCGGATGGCTCGGCTGGCTGGTGTACTTCGGCGCACTCGGCGCCGGCTTCATGTTGGTCGAGGTGGCGCTGCTGCAGCGGTTCGTCCTGCTGCTCGGGCATCCGGTGTACTCGCTCACGGTGACGCTGTTCTCGCTGCTGCTCGGGACCGGCGTCGGCGCCGCCTGGAGCCGTCACTTGCGGGAGCGTACGCTGCGGCGGTCGGCGGCCGTGGCGCTGGTCGTGATCGCGACGCTTGCCGTGGCGGCCGTCAGCACGGTGACGCCGCTCGTCGCGTGGGCGATTCCCTTCGCGCGCGAGGTACGGATGCTCATCGCGTTCGCGACGCTCGCGCCCATCGGCATGGCGCTCGGGATTCCGATGCCGGCCGGCATCCGCCTGCTGAGCCGGCGCGCGCCGGAGCTGGTGACATGGGCGTGGGGGATCAACGGGGCGTTGTCGGTGGTCGGCGCGACGCTCGCCATTTTCATTGCGATGAACTGGGGCTTCGGCGCGACCTTCCTGGCTGCAAGCGCCACGTACCTCATCGGTCTAATCGCCCTCCTGACCACCTGAGCCGGCCGGCTCACCATCCCACGACGCGCAGCAGCAGCTGCCGCCAAGTGGGCGCGAGCAGCCACTTGATCGTGACGTCGAGGAGGAGCCCCCCGAAGGCGATGAGCAGCAGGCGGCGCGCGTCTCGCCAGTCGACCCGAAATCCGCCGAGCCGCGAGAGCAGCGGCGCCGACAGCGTCACGCCGATCGCGACGAAGCTGGCGATGCGGACGACCGCCCACGGATGCCATCCGAGGATCATCGTCGTCAGCGGATGCGAACTGGCGGCGGCGAGCGCGCCCACGTAGTGCCCCATGTAGTTCATGAGCACGGCGCCCATCGTCAGCGCGAGGACTCCGCCGCTGGCGAGCGCCAGCACCGCAAACGCCGCCGCGTGCAGCGCGTGCTGCGGAAGAAAGCGCGAGGGATCGCTCTCCGCCCCGCGGCCGGTCATCAGCCATCCGAACATCTCCGCGCGGTAGGACGCCCCGTGCAGGAACAGCGTGTCGGTGCGCCACGGCTGTGCGTACGAGAGCAGCGTCGCGCACGCCCCAAGCGTCAGCGCCCAGATGAGCATGCGTCCGACGGCGAGCCTGAGGTCGCCGCGCCGAAGCGCTGCGACCATGAACGGGAATCCGGCGAGCGTATTGAAGACGGGAACGAGCAGCGGGAGGCCGATCGCCCATCCGACGGCGTAGGACAGAAGCGTCGCGGCAACGACCGCCGGACCGATCATCGGGGGCTCAGCGTTTCGGCGCCGGAATCGCCAGCCGGCCGAAGTGCTCCTCGTACCGTGCTCTGAATTCGTCCCACGTGAACGCGTGGCTCTGTCCCCCGAGGTGTTCGAGGGCGTAGGTGGCGGCCACGCTGCCGAGACGGGCGCAGACGTCGTACGACAAGCCGAGCGCCATGCCTTTCAGGAGTCCGCCTCGAAACGCGTCGCCGACGCCGGTCGGATCGACGATACGGGAAGGTCTCACGGCAGGCACATCGACCCGCGCGCCGCCGCTCGTGTAGACCGACGACCCATGCTCGCCGCGCGTCACGAGCAGCGCTTCTGCGTGCGCCAGGATGTCGGCTTCGCGCAGGCCGGTCTTCTGTCTCAATAACTCCAACTCGTAGTCGTTGCAGATCACCATCGCCGCGCCGGCGAGGCCGTCCTTCAACTCGGCGCCCGACATGCGCGAGCACTGCTGGCCGGGATCGAAGATGAACGGAATGGCGAGAGCCCGGCACTCTTCGGCATATTGCACCATCGCCGCGGGATCGTTCGGCGAGATGATCGCCACGCCGCAGTCGGCGACGGTCCGGAACGACAGCTCGGCGGCGTTCGCCATGCTGCCGGTGTAGAAGGATGCGATCTGGTTGTTCGACTCGTCGGTGCTGCAGAAAAAAGAGGCGGTGAATTTCCCGGGAATCTGCGCCACGAGCGACGTGTCGACGCCGGCCGCTTCGAGCCATTGGCGGTATTCGCCGAAGTCCTCCCCGGCGGTCGCCATCAGGAACGGCCGCTCGCCGAGCAGCGCCAGCGTGTACGCGATGTTCGGCCCGCAGCCGCCGCGCCGCTTGTCCATGGTGTCGACGAGAAAGCTGACGCTCAACCGGCTCAAGTGGTCCGGCAGGATCTGCTCGGTGAAGCGTCCGGGGAACGACATCAGGTAGTCGAAGGCGATGGAGCCGGTTACGACGATTTTCATGGTTTCAACGGTTCTCGGTTCTGCGTTCTAGGTTCTAAGTTTCGAGTTCTACGTTTTCATGTACTTTCCAATGATTGCCGCGAGCTCGTTCTTCGTCTCTTCCGGCACGAACTGCGGCTGCGTGATGAGCGCGGTGGCGAGCGCCGTCGCGCATTCGCAGGTGCGCGCGCCGCTCTCGATGCGGCCGACGGCCTCCGCGATCGCGAGCTGCGCCGTCTTCGCGTTCTGCAGCAGGTTCGCGATGATGAGCTCCACCGTCACCGAATCGTGATCGGGATGCCAGCAGTCGTAGTCGGTCACGAGCGCCAGCGTCGCGTAGCAGATCTCCGCCTCGCGGGCGAGCTTGGCCTCCTGCAGGTTCGTCATCCCGACGACGTCCATCCCCCACGCGCGGTACAACCGCGACTCGGCCAGCGTCGAAAACTGCGGCCCCTCCATGTTCACGTACGTGCCGCCGCGATGCACGGTCGCTCCCACCGCCTGCGCCGAGTCGGCGGCAATCTTCGACAGCGTGCCGCACAGCGGATGCGCGAACGCGATGTGGGCCACCAAGCCGCGGCCGAAGAACGTGCTGATCCGCCCCTTCGTCCGATCGAAGAACTGATCGGGAACGAGGATATCGAGCGGCTTGTACTCGGCCTTCAGGCTGCCGACCGCGCTGGCCGACAGGATGCGCTCGACGCCGAGCAGCTTGAAGCCGTAGATGTTCGCGCGGAAATTCAGCTCCGACGGCAGGATGCGATGCCCGACGCCGTGCCGCGACAGAAAGGCCACGCGCTTGCCGCGCAGCGTGCCGAGCACGTAGGGGCCGGACGGCTCGCCGAACGGCGTCGCGAGCGTCCGCTCTTGGCGGTCGGTCAGCTCCGCCATGTCATACAGACCGCTGCCGCCGATGATGCCGATCGTTGGTGTCATCATTTTTTACGTTGTCGCGGGGCCCCACCCCCGCGACCTGTGCCTTCGCGCCTTACGCCGCTTGGCATTGGTTGCAACGACTATCCACTCAGTGCGGCCTTATTGTCCTCTTCCCGTTCTGCTCCGCGATTCGTCCCGCGGCGACCACGGGATCGTGCTCGAAGAAGACCAGCATCTCGCGCTCGACCGCTTCCTTCAGAAAGGCCTTCTTCGCCGCAAGCGAGTCCATGGGGTAGAGATCGTAGCCCATGATCCACGCCTCTCCCAGATGCGCCGTCGTCGGCATCAGATCCGCCACGAAGGCGGCCGTCTGGCCGCCCGACTCGATGACGGCCATCTGGTGGTGCCTCGTGTGGCCGCCGGTGCGCCGCACGCTGACGCCCGGCATGATCGTCTGGTCGTCGTCGACCAACTGCAGCACGCCGGCGTCGGCGAGCGGCACGTAATTGTCCAGGAAGTAGCTCGCGCGGTTGCGCTCGTGCGGGTGCGTCGCATCCTCCCACTCGCCGCGGCGGACGATGTACTGCGCGCGCGGGAAGCGGGGACGAAGGCGGCCCGACGCGTCGCGCATCGTGAAGCCGCCCGCGTGATCGAAATGCAGGTGCGTGGCCAGCACAATCTCGATGTCGTCCGGCGCGAGGCCGGCCTCGGCCAGCGAGTGATCGAGGTTGCGCGCCCGCTCGACGCCGTAGATCTCGTTGAACTTCTCGTTCTCCTTGTCGCCGAGCCCGGCGTCGATGATCATCGTGCGCGCGCCGCGCACGATGAGCGGCCGCATCGCGAGCGTGATGCGGTTGCGCGCGTCGGCCGGCGTCTTCTTCTCCCAGAGCGTTTTCGGCACGGTGCCGAACATCGATCCGCCGTCGAGATGGAAGAAGCCGTCGCAGAGCGAGATCAGCTCGAGGTTCCCAACCGTGTAGCGCGTGACGGACGACTTGCGACTCGCGACTCGCGACTGTTTGATTTCGACCAGCACCCCATGCGCGCTCGAGGGGTGGATGAAGGCCACCAGCGCCCCGTCCGCGCCCGCGCGCGGCTCGGCGTCGATCAGCCGGATGCCGCGCAGCGTGAGATGCGCCAGCGTCGCGCGAATGTCGTCGACCCTCAGGGTGATGTGATGCAGTCCGGGCCCGCGCTGATCGAGATACCGGGCAATCGGAGAGTCGGGCGCCGTCGCCTCGAGGAGCTCGAGACTCGACTGGCCCACGGGTACGAAATGCGCGCGGACACGCTGCGACGCGACCTCCTCGGACGCTTCGATCTCCAGGCCGAGCGCGTCGCGATAGAACGCCAGCGCAGCCGGCAGATCGGCCACGGCGATGCCAATGTGATCGAGAATGGCTTTAATGGAGAGCCCTCTTCAAGAGATCGTTGGCGGCCGTGTACGGGTCGAGCTCGCGCGCCGCGACGCGATCGACGACCGACGCCAGTTCACCTTCTCCCAGCACCTCGCGCTCGAGATGATCCATGAAGCGCGTCGAGACCAGCTCGCGCAGCCGGTACTCGCTCCGCGTCCGTCGGCGGGCCGCCTGGGTCCGCGTGGCATGCTCCCGAAAGCGCCAGATTGCCTCGACGACTTCGGGCACGCCCTGGCCGCTCGTCGCGACCGTTTTCAGAATCGGCGGCCGCCAGTCAGCCTCGCCGTACGCCTGCAGCGACAGGTTGGACTCGATCGTCGACGCCAGCCGGTCGGCGCCCTCCCGATCCGCCTTGTTCACGATGAAGATGTCGGCGATTTCCATGATGCCGGCTTTGAGCGCCTGCACGTCGTCTCCGGTGCCGGGAACGAGCGTGACGATCGACACGTCGGCCGTGCGAATGATGTCGATCTCGTCCTGGCCGACGCCGACCGTTTCAATGATGATGATGTCCTTGCCGGCGGCGTCGAGGACGAGCGCCGCGTCGCCGGTGGCGCGCGCGAGGCCGCCCAGATGCCCGCGCGTCGCCATGCTGCGGATGAACACGCCTTCGTCGGACGCGTGCGCCTGCATGCGGAGCCGATCGCCCAGCACGGCGCCGCCGCTGAACGGGCTCGTGGGGTCGACGGCGATCACACCGACAGAATAGGGGACGGGGCCCGTCCCGTTTCTGATTTCCGTGATCAGCCGATCGACGAGCGTGCTCTTGCCCGCACCCGGCGGCCCGGTGACGCCCACCAGATACGCCCGGCCGGTCTGGCCGAAAATCGCGCGGACGAGCTCCGCGCCGGCCGGATCCTCGTCTTCGATCAGGGAAATCGCCCGGGCCATCGCGCGCGGGTCGCCGGCGAGCACGCCGTCGGCGAGGGTCATCGCGCCAGCAGCTGCCGCGCGATGACCAGCCGCTGAATCTCGCTCGTCCCTTCGCCGATGGTCGTGAGCTTCACGTCGCGGAAGAATTTCTCGGCAGGATAGTCCTTGACGAATCCATAGCCGCCGTGGATCTGCACGCAGTCGTCCGCCGCCTTGACGGCAATCTCGCTCGCGTACAGCTTCGCCATGGACGACTCGAGCGTGGTGCGGTGGCCGCGATCTTTCAGAAAGGCCGCGCGATAGGTCAAGAGGCGCGCCGCCTCGATGCGCGTCGCGTTGTCGGCGATCTTCCACTGAATGGCCTGAAAGTGGCTGATCGCCTTGCCGAACGCCTTTCGCTCCTGGGCGTAGTGGAGCGCCGCTTCGTACGCCCCCTGCGCAAGCCCGACCGAGAGCGCCGCAATCCCGATGCGGCCGGCGTCGAGCACCTGCATGGTGTGCACGAAGCCCTGGCCTTCGGCGCCGAGCAGATGGTCGGCGGGAATCCGGCAGTTCTCGAACAGCACCTCGCTCGTGTCGCTCGCGCGCATGCCGAGCTTGTCTTCTTTTTTTCCGGCCGACATGCCGGGCGTCCCTTTTTCGATGATGAACGCGGAGATGCCTTTGGTGCCCGCGGCGCGATCGGTCACCGCCATCGCGACCAGCACGTCGCCGACGCGTCCATGCGTCGTGAACGTTTTCGCGCCGTTCAGCACCCACGACTCCCCCGCCCGCGACGCCGTCGTCCGCATGGCCGCGGCATCGCTGCCCGACGTCGACTCGGTGAGGCCCCACGCGCCAATCTTCTCGCCGCGGGCGAGCGGCACCACGTACCGCTGCTTCTGATCCTCGGTACCGGAAAGGAAAATATGCGCCGTGCACAGCCCGTTGTGCGCCGCGACCGACAGCGCGACGCCCGGATCGACGCGAGCGAGCTCCTCGATGCAGATGCAGTAGTCGACCGCCGACATGCCCGCGCCGCCGTAGGCCTCAGGAAACTGGATGCCGAGGAGCCCGAGCGCGGCGAGCTTCGGCACGAGCTCGCTCGGGAAGTGCTGCGCCTGGTCCCACTCCATCACGTGCGGGCGGATTTCGGTGTCCGCGAATTCCCGCACGCTGCGCCGGAGCAACGTCTGTTCCTCGGTGAGACGAAAATCCATGGCTAGACGCTCGCGCGCTTCGGGACCGGGACGGCGGCCGGCGCGGCCGTCCAGTCGGTGTGCGGTGCCCGGTTCTCGACGAGCCATCCGTAGAGCAGCCCGGAGTAGGTCTGCCAGCGCATCCCGTGGCGCTCGTAGAACGGCGCAAGCGCCCGCTGCAGCGCCGGCAGCCGGTAGAACGGCACGCCGGCGAAGTAGTGATGCTCGAGGTGATAGTTGGAGTTGAGAAAGACGAAGTCCCAGAGCCAGTGGCCGCGGACGAGCGTGCTCCACTTGGCGGGATCGGTCGGATCGATGTCGTAATGCTGGCCGAGCCGGTTGAGCATGAAGGCGATCGGGAAGACGAAAAAGACCGGGAGGATGTACGCGCGCAGCGCCGCGCCGCCTCCGGCGAGCGTCCAGATCAGCGTCAGCACCGTCAGGTGGGCCGCGATCGACACGCGCCGCTCGACCGCGATCCGCCGCTGCAACTCGCGCGGGTACGTCGCACTTTCCTTCCGCGCCGCCCGGAAGTAGATCGGGAAGAGCGCCGGCGAGCAGTACAGCAGCTTGTACCAGCGCGCGTTCACCTTCGGCGACAAGTGGTGCCGCTTCGGGTCATCGTCCGACGATCCGAGCTCCGCGTGGTGATCCAGATGCCAGCGCGTGAACTGGTTCGCCGAGATGCCGCTCGGGACGGCGTAGATCCAGCCGAGCGCGCGCTCGAGCGCGGGACGCCGCCGCTCGAAGACCGTGTGATGCACGACCTCGTGCAGAAGCACCGTGAAATTGAACACCGTGAAGCCCTCGACGATGGCGAGCGGCAGCCACACGAGCGGATTCGCGATCGTCAGGAGGCCCCAGCCGGCGAGCGCGAGGATGGCGAACTGCCGCGCGGCAATCGCGAGATGGTGCGCGGCGCTCTTGTGATGAAACGCCTGCAACGCGCGACGCGGCAACGCCACGCCCAGCTCGGTGCGCAGCCTCGCGGCGTGCTGACTGTAAAAGTGACTCTTCACGGGACTTACGGCGATTCTATCAGGAGTCGGCGCCTTGGCGAAAGCCGAAACGACCCGGGACTGTACTATCATGCTGGCAGGAGTGCATTCATGACCCACGTGCGCGCTACGGCGCTCGCCACCCTGGTCTGCGGATTGATCGCGACGCCGGCCTTTGCCGACATCACCGCGTTCATCGGCGCGAATACGACGCCGGCCAACCGGCAGGTGCGAGGCCTCGCCGCCGGCATCGGCCTCCTGGTGGTCGGCTTCGAGTTCGAGTACGCCAACACGACCGACGACCTCGCGGCGTCGGCGCCGTCGCTGACGACCGGCTCGGGCAATATCATGTTCCAGACGCCGGTGGCGTTTTTCGGCTTTCAGCCGTACTTCACGGCCGGCGGCGGCTTGTATCGGGAGACGCTCGGCACACACCAGGACACGAGCTTCGCGCTCAACACCGGCGGCGGCGTGAAGATCGCGTTGATCGGTCCGGTGCGCCTGCGGGTGGACTACCGGGTCTTTCGGTTAGGAAGCGGTGCGCTGCATTCGCCAGCGCACCGCATCTATGCCGGTCTGAATCTGAAGTTCTAACTACTTGCCAAGATTCGCGATCAGCGTGAGGTTGATGATGTTCTGGCTCACATACGAGTCCGAATACGTCTTGTAGAGCGCCTGGACCTCGGTGGGGAACGCCTCGGACAGGATCGTCGACACCGTGTAATCCGTGCCCTTCACGACCGGATCGACGATGGAGACGTACAGGACCGCGCCGTTGGCGCCCGGTTCGGAGGCCTTGAAGAATTTCCAGCTCGCCGCCTGCTGCTTGCGGTCGGGCTTGTCGCTCTTGGCGAGCGCTTCCTTCAGCTTCGCGATGACCATCTCAAAGTCGGCCGCCTTGTCCGCTTTGATGAAATTGAGCGTCATCGCTCCTTCGCCGGAAAAAATGTACGGATTCTTCGCCGGCGTCGCTTGCGCGGCGGGCGAAGGCGAGGCCGGGGGCTGCTGTGCCGGCGGCGTCTGGGAGTAGGCGGCGCCAGCCGACAGCACGCCAACGATCACTCCCAGAGCAATCCAGCCTGGCCGGCCTCCGGCTACCGGCACGACGGACGTTCGAACCATCTCAAGCCTCCTTAAAGCGAAAGGGGAATACTTTAGCGTACTCAGGGCTACACGAAAACCGACATGACATCATTCGCCAGAAGCATACCCGGCCGGGTCAGTCTGAGCCGCGCGCCCGCGCGCAGCAGGCACCCGGCGTCGATAAACCGTGCGAGATCGGCACCGTAGCGCTGCCAGACGTCGACGCCGTACCGCTCCCCAATCACCGACAGGTCCACGCCGTCCGAGAGCCGCAGCCCCATGAACAGCGCGTCGCCGAGCCGTTCGGCGGCGGGCAGGCGGCGCATGTCTGAGGCGACCGACTCGCCGGCCTGGATCCGCGCGATGTACTCCTCGGTTGCCGAGACGTTCTTCCAGCGCGCGCCCTCACGCGTCGAATGCGCACCGCAGCCGAAGCCCAGCCACTCGCCGTCGGTCCAGTATTTCAGGTTGTGCCGCGACCGCCTGCCAGGCCGCGCGACGTTCGAGATCTCGTACTGCGCCAGTCCGGCCGCGTCCAGCCGCTCCATCGCCGTCAGATACATCGCCGCCGCATCATCATCGGGCGCCTGCGACCAGCGCGCGCGCGCCATCTCGTCCTTGAGCGGCGCGTTCGGGTAGACCTCCAGCATGTAGAGCGACAGATGCTCGGGCGCGAGCGCGATCGCGCGGTCGATCGATTCCAGCCACTGCCCGACGCGCTGCCCCGGCAGCCACATCATCAGGTCCAGGCTGAGGTTGTCGAACCCGGCGCGGCGCGCCTCGCCGTACGCGGCCCGGGCGCGATCGGCGCTGTGCAGCCGCGACAGCCGCTTCAGCTCGTCGTCTCGAAACGACTGGACGCCGAAGCTCAGACGATTCACGCCCGCCGCGCGGTATGCGGCGAGCCGGTCCTCGGTGACGCTCTCCGGATTGGCTTCGAGGGTCACCTCGCGATCGCGCGCGACGTCAAAGGCGTCCTCGCACACCGCGATGATCAGCGCGATCTCGGACGGCTCGAGCAGCGATGGCGTGCCGCCGCCGAAGAAGATCGTGTCGGCTCCCGCCGATCCTGCCCCTCCCGCCCGTCCAGCCTGTCCCGCTGCCGCGATCTCCGCGATCAGCGCCTCGACGTACCGCGCCTTCAGCGAGGCGTCAAACAGCCCGCGGTTGAAGTTGCAGTAGTTGCAGATGGCGGAACAGAAGGGGACGTGGACGTAAAGACCTAACATTGGGTAATAGGATAATCGGGTAATCGAGTAATCGAATCGGGGGATTGCGCCGATCGACGCGAGGCGATCGCCAATCCAATTACCCGATTACCCAATTACTCGATTACCCGATTTCATGATCCCGCCCGTCCCCCCGGCCATTTGAGATCGGCGCGGCCATCGCGGACCGCCGGCTCGCGCAGCTGCGCGCGCGCGGTGCGGCCGGCGCGCGACGGCAGCGTTTTGCGGCGCATCTTCCAGAGCGCCATGAGGTCGTCGACGCCGCCGTTGACGGGCATCTCTCGGTAGTCGGCGCCGTCCATGACAATGAACTCGCACATCTCATGCAGGCGCGACCGCATCCGAAAACCGATCCTGAACAGCAGCGAGTTCGGATCGGTGTCGTCGGGAATATCCATGTAGTTGGACGTGAAGATCGTCGCCCGCCGCTCGTTGTACCGCGTGTTGACGATGAGGTTCATCGTCTCTTCGACCCATTCGGAGGTCTTTTCCGCGCCCAGATCGTCGAGAACGAGGAGATCCGCTTTCATGACGGGCCTGAGGATCTCGAGCTCGGTGGTCCGGATCGACGGATCGTACGTGCTGCGGATGACACGGAGCAGATCGCGCGTGTCGTAGTAGAGGCCGCGCGCTCGGGAAGCCTGCATGACCTGCTTGAGGACGGCGACCGCCAGATGCGTCTTGCCGACGCCCGGCTGCCCTTCCAGAAACAGTCCCTGCCCCACCACCGGAAAAGCCTCGGCGAGTCGGCGCGCTTTCGCGACCGCCTTTTCGAGCGACTCGTTATAGGCGGTGAAATTCTCGAGCGTACAGTGCTGGTAGCGCTTCGGGATGTTGGCGTCCGACAGATGCTGGCGCCCGACGTGCTCGCGCCAGCAGTCGCAACGGACGACGCGGCGGATGCCGTTGGCTTCGTTCTCGCCAACGGGCTTCCAGCCCGTGCCGTCGCAGAGTGGACACGACATCGCGGTGATTGTATCAGGGTCTGCCGGACATTTTTCTGCGGCTCAGGAGGTTTTCTTGCGCGCGGGCTCGGCGGCGTCGCGCGCGGGCGGCTGCGCGCGAACGAGATCGGTCGGCGACGACTTGACGAGCGCGGTCGAGAGACGCTCCTCCCAGTCGCCCATCCCGCGCGCCATCTCGCTTTTGACGTACTCCATGAACTCGTTGACCTCGTGCTGCATCAGCTCGATCTTCCTGCGCATGTTGAGGATGATTTCGACGCCGGCAAGATTCACGCCCAGATCTCGGGTCAATGACAGAATCGTCTCGAGCTGTTCGAGGTCCTCTTCCGAGTACAGGCGCGTGTTGCCGTCGGTGCGCGACGGTTTCAGGAGGCCTTCGCGCTCGTACAGCCGCAGCGTCTGCGGGTGGATGTTGTACTTCTGCGCCACCGCGCTGATCATGTAATACGCTTTGCCGCTTTTCTTCATCGATCAAAACCGCTACCACCGACCTGGTGACTAGCTTTTTGTTAGCTCTTTCCGCACATCTTCACTGTTGATCTTACCGAACTCCCTCAACAGCTCTTTCGACCGTTCATCGAGGAGCTTCGGCAGCACGAGCCGCACCTCGACGACCAGGTCCCCGCGGCGTCCATCGCGCGGCGACGGCACCCCGCGCTCACGCAGCCTGAAGCGCTGGCCCGACTGCGTGCCGGGCGGCACGCGCAACCGCGCGGAACCATCGAGCGAGGGGACGTCGACCTTCGCGCCGAGCGCCGCTTCGTGAACCGCCACCGGCACGACGAGATGCAGGTCGTCGCCGTCCCGCCGGAAGAGCGGATGCGGCTCCACGTGCACGGTGATGAACAGATCGCCCGTCTCCCCGCCGTTCGGCCCGACGTGACCCATGCCCGCGACCCGGACGCGCGCGAGGTCGGCCAGCCCGGGCGGCACCTGAATCGTCAGCGGCTCGCTGCGGACCTCGAACTGCTGACCGCCGCAGGTCGGGCACATGATCTGCTGCTGGCGTCCCGACCCGCCGCAGTGCGCGCACGGCTTCGAGAACACCATGTGTCCCCTCGCCGACTTCACGGCGCCCGTCCCATGGCAGTGCGTGCAGCGGCTCTCGTTGGTGTGCAGCCGGCCCGCGCCCTGGCACGTGTGGCAGCGCTCCTGCCGCGTGACGGTGATCTGGCGCTGCCCGCCGCGCATCGCTTCCTCGAAGCTGAGCGTGATCGCCTGATGCAGATCCGCACCGCGCTCCGCTTCGCCGTGCGCCCGACGCGCCTCGCGTTGCTGCAGCACATCGGCAAATAGATCGCCGAAGGTGGACGCCGACGTCCCGCCCACCCTGACCGAGAAATCGAACCCCTCGAAGCCGAACGCCGACTCTTC
>OCZT010004347.1_pt1 | contig 14282 bp, 15 predicted proteins | sample 1539031 | NCBI WGS metagenome assembly OCZT01 (sample SAMEA3539308, study PRJEB22396) | soil metagenome | biome: tundra; feature: field; material: soil | place: USA | collected 2010-05 | depth 0.15 m
GCGCGAGCGGCGCCACGGGCGTGCCGCTGGCGGCCTGCGTCGGCAGCAGCAGCGACAGCAGGCCCGCGGCGAGCGCGAAGCCCGCGGACGTCCACAGGCAGGCCGTCAGGCCGTGCCACTGGTAGAGCAGCCCCGAGAGCACCGTGCCCGCCAGGCGCCCCATCGCGTTGGCCATGTAGTAGAAGCCCACGCTCATCGCCACCCTGTCCTCGTCCGCGTAGGCGAGGATCAGGTAGGAGTGCACCGCTGAGTTCATCGCGAACACCACGCCGAACGGGATCAGCCCGCCGATGACCGCGAGCGTCGGGTCCACGTGGCCCTCGAGCGCCAAGGCCATCGCGGCGGGGCAGAGCGCGAGGCCGAACGCCAGCCACGCCGCGGTGCGACCGTCGGGCTCGCCGCCGCCGTCCTCGCCGCGGCGGCGCACGAAGCGCGGGGCCGCCGCCTGCACGGCTCCGTAGCCGATCACCCACACCGCCAGCAGCGCTCCGATCTGCCAGAAGCTCCAGCCCAGGGCCGAGTACAGGAAGAACGGCAGCCCGACCACGAACCACACGTCGCGGGCCGCGAACAGGAAGATGCGCGCGGCGGCGAGGAAGTTGACGGCGCGGCTGTTGGAGAACATCCGCGTGAACCTCGCCGTCCTGTCGGGGCGCCCGAGGTGGCCTCTGATGAGGCTCGAGGCGGCCACGAGGGCGATCAGCACGACGGCCGCCAGCGCCAGTGCGGCGGCCCGGAACCCCACGAGCGTCAGCAGCAGGCCGCCGAGGAAGAAGCCGACTCCCTTCAGCGCGTTCTTCGACCCCGTGAGCAGCGAGACCCAGCGGTACAGCGAGGACTGATCGTTCTCCGGCACCACCAGCTTGACGGCGCTCTTGGAGCTCATCTTGGTCAGGTCCTTGGCGACGCCCGAGAGCGCCTGCGAGGCCATCACATAGGGCACCACCAGCAGCGACGCCGGCGCGAGACCGAGCATCAGGAGCGCCGCCACCTGCACCGCAAGGCCCATGAACAGCGTGATCTTCAGCCCCAGGCGCGCCGCCAGCCAGCCGCCGACGAGGTTCGTCACGACGCCCGCGATCTCGTACAGGACGAACAGCGAGGCGACCTGCAGGGGCGTGTAGCCCAGCTGGTCGAAGTAGAACAGCACGAGCGTCCGGGTCGCGCCGTCGACGAGCGTGTCGGCCCAGTAGGCCCCGGTCACCAGGACGTAGTTGCGCAGGTCTGCGGCCCGCCCCTGCGCAGGTCCCGCGGCGGGGGCGGCGGTGGGGCTAGCCATGGCCCTCCGCCGCCCCGCCGAGGCTCTCGGCGCCTTCCGGGCCAGGCAGCGTGCCCGCGACGATGCGAGCGAGCTCGACCATGCGGTTGGCGTAGCCCCACTCGTTGTCGTACCACGCCAGCACCTTCACGTGCGTCTCATCCGTGACGATCGTGGATGGCGCGTCCACGATCCCCGAGCGCGGATCGTCCCTGAAGTCCACCGAGACCAGCGGCCGCCGCTCGAAGCCCAGGATCCCTGCGAGCGGCCCTTCCGCGGCGGCCTCCAGGAGGCCGTTGACCTCCCCGACGGTGGTGGGGCGGGCGACCTCGAAGACGCAGTCGGTCAGCGACGCGTTGAGCAGCGGCACGCGCACGGCGAGGCCGTCCAGCTTGCCCTCCAGCTCGGGGAAGATCAGCCCGATCGCAGTCGCCGAGCCGGTGGTCGTGGGGATCAGCGAGAGGCTCGCCGCGCGCGCCCTGCGCAGATCCTTGTGGGGGGCGTCGATCAGCGTCTGGGTGTTCGTCATGTCATGCAGGGTCGTGATCAGCCCGTGGCGGATGCCGATGCCCTCGTGGATGACCTTGACGACCGGGGCGAGGCAGTTCGTCGTGCACGAGGCCGCCGTCAGCAGGTGGTGGCGCTGCGGCTCATACAGGTGATCGTTGACGCCCATGACCACGTTGAGGGCTCCCTGCCTGACGGGCGCCGCGACGATCACCTTGCGCACCCCCTGCTGGAAGTAGGCGTCGAGCAGCTCCGGGGTCCGGAACCTGCCCGAGCACTCCAGGACCACCTCGACGCCCAGCTCGCCCCAGGGCACCGCGGCGGGCTCCGATGCGCCGCTGTATCCGAGCGTGGCGCCGTCGATCGCCAGCGTGTCGGCCTCGCCGTGAACCTCTCGCGACCAGCGCCCATGGATCGAGTCGAACGTCAGCAGATGGGCCGCCGTGCCGGCGTCGCCCGCCGGCTCGTTGACGTGTGTGAACGCGAGCTCGGGCCATCCCCACGCGGCGCGCAGCGCCAGGCGCCCCATGCGGCCGAAGCCGTTGATCCCGACGCTCGTGGCCGCCGGTGGATGCGATGCGGTGCCCGCCATGGCGCGATCGTATTACATTGACAAGTATGATTGTTATTGATATGTGTATATAGATGTCCGTCGATCTGGAGTGCTCCCCGAAGCAGAAGCGCCCGGCCGGCGAGCCGTGTTGCGAGCCCGTCTTCTACCCGGAGGTGGCGCGCGATCATGCGCTGCGCATGGCCGAGATCGCGAAGGCGCTCGGCGACCCGATCCGCCTGCAGCTAGTCGACGTGCTGCGCAAGCACGCCGGGAAGGTCTGCGTGTGCGAGCTCGTGCCGCTGTTCGACATCTCCCAGCCCACCCTCTCCCATCACCTCAAGAAGCTCCGCGACGCCGGGATCGTCGACTCCGAGCGCCGCGGGCTCTGGGCCTACTACTACGTCATCCCCGACTCCCTGGAGGAGCTGTCCACATGGCTGAGCTGACCGACAACACCACCGACGGCGACGTGCGGGAGCAGGTGCGCGAGCGCTACGCGGCCGCCGCGCGCGCGGTCGGAGAGCAGCAGGATCCGGGCACGAGCTGCTGTGCGCCGGCCGTGTCCACCGCCAACGCCGACGGCGAGCAGGTCTTCGGCGGCGCCCTGTACGAGTCCGCCGAGGCCGAGCACGCGCCGCAGGAGGCCGTGGCGGCGTCCCTCGGCTGCGGGGTCCCGACGGCCGTGGCCGATCTGCAGCCGGGCGAGACCGTGCTGGACCTCGGCTCCGGCGGGGGCGCCGATGTCCTGATCTCCGCCCGCCGCGTCGGGCCGCAAGGCAGGGCGATCGGCCTCGACATGACCGATGAGATGCTGGCGCTCGCACGCAGCAACGCCGAGCGCGCAGGTGTCGAGAACGTCGAGTTCCACAAGGGCTTCATCGAGGAGATCCCGCTCCCCGACGGGAGCGTCGACGTCGTGATCTCCAACTGCGTGCTGAACCTCTCCGGCGACAAGCCGCGGGTGCTTCGCGAGGCCGCGCGCGTGCTGAGGCCCGGTGGGCGCTTCGCGATCTCCGACGTGATCGCGGATGAGGGCATGGACGAGGCGACTCGCGCGGACATGGCGCAGTGGACGGGCTGCATCGCGGGCGCGCTCACCCGCGCCGAGTTCGAGACGGCGCTCGCGCGCGCCGGGCTCGTCGATGTCGAGATCCGGGAGACGCACCGCGTGCACGACCAGGCCGCCTCGGCGATCATCCGGGCCCGCAAGCCGACTTCGACCTCGGCATGACCGGCGCACACGAGCTCCACCTGCACGGCCCCCAGATCCTCTACCGCCATTGGGAGGAGAGCCAGTGGAGCCCGTGGGAGTTCGACCTCTCGGTCGACCGCGAGCAGTGGGCGGCGATGGAGGACCGGACGCTGCTCGCGTTCGTGCTGGGGTCGCTGATGGTGGCCGAGGAGCGCATCACGACCAAGTTCTCGGGCCTCGTGGGCGCGGAGGGAAGCGAGGAGGAGGTCACCTACCTCGCCACCCAGCAGGTCGACGAGGCCAGGCACATGCAGTTCTACGCGCGGGCTTCCTGGCCGGCTACGGCAGGATCCACGGCGACGAGCAGCGCCACATCGGCTACGGCATCTGGTTCCTGCGGGGGGCAGTCGCCGAGGAGCCGGCCATGGGCGACGTCCTTCGCGCGACCCTGCGCGAGCTGCTCCCCGCCGTCGCCGACTCGCTGACCCCGCCCGCGGGTGCCGACGCGTCCGTGCTCGGGGCATCCGCGGAGGAGCTTCGCGGCTTCGCGCTCGACGGCCTCACACGCAGGCTGAACATCATCGGCGTGCCGCTCGACACGCTCTAGGCGTGCCCGCGGGAGGACCGTCGCGAGGACGCGGCGACGCCTGCAGGCGCCTGTGGAAAACCCCTGATGCCCTGGGGGCACATGACGGTACGGTGGGGGGCGTGACGGGGCCACGTGTGGGGGCAGCCGGCGAGCCGGTGATCAGGGTCGAGGGGCTATGCAAGTCCTACGGCGAGCACGAGGTCGTTCGCGGGATCGACCTCGACGTTCATCACGGGGAGATCTTCGCGTTCCTTGGCCCCAACGGCGCGGGCAAGACGACGACGGTCGAGATCCTCGAGGGCTACCGGTCGCGCAATGCCGGCGAGGTGAGCGTGCTCGGCGGGGACCCCGCCTCGGCCGATCGCCGCTGGCGCTCGCGGGTCGGCCTGGTGCTGCAGTCGTGCACGATGCCGCCCGAGCTCACGGTCCGCGAGCTGGTCGAGCTGTACGCGGGCTACTACCCGCATCCGCGCCCGGCGGCCGAGACGATCGAGCTCGTCGGCCTGACGGACAAGCGCGATGCGCGCACCAAGCAGCTCTCCGGCGGACAGCTGCGTCGCCTCGACGTCGCGCTGGCGCTCATCGGCGATCCGGACCTCGTGTTCCTCGACGAGCCCACCACAGGCTTTGACCCCTCCGCCCGCCACCACGCGTGGGAGGTGATCGCCAACCTCCGCGAGCTCGGCAAGTCGATCTTCCTGACCACGCACTACATGGACGAGGCGGAGGCCCTCGCCGACCACGTCGCCGTGATCGTAGCGGGGCAGATCGTGGCCGAGGGCACCCCCGAGACGCTCGGCGGGCGCGACCGCGAATTGAGCGACGTCTCTTTCGCGCTGCCCGCCGAAGCCTCGCTGTCCGAGCTCCCGGCGGAGATCTCCTCGATCGCCCAGCAGCGCGAGGACGGGCGCATCCACCTCAGCGTGCCCGATCCCGCTCGTGCGCTCCATGCGCTGTCGGGATGGGCGCTGGAGCAGGACGCGAGCCTTGACACCCTCGTCGTCGGCCACCCGACGCTCGAGGACGTCTACCTGCGCCTCACAGCTCAGGCGGAGCAGGCCGAATGACCGGCCGGCGGCTGTTCGTCAACCAGTTCCGCTCGGACATGGCGCGCTTCTGGCGCAATCCCCAGTCGCGCTACTTCACGCTGATGATGCCGATCGTGTTCCTCGTGATCTTCGCGACGATGTTCAAGGGCACGACCGTCATCGACGGGCGCAGGGTCGACTACACCACCTTCTACGTTCCGGGGATCATGACCCTCGGGATCATCTCGGCCGCGTTCGTCAATCTCACCCAGGCGATCGTCACCCAGCGCGAGAACGGCGAGTTCAAGCGGCTGCGCGGCACCCCTCTGCCTGCCGCGTTCGTGATCGGCAGCCGCGCCATCGTGGGTGTCGTCGTCGCAGTGGCGATGTCCGCGCTGCTCCTGGCGATCGGGAGGGTCTTCTACAACGTGCCGCTACCCCACTCCACGATGCCGGGAGTCGTCCTCGCCGTGGTCGTGGGAGCCGCATCCTTCTCCTGCATCGCCTTCGCCATCGCCCCCCGCATCGGCAGCGCCGAGGCGGCGGCGCCCGCGACCAACATCACGGTCCTGCCCCTCTACTTCATCTCCGGCGTCTTCATCAGCGAGAGCATGATCCCCGAATACCTGCGCAACATCGCCACCGTCTTCCCGATCCACCATCTCGACGAAGCGCTGCTGAAGCCCGTGATCCACACCCACGGCGCCGGCATCGCCGGCACCGACCTGTTGATAGTCGCCGCCTGGGGCGTCGGCGCGCTCCTGATCGCCGCGCGCACGTTCCAGTGGTCGCCGCGGGAAGGGTAAAGGGGGACGTAGACAATGGCAGCCGCGAAGGTCCAGAGGGACAGAAACAAGCCTTGCTCGCCCGCCGGAGCGATGGTATTCCTCACGCAGTCCACTTATCAGAACGAGTGCGGAGGTAGCAAAGACACGCGCGCCGGCCTCCGTGCTGACAGCGGGCTTGGTCGTGGTGTTGGTCGGGATCGGTCTGGCAACTGCGCTGGCGTCGAACGCGCTGAACCCGGCACCGAGTGCTGCGCACATGCGCGCCCCTGCACCAGGCTCCGCCGTGGCTCAGCTCAGCCAGGCCGCGAGTGCGAGCTTCGGCGTCTTCGGGCAGCCGCCGGGCGGCAGCGAAGACGTGCGCCTGGTCCGGGAGGTGGTAGGCGGCGACAAGGCCCTTGCGCTCGACCCTGCTTCGGTGCGGTTGGCGCAGAGCTCCAACAGCATCGAGGTGTTCGTGGCCGGTGACTCGAAGTCGGTGTGTGTCGTCGGCCGGATCCCCGGAGGGGCCATGGATGGCGGCTGTGGGTCCGAGGCGGCTGCGGCCAACCCAGCGACGCCTGGCATTGGCACGATGGCGTACCCGCCGGGAGCGGTGTCACATCCCGGGGGCCGGCTGGCCGTTACGGCGCTGTTCCCCGATGGCACCACCGATGTCACGGTGACGAGCTCCAGCGGTGACGTCGAACCGGTAGGCATCGTCAACAACACAGTCGCGTTCATCGCGGGCGAGGCCTCGACGCTCAGTTGGACAGGACCCGAAGGGCACGCCTACAGCTCGCCTCTTCCCCACTAGTCACGGCGCCTGTCCGGCACCCTCACGTCGGCCAGGCGCTCTCCTGCCTGACCCCCGCCGCGGCGAGCAGAGCGCGCGCCTCCGCCGCGATGCTCTCGGCGAGCAGGTCGAGACGGTCGACGACGTCCGGGTCCGCGCACAGGCCCAGGCAGAGGAGCCCAGCGAGCGAGAGCGCGCAGACGCGCAGCGCGTGTCGCTCACCGATCTCGGCGAGCGAGTGCAGGTGCACGACAGGGGCGCCCAGAACGCTCACCGGCGCCGGGGGGCCCGGGACGTTCGAGATGCTCAGCGCGAAGCGCCGGGGGCTGCGGTCCAGGCGCGCGAGCAGGTGCCGCAGCGGCGGTGCGCCGGAGAGCTCGCGCATGAGCTCCTCGTGGTACTGCGCGTCGTGCGCGGCCTTGCGGCTGCGGGTGGCCTGGTGCACCGCGCGCAGGCGCGCAACCGGGTCGGGCTCGTTCAGGGGCACGCCGACTGCGAAGAACGAGTCGCGGTTGGCCGCCGCGTCACCCTCGTGATGAAGGCTGACCGGCACGCGCACGCGGAGCGTGCCGAGGTCTCCGTGGCGGGCTCGCACCCAGCGCGCCACGCCTCCAGCGACGATCGTGAGTACAGCGTCGTTGACGGTGGCGCCGTCGAGCGCCCTCGCCGCATCGTGGAGCTCCGCCAGCGATACCGCCGCGAATGCCACCTCGCGATGCGTGCCGATCGTCCCGTCGAAGGGAGAGCTGCGCTCCCCCCGCGCGTACTCACGGCTCAGGAAGCCCGCCAGGTGGGCGCGACGGCGCGCTTCGTCGCCGGCGTGAGCCGCGATCGCATGCGCCGGGGTCATGCGCGCCTCGGGGCCCTCGTCCCACAGCAGCGCGCGGGCGTAGCGAACCGACGCGGTGCCGTCCGCGAGCGAGTGGTGGATCCGCCAGATCAGAGCGCTGCCGCCGTCGTCCAGGGCGGCGACATCCATTTGCCACAGCGGCCGGGCGCGATCCAGCCGCTGCTCGAACAGGTGCGCCACGAGCGCGAGCAGGCCAGCGTGATCAACCGGCCCGTCCGCCGGTGCCGGCCCGACGTGCTCGGCCACGTCGAACCCCTCGTGCGGCACCCAGCCCGACTCGCGGGCGCTGCCCCCGAGCCGCCGCGTCAGGATCGGCGCGAGCTCGAGGCGCTCGGCTACGCGCGCGCGCAGGCTATCGATCGCCGGTGGGCCTCCGCCGAGCCGCACCACCTTGCACGTGTGCCCAGTCACCGTCGCGCTCTCGAGCGCGAGGATCGCCCGGCCCTCGGGGCCTAGCGGAATCAGATCCTCCATCAGCGCCCATTCTCGCCGACTGGAAGGAGGGCCGGGGTGTGCGATCGACGACGTCGCCTTCGTGCTCGGCTAGCTGCACCGCTCGGCGCCGGCCCGGTCGCGGCCGGCTGCCCGGGCGCCCCGCATGGACGCCACGCCCTCCTGGTGCTAGCTTGGACGTCGAGATGCCCGAGACCGACGATCAGCTCTTCGGCGCGGAGCACGTGCGCGCCTACCGAGCCAGCGATGGCGAGCGCGGCTATCACTGGCGCGGCACCACCATCCTGCTGCTGAGCACGCAGGGGCGCGTCTCCGGAGAGCCGCGCACGACGCCGCTCATCCATCGCACCGACGGCGGGCGTTGGATCGTTGTGGCCTCCAAGGGCGGCGCGCCCAGCCACCCTGCCTGGTTCGAGAACCTCCAGGCCCACCCCGACGCCACGATCCAGGTCCTCGCGGAGGAGATACCCGTGACGGCGAGCACGGCCGAGGGCGCTGAGCGCGCGCGCCTGTGGTCGCTCATGACCGAGGTGTGGCCCGCCTACGACGACTACCAGTCGAAGACCGACCGCGAGATCCCGGTCGTGATTCTCACCCGCCGCTGACGCGCGCGGCCGCGGCTCGCGCTCGGCTTTCTCGCGCGGGCGCTCGAGCGCCCGTGGCGCGGAGGGAGGTAGCGGTGCCGCTCGATGGGACCCTGTCGATTCGTGGTCTCTCCGTTCGTCTAGGAGAGGACCAGAACCCCAAGGAGGAACCACATGCAATACATGCTTCAGATCTACTCGGGTGACGCGATCGGGGGCTTCCAGACCCTCTCGGCGGAGCAGCAGAGCGCGGTCATGGGCGAGTACCTCGCCATCAGCCAGGCGCCAGACGTGAGCGGCGGCGCCCAGCTGCAGGCGCCCGAGACGGCCACCACCGTGCGCGTGCAGGATGGGCAGACGCTGACCACGGATGGCCCGTTCCCCGAGACCAAGGAGGCGTTGGGCGGCTACTACGTGTTCGAGGCGGATGACCTCGACGCCGCAATCGAGATGGCGGCGCGCATACCCGCCGCGCGCTTGGGCGGCGCGATCGAGGTCCGCCCGGTGGTGGCGCGCTGATCGAGCGGGTCTTCAGAGAGGAGTGGGGGCGCGTCCTCGCCGCGCTGATCGGGTTCCTCGGGGACTTCGATCTCGCGGAGGAGGCCGCCCAGGAGGCGTTCGCCGTGGCCGCTGAGCGGTGGCCGCGCGACGGGCTGCCCACCAGCCCCGCCGCGTGGCTCATCGCCACCGCGCGCAATCGCGCGATCGACCGGATCCGGCGCGAGCGCACGCTCGCCGCCAAGACGAAGCTGCTGGAGGTGGAAGAGGTCGTGCGCGAGGACCCGCAGGAGACAGATTTCCCCGACGAGCGCCTGGAGCTGATGTTCACCTGTTGTCACCCTTCGCTGTCCGTCGAGGCCCAGGTCGCACTCACGCTGCGCACCCTCGGGGGGCTCTCGACCGGGGACATCGCCCGCGCGTTCCTCGTTCCCGAGGTCACCATGGCCCAGCGGCTGGTGCGCGCCAAGCGCAAGATCCGGGACGCCGCGATCCCGTTCCGGATACCCCCCGCCCACCTCCTGCCCGACCGTCTCGGCGCGGTCCTCGCCGTCGTGTATCTGATCTTCAACGCCGGCTACGACGGTCGCGGGGACCTGGCCGAGGAGGCCATCCGCCTCGGCGTCGCGCTCGCAGGCCTGATGCCCGACGAGCCCGAGGCGTCGGGCCTGCTCGCGCTGATGCTGCTGCACGACTCGCGGCGGAGCGCCCGCGTGCGCGCCGGGGAGCTCGTGCTGCTCGCCGACCAGGATCGCGGACTGTGGGATCTCGCGCAGATCGATGCGGGCACCGCTGCGCTCGATCGCGCCATCAGCCTGCACGGCGAGGGCCCATACGTCCTGCAGGCCGCGATCGCCGCCCAGCACACGCGGCCCGAGACCGACTGGAGCGCCATCGCCGAGCTCTACGAGCGGCTCCTGGGGGTGGCGCGATCACCCGTGATCGCGCTCAATCGTGCGGTCGCGCTGGCCGAAGCCGAGGGCCTGGAGGAGGGCCTGGAGGCGATCGAGCGGCTCGACCTCGAGAACTACCTCTACCTCCACGCCGCTCGCGCCGACCTGCTGCGTCGCCTCGGCCGCCGCGAGGAGGCTCGCGGCGCCTACGAACGCGCCCTGGAGCTCGTGGAGTCCGAGCCCGAGCGCCGCTTCCTGCGCCGCCGGCTCGCCGAGGTGCAGGCTCAGGCCTAGGCTCGCGCCAGGGCCCCGATCCGGCCCCGCTCCGCCGCCCGCGAGCTAGTCTCAGGCTCATGACGCCGCAGACGCCGCCCGCGCTTGGCGAGATCCTGCGCACGCGGACCGGGGAGGAGCTCGCGCTCAACGATCGCTTCCTCAACCCGCAGATGGGGCGCATCGTGCGCACGCTCGGCTTCGACCGGGTGTGGACGGGCGGTGAGGGCGCGCATCTGATCGACTCCGAGGGGCAGCGCTACCTCGACCTGTTCGGCGGCTACGGCGTGTTCGCGATCGGCCGCAACCACCCCGAGGTGATCGCCGCGATCGAGGAGGTGATGGCCGCGCGCACGGGCAACCTGCCGCAACTGGGGGTCACGCTGCTGAGCGGCGTCCTCGCCGAGCAGCTCATCGGCCGCGCGCCCGCGAGCGTCGCGGCGATGGTGCCCGCCAGCTCGGGCACGGAGGCCGTCGAGGCGGCGATCAAGATCGCGCGCGCCGCGACCGGGCGCCCGCGCGTGCTCTATGCCGAGCATGCCTTCCACGGCCTCACGCTGGGGTCGCTCTCGATCAACGGCAACGTCGAGTTCCGCGAGGGCTTCGGCCCGCTGCTGCCCGGCTGCGATCCCGTGGGCTTCGGCGACCTGCAGGGCCTCGAGCGCGAGCTCGCGAGCGGCGACGTCGCCGCCTTCATCGTCGAGCCCGTCCAGGGCAAGGGCGTGAACCTGCCCCCCGACGGCTATCTCGCCGGCGCGCAGGAGCTCTGCCGCGGAGCCGGCGCGCTGTTCGTGTGCGATGAGGTTCAGACGGGTCTCGGGCGCACCGGGCGCTTCCTGGCGCTCGAGCACTGGGGCCTGGAGCCCGACATGATCTGCGTGGCCAAGGCGCTCTCCGGCGGATTCGTGCCGATCGGCGCCGTGCTCGTCTCTCGCGCCGCCTTCGATGCGGTCTTCGACGGCATGGAACGCGCCGTGCGCCACGGATCGACCTTCGGCGGCAACGATCTCGCGGCCGCCGCCGCGCTCGCGACGCTCGGCGTGCTCGAGCGCGAGGGGCTCGTGGAGCGCGCCGAGCAGATGGGCAACCTGCTGCTGGAGCTGACCCGGCCGCTCGTGGAGCGCTTCGAGGTCGTGCGCGACGTGCGCGGACTCGGGCTGATGTGGGCGATCGAGTTCGGGCCGCCCTCCGGCGCCGCCGCGCGGAGGCTGTGGGAGACGGTCGAGCGGCGCCAGCCCGGCCTGTTCGCACAGCTCGTCACCGTGCCCCTGTTCCACGAGCACCGCATCTTCTGCCAGGTCGCCGGCCATCACATGAACGTGATCAAGGCCCTCCCGCCGCTGATGATCGAGGAGGAGGAAATCCGGCGCTTCGCGCTCGCGCTGGAGCAGACGATCGCCTCCGCCGAGCGCTATCCGGCGGCGCTCGCACGCTTTGGATTACGCACAGGTCTCAGGGCCGCGCGCATACGCCGCTAGCCTAGTCGGGCTGTGTTGAGACCCAGAGAGGACATTCGCAACGTCGCGATCGTCGCGCACGTCGACCACGGGAAGACCACCCTGGTCGACGCGATGCTGTGGCAGTCGGGCGCCTTCCGCGTCGGCCAGGATGTCGCCACGCGCGTCATGGACTCGATGGATCTCGAGCGCGAGAAGGGCATCACGATCCTCGCCAAGAACACCTCGCTGCGCTACGAGGGCGTCAAGCTAAACATCATCGACACCCCCGGCCACGCCGACTTCGGGGGCGAGGTGGAGCGCGGGCTGACGATGGTCGACGGAGTGCTGCTGCTCGTCGACGCCTCCGAGGGCCCGCTGCCGCAGACGCGCTTCGTCCTGCGCAAGGCGCTGGAGGCCAAGCTGCCCGTGATCCTCGTCGTCAACAAGGTCGACCGGCCCGACGCCCGCGTCGCCGAGGTCGTCGACGAGGTCTACGAGCTGTTCCTCGATCTCGACGCCGACGAGCACCAGATCGAGTTCCCGATCGTCTACTGCAACGCCAAGGCCGGGATCGCCTCGCTTCACTACTCGCCCAGCGAGCCGCTGGAGGGCAGCACCCTGGCGCCGCTGCTGGACCTGCTGCTGGAGCGCATCCCCGCTCCCATGTACGACCCCGATCACCCGCTGCAGGCGCTCGTGACGAACCTCGACGCCTCGCCCTACGTCGGGCGCCTGGCGATCTGCCGCGTCCGCCACGGCACGATCCGCAAGGGCCAGCAGATCGCGTGGTGCCGCGCCGACGGCTCGATCGGCCGCGTGCAGGTCGCCGAGCTCTACGTCACCGACGCGCTCGAACGCGTCGACGCTCCCGAGGCCGGGCCGGGCGAGATCATCGCCGTGGCGGGGATCGCGGAGGTCACGATCGGCGAGACGCTCGCCGACCCCGATGACCCGCGGCCCCTGCCCGTGATCACCGTGGATGAGCCCGCGATGTCGATCACGATCGGCGTCAACACCTCTCCGCTCGCGGGCAAAGTCGGCGACAAGATCACCGCCAGGCAGATCAAGGCGCGCCTCGACCAGGAGCTCGTCGGCAACGTCTCGCTGCGCGTGCAGGAGACCGCGCGCCCGGACACCTACGAGGTTCAGGGCCGCGGCGAGCTGCAGCTCGCGGTGCTCGTCGAGATGATGCGCCGCGAGGGCTTCGAGCTGACCGTGGGCCAGCCCCACGTCGTCGAGCGCGTGATCGACGGCAAGCGCAACGAGCCCGTCGAGCGCCTCTCCGTGGACGTGCCCGAGGAGCACGTGGGCACCGTCACGCAGCTGCTCGCCGCCCGCAAGGGCCGCATGGAGCACATGATCAACCACGGGACCGGCTGGGTGCGGATGGACTACCTGGTTCCCGCGCGCGGCCTGATCGGCTTCCGCACGGAGTTCCTCACCGAGACCCGCGGCACGGGGATCATGCACCACGTCTTCGACCGCTGGGAGCCGTGGGCCGGCGAGATCCTCACGCGCACCAGCGGCGTGCTCGTGGCCGACCGGCGCGGCGAGACCGTGACCTTCTCGCTGTTCACCCTGCAGGAGCGCGGCTCGCTGTTCGTGGGTCCCGGCGAGGAAGTCTACGAGGGCATGATCATCGGCGAGAACGCCCGCTCGGAGGACCTCGACGTCAACCCCGTCAAGGAGAAGCACCTCACGAACATGCGCTCCTCCACCTCCGACGTGCTCGTGCGCCTGGATGCCCACCGGCGCCTCACGCTCGACGAGGCGCTCGAGTTCGTGCGCGAGGACGAGGCCGTGGAGGTCACGCCCGTCTCGGTGCGCATGCGCAAGGTCGTGCTGCCCAAGGTCGAACGGCTCAAGGCCGTCAGGGCAGCGCGCAAGTAGGCCATCGCCGCGGGAGCAGCCCTCCGCCGCAGCCGAGGGTGGGGCGCATGGCCGCTCGCGCGACGGTAGGGTACCGCCCATGAACCGATCCACAAGCGCCTCCATCTTCCGCCGGGCCGTCGCATCGCTCTCGATCCTCGCGCTCGCGCTCGCGCTCGCCGCCACCTCCGCGGCCGCCGCCACCGAAGGCGCCGTGCACTACACCAAGGAGAGCCTGCAGGCCTACGAACATCAGCTCGCCGCCGGCCAGATCCAGTCTGCGACCTTTAACAAGCGGATCCGCTCGCTGCACCTGACGCTCAAGAACGGCACGCTCGTGCTCGTGCACTACGGGCCCAAAGAACAGCCCAAGCTCGCCGCCGCCCTGCAGGCCAAGGGCGTCCCCGTGACCGTCGAGCAGAAAAACGTGGCAGCCAAAGAAGCGGGCCCGGCAAAACCGGTCCATCACAAACTGCGCTACATCGTCGGCGGGATCCTGATCGTCGTCGTGATCGTCATCGGCGCCGTCCTGCTCGTCGACCGCCGCCGCAAACAGGCAGCGGAATAGGCCGCCGGGCCGGCCTCGGCCCTCGCTGATCGTCGCGGCGGAGCGCGGGCGATCGCACCTCGGCGAAGTCCCCGTCCGGCCGCGCGCCCGGCGCCCCCGCCGCCGGCGTGTCAGAGCATTATCGCGATCCGCGCACCCCGTCCTATCGCGAGGCCCCCGAACTCAAAA
>OCZT010004348.1_pt1 | contig 14281 bp, 15 predicted proteins | sample 1539031 | NCBI WGS metagenome assembly OCZT01 (sample SAMEA3539308, study PRJEB22396) | soil metagenome | biome: tundra; feature: field; material: soil | place: USA | collected 2010-05 | depth 0.15 m
GGTGCCCAGCGCGGCTGCCGGCATTGACTATTCCCGAGTCGAAGGCCGGCCAGGCACGCTGAGAACTAAAGTGACGCAAAACCTGATTTGCGCCCTGCGGGCAAACTACCGTCACACACAACTGGCCAGGCCGGCGCTTTCCAGGTATGCTGCACCTAATGAATGATCGCGAGGCGGTCAAGGTGCTTATTGTAAACGATGACGGACTGTATCTCGCCGGGACCGCAACCGACTGGGAATTCACCGACGACCGCAGCAAGGCTGCGGTTTTCGACTATTTGGAAGACCGGGTCGCCGAGCGCATTGAACTCATCCGCAAGGTCCATGGGCGGGTGTGGATTGCGGTCAAACTGGACCCGCGCGAGGTCTATGAGTTTTGCGACCGGTGCGGGTGCAGGATGCGAGCAATCAGGACCTTCTTTGATGGACAGCAGTTCCTCTGCGGTGAATGCCGGGAGGATGACGCTGGCGCTTGAGCCAACACCTGGCGATTCCCAGCAGCCACACCCAAGGGGGGCTTCCGTATTTCTGCGCCAATGGTTTCAGTATTACTGCGGATTGTGCCTGGGTAGGTTTTTGGCCAGAATAATAAGCAGCGGTGTGTCTTTGCAACCCAGCCGCACTGCGGAAATCAATGATGACCCTGCTAAGGCAGGAATGCGGCGCAAGTCCATGAAAGTGTTTTTACGCAACGCTCAGACTGGATGGTACTACCAAGAGCCATCCAAGTGGACGCCTGCCCAGGAGGAGGCCCTTGACCTTGCCCAGGTGGCACGGGCCGTCGAGCGCATATTCGAAGCTCACCTGGAGAATGTGGAAATCCTCTTGTGCTACGATGATCCGCGCTACGACCTCATTTTGCCGGTTCCCGCATCGCCCTCGCACCCTGAATCCTCAGCCCGGCGTCAATCCAGCGAGGAAACCCGGACAGAGGAGCAGGGAAAGTCAGCGACTCCCGGGCACAGAGGACGTCCTCTGTGAATAACTCTCAGGGCCGGACTTGCGCCCGACCTGAACCGCGGTAAGCTCCTGGTATGAAGTTTCTTTGGGCAATCATTGCGTACCTGATCATTGGCCTGCTGCTGAGCTGGGGTATTTTGCTGGCGGTCAAGGGTGAACCGTGGCTGCTGATTGTCGGGTTCCTGACCTATGCGGTTGCGTTTGCGAAGCTGGGCTGCCTGCCGAAGAAATCGCACTGATGCGCGCCGTCATTCAGCGGGTCTCTGAAGCCAAAGTCAGCATAGCCGGGATCGTCAAAGGCGCCATTCAAAACGGATTGGCCGTGCTGCTGGCCGTTGAGGAGTCCGACACGTCGGAAGACATCGAGTGGCTGAGCGGAAAGATTGTCCGGCTCCGGGTATTCGATGACGAAGCTGGCGTGATGAATCGCTCGGTTCAGGAGGCGCAGGGCGGCATTCTGCTGGTCAGCCAATTCACGTTATTCGCCAGCACCAAGAAAGGGAACCGGCCCTCCTACAGCCAGTCGGCCCGGCCGGAAATCGCGGTGCCGCTGTATCAGCAGTTCATCGCGCGGCTGGCGCAGGATTTGGGCAAGCCCATCGAGACGGGCGAATTCGGGGCAGCGATGCTGGTGAGCCTCACGAATGATGGGCCGGTGACGATCATCATCGACTCCAAGGCGCGGGAGTAGGTCCGGCTCAGTTGTCCAGCCGTCCGTGAGTGTTGGTGGCCGCGTCAGGATTGAAATTGAAGAGCGGCAGGAACAAAGCGATGACAATGCTGCCGACGATCACAGCCAGAAATACAATCATGATGGGCTCAAGCAAGGAGGTCATCGCACTTACGGAGTTGTCCACCTCGTCGTCGTAGTTGTCGGCAATCTTCATGAGCATCTCAGGCAGGGCACCGGTCTGCTCACCAACATCAACCATCCCGGCCACCATCGCTGGGAAGACGCCGGAGACCTTCAAGGCCGGGGCAATGGGGTCGCCTTCCTTGACGCGCTGGTGAACGTCGGAGATGACCCGGCCGACGACGACATTGCCGGCGGTTCCCTTCACGATGGTGAGCGCCTGGAGGATGGGGACGCCGCTGCTCAGCAGGGTGCCCAGAGTGCGGCTAAACCGGGAGATTGCAACTTTCCGGAAGATCGGCCCGAGCAGGGGCATCGCCAGCTTGAAACGGTCGAAGGACCACCGGCCCCATCCGGTTCGCAAGGCGAGCAGAAAAGCCACGCCGAAGGCGGCGCCAGCGACCGCGCCGAGCAGGATGTGGTGCTTCACGAATTCGCTGATTCCCAGTATGAACATGGTGAAGGCCGGCATTTGCCCTCCGCCGAGCAAGCCTTCGAGCACGTCTCTAAATCGCGGCACGACATAGGTCATGAGGATAGTGAGAATGCCCGTGGCGACGCATAGAACGGCGCAGGGATAATACATCGCGGCTCTGACTTTGCCTTTGATCTTCTGCGCCTTTTCCATGAATTCGGCCAGCCGTCGCAAGGTAACGTCCAACGCGCCGCCGATCTCGCCAGCCTTGACCATGTTCACATAAAGTCCGTTAAAGACTTTGGGGCGCAGCGCAAGGGCTTCGGCAAAGGAGCTTCCGTTCTCGATTGTAAGTGACAATTCCCTGATGACCCGCCGGAGGGGCCGGCTTTCCGCTTGCTCCTGCAACGTCTTCAATCCACGTAACAGCGGCATGCCGGCCTCGACCAGGGTGGCGAGTTGGCGCGTAAAGGCCGTCAGGGTCTTAGTCCCAATCCCGCTCCCCCAAGCCAGGCAGGGAAGGTTCCAGGTTCTTGGCTCCGCTCGCGGGTTGGGCTGGGCTTGAGCCGGACGATGGCTGCATCGGCTCGCCGACAGCACCTTTGTCGGGAACAGGCCCATTTCCTTGATCCGTCGCAGGGCTTCCGCCTGGTCGGAAACATCGAGTGTGCCGCGCGATTCGACGCCCTGAGGATCAATCGCCACGTAAGAGTAGTTGGACATATGCGGGCTTCAGGTTTGGCCGTGCCATTTCGCTATACCGCTCATTTTGACAAGACTGCCCGAGAAGCCTCACGCAGAGCCGAGATGGGTTGGTACCTGAATCCTCGCCCACATGTATATTCGGCCTGGAATGAGGCAACTTATGCAATCCGCGCGAGAACCGCCCCCAAACCGCATTCTCTGAGGGTAGCGTGGGGGCACGGACAGTATCCGAAGGATGTGAACCCCAAGTGTATCTTTTTGACCATATGAAGCTCCTGGACGTCTTTCCCACCTGTATCCGCCTCCGCTACAAGCAGCCGGGCGAGTCTTGATCAGGTTAGATCGTCTGGAGAAACATCACCTTCGGCTCAGGTTCTTGGTCATCCGTCCCAGGCGTACCGTCGGAAAAGGCAAGGTATAGAAAAGCAAACAAGTTGATGACCGGCACGAGCAAGAGAACCCCGACCCAGACGCTCTTGCCGCGCGCCTTGGCAATTTTCAGCGGCCAGAGAACCAGCGGCACGAAGTTGAGCACCGGCACAAAGAAAGCCAGAAACCACCAGCCGGAGATGCCGGCGGCGCGGAGCATCGGAATCACCTTTAAGAACGGAAGCCAGACCAAGTTGCCCGGCGGGTGACCGGCCTTCCGGCAAATCAACAGGCAGCAATAGGAATAGAACAGATGAAGCACCAGATAGATCAGCAGCGCGATTCCCAATACGGGATAGTTCGGCTTGGAGCCTATCCAGATCATCGCCGCCAAGCGCGCCGGGGGATGACCTCGCCATTGTTGCAGTTGCTTACTCAGCTCCTTGACTTGCGGCACGTCGATTTTGGCGATTTCCTTCTTCACCCAGACAGCCGCTGCGTTGGTCGCGATCTTCGAATCCGAGGCCGCAGCATAGCCCAACTGCTGTCGGAGTTCAGGGGAGATCTCGCTGACCTTGATGTTCGCCATGCCGCCGGCATGGAAGATGAAGATGTAAGCCTTAGCCTTCGTGGTCACTGTCACATTCGTGTACGTTCGTGTCCCGACATGGAGCACCTCAAAGGTTTCCTCAGCCGCCCCCAAGGCTCCCAGGGGCCGCATCAATAATGCTGCCAAGGCTAACCACCACAGGCTGCCTGCGGCGCACTGATGGACTCTAAAGGCGTTCATTCACGATAACTTGCCGGCCACCGTTCCAACCTGAACCGACTAATCGCTCTGGTGGACTGCACGACCCATGCCACACGAATAGAAACCGTAGTGGTTGGCAGCCAGCGTGGCCACTTGCGCCGTGGACGCGGAACTTCCGCGGGCAAGTTGGTTTGCGGATGAAGTCAGCAACGAAGCCCCCTCCCAGGCCCCGCCGAAGAATCGGAGCGAAGCGGAAAGTTACGCCCTTGGCGCTCTTGCGTGTTAACTGACCAACCCAACCCCGGCGTCGGAGGTCATTTATCCTCGTCGGGCGTGAGCTCCGTCGGCAAGGCTGGTACTGGTTCCTTTTTCGAGGAATCCGTCGCTGCGGGCTTCTCGTCCTTCTTCGGCTCCTCTTTCTTTTCGACCAAGAGCTGGGCGCGGTCTTTGAGCAGCGAATCGACGGTCCAGTTGGAAATGAGATAGACCCACTTCTCGAAGCTCTTCTCCTGGGCCAGCTTTTCTTCCAGCTTCTTCTGCTTCTCCTTGAATTCCTTGTCGAGCCGGGCTTTGTCCTCGGCCTTTTCGTCCTTGCCAGGGGTGCGCTCCTTGGGGATTTGGGCAGTCACAGTGACCAACATCGGGAGATTGTCGTTGGTCTTCTGCCCAACTTTGAGTGTGTAGGTAAAGTTGTCGAAGGTATCGAGCGTAATAACGGTAGGCTTGTCCAGGCCGGCTTGCTCCGGCTTCGTGTCGGCGGGCAAGACGTCAGTAAAGCTCGGCGAACTAAGCGCATACGAAAAGCTGGAGGTCTTGGAGGAGTCGAGCTTTTCCTCGGGTTTGGCATCGGCCAGTTTCCATTCGCTGGCGGTTTCGCTATCGCGCGTGACTTTCCATGAGTTCGTGGCCGCCGGATACACTACGGCTATCGAGCGAATCTTTTCCACCTTGAAGAAGTCCTTGTTCAGCCACGCCTCCGGCTTGGCCTCCATGTTGCTCAGAGGGTCCGACACCACAGCTAAGGTCTTGGCTCCCGTGCCGACCATGACGTAACGGCCGTCGGGAAAGCCTTCGTTTTCACCCATCTCACCCATCGGCGAGGGGCGGCCTTCCGATTTGCGCATGTGAGTCTTGCCGAGTAGCAAGGACTTGATGACCTTGCCCTTGTCGTCGCGGAACTCGACCAGGACGGCGGTATTCGTCGCCTGCCCCGGAGGGAGCAGCTTGTAGCGGCCCAACTGCGAGGGGCCGATTTCTTCGGTCTGGGTGGCCTTAAGGTCCGCGGCTTTGACCAGGAAGGATCTGATCTCGTCAAAGTTGGCCGGGTAATCATTGCGTTCCTTCACTCGCCACAAACCCTCTTTCTTCACCAGGTCCAGTTGGTTGGTGCCTCCCTTTATGACGATCGACGCCACGTCATTGACCGGCAAATCGCCAAGCAGCTTCAGCGCGGCGCCCTGACGGCCGCCCCCCTGCCAGGAGGTCTGGTTGCTCTTGTACACCTTCAATCCGGCGATGCCCAACACCACCAGCAATACAATCAATATAACGAGTTGTTTCCGGTTCATTTTGCCGAAGTCTTCCTGCGGTTAACCATTGCAATGACGAGCCCTGTAGCCGTAACCGCCAGCGGCACCGTCAGAATATTGATCCACTTGAGGCGTGTCTGGAGCGACACGACCTCTTTCCGCAAATCCTTCTGCACCTGCTTCAGGCGCTTGCGGGTGTCCACCTCTTCCTTGCGGAGTTTCTCCAGCTCGGCGCGCTGTTCCGGCGACAGGATAAAGCGCTGGTCTTTGTCCTTCTTCTGCGCCTGCATCTCGTTGACTTTGCGCTGCGCTTCGTCGGCGCTGTCCTTGAGGCGTTTGATTTCGCTCTGGAACCGCTCATTCGCCGCCGCTTCCATTTCCTTCACGCGGGTGAAAGGGCGATTGAGGGTAGCACGGCTGCGCACGGCGATCAGGTTGCTGTCACCGGTCATTTGCTCGACGAGGTTCTGAGCCAGGTTTAGATTGGCGTTCATGGCCATTTGCATCGTGCCAAACGGGCTGTCAATCCGGCGCATGGTGAACGGGTCGTAGAGCATATCTGCGTCGCCGACCAGCACCACGGCGTTGTCGCCTTTGGTTTCCTTCAAGGAGTTGTCAGGCTTTTTCTCGTCCGGCTTCTTGTCTCCCTCGGACTTCTCGTCTTTCTTGTCCTGCGGCGCGCCATTGGGGAACGCGGTTTTGAACTTGCCGGTCAGGCGAATCGCCAGGGCGTAGTTCACGCCAGACGGCTTGAACTCCTGTATGATGTTCTCGCCTGAAAGGTTGGCGAGCATGGCATCCACCAGTTGGGAGTCCTTCGAGCTGTGGAGCAGCACGGTTTCCTTCAGCCCTGCGACCGGCGTGCCGGTGAACGCGCCGCACAGCGGCAGCCAGACATCGCCGATCTGGCTGGTGGCCACGTCATCCTTGTCTTTTCCATCCACTGTCAGGGCCAGCCATGCCGGGGCTTCCTGTGGCTGGCCGTTGCGCCCGCCCAACTGCATCTTAAACTTCAGGTCGGCGACGACTTTGCCGGTATCGAATTGAAGCCCCCAAGCCTTGATCAGCTTATCCAGCGAGGAACCCCCGCCACCCATGTTGGCCATCATCTGGTTCTGCTGCCGGTTGTCGGCCAGGCACTGGGCGTCCAGGAAGGCCAACAGCTTGCCGCCACGCATGATGAACTGGTCAATGGCATACTGCGCCTTGTCGGTGATGTCCTTGGGCGCGATCGCCAGCAGCAGCTTGACGTCGTCGTCGATCTTATCCACATCCATGCCTACGCGCTTGACGTTGAAGTCGTTCTTCAATTCGTTAACGAGGGCCCAGGGCTGGCTCCCCTGCTGGCCCATTTGTTGCATCATGGGATTGGAGGGCATGCCGAAAACGGGCAGCGGGCTCATCAGGCCGATCGTTGGCTTCTCAGGATTCTCCGCGCGGACAATGGCGCGGCTGAGATCGTACTCGAGCAGGCGCTCGCGGTTGGGGTCAAGGAACTGAATCGCCTGAACCTCATCGGCGCATTTGACGGCCAGGCCCAAATAAAAACCTTCGGTGCCGGCCAGGGCTTTCGGCTCGATGCCGTCCAACCGCGCTGAGTCCTCCGCGTCGGAATCGGGCTGCGGGTCGAATTTCTCGATTTTGAGCTTGCCGCCGGCCACCTGCTTGTATTCCGCAAGCAAGTCTTCGACTTTGCGCGCATAGCCCTTGAGATACACCGTCTCCGGCGTCGCGCTCTCACTTTGCGTGCAGTAGAAGCGGATCGTTACGGGTGTATCGAGCTTCTTGAGGATTGCCTTGGTCCCGGCGGAAAGGGTGTACGCCTTCTCCTGAGTCAGATCCAGACGCTTGCGCGCCGTGCCGGCGATGAAGTTGAGCGCGATCAAGATGACCAGTGTCACCAGGACGCCGACGGTCGAATAGAGAATTGTCTGAAGCGATTTCTTTTGCATAGTTGCCTCCTTGGTTCAGCCGGCGCGATGGGTGCGCAGGATCACACTGGTCGTAAACAGCGAGAACCCGATGACCGACAGGAAAAAGAGTATGTCGCGCGAATCGAGCACGCCTTTTTGGAAGCCCTCGAAATGGGTCATCACGCTGAAGGACGTGACTATATCCACCAGCCAGGGGTGGGCGACCTGCTCGAGCACATTGATGACCGGGGGGAACCCGGCCAGGATCAGGAACAGGCACACCACCAGCGAAATGATAAAGCTGACCACCTGGCTGCGCGTCAGTGCGGACGTGATACAACTGATGGCCAGGTAAGCGCCGGCCATAAGCCAGCTCCCGAGGTAGGCCGTCAGGATTATCCCGTTGTCCGGGCGGCCAAGGTAGTTAACGGTCAGCACCACCGGAAACGTGAGCACCAGGGCAAGGCCCAGGAACAGCCACGAGGCCAGAAACTTCCCCACAATGGCCTGCCAGGCGGTGATGGGCATCGTCAGCAGCAACTCAATGGTGCCCACCCGCCGCTCCTCAGCCCACAGGCGCATCCCCACTGCCGGCACGAGAAACAGGTAGAACCACGGATGCCAATCGAAGAAAGGCCGCACCAAGGACGCCTCACCCGCCTCCAGGAAGTGCGCCACGAAGAACGTGAAGAACCCGCATAGCAGCAGGAAGATCACGATGAAGACGTAAGCGAGCGGGGACATGAAATAAGCCCCCAACTCCCGCTTTGTAATGGTCCAAACATTGCGCCATGAGTTCATTGTGCCACCCCCTTTGCCGTGTCCGGCATCGTTATACTGTGGAAGACTTCATCCAGCCTGCCTTCCTCGGATTGCAATTGCTCGATCTGCCAATCGTGGGCGGCCTCGCCGATAGCCTGCGCCAACGCGCCGTTCGTGCCGCTCTTCGGGAACGCCCGCACGGTCACGCGTCCCTCTTTCTCCTCCACCACCGTCACCTTCTTGACCAGTGATACCTGGTAGAGCTTCGTCGTCACGGTGCTTGAGGCCACGCCTCTGACACGCAGGGTCACCGCCCCGGCCCATTCCGATTTCTGCCGCAGCTCTTGCGGCGTACCATTGGCGACGATCTTGCCGCGATCGATGATGATCGCCCGCGAGCAGACGGCATCGACTTCTTCCAGGATGTGCGTCGAGAAGATGATCCCCTTCTTCTCGCCCATGCGCCGGATCAACTGCCGCACCTCGTGCTTCTGGTTCGGATCTAGCCCATCGGTCGGCTCGTCCAGCACCAACACGTCGGGATCATGAATGATGGATTGGGCGAAACAGGTGCGGTGGCGATACCCCTTGGAGAGCGTTTCGACGCTCTGGTGCAGCACCGATTCGAGGAAGCACATTTCGACCACCCGGTTGACCGCTTTCTTCCGCGCGTCGCCGCGCAACCCGCGGATTTCCGCCGTGAACTTGAGGAACCCATGCACCGTCATGTCCGTATAAGCGGGCGCATTTTCCGGCAAGTAGCCGATGAGCCGGCGCGCCTGAATCGGGTGCTCGACAATATCGAAGCCTCCGACCGTGACGGTGCCGCCGGAGGGGGGCAAAAACCCTGTGATCATGCGCATGGTCGTGGACTTGCCGGCGCCATTCGGGCCAAGAAAGCCCAGCACCTCGCCCCGGTCCACCGAAAACGAGACGTCATCGACAGCTCGTTTAGTGCCGAAGACTTTTGCCAGATTTTGAACCTTTATCATATTACTTGTTCCATTGCTCACCTTAACGACCGGTCCAAATACACACTTCAGACTCGAATGTAAACTGATTTCTTAGCCATACGCCGGCTGGCCGCGCGTGGTTACGGCCCGCGAGGCCTTCTAGGCATTCTTGGACTATTTTCCTGAGTCTGGGTTCAAAAATATTGTGCCGTCTATCGGGGGCCGGAAGCCCGGCCTCCCAGGGCTCTGGCTGCCTCAAGCACCCGATTCCCACAGTCCCGCTGCCTCTACTGCCCTACAGCCGTTCCCGCCCGCCATAGCCGGCATCCAAGTCGTGCCAGAACTCAATGTCCTCCTCATCCTGCTCCCAGCACAGGAATACCTCTTTCCCGCCGATGATCGCCGGGAAATCGACCAGCCCGCGGGAGACGTCCTTCACCTGGATTTCCCGGCGCTGGAATTCCGCCAATACTTCTTGCAGGCTCGCGAGTGTTCTTACCCATTTGTTGACCACGTCGCCGCCCAAGTCGCATCCTGGGGCCACCAATCCGCTCATACGCTCCTCGCATCTCTCCAGTTCGACGTGCTGCTCAGCAAGTCGTTTCAGCCACTGCCGAACTTTGGGCAACAAGGCGCGGGCTTCCTCCCGGGTATAGTGTTTCTGAAATGTGAACGCCATGATCTCTCGAATACTCAGCGGCACCTCAGTCTCATTTGGGGCCGCTCGACTCCAGTTTCTTGCTGACCTCCTCGTTCTTCTCAACCGCGAGCGACTTGCGCCACGCCTCGCGCGCCTTCTCGGTTTCGTTCAGCGCGGCGTAAATGTCGCCAATATGGTCATAGAGCGTGGCGTCGGGTTGGTCGGACAACTCCGCCGCCTTGAGGGCGTAAGGTAGCGCCTCCTTGGGGTGTTTCTGTTTGAAGAGCACCCACGCCATGCTGTCAAGGTAGGCGGCGTTCTTCGGTTCCGCCTTTAGGGCCTTGTCGATTAATTCGCGGGCCTGGTCGAGCTTCTGGTCATGTTCGGCCCACATGTAGCCCAGATAATTCATCGCTTCGGCGAAGTTGGGCGCGAGCAGCAGGCTCTTCCGGAAATACTGTTCGGCTTGCGCGTAATCGCCCTTGCGCTCGCACGTTGCGCCGAGTTGGAAATAGAAGCCTCCGTCGAGCAGCTTTGGGTCGGTGGCCTTGGCAATGACTTCCGCGCTGACGAAATGCCGTAGCGCCTCCGTGTAGGCCTTTTGCCGGCTGAAGGCCAGCGCCGTATAGAACTCCAAGGCGAAGGTCTGCGGAAACTTCTGCCGCGCCGTATCGAGCGTGGCCAATGCTTCGCTGATATGGTTCAGGTCAATCTGCGCCATCGCCAGAAAGTAATAGCCGGACTCAAACTCCGGGTTCAGCAACAGCGCCTTGCTCAGGTAGTCGGCCGCCTCGGCAGGTTTCTTGTCTTCGAGCGCCAGGCGTCCCAGGTAATAATAGATCTGTGGGTTGGTGGGATCGTCGCGGAGGATGGCCTGGAGCTGTTCAATGGCCCGTTTGTGGTCGCTGCCGCGCAGGTAGATTTCGGTCAGGTTCGCATGGACCCGTTCCTCAACCAGCGGCAGATCGGGGGGATGTTTCAGCACCTCAAGATAGACTTGCGCAGCTCGGGTCGATTCGCCAAGAAGGTTGAGGCCGTCCGCCAGCTTAAGCCGCAGCAGGGGCGTGATGGGACTCAATTTCTCGGCGCGATTGAACAAGGCCAACGCTTTCCCATTGACACTGTCTTTCTGAGCCGGCGTCTGCACCCCGTAACCAATGTAAAGTTCCGCCAGCCCTATGAGAAACTTGGCGTCCGGGCGCGGCTGCCGGGCAGCCTCATCCAACACCTTCAGCGCCTCCTGCGGCTGCTTGTTCGCTAGATAACTCTGGTAGAGATTCTGGTAGCCGGTGAGCGACCTGGGCGATTTCTTGATCGCTGTGCGGTTGGCGGCGGCTGCCTGTTCAGTCTTGCCGAGCTGAGTATAGATGAAGCCCAACCGCGCATAGATGTCCCCCGAGGCATTGGGCCGCGCCGCCGCCCGCGTGACGACTTCCAGGGCGCGCTCCGGCTGCTTATTCCGGAGCAGGCGGCGCGAGGCCTCAGCAATCAGCGCCTCGTCGTCCGGGTCCAGCAATGCCGCCTGGTAATACTCCTCTGCGGCGGCGCTCGCCTCGCCGTTCATCTCGTGAACTACCCCGGCTGCGTAATGGGCGTGCGCCTTCGCCAGTCGCTCGGCCGACGGGTCCCCCGCACGCTCGCGCTTCAGCGAAGATGCGTGCGGGTCCCTTTGCGACGCGAGCGTGCGCCCGGGCGCGGACCCGCATCCGGTCACCAGCATACTGCTCGTGGCCAGGACCGCCCCCCATATCCAATAGCGACGCAGCATATAATAAAAGGCCACCCCTCCCGCTCCGGGAACGGGTGGCGCTCAATCCATGAGTCGGCGGTCCCCCTGGGCCTCCGCGTTACTTCTGCCAGGTGCGCTTCTTGTGACGATTCGCGCGCAGCTTCTTGCGCCGCTTATGCTTGTTAATCTTCGCTTTGCGTCGTTTCTTTAGTGAACCCATAATCAGTTTCTGTATGCCTGCCGACCGGCTCCACGCAGGAAGCGGGGCGCACCTGGGCCCATCCGCAGCTCCCTGTGGAGACCAACCGATCGTGTCAGTAACCATACCGTGCGGGAATAAACCTCTATCGTCAAGCGTGCTTGCGAGAACTTGCACGCGCGCCTGCCCGGGCGTGCCGCCTAAGGACCTCCGGGGGAGAGAACGCTGCCCCGAGCGCGTCCTGCCCAGGTGTGCAGTGTTCGGGCTAACGCGGCGAGGCGCCCGCGATGCTCAGGGTCAGCTCGATGGTGTCCGACACCTTGTCCTCGGACTGGCCCGGCATGATGCCGAAGTCGCGGCGCTGGATGCTGAAGTTGACGCGGATGACCAATAGGTCGCCTTTCTGGCTCGGAACGCGCTGGCTGAGCTTGTCTTTCAAGTAAGTGAATTTCACCGGCACGGTGATGTCCTTCGAGATGCCTTTGAGCGTGAATGGGCCGGTCACGTCAGCCGTGGTGGTAGCCCCGCTGGTCTGTACGTTCTTGAGCTCCTTGGCCTCGAAGGAGATTTCAGGGTACTTGGCTGCGTCGAGCCACTTGTCGCTGAGCAGATGCTGTTGCTGCATGGGATTGCCCACATGCAATGACGAGGTAGCCACGACGATCTTGCCCCTCGTGGTGGCCGGGTCCGCTGGGTCGAAGGTGATGGTGCCGGAGATGCCGGTGGCATTGCCATTGACGGCTTCCAGTGGCGCATCGAGTTTGAACACGGCGTTGTTCACGCCTTTGGGATCTTTGAAGTCAAACGTCTCCGGGGCAGCCAGTGCGGCGCTGCTTAAACAGGCCAGTGCGAGCAGCAAGTGGAGCTTGGTTTTCATGCGTATCGTATTGATGGTCATTTTGTCTATGTCAGCTTTGAGGTTGCTTGGTGCGGAACAGAAACGAAGCCCCCGCCAGGATGCCTGACCCTAACAGAGAAGCTCCGAGAAAATCGATGCCCGGAACGAATCGCTTCTGGTAATCATCAACCGTAATGCCGGTGACTTCATCCGTCCTCTTGATTGGCACGCTGGTCTTGGTCCAGCCAGGGTTCGCACCCGCGGCAAGCCACATCCCGGCGGCGGCCAGGACGAGTATCGCGGCAACCGCGCGCAGTATTGTCTTGCTCATTTAAGCTTAACCGTTGGTTGATGCCTCCATTATATAGCTGGCAGCGCCATAGTTCAAATCGAGCAGAAGGATTTCCCGCTCACCCGAGAATCCAGTCCCGGCACTGCCAGCCAGGGTGCAGCCTGCGGGTAGCACGCAAGCACGGTGCAAACAGCCTGTTGTTCACCAGGGTTTCGCTAGGTTTTCGCTAGGTTTTGTTGGGTTTCTTCAGCCCTTCCGGGGTTTGCTTTTGACAGTCATCCGGGAATAGCCCAAAAGAGTGCTTAATCAAATGAACACTTACCCTCGCAGCGCTTACGATAAAGTTGGCGGGATAGTCTATTTTGCCCGCATGTTGGATAAAATCCGCCAGCATGCGGCGGGCAGGTTGCCGGCGGATTACCAGCGCAATCTGGGGATAGCATTCGACGGACGATGCAGCCGATTCCTGAGAGTAGAGTATTCCGCGCTCCGTGAGCGCGTCTTGCAAGGGGGCACCGATGAGGAAATCCTGGAATGGTGTGTTGCGACGGGCCGCCGGCCAAACGAGGAGGAAATCCTGGTCTGGAACGGCTTCATGCGCAAACGGGGCTGGCGCGACGAAGAAGACGGCACGACGGCGGAGCTTGAGCATTACAAGGCCCAAAGCGGCCTGTCACACCGGCAGGATCTTTTGACTCTGTTTGATTACTATGAGGTCGATGAGCACAGAAAGGAGTAGCCACGGGCACGCCGATTAACCAGCAGGCCATGCTTGCACACCAGACTGCGCGGTTGTTCGCGGTTGCGCCTTACACTGCCCGAGTCAGGCGCACGCCCGCCTGGAGCAGCTTGTGCACATCGGCATCAGATTTCGCTTCCGCATAGATGCGCAGAATGGGTTCGGTGCCGGAGCCGCGCAGCATCAGCCATGAGGTGTCCTGCGCGATGAACTTCACGCCGTCGTAAGTCTTCATGTCGGCCAGCGGCGAACGCAGCAACCTGGGTGGAGGATTCTTCTGCAGGAACTCCATCAAGGCACCGCGCTTTTCGAGCGGAAACCCGGTATCAATGCGCCCGTAGTGGTGCGGCCCGAATTGCTTGACCAGGTTGGCGAGGAGCTTGTTCACTGAGACCCGCTCCGTGGCCAGCAGTTCGAGCAACATCAATCCGGCAGCGATGCCGTCGCGTTCCGGGATGTGACCAGGGAAGCCGATGCCGCCACTCTCTTCCGCGCCCAGCAGCACGCCGCCCTTAATCATTTCGGCAGCGATGTACTTGAAGCCGACACCCGTTTCGGCCAGCTCGAGTCCATAAGCTGCGCACATCTTGTCCATCATGGATGTCGTGTTCAGTGCCTTGACGACCCGTCCCCT
>OCZT010004349.1_pt1 | contig 14279 bp, 13 predicted proteins | sample 1539031 | NCBI WGS metagenome assembly OCZT01 (sample SAMEA3539308, study PRJEB22396) | soil metagenome | biome: tundra; feature: field; material: soil | place: USA | collected 2010-05 | depth 0.15 m
CGGGGAGATTCAGCCATCCGCCGACGGCGCTCAGGACCCCGAGCACCACGAGCGGGGCGGTCATGATCCACGGCGCCTCGTGCAGGTGCGGTTCCGCCGTCCCGCCGGTGCGGTTCGGTCCGTGGAACGTGTACAGCATCATGCGGGTCATGTAGATCGCGGTCAGGAGCGCCGCGGCGAGCCCGAACGTGTAGACCGCGTAGAGCAGCGCGCTGCCGGGGATTCCCAGCAGCGAGGCGCTCGCGAGCGTCGAGCCCTGCGCGCGCTCGAACACCGCGCCGAGAATCGCGTCCTTTGAGATGAAGCCGGAGAACACCGGGATGCCCGCGATCGCGAGCGTCGCGATCCACATGAGCACCCAAGTCACCGGCAAGTGCTTCTTGAGTCCCCCCATGTTGCGCATGTCCTGCGCGTCGTCGGCGTGATTGTGCGTCGCGTGATACGCCGCGTGCATCGCGAAGATCACGGAGCCCGACCCGAGGAACAGCAGCGCCTTGAAGAACGCGTGCGTGACGAGATGGAAGACACCCGCCGTGTAGGCGCCGACTCCGACGCCGACGAACATGTACCCGAGCTGCGAGACGGTCGAGTACGCGAGCACCTTCTTGATGTCCCACTGCTTGAGCCCGATCGTCGCGGCGAACAGCGCCGTGAGCCCGCCCACGAGCGCGACCGTCAGCGAGGCGACCGGCGCGAGCGAGAAGAGCAGCGCGCTGCGCGCGATCAGGTACACGCCGGCCGTGACCATCGTCGCGGCATGGATCAGCGCCGAGACCGGCGTGGGGCCGGCCATCGCGTCGGGCAGCCAGATATAGAGCGGAATCTGCGCGCTCTTGCCCGTGCAGCCCATGAAGAAGAAGAGACAGATCGCCGTGACCACCGCCCCGCCCGCCGGGAGACGCTCCAGGTTGGCGGCGATCCCTGCGAAGTCGAGCGCGCCGGTATTCGCGAACAGCAGGAACATCGCGATCAGGAACCCGAAGTCGCCGATGCGGTTGACGATGAATGCCTTCTTGCCCGCGTCGGCGTTGGCCTTGTCGCTGAACCAGAAGCCGATCAGCAGGTACGAGCAGAGGCCGACGCCCTCCCAGCCGACGAACATCACCGGGTAGTTCGCGCCGAGCACGAGCAGCAGCATGAAGAAGACGAACAGGTTGAGGTACGCGAAGTAGCGCGGGTACCCCGGGTCGTCCTGCATGTAGCCGACGCTGAAGATGTGGATCAGCGCGCTCACGCCGGTGATGACCAGCACCATCACCATCGAGAGCGGATCGAGCTGCAGCGCGACGTCGATCTTGAGGTCGCTGACCGGCATCCACCGGAAGAGCGTATCCACGTACGGCTGCGCCATGTCGACTGACCGCATCGCCGCGAAGATCGCGATCGCGAGGCCGAACGTGATCACCAGCACGCCGGGCCCGATCAGGCTCACCAGCCCCGCGTACTTGTGCCGGACCGCCGGATGGTCGTCGTGCGCGATGTGCGCGTCCGTATGCTGGGCGCCGGCGCCTGCGCCGTCGTGGTGATGATCGCCGGCGTGTTCGCCGTGACCACCAGCCGCGGACGGGTCGGCGGGACCGAGCTTGGCGGCGGCCATCATCGCCAGCGCGCCGTTCAGGACGAACCCGAGCAGCGGCAACACCAGCAGCAGCCACACGAAGTGCGCGACGGTACCCGCCAGCGGGTGACTGAGAGGCATCGGTTCCTGAAGCATCATCAGCCGCGCAACAGGTTGATGTCCTTGAGATTCACGGATTCCTGATGTCTGAAGATCGAGATGATGATCGCGAGCCCGACGGCGGCCTCTGCCGCGGCGACAGTCATCACGAACACCACGAATACCTGCCCCGTCGCCCCGTACGCCTTCGAGAAGGCGACGAAGCTGAGGTTCACGGCGTTGAGCATGAGCTCGACGCACATGAAGACGATGATCGCGTTGCGGCGGGTCAGCACGCCGATGACGCCGATCGTGAAGAGCACTGCGGAAAGGGCGAGCGCTTCGACGAGCATCAGTCGGCGCTCCTCTTCCGGCCGAGCACCACCGCGCCCACGATGGCGATCAGCAGCAGGACGCTCGTGAGTTCGAACGCGAGAAGATACTCGCGGAAGAGCGGCCCCGACACGCCGCCGATGATGCCGCCGGTGGACGCGACGGTGACCGGCGCCGCCGGCACGACGAGGCGGAGGTCCATCGGGCTCCGCGCGAGCGCCATGATTTCCGCGAGCAGTGCGAGCCCCAGAAATCCGGCGATCAGCCTGCCCCACTTGCCCTGGATGTCCGAGAGTTCGGAGGGATGCCCGAGATTGAGCAGCATGACCACGAACACGAACACCACCATGATCGCGCCGGCGTATACGAGCACCTGCATCACGCCGATGAACTGCGCGTCCAGCATCACGTAGAGCGCTGCGAGGCAGAACATCGTGACCACGAGCCACATCGCGGCGGCCACCGGGCTCCGGCGCGTCACGAACGCGATCGCGGCCGTGATCGCCACGAGGCCGAAGAAATAGAAGCAGAAGGAATAAAGAAGCGAAAAGGATTCGTTGCCCATCGCTCACTCACCCCGTGGGTCGGTGGAATCCCACATCTCGCAGACCGGATGCGTCTGCGAGCTCAACCGCGCGAGGTCGTACACGAACCGGTCCCGCGTGTACTCGGAGTTCTCGTAGTGGCGTCCCATGTGGATCGCGTCCTCCGGGCAGACTTCCTGGCAGTAGCCGCAGAAGATGCAGCGGAACTCGTCGATCTCGAACACGAGCGGATACCGGTTTCCCTGCTCGTCCTCGCCGGGAACGAGCTTGATGCAGTTCGCCGGGCAGACCGTCGGGCAGAGGCCGCACGCCACACACTTCGAGCGGCCGTCCTCGGTCGTGAGCATGCGGTGCGTGCCGCGCCATCGCGGCGAGAGGTCCCATTTCTCCTCCGGGTACTGCATTGTCACCTTGTGTGGATCGATGAGGTGCTTGAACGTGAGCGCCATGCCCTTGAGCGTGGCGCGCACGTAGCTCACCTCCTCGATCGGCCGGTCGAGCACCTTCACGCCGATCGTCATGCGTTCTTCTCCGCGAGTGTCGAATTGCGCGCGCTCATGTCGCGCAGCCGCGCCACCTCTTCGCGGTCGAGCCGCGAATAGGCGGGGCTCACGATGCGGCCGCGGTCGAGAATCACAAAGAGCAGGATGGCCAGCACGACGTTGATGCCGAAGAGGATCGCCCCGTACGTGGGGCCGCGCGCCACGCCCGCACGGTCGAGCGCAAGCACCACGCCCGCGACGATCGTGATGTACGCCAGCGCGAGGGGAAGCATCAGCTTCCATCCGAGCGACATGAGCTGGTCGTAGCGGAACCGCGGGAGCGTCCAGCGGACCCACATGAAGAAGAAGAGGAAGAACAGCACCTTCGTGAGGAACGCGGCCAGCGTGAGCACGGTCTTCAGCACCGTGAACGGCGGCACGTTGTCCCACTGCGTGAAGGGGATGTCCCATCCGCCGAAGAAGAGCGACGTGATGAGCGCGCTCGCGGTCACCATGTTCGCGTACTCGGCGATGAAGAAGAGCGAGAACTTCATCGCCGAGTATTCCGTGTGGTAGCCGGCGACGAGCTCGGATTCCGCCTCGGGAAGGTCGAAGGGGAGCCGGTTCGTCTCGGCGAACGCCGAGACGAGGAAGATGAAGAACGCGATCGACAGGAGCAGCGCGTTCCATCCCATCGTGGCCTGCTGCCGGACGATCGCGTTCAGCGACACGTTGCCCGAGAGCAGCAGGACGCAGACGGTGGACATCCCCATCGCGATCTCGTAGCTGATCATCTGCGCGCTCGAGCGCAGGCCGCCGAGCAGCGCGTACTTGTTGTTCGAACTCCAGCCGGCGAGCACGATGCCGTACACGCCGAGCGACGAGATCGCGAGGCAGAAGAGGAACCCAACGGGGAGGTCCGCGACGACCATGTCGATGCGGCCCCACGGCGTAGGCAGCGGGCTCGCGAACGGGATCACCGCCCAGGTGATCATCGCGGGGATGAACGACAGCGCCGGCGCGAGCACGAACAGCGGCAGGTTCGCCGAGCCGGGATACGTCTCTTCCTTCATGAAGTTCTTCACGCCATCCGCCGCGGGCTGCAGCCATCCGTAGCCGACGCGGTTGGGGCCGTGACGATCCTGGATCCACGCCGAGACTTTCCGTTCGGCGAGCGTCAGCATCGCGACGCCGACCATGTAGACCGAAAAGGCGATGACCATCTTCACCACGGTGCCGATCAGGAAGACTCCCTCGGTCGGCGGCAACTGGGGATCGACGGCCTGCATCAGCGGAAGGAGCGGGAGAATGGCGGCGATCGTCATGCGGCCGCTCCCGCGTGCGCGCCGGCCACCTCGACGCCCGTGAGCGCCAGCGCGTCGTATGACAGCCCCGCAAACGGCTTCTCCGCCGCGGCGAGTGCCTCGAAGACCGCGCCCGCGGAGTGGAACTCGGCCGTATCGCCGACGGCGTTCAGGACACCCTGCAATGCGAGCCAGGCCGGGCGCGCGAGTCCCGGCGCGGCTTTCGCCTGCAGGTATCGCTGCACGCGGCCGCGGAGGTTGGTGAGCGTACCCTCCTCCTCCGCGACGTTCGCGATCGGCAGCACGACGGCCGGAGCGGCCACGTGATTCGGCATCGCCGTACCGATCACGATCACCGCGTCGAACAGTCCGGCCGCGTCTGGGTCCATTGCCGCGAGATCTTCGTCGACCACGATCAGGACGTCGCCGGCCTTGGGTCCGCCGAGCGGGTTCTCGCTGCGATCGAAGCCGAGCAGCTCGGCGCCGTTCGCGTTGGCGGCACGGTCTGCGCGCAGCGCGAGATCGGGCACGCCCGGAAGCGGCGCCTCGTATCCCTGCGGCACGCGGAAGTGCACGGCACCGCCCGTCTTCGCGATCAGTCGCTTGAGCAGATAGAACGCCTCGTTCGAAAGCGACGCATTCGCGATGACGTACGCGCGCTTCCCCTTCAGCGTCTTCGCGGCCGCGGCGAGCGCGGTCTCCCAGTCCACCGCCTCTCCCGCGACCATCGGCACTTCGAGCCTGTCCTCGCGGTTCATCCAGCGATAGTTGAGACGGCCATGGTCGCACATGAAGAACTTGTTCACGTCGGCGTTGCCGCGCGGGCGGATCCGGACGACCTGCTGGTCGCGCAGCTCGAGCGTGACGTTGCAGCCCTGCGAACAGCCCGTGCACACGCTCGCCGTGCGGTCGAGCTCCCACGCACGGGCCTTGTTCAGGAAGTCCTTCGAGAGGAGCGCGCCCACCGGGCAGAGGTCCACGACGTTTCCGGCCCACGGTTGCGTGAGTCCGGCGTCCGTCGCGCGGCCGATGTAGGCGCGATCGCCGCGTTCGCTCACATTGAGCACCGGCTCGTGATGGATGTCGTCCATGAAGCGGACGCAGCGCGTGCAGAGGATGCAGCGGTTCGGCGTGTACAGCACGTCGCCGCCGAAGTCCTCCACCGGGTTGAACCGCTTGGCCTCGCGGTAGCGCGAATCGGCGCGCCCTTCCTGGAAGGTGTAGTCCTGCAGCTCACACTCGCCGGCCTGGTCGCAGATCGGGCAGTCGAGCGGATGGTTGAGGAGGAGCATCTCGAGCACGCCCTTGCGGGCCTCGAGCGCCTTCTCGCTGAACACGTGCACCACCTGCCCTTCCGCGACCGCCGTGGCGCATCCTGGCGCGAGTTTCGGCGCCTTCTCGACCTCGACGAGGCACATGCGGCACACGCCGGCGACGGGTAGGCCCGGGTGATAGCAGTAGTGCGGAATCATGATGCCGGCGGTCTTCGCCGCCTCGAGGATCGAGGTGCCCGCGGGCACCGACACCGGGCGGCCCTCGATCGTCAGGCTGACCAGTGTCTCGCTCATGCGGTCGCCCCCGCGGCGGCCAGCTTCGCGGCGGCGGCTGTCCGCAGCGCGCCACCCGCCACCAGCGAGCTCCGTTTCCCGGTGATCAGCGCCTCGAACTCGGGCCGGAACTTCTGCAGTCCACTCACGACCGGAGTCGCGCACGAATCGCTCAGGACGCAGATCGTCTTGCCGGTCATGTTCTCCGCCATGTCGAGCAATGTGTCAAAGTCTTCGAAGGTGCCGTGACCGGCGACGATGCGATCGAGGATGCGCGTGGTCCAGGACGTGCCCTCACGGCACTGGGTACATTGGCCGCAGCTCTCGTGCGCGAAGAAACGCGTCAGGCGCGCGACCTGCCGCGGAATCGACTGCGCGTCGTCGAACACGATCACGCCTCCGGAACCGAGCATCGTGCCCCCCGCGATGAAGCCTTCGTAGTCCATCAGCGTCGCCTCGGCCTCCTCCATCGTCTGGATCGGGACCGACGCGCCGCCCGGAATGATCGCCTTGAACCGGCGACCCTCGGGGGGCCCGCCGCAGAGGTCGTAGAGAAAATCCTTGAACGGAAATCCCATCACGACCTCGTAGTTCCCCGGCTTCGCGACGTTTCCGCAGACCGAGAAGAGCTTCGTGCCCGTACTCTTCGGGTTCGAGAGCGACATCGCCTTGTACCACTCGGCGCCGTTCACGAGGATGTGCGGCACCGCGGCGAGCGTCTCCACGTTGTTGATGGTGGTGGGCTGGCCGAACGCGCCGGAAACCGCCGGGAATGGCGGCTTGATGCGTGGATTCCCGCGCTTCCCCTCCAGCGACTCCATGAGCGCCGTTTCTTCGCCGCAGATGTAGGCGCCCGCTCCGCGGTGGACGTAGACGTTGATCGTCTTGCCGGTACCCATCGCGTTCTTGCCAAGGATGCCGGCCGCGTAGGCCTCCTTCAGCGCGGATTCCATGTGAGCGATGCACTCCTGGAACTCGCCCCGGACGTAGATGAACGAGGTCTCCGCCCCGATCGCGTACGCGCCGATCGCGCAGCCTTCCACGAGGGCGTGCGGCGTCCAGCGCATGATCTCGCGGTCCTTGAACGTGCCCGGCTCGGACTCGTCCGCATTGCAGAGGAGATAGTGCGGCTTGCCGTCGCCCGGCTTCATGAACGACCATTTCACGCCGGTCGGGAAGCCCGCGCCGCCGCGGCCGCGAAGCCCCGATGCCTTGACGATGTCGACGATCTGCGCCGGCGTCATCTGCAACGCGAGCTCGAGCGCCGCGTAGCCTCCGCGCTTCTTCCATCCGTCGAGCGAGCGCGCTTCACCCTCGCCAAAGTGCTTGGAGAGGACCGTCGTCTCGCGCGGATGCGATCTATGCGGATATCCCATGGGTCAGTTCGTGGTCATTTCAGTCCCGCGAGGATCGCCGGGACCTTGTCGGGCGTGACGTTCTCGATCGTCTCGTCGTTGATCTGCACGGGAGTGGCGAATCCACAGGCGCCGAGGCATTCCACCTCGATGACCGTGTACTTGCCGTCAGGCGACGTGATGCCGAGCTCCTTGCAGCCCGTGAGCTCGAGAAACGCGTCCACGACCTTGTCGGCGCCGTTGCAGAGGCAGGGCGACGTCGTGCAGACCTGGACGAAGTGTGTCCCCACCGGGTGCTGGTGGTACATCGTATAGAAACTCACCACCCCCTTCACGTATGCGGGCGTGAGTTCCAGCACCGAGGCCACCTCGGTCATCGCCGGCTCGCTGACCCAGCCGCGGTCCTGCTGGACCATCCAGAGCGCGGGGAGGAGGCCGGCCATCTTCGTCGGGTAGCGAGTGAGGATGGAGTCCAGCTCCTCCTTTCGCTTGCCGGTGAAGACGGGGGCGTACGGTTCGGCAGAATGCGCGCTCATGCTGTCAATCTCGGCTGTAGCAGCAGTCGTGCTCTCCCTCGTCGCTTCGCTCATCGGTCGATCTCTCCCATCACGATATCGATCGACGCGTTGATGGCGATGACGTCGGAGAGCAGGTGGCCCTCGACCATCTTCGAGATGGCCGAGAGGTTGACGAAGCTCGGCGGGCGGATGCGCCAGCGCACGGGCTTCGCCGTGCCGTCGGAGACGAAGTAGTAGCCCTTCTCGCCCTTGGGACTCTCCACTGCCACATAGCACTCGCCCGCCGGCGGGCGCGGCCCTTCCATCACGTTCTTGAAGTGATGGATCATCGATTCCATCTCGCTCGTCGCCTTGTGTTTCGGCGGAAGGATCACGCGCGGGTCGTCCACGTTCACCGGCCCGTCGGGAAGGCGGTTGACCGCCTGCTCGAGGATGCGCACGGACTGGCGAAGCTCTTCCACGCGCACGAGGTACCTGTCGTATACGTCGCCGTTGGTGCCGACCGGGACGTCGAAGTCGTACGTCTCGTAGTCGAGATACGGGAAATCCTTTCGTACGTCGTACGCGACGCCGGACGCGCGAAGCATCGGGCCGCTCAGGCCGTAGTTCAGCGCCTCGTCCGGCGACATCACGCCGAGCCCGATCGTGCGCCCCACCCAGATCGCGTTCCTGGTGAGCATGCGATCGCACTCATAGATCGTCTTCGGGAACGTGCTGATGAACCCGCGGAGCCCTTCGAGCCACTTGTCCGGGATGTCGGCGGCCATGCCGCCGACGCGCGTCGCGCTCGTCGTGAGGCGTGCGCCGACCCAGCCTTCGAGCATGTTGTAGATGTTCTCGCGCTCCTGGAACGACCAGAGGAACGGCGTGAACGCGCCGATGTCGATGCAGGTCGTGCCGACCCACACGAGGTGCGACGCGATGCGCGAGAGTTCCATCGCGATCACGCGCAGGACCTTGCACCGTTCGGTGATCTCCACCCCGAACAACCGCTCGGCGCCAAGCGCGAACGCCACGTTGTTGCCGATCGAGTTGAGGTAATCCTCGCGGTCGGTCCACGGAATGATCTGGTTGTACTGGCGGTACTCGCCGATCTTCTCGAAGCCGCAATGCAGGTAGCCGATGTGCGGGATGCAGCGCACGACGGTCTCGCCGTCGAGCTCGAGCACCAGCCGCAGCACGCCATGGGTCGCCGGGTGCTGCGGCCCGATGTTGATCAGCATGTGCTCGCCTTCGAGCTCCAGCGACGGCGGCTCGGCGAGCGCGACGCCCGTGTCACCGCCGGTGACGAGCGGAATGCGCTGCGGGCGGCCCTCTCTCGTGAGGCCGGTCGTGGAGAGCTCGACTTCGATCGTGCGTTTGGTGGCCACGACTACTCTCCCGTCTTCTCGCCCGACGCGATGCGGGCGCGCATGTCGAGCGGGAGCTCCTCGAAGGCGTTGGCGACGTCGAGTTCTTCCATCGAGTACCTCGCCTCGGGATTGGCGTCGAGCGCCTCGCGGAGCTGTGCCGAGCGGCTGAACCGGCCGCGCAGCGGGAAATCCTTGCGGAGAGGGAATCCTTCCTTGTACTGCTCCCACATGAGGATGCGGCGCAGGTCGTAGTGGCCGGCGAAGACGATGCCGAACATGTCGTAGCACTCGCGCTCGAGCCAATCGGCGCCCTTGTACACTGGCCACACGCTCGGCACCTCGAGCTTTGAGCCCTTCTGCAGGTACGTCTTGAGGCGCAGGAAACGGCGGAACTTGATCGAGCGCAGGTGCCAGACGACCTCGATCGGCAGCGACAGGTCGCGATGCTCCACGGCGGTCACGTCCGAGAGGTACTCGTACGACTGCGACGGGTCGTCGTGCAGCCAGCGTACGATGTCGAGGACCTTGGACGTCTCGACGAGCACGTTGGTCTCGCCGTTCACCACGTCGATACGAAGGACCGCGGAGGAGAACTGCCCTTTCAAGGCGGCCGCAGATGGGTTCGCTTCACCGCCACGATTCGGCACATTCTTCGGCGTCGCCGGTTCCGCCGGGTTGCCGGAGCCGGATCTCACGATGTCGAACTTGGTCACGGCGCCGATCTCGTCTGGTTGACCGAGTTGCCGAACGCCTCGGAGAGTTTGTCGACGCGCGATGCCGGGATGAAGAGCTTGGACGTCGGATCCGGTTCCATCTCATCGCGAAGCGACTGGTTCGACATGCGCTCCTTCATGATCTTCTTCTGGAGCATCATGATGCCGTAGATCAGCCCTTCAGGCCGCGGCGGGCAGCCGGGCACGTAGACATCGACCGGAATGATGGTGTCGATCCCCTGCACCACGGCGTAGTTGTCGAACATCCCGCCGGTCGACGCACAGGCTCCCATCGAGATGGCCCACTTGGGTTGCGGCATCTGCTGCCAGATGCGGCGAAGCACGGGCGCGAGCTTGAACGGGACCCGTCCCGCGCAGATTAGCATGTCGCTCTGCCGCGGAGAGAAGCTCATGCGCTCCATCCCGAAGCGCGCGAGGTCGAATTTGCTCGCCGCGGTGGCCATGAATTCGATCGCGCAGCAGGCAGTGCCGAACGGCATCGGCCACAGGGAGTTCGCGCGTCCCCAATTCACCAGGAAGTCGAGACGGGTCGTAATCCAGCCTTCACCGCCCACGGGCTCGACGGAGACGATTCCAGATCCTCCGGCTTCCGCGCTTCCGGCTTCCGCGCTTCCGGCTTCCGGCTTGCTGCTCAGTTCCATTGCAACGCCCCCTTCTTCCACACGTACAGGTATCCCACGAGCAGGATGAGCATGAAGGCCAGCATTTCGGCGAGTCCGAAGAACTGGACCTGCGCGGCCGGGCAGGCGCCGTTCACGAGCGGCACCGCGCAGGAGAGCTGGCGGTAGTAGGCGGCCCATGGAATCATGAACACGGTCTCGATATCGAACACGATGAAGAGCATCGCCACCATGTAGAACTTGACCGAGAATCGCTCGCGGGCATCGCCCAGCGGCGGGATGCCGGATTCGTACGCGACCTGCTTCTCCGGTGTCGGGTGGGCCCGCAACGTGAAGTGCGAAAGCCCGAGTATGATCACCGCATTGGCGACCACGAACCCGAGGAGGAGGAGGACTGGGAGGTAGTTGCGATCCATTGCCTAATAGTCGCTCGTGAAAGATTTCACGAACCCGATAAACTTATGAGCTTGGTGAGAATGGTGTCAACGGACCGACGACCGTTTCGGGAGAAGATCGCGCCGTTGGATTACGCGCACGGACGACCCTTCGATGAACCGGGGTGGTTCATGGCGAGACGCAGCCTCCGTACGGTACATTCATCGCGGGCAGCCGTCATCCCTCTCCACTCCCAGCCTGTTCCCAGCCATGAGCATCAAGAACGACCGCTGGATCACAAAGATGGCGAAGGAACACCGGATGATCGAACCGTTCGAATCCAGCCAGGTCCGCTCCGGCGTGATCTCGTACGGCGTGAGCTCGTACGGCTACGACATGCGGGTCGCCGGGGAATTCAAGATCTTCACGAACGTCCTGAGCTCCATCGTCGATCCGAAGCACTTCGACCCGAAGTCGTTCGTCGAGTTCGAGGGCGATGTGTGCATCGTGCCGCCGAACTCGTTCGCGCTGTCGCGCTCGGTGGAATACTTCCGGATCCCGCGCAACGTCATGACCATCACGGTGGGAAAATCCACCTACGCGCGCTGCGGCATCATCACGAACGTCACGCCGTTCGAGCCCGAATGGGAGGGGCATGTGACGCTCGAGATCTCCAACACGACGCCGCTCCCCGCGAAGATCTACGCCAACGAGGGCATCGCGCAGGTGCTGTTCTTCGAGGGCGACGAACCGCCCGAGACGAGCTACAAGGACAAGAAGGGCAAGTACCAGTCGCAGACCGGCATCACACTGCCGAAAATCTGAACACCCACCGGCATACGCATTCGAACGAGGATTTCGCGATGCTCGACCGTCGTCTTCTCGCGCTGGCAGCCGCAGTCGCCCTGACGGCCTGCGGCACATCCAAACCCGCCATGACCTTTTCGCCAACCAATCCGTTCGCGAACGCGAGCCCGCTGCTCTATCAGGCGCCGCCCTTCGACAAGATCCACAACGAGGACTTCGGCCCGGCGCTCGAGGAGGGGATGCGGGTGCAGATCGCCGAGGTGGGAAGGATCGCCAACGACTCCGCCGTCCCGACGTTCGAAAACACCATCATCGCCCTCGAGAAGACGGGCGCGATGCTCATCCGTGCGAACTATGCGTTCCAGGCGATCACGCAGGCGAACACGAACGACACACTGCAGCGGCTGCAGACCGACGTCGCGCCGAAACTGGCGGCGCATTCCGACGCCATCCACCTGAACGCGGCGCTGTTCGCGAAGATCAAGTCGCTCCACGACCGGCGCGCGACGTTAGGGCTGGACAGCGTGCAGACGTTCCTGGTCGAGCGGTACTACAAGGATTTCGTGCGGGCGGGCGCCCTGCTCTCGGATTCCGACAAGACGAAGCTCCGCGCGCTGAACGAAGAGGAGTCGAAGCTCAGCACCGAGTTCCAGAACCGCCTGCTTGCCGCCACGAAGGCGGGAGGGCTGGTCATCTCCTCCAAGAACGAGCTCGCCGGGATGAGCGATGCGGGGATCGCCGCCGCCGCCGAAGCGGCAAAGGCGCGCAAGCTGGACGGCAAGTGGGTGCTCCCGTTGCAGAACACCACGCAACAACCCAGCCAGACGTCGCTGGTCGACCGCTCCGTCCGCGAGCGGCTCTTCCGCGCATCCACCACGCGTACCGAGCAGGGCGACAGCAACGATACGCGGGCGCTCATCCTGCGCCTCGCCCAGCTTCGCGCCGACCGCGCCAGGCTGCTCGGCTTCCCGAACCTCGCTGCGTTCGTCCTCGACGACCAGATGGCGAAGACTCCGGATCGCGCGATCAAGCTGCTGACGGACATGGTCCCCGCCGTCAGGAACAAGGCGAGCGGCGAGGCCAAGGCCATGGAAGCGCTCGTCGCGAAGACCAAGAGCGACCTCAAGCTCGAGCCATGGGATTGGCAGTTCTTTGCCGAGGCCGTGCGCAAGGCGCAATACGACTTCGACGAATCGCAGCTCAAACCGTACTTCGAGCTGGACCGCGTGCTGCGCGATGGCGTGTTCTTCGCCGCGCACGAGCTGTATGGATTGACGTTCAAGGAGCGGAAGGACATCCCCGTGTATCACCCCGACGTGCGCGTGTTCGAGGTGTTCGACGCCGACGGCTCGTCGATGGCGCTCTGGTACTGCGACTACTTCAAGCGCGACAACAAGATCGGCGGCGCATGGGAGAACGCGTTCGTCGACGGTACGGGACTGCTCAAGACCAAGCCGGTGATCTACAACGTCGCGAACTTCACGAAGCCCGCCGCCGGCCTGCCCGCCCTGCTCACGTTCGACGACGTCACGACGATGTTCCACGAGTTCGGCCACGCGCTGCAGGCGATGCTCACGCACGTCGAGTATCCGCGGCTCACGGGGACGAACGTGCCGACGGATTTCGTGGAGTTCCCGTCGCAATTCAACGAGCACTGGGCGCTGTATCCGAGCGTGCTCGCGAACTATGCGAAGCACTACCAGACGGGCAAGCCGATGCCGGCGGAACTGGTCGGCAAGCTCAAGAAGGCGCGCACGTTCAACCAGGGCTTCGCCATGGGCGAGCTCGTGCAGGCGATGCTCCTCGACATGGCGTGGCACACGCTGCCGCCGGGAGAGAAACAGGCGGACGTGGACGCGTTCGAGAGCGCGGCGCTCAAGCGATTCAACGTCGACATGCCGCTGATCCCGCCGCGCTACCGGAGCGCGTACTTCGCGCACATCTGGAGCGGCGGATACAGCGCCAACTATTACGCCTACATGTGGAGCGAAGTGCTGGACGACGATGCCTACGCGTGGTTCACCGAGCACGGCGGGCTATCGCGGGCGAACGGCCAGCGGCTGCGCGACATGATCCTGTCGAGGGGCGGGACCGACGATGTCGGGGTGCTCTACCGGAAGTTCCGCGGGCGGGATCCGGAGGTGGGGCCGCTGCTGGTGCAGCGAGGGCTGAAGTAGACCGAAGACCGAAGACCGAAGACGGAAGACGGAAGACGGAAGACCGATAAGGCCTTCCGCTTACTCGACGGGCCCCCGCTTCGCCGGCGAGACCTCGCCGGTGATCGCCGACGCCTCCGCCGTCCACCGCGGCCCGCGCTCCTCGTGCTCGTATTCGTGGCCGACGAGATACGGCACCGCCACCACGACCACGTGCGGCTTGAACAGGAACGCCGTCCGGATGTACAGCGCCGTCTTGTTGTGCAGCAGATGTTCCCACCAGTGCCTCGGGACCAGCTCCGGCGTCACCACCGTCACGAGCGCCCCGGGTGTTTCGCGCTGGATGCGCGTCACATAATCCACGAGCGGACGCACGACGCTCCGGTAGGGCGACGAGAGGATCTCCAGCTCGTAGCCGATATCCCAGCGATCCCATTCGCGCTCGAGTTTCGGCGTCGCCTTCGGATCCACCTCGATGTGGATGGCCCGCACGT
>OCZT010004350.1_pt1 | contig 14278 bp, 13 predicted proteins | sample 1539031 | NCBI WGS metagenome assembly OCZT01 (sample SAMEA3539308, study PRJEB22396) | soil metagenome | biome: tundra; feature: field; material: soil | place: USA | collected 2010-05 | depth 0.15 m
CGGCGTCGCAGAGCCAGCCGCGAGCCTGGCGGCCGAGGCCGGGATCGCTGTCTTCCGGATCGCGTTCGAACGCTGGGCCAGCCACCCCAGCCAGGCCGGCTTGGCGCAACTCATCCGGGAATCGCTCGACGAGCTCAAAGCCGTGACCGCGGGCAAATAATCACCGGCCCAGCCTTGGAGGAACCGTGCTGCCCTGGTCCGCCGATCTCGCCGGCCGCGTCGACGAGCGTGTCATCAGCAGCGAGCTGCTGCGGGTCAACCCGCTCGGCGACCCGCACGAGCGCCCGCTGGCGGTGTACCTGCCGCCGGGCTATGACCAGGAGCCCGGCCGCCGCTACCCGGCCGTGTACGTGATCCAGGGCTACACCGGGCACGTGGCCATGTGGCGGAACAGGTCGCCCTTCCGGCTGCCCTTCCCCGAGGCCGCCGACGCGGGGTTCGCCCGCGGTGACATTCCCCCGGCGATCGTGGTGTACGTCGACGCCTGGACCGGCTACGGCGGCAGCCAGTTCGTCGACTCGCCCGGGACCGGGCGTTACCACTCGTACCTATGTGACGAGGTGGTGCCCTGGGTGGACGGGCGATACCGGACCCGGCCCGATGCCGCGCACCGGGCCATCATGGGCAAGTCGAGCGGCGGGTTCGGCGCCATGATCACGCCGATGCTCCGGCCCGACCTGTTTGGCGCCCTGGCCACGCACGCCGGGGACACGCTGTATGAGTATTGCTACATACCCGGGTTCGCCACCGCCGTCAGGCAGCTGCGCCGATACGACGGTGACATCTGGCGCTGGTGGGACGACTTTTCCTCCCGGGTGGCCTTCACCAAGGAAGAAGACGGGTCGCTGCTCGGCCTGCTCGGCGTGGCAGCATGCTTCTCCGCGCACGAGGACGGTACCGTCGACCTACCGTTCGATCCGGTGACCGGGGTGATCCGGCCGGCCGTGTGGCAACGGTGGCTGGACTGGGATCCGGTGCGGATGGTGCCAGCCTACGCAGAAGCGTTGCGTGGGCTGCGGGCGATCTGGATCGACGCCGGCATAAGGGACGAGTACCACCTCGACCTTGGCGCCGGGGCCTTCCGGGCCGCGCTCAGCGACATCGGCGTGGCCGATGACGTGGTGCATTTTGAGCTTTTCGACGCCGGGCACCTGGGCATCGACTACCGTTACCCGATGTCGCTGGCCTGGCTGTGCGGCCGGATGACTAAGTAGCGGCTAAGAAGCCGTCGGCCGGCTCGGCAGTCTGGTACGTTTCCGGTCGTGTCGGGAACGGCTCAAACCTGTGAACCTTCGAATGGAGAGACGTTATGCGCAAGACCGGGTGGGCGGCAGCTGCCGGGCTCGGATCGCTCGTCCTGCTGCTAGCCGCGTGCGGGGGATCGTCGTCGAGCAGTTCGGGTTCCACCCCGACCTCGACCACTACTGCCCAGGCAGCCGGCCAGCCGTCCAGTGTTGCGGGGGCGAGCCTGCCTCAGCCTGGGTCGATCGTGCTGATCGTGCAGAAGTCGGCCGTCGGTTACGTGCTGGCCCAGGCCAACGGGCAGGTCGTCTACACCTACGGCAAGGACACCAAGGGCGGTCAGCCCATGTGCACCGGATCCTGCGCGTCGATCTGGCTGCCGGTGACGGGCAAGCCAGTGCCCAGCCCCGCGGACACGCTGCCGGGCACGCTGGGCACGGTCTCCGACGCGAACGGGGCCAAGCAGATCACCTACAACGGCCTGCCGCTGTACACCTTCAAGGGCGCGAAAATTCTGTCGACCAAGGCCAACGGCACGGCCGGGCAGTGGCACGTGATCAAGCTGTCCGTGAGCGACATCAAGACGGGCTGAGCTCCAGAAGGTTCCACGAGTCACCCTTGTGAAGGAGAGATGTATGCGTAAAAGCGGATGGGCCGCAGCTACCGGGCTCGGATCATTGGTGCTGCTGCTAGCCGCGTGCGGGGGGTCTTCGTCGAGCTCAGCCGCCGCCGGCGCGCCGGCCGGATCCAGCGCACCGGCCGGATCCAGCGCACCGGCCTCGTCGGCGTCGGCGGTGGCCACGGCCACCAAGGGAAGCGGCAGCTCGACGGCCAAGGCGAAGCCCCATCAAAGCGTAGGGCCGCAGCCCAGCAGCGGCGGGGTGTCGTTCCCGCCGGTGGGCACGACCGTCATGGTCGTGCAGAGGTCGGCCATCGGCTACGTGCTGGCCGAGGCCAACGGTCAGGTCGTCTACACCTACAGCAAGGACTCCAAGGGCGGCGCGCCGACCTGTACCGGGTCGTGCGCCACGACCTGGCCTCCGGTCACCGGCGTGCCCAGGGCCGGGCCGGCCGACACCTTCCCCGGCACGTTCAGCGTGGTCAAGGGGGCGGGCGGGGTCGAGCAGATCACCTACAACGGCCTGCCGCTTTACGTTCTCACCGGAGCCAAGCCGCTGACCACCAAGGGTAACGGCCTCGGCGGCGCGTGGCACGTGGTCCCGCTCTCGGTGAGCGACATCAGCGGCGCCTGAGTACGCCTGATCCGGGCGTTCCCGGGCCGGTCCGACTGGATCGGCCCGGGAACGTTTTTTTGTCCCGGGGGCTAGGCCTTTGGTACTACACGGTGGACCAAGGTATGGCCGGACGGCTGACGAGGTGGACCCGGTGGCCGCCCTAGCTTGGGTGATGTCAGATCCGGGGTAGCCGGTAAGCCATCTTCCAGCTAAGGACGCCGATGATCGAGGTAAAGAATCTCAGCAAGCGTTACGGTGACAAACTCGCGGTTGACGGCCTGGACTTCGTGGTGCAGCCGGGGATTGTGACGGGTTTTCTCGGCCCGAACGGGGCGGGCAAGTCGACCACGATGCGGCTGATCGCAGGTCTGGATGAGCCGAGCGGGGGGAGCGTCCGGGTCAACGGACGCGCCTACCGGTCGGCCGCCGCGCCGATGGCGGAGCTGGGCGTGCTGCTGGAGGCCAAGGCCGTGCACACGGGCCGCTCGGCCCGGAACCACCTGCTGGCGCTGGCCCAGACCAACGGGATCAGCCGGCGGCGTGTGGATGAGGTCATCGACATGGTCGGGCTGCGCGAGGTGGCCGGCCAGCGGGTCGGCGGGTTCTCCCTCGGGATGGGCCAGCGCCTCGGAGTCGCAGCGGCGTTGCTGGGGGATCCGAAGGTGGTGGTGCTGGACGAGCCGGTGAACGGCCTGGACCCAGAAGGCGTGCTGTGGGTCCGTAATCTGCTGAAGGCGCTGGCCGCGGACGGGCGCACGGTGTTCGTGTCCTCGCACCTGATGAGCGAGATGGCCCAGACGGCGACCCGGCTGATCGTCGTGGGGCGGGGCCGGCTGATCGCCGACACCACGGTCGAGGAGTTCGTGGCCCGCGCCGCGGGCAGCTCGGTCATGGTCCGGACGCCCGAGGCCAGCCACCTGCGGGACTTGCTGCTCGGGCCGGATGTGACCATCACCAGCGAACAGTCTGACATGCTGCGCGTTCAGGGGCTGACCACCGAGCAGATCGGCACCGTGGCCTGGCAGGCCCACCTGCCCGTGTTCGAGCTGGCCCTGCACCAGGCTTCGCTGGAGCAGGCGTTCATGCAGCTCACCGACTCCTCGGTGGAGTACCGCTCGGCCGACGCCGTGGCGGAGGTGGCGGCATGACCACTTCCCTGACCTCCGCGTCCACCACGGCCCCGGCGACCGGCCCGCAGGCGTTGCGGGTCACCCAGGCGCGGGTCGTGCTGTCGGAGTGGATCAAGTTCCGGTCGCTGCGTTCGTCGGTCTGGACACTGCTGGCCGCGGTCGTCCTGTCGATCGGCATCGGAGCGTTGTTCTCCGCGGTGAGCGCCAGCCAGTACCACACCTTCAGTCCCGCGGACCGGGCGAGCTTCAACCCGATCTCGACCAGCCTGAACGGCACACTGTTCTCGCAGCTGGCGATCGGCGTGCTTGGTGTGCTGCTGATCAGCGGGGAGTACAGCACGGGGATGATCCGTGCTTCGCTCACCGTGGTGCCCAAGAGACTGCCGATGCTATGGGCGAAACTGGTGGTGTTCGCGGGGGTGGTGTTCGCGCTCACGCTGGTCACCAGCTTCGTGTCGTTCTTCCTCGGCCAGGCCTTGCTGAGCAGCCATCATCTGAATGCCTCGATCTCGGCTCCCGGCGCCCTGCGTTCGGTCATCGGCGCGGCCCTGTACGTCACCGTCGCGGGCATGATCGGGATGGCGCTGGGCGCGCTGCTACGCAACACCGCGGCCGGGATCTCGACCTTCGTCGCCGCGTTCTTCGTCATCCCGCCGCTCACCGACCTGCTGCCCGCCTCGTGGTCGTCGCACTTCGCGCAGTACCTGCCCTCCGACGCCGGAGGGGTCCTGTTCGGGGGCGGGCGAGGTCTGGCTAACCCGCTGGCGCCATGGACCGGCTTCGGCGTCCTGTGTGCCTACGCGGTCGTGCTGATCACTCTCGCGGCGTGGCGGCTGCGGCGCGCCGACGCCTGATCCGGGAGACAATTGCTGAGGTGAACGCGTTCCCGCTCTTCGGGCATCCACCAGCGCGCTCAGTGCGCTGGTGGATGTTCGACGTGCTGGTGGCTGTGCCGGTCGCACTGTTCTCGCTGCCCCATCTCGTCCACGGTCAGGTCGGGACGGCGGCGCTGGCGGTCCTCGTGGTGACGGCGCTGACCGTGCCGCTGGTCGTGCGCCGGATCTGGCCGAGCGCCGTGTTCGGCTGGCTCTTTGTCGTCTCGGCGGCGGCTGGACTGTGGAATGTTCGCCTGGTCGTCAGCCTGGCCCTGGTGGTCGCGCTGTATACGGTCGCGGCCCAGGAGTCCAGGCGCCGGGCCCTCACGGCAGCGGCCCTGCTCGAGGGCGGGGTCATCGTCGCGGCGATCCGGCTGACGACCAGCGATTGGTGGCAATTCGCGATCCTCGGCTCGGGCATGGTCGCGGCCGCGCTCGGTCTGGGCCTCTACTCGGCCACCCGCCGGGCCTATCTGACGGAACTGCACGATCGCGCCGAGCGGCTGGAACGCGAGCGGGATCAGCAGAAGGAACTCTCGGCCGCGGCCGAACGTGCTCGCATCACCGCGGAGATGCACGACATCGTGGCCCACCACCTCGCCGTCATGATCGCCCTCAGTGACGGGGCCGCGGCCGCATCGGCCGGATCGTCCCCGAAAGCCGCCGAGGCCATGCGTACCGTCTCGGCCACCGGACGCCAGGCCCTGGCCGACACCCGCCGGCTGCTCAGCGGCCCGGCGGAGCCGGCCGAACGGGACGGCGGGCGGCAGCCCCTGCCGGATCTGAGCGGACTCGACGCGCTGGTCGCGGGCGTGCGCGCCGCTGGCCTTCCGGTCAGCTATGAACTCCAGGGGGCCCCCGCCGACCTTTCCGCGGGGGTGCAGCTCACCGTCTACCGGCTGGTCCAGGAAGCGCTCACCAACACCCTCAAGCACGGCGGGAAAGGCGCCAGCGCGGTCGTGCGCTTGCTGTACCTGCCCGGCGAGCTGCGCCTGGACATCGAGGATGACGGCGCGGGCGCCGCCGCCCCTCAGCCGGACACCACCGGGCGCGGGCTGGCCGGGATGCGGCAGCGGGTGCTGGCCTTCGGCGGCGAGGTGCAGTCCGGGCCCCGGTCCCCGGCCGGCTGGCGGGTTTCGGCCCGGCTGCGACTGAATCAGGATCTCAGCACGTGATCCGGGTCCTGCTGGTCGATGACCAGTCGCTGGTACGGATGGGCTTCCGGATGATCCTTGAAGCCGAGGCCGATATCGCCGTGGTCGGGGAGGCCGGCGACGGCATCGCAGGTGTCAGCATGGCCGCGGCGCTGCGCCCGGACGTCGTGCTCATGGACGTCCGCATGCCCCGCGCGGACGGCATCGAGGCCACGGCCGCCATCAGCGCCACCGGAGGACCCGCCAAGGTGCTGATCCTCACCACCTACGATCTCGACCGCTACGTCTACGCCGGCCTGCGGGCCGGCGCCAGCGGATTCCTGCTGAAGGATGCCCCGCCCGCCGACCTGCTGGCCGCCATCCGCACCGTGGCCGATGGTGCGGCCGTGCTCGCTCCCACGACGACCCGGCGGCTGATCGACCGGTTCGTCCCGCTGCTCCCCGACCCCGAACGGACCACTCGGCGCGACCGTCTGCTCGAGCCTCTCACCGACCGGGAACGCGAGGTTTTCGCGCTGCTCGCGCGAGGCCAGTCCAATCGCGAGATCGCTTCCGGGCTGCATCTATCGGAAAGCACGATCAAGATCCACGTCGGGCATATCCTGGCCAAGCTCAACCTCAGGGACCGCGTTCACGCGGTTGTCCAGGCCTACGAGACCGGACTCATCACCCCAGAAAGCCAGTAACGCCCAGGCCAGTAACGCCGGGTCAGGAGCGCGGAGCGTCGCCCCCGCCACCGGCGGCACATCGATGATGCTCACCTTCGCGTCCGGGGCGGCCTCGATGAGCTGGCGCAGTACGTTGTCGATCAGCAGCGGGACCCTGGCGGTGATGATGCCGCCGCCCAGCACGACCGGGGTGGCCAGGCCGGTGAGGCCGAGGCGTCGCATCGCGGTGATGGCCATGACGGAGATCTCGTCGGCCAGCCGGCTCACCACGGTCCGGGCCACGTCGTCGCCCGCCTCCGCCGCCTTCAGCAGCAACGGCGCGAGGCCGGTCAGGTCGTCTTCCCCGATCTTGCCCTTATGGATCCCGAGCGTCACGTCCTCGACTCTGTCCGCACCGAGGTGGCTGGTCAGGTAGCCAGTCAGCAGCGTGTCCGGGCCGCGGCCATCCTCCGCCCGGGCTGCGTGCCAGAGGATCTCGAGACCGAGGCCGTAGCCGCCGCCCCAGTCGCCGGACGTCGTGCCCAGGGCCAGAAACCTGGTGACGCGGCCGTCCGGGCCGACGCCGACGCAGTTGATGCCCGCGCCGCAGACCACACCGACGCCCCAGTGGGGCCTGACCTCGTCGGCCAGTCCCGCGCGCAAGATGGCGAAAGTATCGTTGACCACCGTGACGGCCGGCGTCCACCCCAGGGCCTGGATCGCGGCGGCGTGTTCCGCTTCTTCCTCCGGCAGGTCCGCGTTGGCCAGGCAGGCCACGGTGTCCTGGTAGCCGGCGGTGGCGGTGTTGAACGGCGCGAAGTTACCCGCGCTGCACGTCCGCATCCCGGCGACCGTGCCCGCGCCGACCACGAAGGAGCTGCCCCAGCCGTTGGCGCCTAGCGCGAAGTTCAGCTGCTGCTGCGCGAACGCCTCGTACTGGCGGGAGCCGCCGTACTTCTGGTAGAGCGCGTCGGTGATGAACAGGCCGAACGCGTGCGGCGAGGCGTCGGAGGCGCCGAGTGAGGTGCCGAGGTCGAACGGGTCGCCCTTGGCCTGGTCCTCGCCGGTCCGCAGCTGCGCGGCGAGGTCGGCAAGCAGCGTGCTGGAGGTGATCGGGCTCCACCAGGAAATCCTGGCCTGCCGCATGGCCTGCAGCAGTTCGGCCTCGGCCTCGGCCACGGCGCCGGTGTCGTAGAGGTTGAAGATGTCCCCGTCGGCCGGGTGCCCCTGGGCGATGTACGCCCCCGCCCAGCGGGCCGCGGCCACCAGATCCGCGCGCAGCTGGGCGGCCGGGGCCCCGGTCGCCTCGTCGGCCAGCGCGATCTCGGCGGCGCCCCAGGCCATGTCGCTCTTCCACTGCGTGCCCGGGTAGTAGTCGTGCGGGAACGCCGTGACCAGCTGGCCGACGTTGGTGGCCTTGGCCATGGCGTAGACGCCCCGGGCCAGGCTCAGCAGGTGCCCAGCCTGCGCCGGGTCGTTGTCCGCGGACAGCTGGGCGCCGAGGGCGAAGTCGGCGGCGAAGCGGCCCGCCAGGTCGGGGCTGACCGGCTGGCCGGGCGGGGCCGCCTCGAACACCGGCCGGTACTTGACGAAGTACGCGGTCGGGCCGGGGTTACCGCCGGGCTTCACGTTCAGCCGGTCCTCCTGCTGGGGCAGGAACCAGAAGTTGTAATCGCCCTGGATCGTGTTGCCCGCGTTGCCGTTGCCGATCCCGACCTGCGCGTACAGCACTTTAAGCGCGGGATTCCACAGCTTGGTGATCCACTGCAGGCCGAACGTGGCCTCCGGTGCGAGCATGGGGTAGGAGCCGGGGCCCTGCTCGTTTGATAGGGCGCGCGCGGCGATCAGCATGAGCGCGTCGGTGTCGCTGGCGGTGTAGCCGAACTTCTCGTAGCCGCCGCCCGCGTCGAACCAGCCGCCCGAGACGTCGACAGGCCCGCCGATTCGTTTCAGCGAACCGAGCAGGTTGTCGTTGCTGTCGTAGGCCGGGTCGGCGTAGACATAGGCGTTCTCGTCGGTCAGGTTGGCGGGCTGGCGGTCCAGGACCGCGGAGTCGACGCCCGGGCCGTCGCGCTCGGAGGTGAAGTACTGCACGGCGTTGTCCACCAGCTGGCGGTACAGCTGCGACCCGTCGCCGATGGTGAACGCGGGGGAGGCGGCGCTCGCGGGGGACAGCACCTTGACCTGGTACCGCCCCGGCGTGCGCATGCCGGAGAAGCTGAGCTGGTACACCGCCAGGTAACCGGAGTTCCACGACCCCAGGTCGTCGGTGGATGTCCCCCGGTAGGCGCCGCCGTACGGCGTGGTGACCTCGAAGCGGACGCGGGCGACCTTCGCCGGCAGCATCGCAAAGGCCACTTTCGGCGCACCCGTCGCGTACCCGACCTGGTTGACCCGGACCTCCGGCGCTTTGTCTGCAGTTTTGGGTGCTATAACCCCCCGGAACCGTAGACAAAGCGCGGGTGCTCCCAATCGCGGGGGAAGCTGTGACCAGTGTGGCAATTGATACTGCCGCGCGGTCGCCACGGCCGCCACGGCGCGCGAACGTCTCAACTCGTTCTCTCCTCAGGCCCAGGGCAGGTAGGGCGCGTTTTCCGCGATCAGCCGGTCGGTCAGCCGCTGCGCCTGGTCGGCCTGGCCCACCAGCGGATGCGCGACCAGGGTCTGGCCGGCGTCGGCCTGGCCGGTCAGCGCGACGAGCAGATCCACCGCCGCCTCGGAGTAATGGCCTGCGGCCGCTGTAACCCGCTGGGCTACCGCAGGTAGGAGGCACCGTTGAGGTCGAGGATGGTTCCGCTGGCCCACTCGGCGGCGTCGGAGGCCAGGTAGACCACGGCCGCCGCGATCTCTTCCGGCGTCGCCACCCGGTTGAACGGGCTCTGGGCCCGGATCTCAGCCCCCCGCGGCGAGTTCAGGTCCGCCGCGGCCATGTCGGTCTCGACGTAACCCGGCGCCACCATGGCGACCGAGATGCCCAGCGGGGCCAGGGCCCGCGCCATCGACTGGCCGAACGCGTTCAGGCCCGCCTTGCTGGCCCCGTAGGCCGGATGCCGGGGCTCACCGCGGAACGCGCCGCGTGAGGTGACGTTGACGATCCGGCCCCCGGTGTCCTTCATGTGCTGCACGGCGCACCAGGTCACGTTGGCCGCGCCGATGAGGTTGACGCCCAGGGTCTGCTGCCACGCGTCCTGCCACTGCTGGTAGGACACCTCGGTGATCGGGTGCCCCAGGTAGATCCCGGCGTTGTTCACCAGCACATCCAGGCCGCCGAGGTCAGCGGCGGCCGCGTCGACCATCCGCCGGACCGCCGCGGCGTCCGCCAGGTCGGCCTGGACGACGGTGTGGCCGCTGCCCGGCAGCCCGGCCCGTACGTCCTGGGCCAGTCCGGCCGAATCGCGGTGGTGCACCGCGACCCGGTCGCCGAGCTCGGCGAATGCCTGCGCGATCGCCCGGCCGATGCCCCGTGATGCCCCCGTCACCAAGACCGCTCGCTTCGTCAAGACTCTCCTCAGGGCCGTTGCTCACTTCTCATCGCACAGTGTTTTCATCGCACAGTGTTTTCATCGCACAGGGACAGCAGCTTGGTCGCGGTGGCCCAGTTCCTGGCCGTAGCGGCCAGGCCATGCTTCTGCTTGGTCGGCGCGCTGATGATGCGGAACACCGACTGGGCCAGCTCACTGTTCCCGTAGCCGTCCGGTGTGTGCAGGAACAGAGCGGGGCCGATCGCGGTGACGGCGTCGCGGGCGCCCTTGGCTGCCGCCGCGCTCTCGGCGGCCGCGATGCGGTCCAGCAGCTCCTTCGGCGGTTCGGCGCCCAGGAACACCACGTGCACCAGCTTGGGGTTCGGCTCATCGGGATACGGGTTGTCCTGCAGGACCTTGGCGAGTTCGTCTCTGGTCAGGACCACGACCGAAGCCCGGATCCCGAAGGCGTCGGCGATGGCCGACTCAACCGCCGAGGCCAGCTCCTTAGTGCTGGTGCCGGCCGTGCTGAACAGCACGTTTCCGGTCTGGATGTAGGTCGTCACCCCGGTATGCCCGAGCGAGGTCACGACCTGGCGCAGCTCCGCCATCGGGACCTTGTTCCGCCCTCCGACGTTAATCCCGCGCAGCAGTGCGACGTGTGTGGCCATGCCATCATTGTGCCCGCTGCCGCTCCGCCCGCGCCCGCCCGCGCCCGTAGTCAGCGACGCGGCCGCTGATGGTTACGCCCAGCGCTGCTGTCATCCCCGCCAGTCATCCCAACGATCCTGAAAACATATTCGTTAACTGGTTCGTATAAGAACTAAAGATGGTATAGTATTCGTACCGCGTTTTCGGATCTTTCTTCCGAACGGACGGTGGTTCATGTCCCCAGAACCGGGGAGTTCACCGGGTTCCGGGCCTTCGTCCAGGCACTAACCGTAGTGTCCCGGCCACCAGGTAGGCATGGCTTTCAATATGGTGGCGCTGCGTCTGTGGTCTTCGTCTTTACGCGACCTCGACCGTCCAGTCGCCCACGCGTGCCACGACATCGACTGTCCCGCCGAGGGCCTGCCGCTTCCATTCGCGGGCCTCGTCTGACCTGCCGGTGTCCTCGCACAAGAACGCGAGCCTGTCCGCTATGTCGGCCCGGTCACGGACGCCATGGATCGAGTAGCCCCGGAGCAGCAGTTCACCTGCCCGGTGAGGATCGTCCGGATCGGCCTTGACCGAGCCGCGGTAGCAGTCGGCCCAGCCGATCCAGCCCCAGCCCCAGCGCGGATCGGCGGTCAGCCATGATTCGAAGAGCTCATCGGCCGTGCAGTGCTCGCCGATCTCGAAGTACGTCTCGGCTAGTGCCCGCCGGAGGCTCTGGATCCGCCACTGCTCCTCGCCGGGGAACCTGCGGAGCGCTTCAGGGCAGAGTCCGATTCGCGCCGTCAGGAACTCCCGGCTGTCGACTCCCGCGTTCCACAGCTCCATTTCGACGTCGCTGAGCCAGTTGTACAGCGACTGGGTGAGCGGGAAGCGGTCGTCGAACTCATCGATGGAGCCGATTCCGGTCGCGTCGCACAAACGCAGCACATCGGCCCAGGCGTCCAGCCAGGTTGCGGCGCACGCGGCCAGATCACGCTGCTCTTGGCGGTCGTAGCCTGCCTGAATCTTGTCGTCGAGCAACTCCAGGCAGACCTTATCCGGCCACCAGCGCTCCCACAGCGCGAGCAGGCAAATCCAGATCCAGTCCACATGCAAGCTGCCACCGGGATTGCGGGCTTCCCAGTCGCGGTGGAGCGGGCGTGCCACCTCCTCGGCGGACAGCGCGCCCGTGCAGAGGTTCCCGACACCGCTGCGGTCCAGCTCGAAGCCCATGCTGCGGAGCTTGTCCAGCAGTTCGCCGCCGGTCAGCTTCGCCGCACTCGACCGCAACGGCCTGTTGTCAGCCTCCAGTTTGCGGCGCAGCGGCTCATCCTTCGCCGCCTCCTCTTGACAGAAACGGTCGAGGGTCACCCACGACATTCTCAGCTGATCGCGCATGTGAATACCCGGCTCCCTCAACGGCCACCCAGGGCGGCGAGCTTGCGGTTCACCGCCGTCAGGTCGAACGGCTCGGGTTTCGCCGGGCCGGGCTCCGCTTGGCCGTCGTCATCGGGGTCGCCGGAGTACCAGGGTTCTTCTTCCGGGTACTCGGCCGGCGAGTCGCCGCTGAACATCGTGCATACGGGGTAGACCGAGGCGGGGTCCCGCGGCAGCTTCTTCTGCAGGGCGATCTCGTGCGTCCAGCCCGCGCCGAAGTCGTACTCGTAGACGATCTTCCCGCCCCCGGCGGCGAGCGCGTCCCGCACCCGCACGCTGTGCTCGTCGCCGGTCCCTTCCAGCTCGAAGGACGGGTCGCTATACGTTGCGCGCCGCACCCGGAATGCGTGGAGGTGGTCGCCGTCCCATCCGTACACGACCTGGATCACCCGGTGCAGGGCGGACAAGCTCGCGGTGGCAGGCAGCAGCACGGTCCGCCAGATCGGCGGGCGCCAGCGCGCGAGCGTGACCTTCAGTTGCAGGCACTGGTGCACGCTGAGCGTCGCGGACCCGGCCGAGGTGACGTGATCAGCTATCTGCTGCGCGAGCGGTCCAGCCGACGGGTGGTCGCTGACGCGCACCACGGCCAGGCGGTGGTCCAGGTCATCCGCCGCCAGCTGCTCCCCGGGAAGGACGTCCCACAGTACGCTGACCGCTTCGTCCGGCCCTTTCTCCGCGAGCGCTAGCGCGGCGGACTCCACCGCGAGCCACAGCCACTCGGCGTCGCCCGGCTCCGGCCCGGCGTCCATCTGGTACAGCGCATACTTCGCGTGCGGCCCGATGCCGGGCACCCCCGTCATCTCCCGCCACGCGGGCAGGGCGTCCTTACCCAGCAGTTCGACCACGTCAGCGGCGATCCAGCGCAGCCGGGGCTCCATCGACGCGCCGGCCTGGAGCAGCCGCCGCGCCGCGTCCACCGGGTCAGGCTGGGCGTCCAGCCAGTCCCACGCCCGCTCATCGCGGTCGTCCTCGCCGCACTCCGCCAGGTAGCCGATCAGTTCCACGGCGGTGAGATCCTCCCCGGGTCCGGCCAGCGCGGCCCGCAGCCGCTCCGCCGCCCACCGGCCCAGCGGGGTGATCGCGCACCCGCCGGCCAGCACGTCGTCGCCGCTGACCGCGCCGAACGACGCCAGCCTGACGGCGGCCCTGATCACCGACCCCTCGTCCGCCATCCAGCCGTACGACGCGTCCACGCCGAACTCCTCGTACAGGTCCCGCGCTTCGGCCCGCACCGCATGCACAAGCGCATGGCCAGTCGGCACCTGCTCATCCTGGAGCACGCCGAACAACGCGAGCACATCGTCGGCGGCCTGCTCATGCTCGTCCGGATCGTGACCAGCCTCGGCGGCGGAACAGGCACTCAGCCCGGCAAGCCAGGCGGACAGGACCTCGGAGTCCGCGGGCGGCCAGCAGGCAAGCGCCGGGCCCGCGCTCACCGTCCCGTCATCGACCCGCAGCAGCCCCGCGGCCAGCGCGAGGCACCACGGACGGTGAAGCGCCGCGATGTCAGCCGCGGTACGCGCCCGCGCGGGCAGCGAGACACCGATCGCCTCGGCGGCGGCTGGCAAGTCGGGCCTACGGAGCACCCGCCGCGGGGTGACAGGGCGCGGCCCGGTATCGCCGACCCACCGGCCCAGCGCGACCGCCCGGACCATGACGACACAGTCCCGCGCCAGCCGGGCAGCGTCACGAAGTTCGGCCTCGTCCATACGTCCGACTTTACCGAGGACATGAGCCGACTGCTGACCGCATGGCGCAGATGCCGGCTGCTGTAAGTAGGTGCAGCACAGGGCCGGTGTGGCGGCATGATGGCAATCGCTGGGTGCCCACCTGGCGCCTTACCGGAAGGAGCCAGGTACTGCCTGCAGCGGGACCAGAGCGACTGCGGATGTATGTCCTCGGAGGAGGCTCAGGTGTCGAGGCTGACATGTTGCACGCTGACGACATCTTGACCCTCATACGTAGTGACGGTGTACCAAATCGTCACATCCTCGCTGGGCAAGTGCAGCTCGTAGGCGCCGGGTAGTGGATCGTCGCTCGGGAAAGGATTCGGCGAGGGTCGGGACTGGGTCATCCAGCAAGTGGAAGATGGCCCGCTGAACCATCACCGCACTGGCTGCGGCAGGGCCTTGATCTCATCCCACGACGTGCCGGGGAAGCGGACGAAGCGATCAGTCACGGATTCCCAACGCTGTGGCAAGCTCCTCGCGGGTGAACGTGGGCGCGTCATCGCCCGGACCGGGATCGGCTTGAATACGCCTCTTGGCTACGCCTCGCCCGACTTCGCGCCGCAGGCGCCTCACTTCGGCTAAGCGACCCCTCAGCTCGGCGCTCTCACACCCAAGTCTAAAGGAACCAGTCACTACGAGAATGAGATATCGAATCACTCTCTGCAGCACGAGATCGCTTAGGGTGCCTGGCAACAGGCCCCAGCAGATCCGCATGCGATCACAAACCACCG
>OCZT010004351.1_pt1 | contig 14278 bp, 9 predicted proteins | sample 1539031 | NCBI WGS metagenome assembly OCZT01 (sample SAMEA3539308, study PRJEB22396) | soil metagenome | biome: tundra; feature: field; material: soil | place: USA | collected 2010-05 | depth 0.15 m
CTCTTCCCCTACACGACTCTCTTCCGATCTCTATCCCGAGCTCAATTTCACTTTGCCACCCATGAGAATCAACCGCCGCACCCTACCAGAGGTGCGACGAAACTACGAGCAGATCATTGAAGCCGCGCTGCGGCGAGCGTCGGAACTGGATGCGCCTGGCGTGGTCATCGAGTTTGAGACGCTGCCGCCGATGACCGAGAATCCCGCCTGGGGCGTGGATCTGGCAAAAGTTCTGCTCGAGGGCATGCAGCGGGAATTTTCTCGCAGCGGGTTAAAGAGCGTGCTGCGCATGACGCCAAACGATAACCGCGATTTTGAACGGCCGCCGCTCATGCGGCGCGGACGATACTGGGACGCGATGTTGGAACTGTTCGACGGCTCGGCGGCTGCTGGCGCCGAGTTGCTGAGCATCGAATCGGTTGGCGGCAAGGAAATCAATGACGAGGCCTTAGTGAACGGCGACTTGGCCGCCAGCATCTTCTCACTTTGCATTCTTGGCGAACGTGACATGCGGTTCTTGTGGACGAACCTCCACAAGATCGCCGAATGTCATGGTGCGGTATGCGCCGGTGACACAGCCTGCGGCTTCGGGAACACTGCCATGGTCTTGGCAGAGCAGAAAATGATCCCTCGTGTATTCGCGGCAGTCGTCAGGGCATTCAGCGCAGTGCGCTCCCTGGTCGCCTACGAATGCGGCGCGGTTGGGCCGGGCAAGGATTGCGGCTACGAGAATCCGATTCTCAAGGCCATTACCGGCTATCCGATGGCCATGGAAGGCAAAACCTCCGCTTGCGCACATTTGAGCCCTATGGGAAATATCGCCGCCGCGTGCTGTGACACCTGGTCCAACGAATCGGTACAAAATACCAAGCTCCTTGCCGGCATGGCCCCGACCTGCTACATGGAGCAGCTTGTGTATGATTGCCGCCTTATGAACGCCGCAAGTAGTCATGGGAGAGATTCGGCGCTCCAGCTGCAACGGTGGATGGTAGAGTCCGATGCCGCAGCCGACCCACAGGCATTCATCCTTTCCCCGGATTCATCGATAAAGCTTGCTCAGGCCATTGTCGAAAGCGATTCCCATTACCACGCCGGCGTGGCCGTCGCGCGTAAGGCTATAGAGATACTGAGCGCTGCATTCGCCAATGGTGCACTACGCGTGGCGCCCAACGAGGTCATTTGGTTCGACAGGATGCTGGACATTCTGGATAAGCTGCCGCAGTGTGAGTCGGAGTTTATTGCGCAGCAACTCGCCAAGGCCGATCGCTCGCGATTTCTTCCCGAAGAGTATGGCTTGTATGAGTAGTTCAATTTTATCGCGGGAGAAACGGTGGGTCGTATGACGACCCATAAACCCGCTTGCAATCGCTGATTGGAATTGCATCGTCGCACGGCATCTGCGTTTGAGGCCTCTGGACTTAGCTGCGACATAGCGGAATCAAGGTGCGACGAGCGATTTGATCGACCATGCATCCACCCGGCCCGCGTGCCTCATCGACCAAGAGGAACACGGCGTCGCCGACAAATGGTTTAGTATGTGCAGGTTATGCGGCTTTTCCGGCCGTTGCGCAAAACCGAACAGAGGCGGAATCATTGGGAGGATAGGTCGCAGAGTCCCACGCGCGTCTGTGCATTGAGATTGCGGGCGGGAGGTCCAATTGGTTTCGAATCGGGGTGATATTGGACAGTGCATGCCAGGTGTGGCACGATTATGCTTGCCGGGCGGTACAAGGCGCCTGTTATCTTGATTCGTGTCGCTGACGTTGGAGTCTTGGACGTGATACCAGTTGAGTCGATGCCAGTGGCGAGGACCGCCGATTGGCCGGGAAGAAGTTCGGACTCTGTGTCTGCATCTTGCGCGGAGGGATGGAAATCCCGACAGCCCAGAGGAGCTTCGCCGGACTCCGTCGAACGAGTGGCTTTGAAGAGAAGTAAATGAACGGCCTGGTCGCGCCATGAACGATTTTCCCGCCATCACGCTTCTGCCTGACCGGCCGTATGACCGGATTCACGATCTATACCGGTCGAACGAACCAATGCTGCTCTCGGCTATTCAGCGCGGAGACCGGGGCGGGGCGAGACACATCATCAACCATGTGCTCGTCCAAATCTACAGCGCGGGAGAAGAACGAAGCGATTTATTGAAAGGACTGCTGCTGGAATTGGTGGTTATGATCTCGCGTGCCGCGGTGGAGGCGGGCGCTTCGCAAACCGAGGTGCTGGGCCTCGACTTCAGCCTGATCACCGACCTGGCTGAGATCGACGATGACGAAGCGTTGGCTGCATGGCTGCGCAACACGCTGGAGCACGTCATTTCGATCATCGAGAAACAGAAGGCGCCTGCGCCGGCACTGCTCATCAACAGGGCTTTCGAGTTCATTCAGAAGAATCTGCGCCACGACATCTCTCGCGATCATGTGGCGCGGCACATGGGGATTTCGCCCAGTCATTTCTCGCGGATACTGAAGGAGCGTACGGGCCGGTCCTTCTCTGAACTACTGCGACAATGCAGAGTAGACCAAGCCAGTGATCTGCTGCGCACAACGGATAAATCCATCGCGGAGATTGCGGATGAATGCGGCTTTTGCGACCAAAGCTATTTCACGAGGGTCTTCCAGGATCTTAAGGGCATGACGCCAAAGCGTTTCCGCGATACGGCCCGGCGCGAAAGCCACGAGGCCTGACTGCTGCATCAACTCAGCCCAGGGGCCATTCTCCGGGCAATTCTTCAAATTGCAATCCAATTGAAGAACTGCGCTTTGCAGGTATCGGCAAACCCCTCCAATTGCCTCAATGAACAGCTGTTGCGGAGCCTCGCAGCTAATCTGCGAGTTGTCTTTTCCAAGCCAAGAGTATGATCCTCGCCTAAGTGACCATCCTTCTTGAGCAACGATTCGCAGCTCCCGGCGGTAATTGCAGCAACTCGCAGGCATCTATCGCAGACATGGCACCAGCACGCCCAAGTACAAGTCGGAAATACCAAACAATCGCACCAAAACACAAGACTTGAGACATATATCTCCCTATATTTGCTCGAATAGGCTCCGCATTTTGAGAAGTCAACTGCAAACGGCGACGCTCAATTGGTGCCCATGCAGGACGAAATGAACTTTGAGACTGCTGTTAGCGACGTATCCCGAATAGGGATATCACAGTGGTTGCAATGGGAATGCGCCTCGGTTCAACACCGACTTGGTATTTGTGCGATGTCGCTTCAATCGCGATCGACCGGGAAACACCGCAACCAGTTCACATTTCAAAGAGGAGAACACGACTATGACACGACTTAGGAGCGCCAATAGCGCATCTGACCAAGTAGAAAAGGGCTTGGGCCGCGAAGGCAAAGCAGAATGTAGATCGACGGCTGGACCTCTGAGGAAGCGTGAGAGCTGCATTCGCAAGACATGCCTGATCCTGCAACTTTCGATGCTGGCCCTGGCGGTCGCATTCATGTTCGGCACGGTGCTTCATGCTCAAACTGGATTGGCGACAATCACCGGCCATGTCACCGACCCAAATGGGGCCGTGGTCTCAGGGGCACAGGTATCCGCCCTTCACACCACCACCGGACAAAAGGTAACGTCGACAACCACCGATGCGGGAGTCTACGTGCTCAACGCGCTGCCCGTCGGCACTTATACTGTTTCGGTGGTATTTTCGGGCTTCAAGATGGCAGCTCAATCGGGCATCATTCTGGTCGCCGAGCAGAGTGCCGCGATCGATTTCAAGCTCACTGTTGGATCGCAGTCCGAGACCGTCACCGTGGAATCCAACGGAGCGGCTCTTGAGACTGAGACGCCGTCGCTCGGCGAGAGCGTCTCAGAGACAGAAATCGGGCAACTCCCTCTGAACGGACGCAACCCAGGAGCCTTGGTCACCCTCACGGCGGGCGTGGTGCAAGGAATCGGACAGGGATTCACGACTGGAAGCGGTTTGACCAACCCCAACAACACAGTTGTCTCCACGAACGGTGGCCGAGCGGGGAGTATGTATTTCCTGCTTGATGGCGCAAGTAATATGGATAATCGGAATGGGTTTGCGAATCCCTTCCCCAATCCGAACGCGACACAGGAATTCAGCGTGATCTCAAATAACCCTGGCGCTCAGTATGGCTTTGCGGCCGGCGGGGTCGTCAGCATTGTAACCAAGTCCGGCACCAACAAGTGGCATGGAGACGCATTCGAATTCGTGCGCAACTATGCTCTGGACGCTGCAAACTGGTTCAGTCACCAGACTGACACGTTGATTCGCAACCAATACGGAGCGTCCGCGGGGGGGCCGATATTGCACAATAAGCTTTTCATATTCGGCAACTATCAGAGGACGCAAGAAAAGACCTCCAATACCGGAACGCCGACTTACGTCCCGAACTCAAGCGAATTGAGTGGCGACTGGAGCCAGCTTCTCACCGGAAACACAGCCAACATGTGTGGCAGTGGCGGATCTCCGGACCTCACCTTCGATACCGGACAACTATTTCAGCCGGGAACGGCAACGGACTATGTCTGCCCTGCGGGCACTGGCAATGCCGGTCAAACCGTTGTGGTGAAGACGCCCTATACGGGAAACCAGATCGATCCAACCACCTATAGCTCTATCGCATTGGCGATCGAAAAAGACATACCACAGACCACCGCAACCAACAATCTGGCCTACGTCCCGGGAGTTGATATATCTGACTGGACGAACGAATTCACGATTCGATCTGACTACATCCTTTCGGAGAAGCAGCGGCTTTACGGACACGTCTTCTACCAGAAATACACTCTGCCGAATGTGACGGGGAATGGGGACTTTCTGGCAGCGCATTCTCCCTGGATCAATCCATACCAAAATTACGCCGTGGGCTGGATTTACACTCTCTCGCCCAATATCGTAAACAACGCAGTCTTCTCATACTCCACGACCACCGTCCTTGATCTGCCCGAGCTCACCGATCCCAGCGGTAGCCCGGTTTCCCTCACCACGCTGGGCGTGAAGACCCCTTACCCCACTGGCGTTCCAGATTCAATTGAAGGTTTCGGCGTCAATTCGTACTTCAGTTTTCCAGCTGCCGGATACTCGAACGACATGGGATCAAAGACCTTTACAGCCAGCGACCAGCTAAGCGTCAACAAGGGTAAGCACCTGATCGTGGCAGGCGTCGATGTGCTGCATTACGACTTCTCGATTGCGGCCGATTGGCTGGCGCTGCCTCTGATCAGCTTTACGGGCCAAACAACAGGAAATCCAGCGGCCGACTTCCTGACGGGTTCGGTCGACTCGTTCGAACAGGGCGGCGGGACATACGGCGCGGACCAGACAACTGCGGTGGCCCCATATGTGCAAGACACATATCACCCGACATCGAACCTCACACTCACTGCGGGTCTTCGCTGGGAGCCCTATTTCCCCGCCAGCATCACTGCGGGTAGAATTCCGGTGTTTGTCCCGGGGCAGCAGAGCACCCGTTTCCCCAACGCACCTCTTGGCATGGTGTTCCCCGGCGATAAAGGGATTACCAATTCTGGGGGTGTACCGAACTCTCCCTACCTTTTCTCTCCGCGCGTGGGATTTGCATATCTACCGAAGTTCATGCCAAACACCTCAATTCGCGGGTCATTCGGCGTCTTTACTTCACCGTTTGACAATTCCTATTACCAGTCCCTCGGCGAGAGCGCTCCATTCTCCCCGACATATGCCCTCAACTACGCGCAGAACGGGACCATTCCTTTCGCGGATCCTTGGTCTGTCTCAACCGCGACAGGAAACGTCAGTCCCTTCCCGCCCTTCTCATCGATGAACAACGTACCGCCATCCAACACGCCTTTCTTCGGCCGAGTGGGAATCCAGACCAGCTTCTCGCCGAATTTCAAGATGGGACGTAACCAGACATGGAATCTATCGGTAGAGCAGAAACTGCCTGCCGACATACTGCTGACTGTCGCTTACGTCGGAAGTGAAACTTATCATCTTCCGCTCAATGAGGATCTCAACCCGGGCATCTATGCGTCTCAAGGTGTGCGCAGTACCTATCCAGCCTTCAACTCCATCATCCAGTATCAAACGACGGGCACCGCAAGCTTCAACGCCCTGGAGGTGAGAGCTGAAGAAAGGTTCAAACACGGACTGACGTTCACCTCCAATTACACATTCTCAAAGGCGCTGGATACCATTACCGGAGGAGACGCTGCTTACGTATCGCCCATGGGAAATCCGCTCGATGTGAAATGGAGTCGCGGAATATCCGGCTTGAATCGCCCCCACAACTGGGTCACGAGCTTTGTCTACCAGACGCCATCACTTAGGCAATACGGTCATATGGCAAGTGAGGCCCTGGGCAATTGGCAGGGCTCCGGAGTTTTCACGCTCCAGTCAGGCGCCCCATTTAGCGTAACGCCCAGTGGAGCCTGTGCCAATGGCGGGAATCCATCGTTTTCGAACGAAGGAGGTGACAGGGCAGATGTTGTACCTGGCGAGGCCTTCGACGAAAAACAGGGATCCAAAAGCCAGTGGATCAACCATTATTTCAATACCGTGGCCTTCTCGTGCAACGCCGAGGGAACGTTTGGAGACTCGGGACGCAACATCCTGCGCGGACCGCGCTGGAACAACTGGGACCTGGCGCTTGCCAAGAGCTTTAAAATCAGAGAGCGCTATGTTCCCCAGTTCCGCTGGGAGATGTTTAATGCGATGAACACGCCTCACTTCTCCACTCCCGGAGCATCCGTGGGTGGCGGCGGGTACGGCGTAATCACATCGCTCGCCTCACCTGGTCGCATCATGCAAGGTGCGGTAACATTCTCCTGGTAACTCTGAAGGGGGCAGTTGCGAGACTGCCCCCTCATTCGTATAGGGTGTCGGAATAACAAGAAGTCGGTGCGCAGAGAAGAGCACGTTAGGCGTTAATTGCTGGTTTTCTTGATCGGCACCTGCTCCAGCGAAAAGTACGCTTAAACGATCGCTTGGTAAAACAAATGGCTGCGCAGCCCGTGCCAGTCAGCCTGGCAGGAGTGCTCCTGGGATGCTTTCAAGAAGATCTTTCCTTTCCGCGTTAGCCACCATTCTAGCAGCTGCCAAGATTGGAGGCGCGAAACCTGGACCTGGCCTAAGCAATCTAACCTTACCCGCCGCCTCGATCGACTCAAACGCATCGGATAAGACGGTGATACTTTGTCCGGCTAGCGCGCCTGCCCAGATTCGGCTTGCCGCCAAAGAAATCCGCCGCTATGTGTTCCAGCGCACCGGCGAGTTACTGCCCATCCAGCCCAAAGCCTCGGGAAAGGTCATCGAGCTCAAGGTGGATGCCTCCCTGGAGCCTCAGCAATACCGGTTAAAGACCAGCGGAAAGGCTTTAGTTGTTTCCGGCGGTTCTCCTGTCGCGGTACTTTATGGGGCCTATGATTTTGTGGAAAGACTTGGAGTGCGGTTTTATCTCCATGGCGATGTAATTCCCGACGGAAGAATCCCTTTCGTATTGCCCAATCTCGACGAGACGCACAAGCCGCTCTTCGCACTGCGAGGCGTGAATCCGTGGGGATCGCACCCATTCGGGTTTGATGCGTGGGGAACAGACGACTATAAAGCTGTCTTCACACAACTCGCAAAGCTGCGGATGAATTTTCTCGGCATACACTGCTATCCGGAAGGTCTACCCTACGCAGAACCGACAGTCTGGCATGGGCTCGCCGGCGACTTCGACAGCCATGGCCGCGTGAAGTCCAGCTACGTGTCGCATTACTACAACACGCTGGTCCGGGGTTTTTGGGGGCCCATACTGCCCAAGAAGACCTCCGACTACAGTTTTGGAGGCGCTCAGCTATTCGAGCGCGACGACTGGGCGCCACCGGTCATGGAAGGACATTGTCCCCTGCCAGTCACGCCCGGCGAGTGCAACGATGTGTTCAACCGGATGGCCTTGCAGTTTCGTGACTCCTTCAGCTTCGCCCGGCAACTCGGGGTGAAGACCTGCATTGGCACGGAAGCGCCGTTAACGATACCGAAGGCACTTAGGGAGCGATTGCAGGCGCAAGGGAAGAATCCAACCGATCCGGCAGTCGTGCGTGAAGTGTATGAAGGCATGTTTCGCCGCATCATGGCCAGCCACGCTCTGGATTACTACTGGCTTTGGACGCCGGAGGACTGGACGTGGAAAGGCAATAACCAGGCGCAGTACGCCAACACCGTCGCTGACATCCGGCTCGCGATCGAAGCTGCGAAAGCCGTTGGCGCGCCGTTCAAGCTCGCAACGTGCGGCTGGGTCATTGGCCCCGTTCACGACCGTGCCGTGTTCGATGCCGATTTGCCCAAAGACATTCCCATCAGTGGGATTAGCCGCGACACCGGCGCCGAGGAAGTTGATCGGGCATTCGGACACATTTCAGGCCGCGATACTTGGGCAATTCCGTGGCTTGAGGGCGACAGCCGAAATGGCCTTGGCGCTATCCAACTGGAAGCCGGGAGAATGCGCCGCGACGCCGCCGACGCGCATGACTACGATTGCTCCGGCTTGATCGGCCTGCACTGGCGTACGGAGATCCTCTCGCCGAACATCTCCGCCCTCGCGCAGGCCGCTTGGGATCAAAGTTGGAATAAGGCAACGGCCGGCAAGAAGCCGCGCGCGTTGCCGTGTGACGATTTCTACGCCGATTGGGCGCAAGCGAACTTCGGGTTGACGGAGATCGGCAAGGTATTTGCCGCGATTGATGACAAGGTGCCGCAAGCCGTCGATGAGGGCTGTCCCTCCGGCAGCCTGACGCCCGACAAAACACCGTGGAACACCGTCGCGCCCAGGTTCGCATTTGTGGATCAATTGGAGGAGTTTACTCCTCGCATTCACGGCGCTGGCAATCTTGACCGGTTCAATTACTGGCTGAATACATTCAAATACCACCGCTCGATCGCACAATTGCGCTGCACATTGACACAAACCGATGTTGGCGAAATCTCGCGTCTCTTCCGCGACACTTACGGGTATCTGCTCGCATCCGTCAACTCGCCGGGCGCACTGGCAATGGTCGTGAATCTGGAGAACCATCCCGGTTGGAACGCATTAGTCGCACAACATGTCTCGAAAGCGTGGCCCAATACATATTTGGGCAAAGCGCGCCTGGTGGTGCCGACCGTGCGGAGCATGGTAGACAAGGGAGAATCGCTTAGGTTGAAGTTCATCGCGCTCGACCAGCAGCCTGTGAAGTCGGCTACGGTAAAAACGCGGCCATTCGGTGAAAGCGAATGGCAAATCATTGCGGCGACACACGTGGCTCGCGCAGTCTGGCAAGTCAGGTTTCCGGCCGCAATCCACGATTTTGAGTATCACGTTATCGCAGATTGCGCAGGCGGCAAAAAGGCTGTCTGGCCCGCCACTGCGCCGGATATGAACCAGACAGTAATTGTGAGCTAACGCGTGCTCATGCTGAAGATGTCGATTGTTCTTTTGAATGCCGGAGCAAGTGGATCTTATGTCGCTGGTTAGCTTATGCGCCGCCAGACAAGCGAACGGCCCAACGGTTCACGCCTGATAGAGCGACAGGCGATCCGGCAACCGAAAGCGCAACTGAATGGGAGCCCGCAAGGTGTTGCTTGGCAATTGGATAGCGGGGGCGCCCACGGTTTAGCGGCATAAGCCGCTTTGGCTGCTTCGCCAGCAGCAGTCTTGATGGTGGTATGTTGAGGTGCTAGAATCGCCGCGAGGTAGTCAGCTATGCTTGATCTGAGCTTGCAGTATAGGCAGCGGCCGAAGCTCACGATTCTGGCAGCGTTGATTGTTCCGATTATCCCATTGCTCCTTACATGGGCTCCGCTATTGCAGAAAAACGCATTTGGGATTGGAGAGCGGCCTGGAGCAGCGATTACCTCGCAGGATTCCGCTGCAGCGATGTCGCCGATCTCGATTGACTATCCCGAAGATGGCTCCATCTTCCCGCCCGGCATCACACCACCTACATTTCTATGGCGAGATGAATTTGGGTTTTTCTGGAGTATCGACATATCCTTCACCGGGCAGGCTCAACCCATCCACATTTTGAACACAGGGGAACATCTCCGCATCGGGACCATTGATCCGAATTGCGTCGGTGATCCCCGCGATTTGCCGGTCTTGACGCCAGAGCAAGCTACTACCTGGACCTGGAAACCCAGCTCGGCAATGTGGTCTGCAATTCAATCGCACAGCGTTAAGCGGGCCGCGACAGTTACGATTACCGGCTACGGAGCTGGCAAAACCGCCATCTCGCAGGCGCGAGTCACCATTTCAACTTCTACCGACCCGGTGGGCGCGCCTATCTTTTACCGCGACGTTCCGTTGATGCCGACGAGAAACACGAGCGGGGCAGTGCAGCCTTTGGCTCCCACGGCAATCCACCTTATTCAATGGCGCCTTCGTGATATTCGCCGGCCCGAGAGCCACACGGTCCTGGGGAACATATCCACCTGCGCAAACTGCCATTCCTTCTCTGCGGACGGCAAGACCATGGGTATGGATATCGACGGTCCGGCCAACGATAAGGGGCTCTATGCAGTTGTTCCCGTCGAAAAACACATGCAGATCCAGAACAAGGACTTGGTGCACTGGAACACCGATGGCCGGGTCGGTCAGACGCGCGTAGGCTTCATGTCCCAGGTTTCACCCGACGGCCGATTCGTCGTAAGCACCTTTGCCGGTCCCTCTCTTCGATTGCCGGACAGCTACTACGTTACTAACTTCATGGACTATCGCTTCCTTCAGGTTTTTTATCCAACGCGTGGCATTTTGGAGTGGTACAGCCGTGCCGAGGGAGTACGCAGGCCGTTGCCTGGCGCCGACGACCAGCATTTTGTGCAGACAGATGGAGTATGGAGTCCCGACAGCAAATACATTGTGTTTGCGCGGGCTTCGGCCAAAGAGCCGCGGAGCCTGGGGCAACCGCCCGCTTTGCAGGCCAACGATTCCAATGAGACTCAAATCCAGTACGATCTTTACCGGATTCCTTTCAATGAAGGCAGGGGAGGTACGCCCGAACCCATCGTAGGGGCATCGCAGAATGGGATGAGCAACAATTTTCCCAAAGTCTCTCCGGATGGACGGTGGATCGTCTTCGTGCAATGCCGCAACGGTCAGCTCATGCGTCCCGACAGCCAGCTTTACATTGTTCCATTCGGCGGAGGGTTGGCGCGACGCATGCGTGCCAACACTCGCCTCATGAATTCCTGGCATAGCTTCTCGCCCAACGGGCGTTGGTTGGTGTTCTCGTCAAAGGCTCGCACGCCCTATACGCAAATGTATCTCACCCACATCGACGACAACGGCAATGACAGCCCGGCCATCCTCATCGACAATACGACGGCTGCCAACCGCGCTGTCAATATCCCCGAATTCGTGAACACATCAAGTGACGGAATCCTGGACATGAATTTGTTCGACATGGAGAGCCTTCCATTTACGATCCCTGGATTTCCAATGCTCTACACACCAGGGGAGACACCGCGATGATACAAATTCGGTGGTGCGCACTATCTGTTCTTGTTCTCCTATCAAGCGTGGCCTATGAATGTGTTGGACAAGTACCCGCCTCGCAACATAAAGGCAGCACACTTGGTCAAGCAACCTCGAGTACCCCACCGAACACCGAACACAATCCACAGCTTTCCAAGTGCGGAACAGGCGGCGACGTGAGGGCAGTAGACTCCTTGCTGCGCTCGAGGAATTACGGTCAGGCAATCGTCGTCCTGAAGTGCATGGAACAATGCAATCCTGATGACGGGATGGTTCGCGAGAAACTTATTTACAGCTATTTGAAAAACCACTCGGTGAAAGAGGCGCGTGCGGAAGCGGAAAATGCGGCACGAGGAACCTCGTCGGAGCGGACGGTCTACGTTGCGCACATCCTCAATTCAAACGGCGACTTTGCCGGCGCGCAAACAATGCTGAAGCAACTTATCGATTCCGGTTCAGACACGGCGGACGTTCACGCCGAATTGGGCCGCGCTTACCTGGGACAGAACAAATATGAAGAGTCTGTACGTGAACTCGGCGCGGCGGTCCAGTTAGACCCTGCAACGGAATCCTATACGATCGACCTGGCGAGTGCGCTTTTGAGTTGGGGCAACTATCCCACCGCGCTTAAATTCTTAGAGGCTGTCCGCGACCGATTCGGAAACAGTCCGAAATACCTCTACGACCAGGCTTGGGCGTACTATGGCTTGCGGCAGACAGCGCACACAATTGCGATACTACAAGCTCTTTTGCAAAAGGAACCCAACTGGGATCTGGCCCACTACTCATTGGGAAACGCATTTTCGATGCAAGGAGACCTGGCCGGTGCCGAGAAACAATACCGTTCTGCAATAATTCTCAACAACAGCAGCGCTACTTATTACATTGCCCTTGGGAGGGTGCTCAGAGAGAGAGATGCGTTGCTGGAGGCTATCTCCTTTTTAAAAAAGGCGATCGATCTGGAGCCGCGGAACATAGATGCCGAGTTCGAATTGGCACTCGCTTACTCATTTCAACGTGAAAACGAGAAAGCCAGGCGTTTGCTCGAGGATGTAACCGCTCGCGACCCTGGAAAGGCCGACGCTCATCGTGTTCTCGGGTTGGTTTGCTATCGACTGAAACTCCCCGGCGAAGGCGCTAAGCAGATTGCAATTGCCGCCGACTTGAGCGAAAAAGCGAGGCAGGGAGGCAAGGGTCAGTCAACTCCGGAATCCGCTGACACGCCATCTTTCAGGTAAGTGCGCAGGAAAGCCTGCGGCTCGCCAAAGTGTGTCATGAACGGCGCGGAAAAGAGGTTGTAGTGCAGACCCAATGAAAGCAGCCTTGCTGCATGAAAGATGGAGACAGGCCCTCCGAGGGTGGATTGCAGGATCAGCCCTCAAACCGCCCGGCGCTGCTTGGGGATAGGATCCCAGGTGGTGAACGGACCGGGGAAAAGGCGAGAAGAACTTGTTAGTTATGTGCCAGGAAGGTGAACAAAAGTGAACCGCGGATGTTCTGTCGAAAGACACCCAACCGTCATCAAAACCAGGTCGATTTGGCAGCCAGGGACGAGTCCAGCAGGAGCATGTTGATGGGTTAGACGATGACTGGCAGTTCAGCGGCGCGAGCCTGGCGCGCAGGCTTTCATCGGAACATGGGAACCTGGCGCTTCGATCCGAGCACGTTAAGAGGTTTATTCTGGCGAATTGCGCGTGGATGACGCGATTAGTTGCGTGTCCATCCACCTCAACCAGGCTTTCGCGGAACCGCTCCCCATGCTAGCCGCTTTCCTAAACCAGGCACGCGCCTGTGCGTAATCCAGCGCCACTCCCCGGCCGTACATGTACATATACCCGAGATTGGTTTTCGCACTCGGATCTGCGCGCTCGGCAGCCTTGCTGAACCATTCGAAAGCCTGCGCGTAATCCTGGGCCGTCCCCAAACCCTTGAAGTACATAAGGCCCACTTGGTCCTCTGCTAAGGCAAATCCCTGCTGCACAGCTTTGCTGCCTCGGCGGTCACTCAAAAGCGGCCATACATTATCACTTCAAAACCGGCCATAGGGGATGACCTAAGACATTAGCTTCGACTGGGGCGGTTAGCCTCGGTTGACATGGGTAATGTCTTGAGCAAAGAGAAGCGGGAACAGGTGATCGCGCTGGGCCGTCTTGGCTGGTCTCTGCGGCGGATCGAGCAGGCGACGGGAGTTCGTCGCGAGACGGCTGGCGATTATTTGAGGTCAGCCGGGATAGCACTGCGTACTCCCAGCGGTTGGGGACGCAAGCCTCCGGCAAAAGCGGCCACTTCGGTGATCACCGGCTCAGACGGTTCAAAACCGGCCAACGAGGTGACCACCGGCTTTTCCGGTCTTACGCCCGCCGATAATTCAAAACCGGCCAACGAAGTGATCACCGGCTTTTTGCCGGCAGTGACGTTGCCGGTGCAGGAGGATACGCAAGCTGGCCGAGTGGTTGGACCGGGACTATCCCTCGGCTGCGGCCAGTCTGCTGGAAGGGCTGGAAGAATGCTTCACCATCAACCGGCTGGGCGTGTCGCCGTCGTTGATGCGCTGCCTGGCCACGACCAATATCATCGAAAGTCCTCACGCTGGAGTGCGCATCCAGACCCGCCGCGTCACCCACTGGCAAAACGGCAAGATGGTGATTCGTTGGCTGGCTTCGGCCTTCATCAGAACGGAAAAGAGGTTCAACAAGATCATGGGCTATCGCGATTTGTGGACCTTGGAAGCAATCCTCAACGACAAACAGCCTGCCACCGGGCAGGTTGCTGCGTAGTATCATCAACCCAACCGCCGCCCGCCACTTTCAACTACGCGCGGGACAT
>OCZT010004353.1_pt1 | contig 14276 bp, 13 predicted proteins | sample 1539031 | NCBI WGS metagenome assembly OCZT01 (sample SAMEA3539308, study PRJEB22396) | soil metagenome | biome: tundra; feature: field; material: soil | place: USA | collected 2010-05 | depth 0.15 m
ACTTTGCGATTGCGGGCGGCGGCGGCGATCTGGTCTGTCAGAGCCGGGCGGGCGTCGCCGACGGTAATGGCGACCGACGCGGCGAGGCAGCGCTGACCGGCGCAGCCGAAGGCGGAATCGGCCAGAATCCTGGTGGTCATTTCCATATCGGCGTCGGGCATGACGACGACCGGATTCTTTGCGCCCCCCTGGCACTGGGCGCGCTTGCCGTTGGCGGCGGCGCGGCTATAGATATAGCGGGCGACGGCGGTGGAGCCGACGAAACTGACAGCGCGGATTTCGGGGTGGTCGAGAATGGCGTCGACGGCTTCGCGTCCGCCGTTGACCAGTTGGATGACGCCCGGAGGGAAGCCGGCGGCCTGGATGAGGTGAAAGAGTTTCCAGGAGGTGAGGGGGACTCGCTCCGAAGGTTTCAGCAGGAAGCAGTTTCCGCAGGCGATGGCGTAGGGCAGAAACCAGAAAGGGATCATGCCTGGAAAGTTGAACGGAACGATGGCGGCGACTACGCCCAGGGGCTGGCGGATCATGTGTTCGTCGATGCCGGAGGCGATGTCTTCGGTGTTGATGCCCTGTATGAGAGTGGGCATGCCGCAGGCGGTTTCGACGTTTTCGATGGCGCGGCGGAACTCGGCGATGCTTTCGGGATAGGTCTTGCCGCATTCGTCGGTGATGGTGCGGGCCAAATCCTCAATGTTCGTTTCCAGGAGGACTTTCAGTTTAAAAAGGGGCTGGACGCGATCGCCGACAGGGGTGCGGCGCCAATGAACGAAGGCTCGGGCAGCGGCTTCGGCGGCGCGATCGACTTCGGCGCGCGGCGAGAGAGGCACTTCGGCGAGCACCTTGGCGGAGGCGGGGTTGAGGACGTTGAGAGTCTCGCCGGCGGAGGAGGAGTGCCAGTTGCCATCGATGAAGTTGGGTAAGCGTTCGGTCATGGTTGTTCCTTTAAAGAAAATATCGTTCGCGTTTGCGGGCTTCTTCGTAGCGGGCGAGGGCTTCGCGGACGCTGTCCATTTCGGAGACTTCGGCTACGGCGACGTCCCACCAGGATTCGTAGCCGGGGACGCCTATGGAGGCGTCGGTTTCAATGACGATGACGGTGGTGCGGTCGAGGGTTTTCGCTTTTTCCAGAGCTTCCTTGAGTTCGGCGAGGGTGGCGGCTTTGATGGCGTGCGCGCCGAGGCTGCGGGCATTGGCGGCGTAATCGACGGCTACCTTCATGCTGGTGCCGAAGCCTCCCTGGCCTAATGATCGGCTGAGGCCGCCGATGCTGGCGAAGCCGTGGTTGTCGACCAGGACGATCACGATCTTTAACCCTTCCTGCACTGAAGTGACAATTTCCGTCGGCATCATGAGGTACGTGCCGTCGCCCAGGAAGACGTAGACTTCGCGCGAGGGGTCGGCCAGTTTCGCGCCCATGGCGCCAGGGATTTCATAGGCCATGCAGGAGTAGCCGTACTCCATGTGATAACCGTTGGGCGTGCGGGTGCGCCACAGTTTGTGGAGGTCGCCGGGATGGCTGCCGGCGGCGGAGAGGAGCACGTCGCGGGGGCCCGCGGCTTCCCAGATGGCTCCGATAACTTCGCTTTGCGCGGGGCGGCCGGGGTTGTTGAGGTGGAACAGGCGGTCGACTTCGGCTTCCCATCTTGCCTTCAGTGACGCGGCTTGGGCTGCGTAAGAGGGGGGGACTCGGTAATCGGAGAGCGCGGCGGTGAGTTGTTCGAGAGTGACACGGGCGTCGGCTACGACGGGGAGGGCGGCGACTTTATAGGCGTCGAACTCGGCGGTGTTGATGTTCACGAAGCGGACGTTGGGGTTCTGGAACGCGGTCATCGAGGCGGAGGTGAAATCGGAATAGCGGGTGCCGATGCCGATGACGAGATCGGCGGAATGGGCGAGGCGGTTGGCGGCGAGGGTGCCGGTGGCGCCGATGGCTCCCATGGATTGGGGATGGTCCCAGGTGAGAGAGCCCTTGCCGGCCTGGCTTTCGCCGACGGGGATGCCGGTTTGCGAGACGAACGCGGCGAGGGCTTGGGAGGCTTCGGACATCAATACGCCTCCGCCGGCGACGATGAGAGGCTGCCGACTGGCACGGATGGCGGCGACGGCTCGTTCGAAAGAAAGCTGGTCGGGCTGGCCGCGGCGGATTAGCCAGACGCGTTTGTGGAACAGCTCCTCGGGATAGTCGTAAGCTTCGGCTTGCACGTCCTGAGGGAGCGAGAGCGTGACGGCTCCGCAATCGGAGGGAGACGTGAGCACGCGCATGACTTCGGGCAGCGCGGTGATGAGCTGCTCGGGCCGATAGATGCGGTCCCAATAGCGGGAGACGGGCTTGAAACAATCGTTGACGCCGGTGTCCTGGGTGGAGGTCGACTCCAACTGCTGGAGGACAGGGGCGACGTTGCGGCGAGCGAAGATATCGCCGGGGAGCAGCAGGACGGGGAGCCGATTAATCGTAGCAAGGGCCGCGCCGGTGATCATGTTGGTCGCGCCGGGGCCGATCGAAGAAGTGCAGGCGAAGGCGCGCAGACGGTTGCTAGCTTTGGCGAAGGCGGAAGCGAGATGCACGCCCGATTGTTCGTTGCGGACGGGGATGTAGGGGAAGTCGGGGTTCTGTTGCAGCGCCTGGCCAATGCCGGCGACGTTGCCGTGACCGAAAATGCCGAGCATTCCGGCGAAGAACTTGTGCTCGCGGCCGTCACGTTCGACGTACTGGTTTTTCAGGAAGCTCACCAGCGCTTGCGCCATGGTCATGCGACGTGTGTTCATTCATGCCTCCTTAATTGATCGCGGCCAGACGATCCATCGCGCGTCCGCGTTCGGCGGCCATCGATTCGAGGGCGTGGTCGACGGACCAGCGGTCGTGGACGATTCCGCCGGCGGCTTCGGCCATGGCCAGCGGATCCTCGTTGCCGGGATATAAAACGTTTCTGCCGACCAATGCGCCGCGAACATTCGGTCCGGCGGACATGGCGGATTCGAGCTGGCGCAAGAAGGGCGAGGGATCGCCGGCCGATTCGCCGCCCAGCAGAAGAATCGGCAAGGTCGTCGAACGGGCCACCGTTTCGTAGCCATCGCAATACGGGAGCTTCAGCCACAGGTAGCGGCTGCTGTCGCCGAGCGCGGACGCGACGCCTGCCAGACGCGCCAGAGCGTCGGCGGTTTTCACGACCACGTAGCCTTTATCGGTTTTCGTCACCGGCAGAGGCTCCAGGAACATGGAGACCGCGAGGGCGTTGCACTCGTTGATGGCGTGGGCGCTGGCTAGCAGAGTTTTGAGCGAGGCGGGCTCGGTTTCGTCGACGCGCAGCAGGAGTTTCGCGCCATCGAGACGCCAGACGTGACAGGAGGCGGGAGTCGCGCCGGTCATGGGATCGTCGAGCTCCCAACTGCTGCCGGCGAGGCCTCCGCGATTCAGGCTGGCGATCAGCAGGCGGTGGTCGAGCAGGGTGGGCGCGCCGGCGGCGCGGAGGAATCCATCAATGGAGAGGAGATCTTCGAGGATGTCCATGGTGGCCATGATGCCGTCTACGCGGGGACTGACGAGGACGCGGAGAATGCGGGCGAGATAATCGCGGCGGTCGGCCATGGCGAGAGGATGCTGGCCGACTTTCGTTACGTTGCGGGCGGGATGGTCGGCGGCGAGGATGTTCAGCTTGCCGGTGGGCGCGAGATGCAGGCGGCGGACCCGCGACTGGGCTGCGGCCCAGGAGAAATCGGGATGCTCGACGCGCGTCGAGGTGAGGCGGGCGAGCAGGCGGTCGGAGAAAAACTGCGAACTGGAGAAATGGCTCATGCGGTTTCTATTGTCGCTGCTGGAGGATCATCCATTCCACCTCGGCCAGGATGGGCATGGCTTCGGAACAGCTCAGGCGGCTGACGACGATGGCGGCGGCGGCGTTTCCATAGTGGAGGCATTCGAGCAAAGGGCGGTCACGCAGCATGGCGTAGAGGAATCCGGAAGCGAAGCCGTCGCCGGCGCCGATGGTCGAGACGACATCGACTGAGTAAGGCGGCAGGAAGACAGAATCGTCCGCGGTGATGACGCGGGTTCCTTGCTCGCCTAATTTCGAGACCAGCGTGGGCACACCGGCGTCGCGGAGTTTGGCGACCGCTTGATCGAGATCGTCGACGCCGGCGACGAGTTTCAATTCCAGTTGATTGCCGATGAGAACGTCGACAAACGGGAGGGCGAGGCGAGCGGCGAGACCGGCTTCTTCGGACTTTCTCCACGACATGCAGCGGTAGTCGACGTCGAGCACCACTCGCGCGCCAGATTGCTTGGCACGCTCCAGCGCAAGATAGGTGGACTCGCGCGAGGGCGAGGCGCAGAGCGACGTGCCGTTGGTGACGAACATGCGGCCGGAGGCGGCGAAGTTGAGGTCGTCGGCGTTGGCGTCGAGCATGGTGTCGACGGGGTCGCGACGGTAGAACACCTGGGGAAAGCGGTCGGGCGGAGAAACTTCGGTCAGGCAGAGCGAAGGGAGATAACCGGGCGCCGTTTTGACGTGGCTGGTGTCCACTTTTTCGCCGTTGAGAAAATCGGTGAGGAAGCGGCTGAGGCTGTCGTCGCCGAGGCAGCTCACCATACCCACGCGCGCGCCCAGGCGAGAGAGGCCGACCGCCATGTTGGCGCTGGAGCCGCCGAGGTAACGCGAGAAGCGGCGCACCTGGGGCAGCGGGATATGCGGCTCTTCCGAATAGAGGTCGTAGCCGATGCGGCCGAGGATCACTACTTCCATACTGCTCATCTTTTCACCATTGGCAGGCGCGGGTCCTGTTCGCGCCAGGCGGCCCTGACCCAAGCGTAGTCGGGATCGTCGGAGGCGGCCATGGAGCGGGCCGAGCCAGCCAGCGCGTTCAGATAATAGACGTTGTAGCCGTGCGCGGCCACCACCGGGTGGTAGCCTTCCGGGATCAGAACAAGTTCGCCGTCGCGAACCGTCAGCGTCTCGTCGATGCGGCGATCCTTGGTGTATACTTTCTGAACGGCGTAGCCTTCGGGACGATCGATGCGGTAGTAGTAAATTTCCTCGAGGTCCACTTCGGCGGGAGGGTTGTGCACGTCGTGCTTGTGCGGCGGATAGCTGGACCAGTTGCCGGCCGGCGTGAAAACCTCCACCACCAGCAGACGATGCGCTGGGAATTCCGGGGTCAGGATGTGATTGATTTGGCGGGTGGCGTTGCCGCCTCCGCGGATTTCGATGCGTACATCGTCGGGCGTCACCAGGCGAGCCGGGTGTTGCTCTTCGGCGTGGCAGTAACAGAAGGCGAGGTCGCAATCGGTATCGGAGGTGATGGAGAAAGCGGTCCCAAGAGGCAGATATAACGTGTAAGGAAGGCCGTCGAATACCGAGGCTCGGCCGCCGATGCGCTGCCACTCGTTCGTGGGGGTTTTGACGGAACAGACGCCGCCCAGCACCACCATCGCCAACTCGTTGCCGTCTGTGTTGCCGTCGCATTTCTGGCCCTGCGCGAGTTTGCGAACTTCGAAGGACAGGTATTGGAAACCGAAGTTTTCGATCCGGTCTTGGAACACTTCCGGACGAAACAATAAGTTACTCATGATGTTTTCCTTGGGCGGCGCGCTCCATTGAGCCCGGCTGCGCGAGATGACTGGTTTTTTCTCAAGTTGACCGAACTGGCCGATTGCACACGTGTGTATTGGCTCAAAAAAAGCTTAAGCCGCGGGGGATGGATTTGTCAATCCCCAAGTATCCGCAAGACGCCCGCGCAGGGGCGTTGTCATCCCCTTGCTGACGTTCGGGGTTCCGTGGGAAGTGGCGACGCCGACTGCGAACCGCTGGCGGACAGAGCCAGCGGCAGTCGGCAAAGGCGGGTTACCAACCCGCCGCAGGTTGCCAACCTGCCCCACATGGTTTTCATCGCGATGCCACCAACCGCGCGCACTGGAGTTCACAGACTACTTTACGTGCCAGTGAAGTTCGATATTCGAGATCGGCCCCGCCGATTTGTTGCGAAGCTTGATCAGGCGGAAGTGATTTTCGAGCGAAGGCTTCTCTACAATTTCAACTTCGTTGATGTCGATTTTAATATCCACATCGCATCCGGGCAGCGGGCGACCACTTACTCTTCCACCGGCGACGGTTTCATTCGGTACCCTCAGAACCAGAACGCCATTCGGATCGAGTGACCCGCCGATCCATTTGAGGTCACCATCGCTCACACCGCGATAGCTAGCTGCGTGACAGTCCACAACCGGCGGAAGTGTCTTCGGCTGCTCGCCGGGCGAAGGCGCGATCGGGGTTGTCACTACGGGGATTACCGGTTGCGGCGCTGGAGGGGTCTGCTCTACACGTGGCTTGGCATCGGCCGGGGGAGGCTTCACCGCCGTCGTCTGCCGCTTGCCGCCGGGAGGAGCCTGGGTGATCTCGATCTTCTTCCGTTGTTCCCGCTTCCTGTCGACGATCACCCTGACGTTCAGACTGCTCTTTGAAGGTGTGTCGCGGCCGGTGAAGACCAACGTTCCCGAGTGGGATCCGGGTTCCAAGTGCGCCGGATTTACGGACACGACGATCGATGCAAGTGCCGTTCCGCCCGGTGGAGCCGCCGATAACCACTCGCTGGTCGCGGAGGAGGACCACGCCTGGCCGGCACTTCCGCCCTGCAACTGGATCGTCTGCGACACTGTCTCCGTCGCGCCGGCTTCAATATGAAAAACAATTTCCGATGAACTGAGCGCCAACGCCGAGGGGCCGCCGGATGATTTGAAAAACCAAACCAACAAAGCGGACAGAATGGCGGCCGCACCAATACCGACCGAGAGGAATATTTTACGGCGCCTCCGGTTCTGCAGACTTTCCGTCGGCTCCCTGGATACCTCCCGTGCAAGCCTGGCGATTTCTGTATCGGCCCAATCGTTCAGTTCACGGATGCGGGGATCTGTTATTCCCGCGCCGAAGCGGCCGATCTGCTGTTTGACGCCGTGCGGGTCGCCCTTGCGATACAACTTTTAGAGTTCCTGTACCTGCTGATCGAGCCACTGGCGCTGGGCAAACAACGCTTTCGCTCCGGAGGCGGAGGCGAGATCCTCTTTGATAGCACGGTCGCCCGGAAATTGCTGCAGGAGTGCTTCGAGGCAGCGGATGGCGGAGTCAAATTCACGCTTCACCAAAAACTCGGCGGCTTTGCGGCGTTCTCGTTCACAGATTTCCCGACGCTGGTGATCCTGCTTTGCAGCCAGGCTCGCTTTTAGATCCTCTTCGAGCGGAGCATCGCCTGGGAATTCAAGCAGGAGGTTCTGAAGCTCGCTGATGGCCGTGTCGAACTGCTGGGCCTTTAATGAAGCGGCCGCCATCTGGCGACCTTTCAGGTACACTTCCCGCCGCGTGCGCTGCTGCTTCGCTTCCAGCACGCGGTTGAGGTCTTCCACCAAGGCCGAATCGCCGGGAAATTCGTTGAGGAGACCGCGCAGGCGGGCTTCGGCCTCGTCGAATCGCTGGTCGCGAAGGGATCGATGCGCCGCCTGTCGTCCTTCTTCGCGAAGCCGCCAGCGATTTTCCTTATCGCGTTCTTTGGAAGCGCCGTTCCAAAGGGCGCGAGCTTCGTTATCGGAGGGATCCCGATCGAGGAGTTTACGAAGGACGGTTTCGGCGGATACCCAATCCCGCTTCTTGCACAACTGGCGCGCCTCTTCGAGATTCTCGCGGCGTTCCAGACGGGCTGTTGCCTCGGTCTGCAAGACAATCAGTTTGGGATGGCCGGGGAAGGTCCGCAGACCGCCGGCGATGGTTTTCCTTCGCCCGGTCGAGGTCCTGCGCATCAAGCTCGCGGCGGGCCTGTGCGATGACCGCTTCTGTGGCGGCCTTGCGCTGTTCCTGACGGGCTTGCTCCGCAAGGCGGTTTAGAGTCGCTTCGTCAGGATGGCGCTCCATGGCGCCGGCGAGGAGCGTGAGCGCGGTGGCCCAGTCCTGGCGCGCCATGGGTTGACGAATCGCATCGAGATCCTGTTGCAGCCTGACCAGGGTTCGAAGCCGCGTCGCGGCGTTCGCCAGTTCAGTTGCGGAAGGGTGGGTCAGAAGACCGCCCTCGACGGCTTCCAGAGCGCGGGCAGGGCTGCCTTCTTTCTCGAGCGCCTCGGCCCGGGACAGAATTTCGTCGATTCCCTTTTTTTCGTGTTGACGCTGCTGTTCGTCGCGCGCCCAATCCAACAGGGACGCGAGTTCCGGCTCATTGGGGTAGTGGACCGTCGCGCTGGCCAATAAACGCGTGGCTGAATCGGCCTTGCCGCTTTCCACCATCCCGCGGGCTTTGGTGAGCGCATCCTGAATGGCGTCGGCACGGCGTTTTCGCTCCCGCTCCTCGATCTTGCGCCGCACTTCCTCGCGCGTTTTTTGCAATTCCGCCTCAGCGGGGCATTCGCGCAGCGCGGAATCCAGGACGGTCAACGCATCGTCGAGGCGATTTGCGCTTTGATGCCGCGCCGATTCCTCCAGCGCTTTTCGAATTGTCTCGCTCCGCTGGTGCTCGGCGCGCGTGGAGAGGATCACTTCCTGGAGACGAACCAAACGTTCATTTCCCGGAGAAGTGGCAAGTCCATCTCCGACCAACTCGAGAGCCCGGTCGAAGTCTTTCGCTTTCAGAGCGGCCCAGGCCTCGTTTCCAACAGCCTTGATCTTCGCGGCCCGTTCCTTCGCCTGAAATTCATCCTGCGCATAGGCGAGCATTTCCGCGACACTGCTTTCGTCGGGAAATTCCTTCGCCAGGCCATCGAGAGTCGCAATCGCACTGGCAAAATCTCCACTTCTTATCGAATCCCTTGCCGCTTCGAGGCCGGTATTGACACGCCTTTGCCGCTCGCGCGCTTCGCGCTGGCTGTGCGTACGCGAGAGCAACTCGCGAACCTGGGGGTGATCCGGCGCGTGCTTCGCCAATTCTTCGAGCACTGTGATGGCCTCATCCAGGGCCTCAACCACCAACAAGCCGCGGACCTTGGTCAATCCGTCCTTCAGCCGTCGCTGCGAGTCACGGTCCGCGATCATGGTCTCGATGCGCGAGACCAGATCTCTTGCGGCCGAGTTTTCCGGCTCAGCGTTCAAAGCATCCCTGGCGCTTTGAAACGCTGAGGTCAGTTTCTGCTGTTCCAATTCGCTCTTGGCTTGGACGAGCAGACGCCCCGCCCTTTCGCGCTGCTCCTGCGCTTCCTGCAAGTCGGTCAGGCGCTGTCTCAGCACCGTATCCTTGGGATTGATCTGCACGGCAGACCCGAGCGCCTGGATCGCTTCGCCGTAGTTGCGCTCCGCGATCGCTTTCTCGGCCTTTTGCCAGAGGACCTCGATGCGTGAGCGAGTGGACCTGAGCTTCACTTCATTTTGCAACTGCTCTCGCAGAGCGCGACCTTCCGCGTTCATCGAATCGAGAGCCAATACCTTGCGGACGACTTGATGGGCGTCGTCTATCTTGCCCTCGGCCATTAGCCCTCGCGCCTGCGAAACCAAGCGGGCGACCTCGGTTTTCTGAAGATCCAGCAGGATGGGCGTCGTCTCGAATAACACATCCTCGAGACTCTGGTAACGCGTGGACCGGTCCTTTTCCAGTAAGCCTGCGATCACGCGCTCCAAGGCCTCAGGACAGTCCGGACATAAGACTCGAACGCCATCCGGGTCGACGTTCGTGATCTTGTACATGGTGGAGGGAGCGTCGGCCGCGTGAAATGGATTGTGTCCCGTGAGGAGCTCGTAATAAATAGTGCCGTAGGCCCAGATGTCGCACAGTACATCCGCCTCCACGCCGCGGAACTACTCCGGCGCCATATGAGAAACGCTTCCGATCAGATAGCCGGTCTGGGTAAGCCTGGCACTGTTTTCGCGAGTCAAACGGGCAATGCCAAAATCCATGACCTTCACAGTGCCGTCCGGGAGCAGCATGATGTTGGCCGGTTTGACGTCCCGGTGCACGACACCGCCCTGGTGCGCACAAAGGAGGCCTTCGGCGATCTGGGTCATTATGCGCATCTTATCCAGAACCGAACCCGCCGAATCGATAATTTTCTGAAGATCCTGGCCTGCGAGGTACTCCATGGTCAGGAAAAACATGCCGCGATCCTCTCCGAATTCATAGACCGTAACAATGTTTTTGTGGTTTAGATTGCCCGCTGCCGTCGCTTCGGTCTGGAAGCGGATCAACAGGCTCGAGTCGCCTCCCGCGGACAGGACTTTGATTGCCACCAACCGGTCCATGGTGGGATCCAATCCGAGATAAACCTGACCAAATCCCCCTTTTCCGAGCTCATCTCGTATTTCGTACTTGCCGATTCTTGCGAGCATTGACAGGGTCCCGATTCGAGAGCCACGTTTTTCAAATTTTGGGCTTAAATTAGCATAGTCCAAAACCGCGGAATCCGGGTACGGTGAAAACAACAGCGAAGCGCGATAAACTCTAACGCAAGTTCCCGTGGACTCTCAGCCGATCACGCTGATTTTGCAGGAGCTCGCGGCGGGCGACAAGACGGCGCTCGACCGGCTGATGCCTCACGTCTATTCGGAGCTGCGCAAGCTCGCTGGACGCAATCTAAAGAACGAGCGCTCCGGCCACACGCTGCAACCGACGGCCCTGGTGCATGAGGCCTATGTCCGCCTCATCGGGAACGGTCAGCCGGATTACCGCAGCCGCGCACACTTTCTCGGTGTCGCGGCCCGGCTCATGCGACAGATCCTCATCGATCACGCCCGTATCCGCAACGCCGAGAAACGCGGCGGCGGGCAGTTGACCTGCTCCCTGGAGAGTTGGATGGCCCCCGCCGTCGAACGTCCCCACGCCGTTATTGCGATCGAGGATGCGCTCAAGGCACTCGAACAATCGGATCCGGTGAAGGCGAAGCTCATCGAGCTGCGGAACTACGCGTCGCGCAAGCGTGGCTGAAACGCGAGCTCGACCGCGAGCAAAGTGCAGAATAGCCTTCAAAAACGCCGCCCGTTTTCGCAAGAGATAGTAAGGGCCGGTCGCGTGAACCGGCCGGAAGCGACATGTCAACAGAGAAATGGAATCGGGCGCAAAACGTATTTCTTGCGGCCGCAGACCTCGCGCCGCCGGAGCGCGGGCGCTTTCTCGACGAAGCCTGCGAGGGCGATCCCGGATTGCGTTCCGAAGTCGAGTCGCTGATCCGAGCCGATCGAGGAAGCGCCGAGTTCCTCACATCCCTGGTGGAAAGCGAAGCTGTCCGTCTGCTTGGCACGCGGCGGAAAAGTCAACGCCGGAGGACATGAGAAGGGTATGACGTGGAATTGTCGTGTCCTACCTCAACATGTGGGGACTTCGCCCCCTTCCCAGGGTTAGAGCTATTTCCTAAATAGCGTAGTCCGGTAGGGCGGCCAATTTTGGCTGCAGCCGCTTTTCGAGGCGGCTCTTGTTGACGAGCGACGAGCCTGCTGAAAGCAGGCTGCAGCCAAGATTGGCCGCCCTACATTCCAGGTCTATAGAAACTATGAAACAGCTCTAGTCTTGGTATATAAGGATGCTGAACTTCAACGCCGCCAACGGAAGAGACCGCTTGTACCTCATCCGAAACAGCGTATGATACCCTGCGCGCGGATGTTGTCCGTTCGCCAGATTTTGCGTCTTCTCGCCCTCCCATTGGCTGCGCACGCGAGTAAACTGCCCGTGCAACGATTTACGACCGCCGAAGGATTGCCACGCAACGCCCTATCCTGCCTGACCCCGGGCCGAACCGGCGTCCTGTGGATGTGCTCGAGCGAAGGACCGATCCGTTACGACGGCAGCGGATTCCGGGTGTTTGGGCCGGATGACGGACTTCCCTCGCGCGTCGTCGTTCACGCGATCGGGTCAAGGTCGGGTGGGTATTGGCTGGTAACCCCCAAGGGCATCTGCAAGCTGGAGATGAACACCCGCATCAGCTCGGGAACCGGAAAAATTTGGTATGGCACGGGCGACCGCGTATTCGAAATTCTCCAAAGCCCGAAAGGCGGGAGAACTCTCCGCGAGACCAGTTTCAGATCGCCGGCGCGGTGCACCATCGAGAGCCTGGCCGATGGAGAGAATGGAAGTATCTACGTCGGAACCGCGGAAGGCCTGTTCGAGTTTCGCGAGTCACCGCAGCCGCTGCAATCCTATATCGATTCCGAATCCGGCGTGGTATTGGGAATCGAGGACATGCTTCGCCTTCCGGCTGGCGCAACGTGGCTCGCTACCACCTCGGGCCCGGCCAAATTGATCCCGGGCGACAAACCGAAGCTACCGTTGGTCAGTCAACCTGCCGTTCGCACCGGCCAGGTCCTCTCTCGCAGGGAAGGTAAATTGTGGTTCGCGGCCGACACGGGGTTGGTCCAAATCGATCCGTCGACCAACGGGCGCCGGGACCCGACCGCGCAGGACGGTCTGCCGCGGGACTCATTCAATTCATCGCCGAAGATTCTTACGCCGATCTCTGGGGCACCACCGCCGGCTCGGGTATTTTTCGCCTGGAGGATCCCGGCATCCGCGCTTACTACGGCCCCGACGGTTTGGGTGGGCCGCGCGATGGGGCGCGCATTAGTTCCATTTTCGAAGACAGGAAAGGAAGACTATGCGTCCTGACCGGTTGGGACGGAGGAAGCCTGCGCGTCTTCACAAACAACGCGTTCAAGCTGGTGGCGATCCCGTATCCGAAGGACTTCGCAGCCTACGGCTGGGGTTCGAGGCAATTCGGCTTTCAGGCCCACGACGGCGAGTGGTGGCTGCCCAGCGGCGGAGGGCTGCTTCGTTTCACCGCAGGCGGGCAAAGCTGAAGGCACTGTATGACGACCGCTCGGGGCTCCATTGTCTCGACGTGGCGCGCGCGTTTGAAGATTCCGCGGGCGATGTCTGGGTTGCGTGCATGTATCCGGCAGTCTCGTTCGTGCGCTGGTCGCGCCAATCGGACGAATTTCATACCTTTGGCCCGGCCGAGAATTGGGACACCAGTGGAATAGTCACCTTGATTCGCGAGCCCCATCCCGGCGAATTTGGGCGATCACAACGCAAGGTTTTTCGCGTTTTCATAACGGCCGTTTCGAACCGTTCCCAAGGGCCGGAGACCTGCCACAGCCCAGTGATTCCCGGACGGACTTGGGAATAAAGACCGTAGGCGTCGCCATAGAGAGGAATCTCTTCGGCGACAATCGGACGCGGCCCACTACGCTCATCTCCCCCAGCAGGACGTTCCAGATCTGTGGCAGTTCATCGAGGCTGGTACGCCGCAGAAAGCGTCCGACGGCGGTAACGCATGGATCCAGGCGGATTTATGATCGCGGTCCCATTCCTCGCGTAGCGCGGGGTTCGCCTCCAGATGGCGCGCCAGTACGTCGCTGGCGTTGCGCACCATCGATCGAAACTTCCAGGCGGTGAAGGTCGTGCCGTTGCGTCCGTAGCGTACCTGGCGATAAAAGACCGGCCCGGCATCAGCAGCCTCTGCCGGAACTCGAGGCCGATGACGCCACTGAGATCGCGCGTCGGAGGTGTAATGCCCGATCGATGGCGAGCGTTTCAAGCGCAGGGGCAATCTCAGGGACGCCGCGGACGGGTGCGACGAACCCGTTGACGCCGTGGCGCACGGTTTCGGAAATGCCGCCGACGGACGTCGCGACGACCGGCAGACCCCGCGCCATCGCCTCCAGGACCACCAGCGAGTGCTCTTCCGAATCGCTGGTCAGCGCGAGGATGTCGAAGGCATGCCGGGGGAGGGAGTACGACACTTTCCGCGCCGAACGTCCGGCGGGAAAATTGGAAGAAGATAATTATAATAATACAGATCGAATACGTGTAAAGGCCAATGGGCGTGAGGCGCCGAACTTGACAATCTTCGGTGGTTCTCAAATAATCGGTAAGCCCTCGGAGGTTGAATTTTGTTGCGACGGCGGAATTTTCTTAAACTCGGCAGCATGGCTGCTCTAGGGCTGGCGGACCGCGCAGGTGCGGCGCCCCCTCCGTTTCAAAGCGAAAAGAGCAAGTTGAAGATCGACAGCGTACGCCTGGTTCGCACCCGGCCGAAACGCCCGGTTCCGTCGTATCAGCCGGCGCCTGGCTCATGGTCCACCGGCGGAGTCGAAGTGGCCAACCCCATGTCCATTTATCCGGAGTACAAGGCGCAACGAGCGCTGTTCCAGCCCGACCCGGGAAAGCTGGAGGGTTTCACCGTCGAGATCTCCACCGATAAGGGCGTGAAGGGCTACGGCAGCGGCGGCATCGCCGGCGGCGAAGTTGTGATGGGCCATTTCACCAAGCTGCTGATCGGCGAGGACCCCTTCAACGTCGAGCGCATCTGGGATATCCTCTTTCGCTCGAGC
>OCZT010004354.1_pt1 | contig 14276 bp, 12 predicted proteins | sample 1539031 | NCBI WGS metagenome assembly OCZT01 (sample SAMEA3539308, study PRJEB22396) | soil metagenome | biome: tundra; feature: field; material: soil | place: USA | collected 2010-05 | depth 0.15 m
GGTTGGCCCCGGGGTCGACGATGTCACACCGGCTCGAGATCGTCACCGTCAACTGCGGCCCGACGCCAGGGGCCCGAACGACCGCCGGACTTCTCCCACAACGCGACCTGCTCGATGGTCATGGTGCGGTCAATGGACTTGCACATGTCGTAGATGGTCAGCGCCGCGATAGTCACCGCCACCAGTGCCTCCATTTCGACGCCCGTCCGGTCGACAGTGTCGACGCCGACTTCCACCTCAATGAAGTTGTCGGCAATGGTGAAATTGACGTAGACGTTGCCCACCAGCACCTGGTGCGCCATGGGCAACAACGTGGCGGCGCCCTTGGCGGCTTGAATGCCAGCGACGCGCGCGGTGGCCAGCACGTCGCCCTTGGCGGTGGCGCTCGAGGCGATGGCGGCCGTCGTCTCGGGGGCCATCATGACCCGGCAGCGCGCCAGGGCGCGTCGCGCGGTGACCTCGGTAGGACCGCGGTCGCGTGGGAAGGTGCCCCCGAGAGGCGATGGGCGTAGTTGGTGGAATTCGTCCACCTCGTCATGCTACCGACGCCGCGGACTCGAAGAGAAAGCGGGAGAGTAAACTGGTCGAGGCCCCCGGAAAAGAGAAGGTTGATGCCAACCTACGAATACGAATGCCAGAACTGTCACCAGCGCGTGGAAGCCGTGCAGAAGTTCTCTGACACGCCCCTGAGCGTGTGCGAGGCCTGCGGCGGCGAACTACGCAAGGTGTTTTCGGGCGTGGGAATCGTCTTCAAGGGTTCGGGCTTCTACAAGACCGATTCGCGCGGATCTTCCTCAGCGGCCACTCCACCGTCATCGACGTCGCCCCCGGCAACAACGCCCCCGGCAAAAACGCCCGCGACTGCGACACCCTCCGCGTCGAGCGACTAGCTCCCCGACAGGGCGATCGCGTCGATGGCGAGAGTCTGCGCGGCCGTTGTCCCGGGCAACCACTGCACGTCGTTGCCCACGAACATCACGTCAAGCAGCATGCGCTGCAGAGTAGACGCGATGGTCACCTCGCGTATGGGTTCGGCCAGGACGCCGTCGCGGATCATCAAACCGGTGATGCCCACCGAGAAGTCGCCCGAGATCGGATTGACCCCCGAGTGCACGCCGGTCAGGGATTCCACGAAGACACCGTTGCCGACCTGGCGAAAGATCTCTTCCTGGTCGTAGTCACCGGGCACGAGCTGCAGCGCCCGACACCCGGCTGAGGGCGAGCCCGATACTCCCGCGCGCACGGCGTTACCCGTCGAGGCCGTGCCGGCGCGCCGACCCGACACCGTGTCGTAGACGAACTGGCTCAGTCGGCCTCGGGTGATGAGCTCGTTGCGGCGAGAGGCGAGACCCTCAGAATCGAAGGGACTCGCGGCGAAATGGCGCGCGTCGGTCGGGTCGTCGATCAGCGTGACGAGTTCTGAGGCGACGGCTTCGCCCAGTCGTCCCGCGAAGAAGGATCGACCGCGCACCACCGCGTCACCACTCAGGGCGCTGCCCATGATCGACCACAGCGTCGCTGCGGTACGCGGATCGAAGACCGCCGCGCCCTTCATCGAGGACGCCTTGACGGCCCCCAGCATGCGCGTGGCGCGTCGAATAGCGTCACCGGCCGCCGTCTCGAGAGACAAATCGCCCGGAGCGCGCCCGACCGACAATCCCCAACCGGTTTGATCCTCGCCGCCGTCAGCGGCAATGGCCTCGACCGAGACGTAGGCGCCCGAGCGCTCGAGTGTCGCCGAGATGCCGGTCGTGGACACGATGGCGGCGTCAGCGAGGTAGTCCGAGTAATTGGCCGAATCAACCTGGCGAATGCGCGAGTCGCCCGAGCGCACCATGGCCTCGAGTTCGATGGCCATCGCCACCTTGGCGTCCATGGTCGTCGACCCCACGCCGGGGTCGCTCAAGTCCAGCGACACTGGCACGACGCCGTCGGGGCGCGCGAAGGCGACGAATTCGTCCTCGGTGGCGAAGCGCGCGTTGTCGCGCGCGTTGAACAGTGCTTCAGCGATCGCTTCCTCTTCGAGCGAGCCGGCGTAAGCGGTGCCCACGCGCGCACCGTGGGCGCCGTCGATCAAAATGCGAATGCCGATCTCGGCTGAGGAGGAACTCGACAGATTCTCGATCTCACCCTGGTAGGCCTGCACTTCAGTCTCAACACCGCGAGAGATGAAGACTTCCATCTCTTCGCCCTCGCCGGCGCGCTCGAGGAGGGACGTGGCGCGCTCTAGTAACTCGCTCACGCGGCCGTCCCCCCGATGGTGATGCCCGAGAGGCGCAGCGTGGCCTGGCCGCAACCCACGGGCACCTGTTGCCCGTCCTTGCCGCACGTGCCCGGCATGGTGGAGAAGTCAGTGGCCACCGCGTCGACCCGCTTCAAGATCTCGGGACCGTTGCCAATCAGGTTGCAGTCGCGCAGCGGCGTCGTGATGCGGCCGTTCTCGATCATGAAGGCGGCCGTGGCGCCGAAGACGAAGTCGCCGGTGGCGGTGTTTACCTGTCCGCCGCCCAACTGAGCCACGTAGACGCCGCGCGGGGTCTGCGCCACGATCTCGTCGGCGTCGGCCTCACCCGCCAGAAGATAGGTGTTCGTCATGCGCACCATGGGCAGGTGCTGGTAGCTCTGGCGACGCCCATTGCCCGAGGACGTTCGCCCTTCTTTTCGCGCGCGTAGGTAGTCCCACATGTAGTCAGTCAGGACACCATTCTCAATCAGCACGTTGCGCGCACCAGGTCGACCTTCGTCGTCGACCGCGAGATACCCCCACTCACCCGTCATCGTCCCGTCGTCAACGAGCGTGACCAGCGAACTGGCCACTTGCTCGCCGACCTTGCCGGCGTAGACCGAGGCCTGCTTCATGATCGCGTCGGCCTCGAGACCGTGTCCGCAGGCCTCGTGAAAGAGGATGCCGCCCGATCCGCCGGCGAGCACCACCGGCAAGTCGCCCGAGGGTGCGGGTCGCGCCGACAACTTGGTCAGGGCCTGCTGAGCCGCGCCGCGCGCGGCCTCTTCAACCGATTCGGGCGTCAGATATTCAAAGCCCCGCGTGGCCGCGAGCGGACGATACCCGGTCTGCATGCCGCCGTCGCCGTTGGCGACGCACGACACCGCGAATCGCGTGCGTACCTGGTCATCGGCGGCGAAGACGCCCTCGGAGTTGGCCACGAGAAAACGTCGCGTGGAATCCGACAGGCCTACCTGGACCTGGCTGATGGCGTCGGCGCTGGCGCGCGCGACCTCGTCAGCGCGCATCATCAGATCGATCTTGTGCGCCTTGGGCACGCTCGAGGGCGACACTTCAGCGCGCGACGGGTAGTCGCGCAGCGTCTCGAGACTGACTTCTCGCACGCCCCCCCGTGCTTCACGCGCGACCGCGGCGGCGGCGCGCGCGGCCGCGAGTAGTCCCGATTCGCTCAAGTCGGCGGTGTGGGCGAAACCAGTGGTCTCGCCCACCACGACGCGCACGCCAGCGCCACGACTGCGCGCGGAGCTGAGCTCTTGAATGCGGCGCTGGTCGAGCGAGGCCGACGCGCTCATGCGATCCTCGACGAAAACCTCTGCGAAATCGGCGCCGCGGACCATTGATTCCTTCAGCACTCGTTGAACGACCTCGCGTTGCACCAGGGTGTCAGACATGTTCTTCAGACTACCGGCGCTCATCCCCAGTACACTCCGCCTTACGCCACCTCTACGCGTCACTCGCGCGCGGTGAACGAGAGAGAAGGATTGAGTAATGAAACTGGTCATTTTGAGCATCGCCATCCTGGTGGTGCTGGGCGCGATTGTCTTCCTGGTCAAAGCGGTACGAATCGTCCAACAGGGCTTCGTCGGGGTGGTGACGCGCTTTGGGGAATTCAAGGCCATTCGCAACCCGGGACTCACCTTCATCCTTCCCTTCATCGAGGTCATGAGGATCATCGACGTGCGCGAGACTCCGCGCACCGGCGACCGCCAGCAGGTCATCACCCGCGACAACGTGGCCGTTATCGTGAACGCCACCATCTTCTCGCAGGTGGTTGACGTGCGCCTCGCCCTCTTCACCAACTCGGACTACCTGGTCAGTACCGACAACCTGGCGCGAACCTCGGTGCGTGCGGTCTTCGGTTCAATCACGTTGGACGAGGCCTTCTCCCAGCGCGAGCGCATCGGAACGCTGCTACAGACCCAAATGGAAGAAGCAACCGATAAGTGGGGCGTGCGCATCAATCGCGTCGAAGTACTCGAAATCACTCCGCCCGAGCAGATCCTTCAGGCCATGGCCCTGCAGAAACAGGCCGACCAGGAAAAGCGAGCGCACATCCTCGAGTCCGAAGGCACCCAGATGTCCGCCGTGAACGTCGCCGATGGCCAGCGCCAGGCCGCCATCAAGGAAGCCGAGGGTGCCCAGCAGTCGGCAATCCTGCGCGCCGAAGGTCTTCGCCAAGCGACGATCCTCGAAGCCGAAGGACGGGCTCAAGCCGTCACGCTGGTCTATGCGGCCATCAAAGCCCAGGCCCCCGACCCCACACTGGTCGCCATCCTGCAGCTCGACACGTTGTCGAAGTTCGCCGCCTCGGAGAACACCAAACTCATCATTCCCGCCGAGAGTTCCGCGTTGCTCGGTGCGGCCCAGGCGCTGCGCAGCGTGATGGCCGACGTGCCGGGGATGACCCCGGCGTCCTAGGAATTACTCGGCGCGCGAAGCCTCTCGCGGCTCCACCCAGAGGGTGGTGCCGTAGGCCTTGGTGACGACGACGGGCGTCGCAACGGTGATGTTGTTACCCGCGTCCGTAACGGCGCGCCAGGACTCACCACGAATCTTGATGCGACCGGGGTGGATTTCGTCACCGACCTCGTCTTCGACCACGCCGAATTGACCGGTGAGCGTCGTGTGGATGGGATTGGAGAGATCGCCGCCCGGCGGACGCAGTTTCTGGAGGGCCAACGGGCGCACGAACGCCATGGTGACGGCGGTCACCACCAGCCACACGAGAGCCTGGATCGGAAACGAGGCCCCACCCAGGGCGACGACAAAAGCGACCCCGGCACCGACACCCACGAAGAGCGCGGCGAGAGCGTTGGTGTGTAATTCGGCCAAACCACTGATGACGATGATGACAACCCAGAAGAATACGGCCATAAATCGCAGTATAAGAGGCACGCCCTTCGACCACACGATTGGGTCGGCGAAGATCTCACGGCAACTTTGCCCGCGACGCGGGGCGAAGGTCCTGATCTGGCCACTCGGGTCCCCGAGCTCTCAGAACTAGACTGGTGATGTGATTTTGCCGTCGATTGAATCTCCCACCGACCTACAAGCTCTTTCCTTTGACGAGCTCGACCAACTCAGTTCTGAAATCCGCGAATTCATTATCGGCACCGTCAAGAGCACCGGCGGACACCTGGGCTCCAACCTCGGCGTCGTCGAGCTCACCCTCGCCCTGCATCGCGTCTTCGAGTCCCCCAAGGACATCTTGCTGTTCGATACCGGCCACCAGGCCTACGTGCACAAGCTCCTCACCGGTCGCCGCTACGGATTCAAGACTTTGCGAAAGCGCGGTGGACTGTCGGGGTACCCGAATCGCACCGAGAGCCAGCACGACTGGATTGAGTCCTCGCACGCCTCGACCGCCCTCTCCTACGCCCACGGACTCTCGGTGGCTTTGGAGTCCAAGCACGAGTTGATCGGCCACGGCGGCAAACGCCACGTCGTGGCGGTGGTCGGCGACGGCTCACTCACCGGCGGCATGGCCTACGAGGCCCTCAACAATCTCGGGGTGAGCGGCCAGCGCGTCGTCATCGTACTGAACGACAACGGGCGTAGTTACGCGCCGACCATCTCGCGGCTCTCGACGTCACTGACGTCGCTGCGACTCAACCGGACGTACCTCACGTTGCGCCAGCGCGTCCGCCGCCTGGTGCCGCGCCTGCCGCGCCTGGGCAAAGCGGCCTATCGTGGCATTGACGGTTTCACCTCCGTGGTTCGCGAGATGGTGACGCCTCACACGTTCTTTGAGACGCTGGGCGTGCGCTACATCGGTCCCATCGACGGCCACAACATCGAGTCGATCGAGGCGACACTACGCAGCGCGGCCCGGTGGGACGGCCCCATCTTGGTGCACGTCTTGACCGAGAAGGGCCGCGGCTACGAGCCGGCGACCTCGGACATGCTCAAGATGCACGACTACAAACTCCCACCGCGGCTCAACGACGAGGACGTGCCCTTGCTGTCCTATACCCAAATCTTTTCCGAAGCCCTGATGAACGAGGCCCGTCGCGACGAGCGCATCGTAGCTATCACTGCGGCCATGGCCGGACCCACCGGCCTGTTGCCCTTTCAAGAGGCTTTTCCGCGACGCTTCTTCGACGTGGGGATCGCCGAACAGCACGCCGTCACCGCGGCCGCGGGCATGGCGATGGGCGGACTCAAACCGGTCGTCGCGTTCTACTCGACGTTCTTCGCGCGCGCCTTCGATCAGGCCAATCTCGACGTTGGATTGTTGGACTTGCCAGTGATCTTCATCTTCGACCGCGCCGGCATCACGGGTGACGACGGCCCCTCGCACCACGGCGTGTTGGACATTGCTCTCTGCCTCGCGATTCCCAACATGACGATCTTCGCTCCTTCGAGCGCCCTCGAGGTGCCGGTCATGCTACAGACCGCGCTCAGTTTGAACAGTCCGAGCGCGGTGCGCTTTCCCAAGACCCCGCCTCGCCCCTTCGACGGTCGCCACGGCGAAGGCCTGCACGCACGCCGCGTGCACCAGGGCGACGGCTCGATCTGCGTGCTGGCGCTGGGCAAGATGGCGGCCAGTGCCTTCGACGCGTTGCAACTGGTGGCCGACGCCGGGCTCGTCACCTTGTACGACGTGCGCGTCCTGCCGCCGGACCCCGAGATGATCAATGACGCCGTCTTCCACGAGCGGGTCATCACCGTCGAAGACGGCACTCGCCACGGAGGGGCCGGAACATTGATGGTCTCCGCCGTGCGCTCTCGCGCCCAAGAACTCGGCCGACCCTTTCCGACCACGCGCATCCTCGGTGTACCGCGCGCCTACCTCGAACACCACCAGCCCGAGGCGCTGCTCGCCGAAATCGGTCTCGACCCCGAGGGCATCGCCGGCGCCATTGATCGTCTCCTGCGCGACGAAGCCGAGTTCCCGCGACACCTGCCCGAATCCCCGCGCCCGCGCTTCAGTTAGCTCTCCACTCCGACTCACCACCCTGGTCGCATCTCGACTCCACCGATGACATTCGCCGTGGGAGAACTTTCACGCAAGCGTCGCCGTCGCCGACCTGCTCAGAGTACCGCCGAACAATGCGCCGGGCTCCGCTGGTAACGCCCCCGACTCGAGACAGGATTGGCGCCGGAGTCCGCGCAGGTTACACCGTTAAAACGTAACGACGCGACTCGGACGACGGCACGACGGTGCGTGTGACTCCTACGATTGGTTCATGACTTACGACGTCTCCAAGACCGAAGAAGAGTGGAAAGCCGAACTTTCCCCCGAGCGCTTCGACGTGCTGCGCCACGCCGCCACCGAGCGTCCCTTCACGGGTTCGCTTCTTCACGTGGACGACGCGGGAGTCTTCACCTGCGGCGGGTGCGGCCAGCACCTCTTCGCCAGTGAACAGAAGTTCGACTCTGGATGCGGATGGCCGAGCTTCGACGCCTGCGAGCCCGGCAGCATCATCGAACGAGAAGACCGCTCACTCTTTCAACGCCGGGTCGAGATTCTCTGCTCCCAGTGCGGCGGCCACCTGGGCCACGTCTTTCCCGATGGTCCAACCCCCACTGGTCTGCGCTACTGCGTGAACTCCCTCGCGATCGACTTCGCCGCGAAGAACGGCTAGACGTCGAGGAAGCGTCGGATCGCGATGGCCGAGCCGACCGAGCCGATTCCGACACCCGCTACCAGAACCACCACGTTGGTGCCCCAGACCTTTGCGGTATCGAGCGCAAATTCATTGTGCAGGGGATACCAAGTGTGAAACGCCCACACTGCCAACATCGCCACACCCGATCCCAGCAATCCCTGGACGAAGCCCTCAGTGATGTACGGCACGCGAATAAACCAGTTGGTGGCACCCACGAGTTTCATCACGGACACTTCACGTCGCCGAGTGAAGATCGCCATTCGGATCGTATTGAGGATGAGAACCGACGCGGACAACAAGAGCACGGCCGCGAGAGCGAGGAAGACCACTTGGAGAATCCGAATCGTGTGACTCATCGCTCGAATCTGTTGAACCGGTGCGGTCACGGTCATGATGCCAGGCTGGTGGAGGAATGTCGAAATGACGGTCAACGCGTCGGTCGGCACGGTCGGCGTGCAACGAAATGACGTCGGCATGTCCGCGACGGTGAGAACCTGGATCGAGCCGACCGGAAGCTCCGAACGAGCCTCGTTGAAATCCTGTTGCTTTGTTGTGTAATAACAGCTCTTCACGATAGGCATCTGTGCCAATTGCGACTTCACCGCTGAAATCTCACCCGACGTCGCCGTCGGTTGCATCCACACCCGTACTTGCGTACCTTGTTGCCAACTCGCCGTGGCCTGCGCCGCGCTCTGCTTGAGCAAGAGGGATCCGCCCACCAGGGAGAGCGACACGGCCACCGTCAAAACCGCAGCGATGGTCATCATGCGGTTTCGCCAGAGATTTGAGAAGGTCTCCTTGAAGGCGTAACTGAAGTAGACGCGCATCAGATTGCCAATCCTTCCTCGACACCGTAGACACCACGGACCTGGTCGCGAATCATCTCGCCGCGATCAAGTTCAATGACGCGACGGCGCATGCGGTCGACGAGTGCCTTATCATGGGTGGCCATGACCACCGTGGTGCCCGTGCGGTTTATTCGTTCGAGCAGGGCCATGATTGATTCGGAGTTCACCGGATCGAGGTTGCCCGTGGGTTCGTCCGCCAGCAGGATCAACGGACGGTTCACGAAGGCGCGCGCCACGGCGACGCGCTGTTGCTCTCCACCGGACAGTTCGCCGGGCAGGTTCTTGGACTTGGCACCCAGTCCCACCAGATCGAGAATCTGCGGGACCTGGTTTTCCACGGTGGAACGCGGACGGCCAATTACCTCGAGGGCGAAGGCCACGTTCTCAAAAACCGTCTTGTTGGGCAGCAATCGGAAGTCCTGGAATACGCAGCCGATGTTGCGACGCAAATAGGGCACGCGCCACCTCGGGAGATTGCCGATGTCGCGACCGGCCTCGAGAATCCGACCTTGGTCGGCCAACTCTTCACGCAACAACAGGCGCAGGAAAGTCGTCTTTCCCGAGCCCGACGCTCCCACCAAGAAGACGAATTCGCCTTTTTCGATATCCAGCGAGATGTTGGTGAGGGCGGGAGTTCCGTTTTTGTAGGTCTTGGAGACATTCTCAAAACGAATCACGCAAACACCTCCTCAAATCGATCACGCGCAACAAATACCGCCGCGCTTAGGTATACAACATTCTACTTTGGGGTCAGCGGGCAATCACGCCCGAGCACCCTTGATTCATTGGCGTTGCAAATTTCTTACGCGCGCGATCGTTGACGACGAAGCTCCGCTTCCATGAAACCATCGAGGTCGCCGTCGAGCACCGCGTCGACGTTGCCCGTTTCAAAATCAGTACGGTGATCCTTCACCAGCTGGTACGGCGCCTGGACGTAACTGCGAATCTGAGAGCCCCAGGCGTTGTCGCCGCGGTTGCCGCTCAAGGAGTCGAGTTCGGCTTGGCGCTCCGCTCGTGCCCGTTCGGCCAGCTTGGCGGCGAGAATTTGCATCGCGCGATCGCGATTCTGGTGTTGGGATCGCTCGTTCTGACAGCTCACCACGATGTTGGTCGGCAGGTGCGTGATGCGCACGGCCGAGTCCGTCTTGTTGATGTGCTGACCACCCGCGCCCGAGGAACGGTAGGTGTCGATACGTAGGTCCTTCTCGTCAATCTCGATTTCGCTGTCGTCCTCGAGCAGCGGCGTCACTTCGAGTGACGCGAAACTGGTCTGGCGCCGCGCCTGGGAGTCGAAGGGACTGATGCGCACGAGGCGGTGCACACCGCGCTCGGCGCCGACCCAGCCGTAGGCGAAGCGCCCCTTCACGATGAACGTGGCTGAGAGCAATCCGGCCTCTTGTCCCTCGGTCGCCTCATCGACCTCAACGGAGAAACCGCGGCGCTCGGCCCAGCGCATGTACATACGCAGCAACATCTCGGTCCAGTCCTGCGCGTCGGTGCCGCCAGCCCCGGCGTGCAATTCAACGATGGCGTCGTTCTCGTCGTATTGACCGCTGAATAAACTCTGCGTCTCGAGACCCGCAATCTGAGCACCGATGCTGGCGACCGTCTCGGATAATTCATTGAGCAGCGACCAGTCAGCCTCGCCACTGGCCAGCGCGTCGCGCGAGAATTCAACCAACACCGCCGTGTCATCGAGGCTCGCGCGCAGGGCGTCGAAACTCTCGAGGTCACCACTGAGCCGTCCCAGTTCAGTGGTGACGTCGCGGGCGTGGTCCTGATTGGACCACAGGTCCGGGTCCGCCGCCGCCTCGGTCAGCTCGGTGTGGCGAACGCGCCGTTCGTCAATCTTGAGGTACTCGCGTGCCGCGCCCCATCGCTCCTCGAGTTCTTCGAGGGCGGACAGGGCGTCGCGCAGCGCGTTTTCGGCCTTAGGGTCGGCCATGGCACTGCTTGAACTTTCGCCCCGACCCACACCAGCACGGATCGTTGCGACCAATCTTGTCGCCCTCCTTAGGAGCCGGCTTAGCTCCCAACGACTTGGCGGACTCCACGTGGACCGGCAACTCGGTCTCTCCGGGAGCGACCACGTCGACGTTGGTGGTCGCGTTCTCGAGTCCCGCGTCGGCGGTGTCGGACGTCGTGGCCTCGTCGACGACGGCTTGGGCCTCAACGTGAGTGATGAAGCGCACGTAGTCCTTGTTGATCGACCGCAGGAGTTCCTCGAAGAGTTCGTAGCCCTCCTTCTGCCACGCCGTCAACGGATCCTGCTGAGCGACCTGGCGCAGGTAGATGCCGTCGCGCAAGTAGTCCATGTCCGAGAGGTGTTCACGCCATTTCTGGTCGACCACCTGGAGCATGACATCGCGCTCGATCTCCTTGGCGGTCTCGAGTCCCGAAGGGAACGCTTCGCACTTGGCCTCGTAGACCTTGAGGGCGTCCTCGATCACGAGGGCCACGACGTCGTCGCGCTCGCCGTAGGCCGTCAGCGTCTCTTCGTTCAACGTCACGGGATAGAAGCTCATCAGCCCGTTGAGCAGAGCGCGCAGGTCCCATTCCTCGTAGAACTCACTGTCGAGCTGATCCTCAACGGCCTCACTCAACACGTCTTCGATCAGGTCGATGGTCATGTCGTGCATGTCCTCACCGTCGATGACCTGCTGGCGGCGACCGTAAATCACCTTGCGCTGCTCGTTCATGACCTCGTCGTACTTGAGGACGTCCTTGCGGATCTCGGCGTTGCGACCCTCGACGGTGTTCTGGGCGCGCTCGATGGCCTTGGAGACCATCTTGGCCTCAATCGGCACGTCGTCGGGCATCGTGCGTCCCATGACCCACGAGACGGCGCCCGTGGCGAAGAGTCGCAGGAGATCGTCCTCGAGGGACAAGAAGAATCGGCTTTCGCCGGGGTCGCCCTGACGACCCGAACGTCCACGCAACTGGTTGTCGATGCGTCGCGAGTCGTGTCGCTCAGAGCCCAACACGTACAGTCCGCCCAGCGCGCGCACTTCGTCGCCTTCGGCCGCGCACATTGCCTGAAACTTGGCTTCGGCAAGGGCGAGGAGTTCGGGGTACTTCTCTTCGTCGGGCTTGACGCCTTCGCCCTGCACCTCGCGTGCGGCGAGGCCCTCGGGGCTTCCGCCCAAGATGACGTCAACGCCACGACCGGCCATGTTGGTCGCGACGGTGACCGCGAACTTGCGGCCCGCCTGGGCGACGATTTCAGCTTCACGGAAGTGGTGCTTGGCGTTCAACACCTCGTGGGCAATACCGGCCTTGGAGAGTTCGCGCGAGATAAGCTCGGACTTCTCGACCGATGCGGTACCGAGCAAGATGGGCTGGCCCAACGTGTTGCGCTCGCGGACTTCCTCGATGATCGAGACGATCTTGCCGGCCTCGGTCTTATAGATGAGGTCGGGCAGGTCCTTGCGCGAATTGGGGCGGTGCGTGGGAATTGGTACGACCGACAATTTGTAGGTGTTGCCGAACTCGCCCGCTTCGGTTTCGGCGGTACCAGTCATGCCCGCGAGCTTCTCGTAGAGGCGGAAGTAGTTCTGCAGGGTCACCGTGGCCCAGGTATGGTTCTCCTCTTGGATGCGCACCCGCTCCTTGGCCTCGACCGCTTGATGCAAGCCGTCGGACCAGCGTCGCCCCTCGAGGGCGCGACCGGTGAACTCGTCGATGATCTTGACCGCGCCCTGGTCGACGTAGTATTCCTTGTCGCGGTGGTAGAGCTCCTTGGCGCGCAGCGCCTGACCCAATTGGTGCACGTAGTTGGTGGCGACGGCGTCGTAGAGGTTGTTCACGCCCAGCAGGCGCTCCACCTTCTCGATACCATCCTCGGTCGGGATGACCGTCTTCTTCTCCTCATCGACCTCGTAGTCATCGTCACGAATCAACGTGCGCGCAATCGAGGCGAATTGGTAGTAGAGCTTGGTGACGTCGGCGGCGGGTCCCGAAATGATGAGTGGCGTACGCGCTTCGTCAATCAAGATGGAGTCGACCTCGTCGACAATGGCGAAGGGGTGGCCACGCTGCACCATGTGCTCGCGACGGCGCGCCATGTTGTCGCGCAGGTAGTCAAAGCCGAATTCGGTATTGGTGCCGTAGGTGACGTCGCAGGCGTAGGCCTCTTGCTTCTGGTCGAACTCCGGCAGGTCCGGTCCCACGCGTCCCACCGTGATGCCGAGCCAGCGGTGCAACTCACCCATCCAGTTCGCGTCACGGGTGGCCAGGTAATCGTTGACGGTCACCACATGCACACCATTGCCGGCCAGGGCATTCAAGTAGACCGGCAGGGTCGACACGAGGGTCTTTCCTTCACCGGTCTTCATCTCGGCGATCCACCCGAAGTGCAGGGCCATGCCACCCATCAGCTGGACGTCGTAATGGCGCTGGCCCAGCACACGGGTGGCGGCCTCTCGCACAACGGCGAAAGTTTCGATCAAGAGGTCATCAAGGGTCTCACCCTCGGCGAGTCGCTCCTTGAAGACCTCGGTCTTGGCTCGAAGTTCGGCGTCGGTGAGACCCGCCATCTCTCCCGAGAGTTCGTTGATGGGACCGACGAGTTCGGCGAGCTGTTTCGCGCGCTTACCTTCACCGGCCTTGAGGATCTTCTGGAACACACTCATGACCCAACAACACTACCGGTCAGGGAGAAAGGACTTTCGGGCTGCGAGTGCTGACCTGGTCTTTGACCCCACACTCGCCCGAACCCGGACGCACCACTTTGGTACGGCGAGAACAGGACTTACATCTAAACCGCGCCATGCTCAGCGTCTCTCAACGCCTTACGTGGGTCGTTTCGCCCGCGGCTGGCATCGACTTTCAACCACAGAACCACTCGCAGCCCACGACCAGTCTAGACGTTGGAGGGCTTCAGCCCCGGGGGTGAAGTATCGCCACGACCACCAGGCGAACCCCGAGCACCAGGGCGGCCAGTGGCACCAGGACCCGGCGAAGCCCACGGGCGGTGTGCCACTCGAATCGCAGCGCGCTGCGGTGATGAGCCCAGACCATCGAACGCGGGGCGCGCTGGCGAGAGAGACCTTCCACGTGGGTCACGACCGCCTCGTCCACCGCCGCGACGCCCCAGCCACGTTGGCGCACGTCCCAACACAACGTCATGTCCTCGGCGAACATGAAATAACGTTCGTCGAAACCGCCGACTTCCTCGAAGGCGTCGCGGCGCACCATGAAACACGCCCCCGACACCCAGTCCACGGTGCCGTCGTCGTGTCGCGACCGGTACCGGCGCGTCGCGGGGTTGGACGCCCAGACCGGTGCGAGAAGCGCGTGCAGTCCCGCCAGCCAGAAATTCGGAAAGACGCGGTGCGACGGATACACCGACCCGTCGGGACGGCGAATTTGTGGTCCCGCGACCGCGACGCGCGGCTGCGCGTCGAGGGCGGCCACGAGGGCCTCGACCGCCCCGAGGTGCACGACAACGTCGGGATTGGAGATCAACACGAACTCGTGATTCCTCACGGTGGCGACGCCGCGAGGAATCACGAGTTCGTGTTGATCAGATCGGAAGAGCACACGTCTGAACTCCAGTCACGCCAATATCTC
>OCZT010004356.1_pt1 | contig 14273 bp, 11 predicted proteins | sample 1539031 | NCBI WGS metagenome assembly OCZT01 (sample SAMEA3539308, study PRJEB22396) | soil metagenome | biome: tundra; feature: field; material: soil | place: USA | collected 2010-05 | depth 0.15 m
GCGTGCCCCAGCGCGTCATCGAATCGCCGAAGGCGCGCGCCGTGTAGTCCATGTCGTAGCGCGCGACGCGGTCCTTCGCAAACGGCTCGAGAAGGCGCTGGACGAGCACGGCGAGCCGCTTCGTCACCAGGCGCCCCTCGTTCTCGGTGAACGCCTCGTCGTACGGCACGGAGAGAAGCGAGATCGCCACTTGCGGGCCGTGCCGTCCGGCCGTGACGTTCGGGCTGTGGTTGTGGAGGTTGTAGCCGACGGACGGCTTCAGGCGGTCCCGCACAGCCTTGAGAAACCGGCCTTCGGGGGTCTGGAGGCGCAGCGCATCGCGGTTGATGTCGATGCCCTGCGCGTTCGTGCGGCGCGTTCGCTCGGCACCGTCCGGGTTGAGCATCGGAATGATCGCGAGCGTGAGACGCGAGAGGAGGCGCTCCGTGTCCGGCGTCTTCCGCGTTTTTCCAAGGTGCTCGAGGACGTCGAGAAGCGCGCTCGTCGCGGTGGGCTCGTCGCCGTGCATCTGCGACCAGAGGAGGACCGTGGTCGGCCCGCGGCCGAGGACGAGCAGGGGAATGTGTCTTCCCTCGGCCGAAACGCCCTCTTCGGCGATCGTCAAGAGCCCGGGGTACCGCCGGGCGAGCGCGGCAAGGTGCGCAAGCAACCCCTCGTGCTTGAGCGCGAACGGCGAGACGGCGACCGTGTGCGGCCATGCGTCCCACAACGCGGACGCGTTCGCTCCGGTGTCGGCGCCATGCGCCGGCCGCGCGCCGAGGGCGCCCGCGAGCACGAGCCCCTCGAGGGTACGGCGACGCGTCACGGCGCGACCTTCGGCTGCGCAGCGCGCGCCACGCGATGACGACCCGCCGACTTCGCCGCGTGGAGGGCATCGTCGGCCGACTGCCGCCAGGTGTCGACGCTCATGCCTGGAAGAAAGCCGGAGACACCGGCGCTGAAGGTGACATGGAAGACGGACCGGTCGGCGCCGTTGTGCAACACGACGGAGAACTCCTCGAGCAGGCGATTCATGAGCCGTTCGGCCTCCTCTTCCGTCAGGTCCTCGAGGATAACCGCGAACTCCTCGCCGCCGAGCCGCCCGACGAGGTCCGAGCCGCGCACCCTCCGCCTGAGGAGCGCGCCCAGCGAGGCCAGGACGCGATCCCCGACGGGATGGCCATGGCGGTCGTTGACGGCCCTGAAGAGGTCGAGGTCGATGAGGGCGAAGGCCGCGCCTTTGCCGGGGTTGCGCGACTGACGCAGGACGACCCCGCGCGCGCCCTCGAGGAAGGCCGTGTGGTTCAGAAGGCCCGTGAGCCCGTCCCGGCCGATGAGGCTCTTCAGAAACTGCGCGCGCTCGATCCGGGCGGCCACCGTGGAGAGAAGAATCGCCGGAGCAATCGGCTTGACGAGATGGTCGTCGCCGCCGGCGCGGATCGCCTCGATTCGCGATTGGGCGCGGTATTCGGCCGTCAAGAAAACCACGGGCACGGCCGCGTACTTTTCGTTCTGCCTGAGAAAACGCGCGAGATCGTAGCCCGAGAAGCCGGGCAGGTTGATGTCCATGAGGACGAGGTCAGGCTCGAAGGCGATCGCTTCCTCCTCGAAACGTGCCGGATCGGAGCAGATCCGCACTCCATATCCCCCCGAACCGAGTACCGCCTTCACGAAGGCGGCCTGATCGGGGTCGTCCTCGACGGCAAGGACGCGCGGCGCCTCCGCCCTGCCTCGTTCGAGGAGCTGCTGAAGGCGCCGCGTGAAGGGCTCCCAGTCGACGGGCTGCTCGAAGTACGCATCGGCCCCGCAACGAATCGCCTCGACCTTGTCCATGAAGCCGGCGGGCGCGCCGACGACGAAGGCCGCCGCGCCGTCGCCCGCCGGCATTCCCCGCAACCTCTCGACGAGGGTTCCGCCCTCTCCGCCGCCGAAGCGCATGTCGACGACGAGCACTTCGGGAACGCGCTTCGAAAGAAGAGCGTGCGCATTCGCGAGATCCGATGCGACCGTGACCGCCATCCCCTCGCGCTCGAGGTGCACCGCGAGCGCGGCGCGAAATTCCGTGTCGTCGTGCGCCACGAGGACCTCGACCCTGCGTTCCGTCTCCACAGGCGTTGCGGGCCCCGCCGATACCTCCACCGCGGGCGCCGCATCCGCGCGGAACTGCTCGCGGACCTCCTGGACGAGCCGACGCCACGCTCGGATCTCCTCCGACGTCGGCGGGCGTCCCGCCTCCACGACCGCATCGCACGCGTGCTCGCCCTCGACGCCGAGCACGCTGACGCGCGGGAAACCGAACGTCGCGCCGGTTCCGGAGAGCCCGTGGAAGCGCACACGAAGCTCGGACAGGCTTTCGGCGTCCCCCGGCTCGACGAAGAGCCGGTCGAGGGCGGCGTCGATCGCCGCGAGCCTTTCCCCCGCGCCCTCGGCGAACTGCTCGCGCAGCTCGCGAAAGGATCGGAGCCAGGACGTATCCATTCTCTAGCCCATCCCGAGAATCGCGCGCACGCTCGCGGCGAGGGACATCGGGTCGAAGGGTTTCGTCAAGACACCGTCGGCGCCGAGGGCCCGGAGGCGCTCGACCTCCGCCGCCATCGCTTTCGCGGTCAGGAAAATCACGGGAATGCGCGCCGTGCGCGGATCGGCCCTCAGAAGGCCGAGAGTTTCGGGACCGTCGTGCTCCGGCATCATCACGTCGAGGAGGATGGCGTCGGGAGTCTCCGCGACCGCTTTGGCGATTCCTTCGATTCCGCTCGCCGCGTCCAGAACCTGCATGCCGCCGACGCGCCCGAGCGCGAGCCGCGAGATGCGGCGAATGTCGTCTTCGTCGTCGATGACGAGAATCTTCATGCCGACCCTCCCGGCCCGTGCGCGAGGAGCTCGAGGACGATCGAGCGGAACTCGTCATCCGTCTCTCGCGATTTCGTGAGATACCGGGTCGGCCCGAGGACGAGCCGTTCGCGGTCCTCCAGCACGAGGTCGCGCCCGGTGTAGACGAGAAGAGGGAGTGCGCGCAGCGTCTTGTCCCGGCGCAGGGCGTCGACAACCTGCGAGCCGTCACCGTCGGGGAGGCCGAGGTCGAGGACGAGGACGTCCGGCTTCAGGGCATGCGCCGCGGCGATCGCATCCGCGGCCGTGGTGGCCCGCTGCGTCGCAACCCGGTCCTGAGCGAGTCGAAGCTCGAGAATCGAGAGCAGCTCCTCGTCGTCGTCGACGAGAAGCGCGAGCCCCCTGGCGCTCTTGATGTTCCCGCTGAGTGAAGGGCGAGGGAGCGACGCGAAGGGAATGCGGAACCAGAACGTGCTTCCCGTCGTCTCCGAATCCCGAACGCCGATCGCGCCACCGTGCTGCTCGACGATGGCCTTGCAGATCGCGAGGCCCAGCCCCGCGCCGCCCTTGCGCCGCGAATCGGAAGCCTCGACCTGTCGATAGCGCTCGAAGATGGCCTCGCGGAGCGCCGGCGGGACGCCTCGACCGCGGTCCTCGACCTGGAATTCCGCCATCCCGGATCCCGGCACGACCCGCACCGTCACGGTGCCGCCCGCAGGCGAGAACTTCACGGCGTTCGAGACCAGATTCACGAGCACCTGCACGAGGCGATCCGCATCCGCGCGCACGCGCGCCGACGCCGGCTCGGCGGCGAGCACGACACCCGACTGGTCGGCGAAACTCTGGACCGCTTCGAGGGCTCGCCTCACGATCGGAGAGGTCTCCGTCGCCTCGAATTCCATCTCCAGCCGGCCGCCCTCGAGCCGCTCGAGATCGAGAATGTCGTTGATGAGGCCGACGAGCCGCACGACGTTGCGCTCGGCCATCGCGACGATCTCAGCGGCCTCCGGGGGCAGAGGGCCCAGCGCGCCGCCCGCAAGAAGCCCGAGCGAACCGCGGATGGACGTGAGGGGGGTGCGTAGCTCGTGGCTGATCGAGGACACAAACTCGCGTTTCAGACGGTCCACCGCCCGGCGCTCGGTCAGGTCCACGATGCTGCCGGCGACACGGCGCCCTCCGGGAGTGTCGAACTGAAAGAGGGCAAGCTCGAAGGGAAACACCTCGCCGTTCTTGCGGCGCCCTTCCCACTCCGTCACGCGGCCCATGGCCTTTCCTGCCGCCTGGCGCATGAACACACCCACGTCCACGCCCGGCTTTACGGGGACGAGGACCTGGAGCGACTGGCCGAGAAGCTCCGCGCCGGGATAGCCGAACATTCTCTCGGCCGCGGGGTTCACGAACTCGATCACGGCCTTCCCGTCCACCATGATCAGCCCCCCGAGCATGTTCTCCAGAATCGCGCGCGTCCGCTGTTCGCTCGCACGCAGGGCCTCGGCGGCGCGCCGGCGCTCGTCGATATCGACGAGCGTGCCTTCCATATAGCTCGGGGAGCCGTCTGCGTCGCGAAACAGGCTCGTGCTCTCGAGGACCCACCGCTCCGATCCGTCGCGCCGCTTCAGGAGGACTTCCTCGTTCACGGCCTTTCCTTCCGTCAGAAGCTGGTTCACGAGTCGCGCACGATCCCGCTCGTCGCTGTAGAGCGAGGTCGTCTGGCGTCCGAGCGCCTCCTCGCGGGTCTCGAAACCGAACATCTGCAGGAAGGCGTCATTGCACTCGAGCAGCCGCCCGTCGAGCGTACTCCTGTAAACGCCCACCTGACTTCGCTCGAAGAGAAGGCGGTAGCGCGCCTCGGCCTCGCGAAGCTGGTTCGAGGCGCGTCGCTCCGTCTCCTCCACCTCGGCCTGCCTCACGGCCACGATGAAGAGGCCGGCGCCCATGAAGAGCAAAACGATTCCGACGGCGACCGCGACGACCCCGAGGAAGCGCCGCTGGGCGGCGACGACCTCTCCGGCCGGCACCAGGGAGACGATCTTCCACACTTCGCCTCCGTTCCGGCCGGACGCCCCGCCGAGGAGGGACCCGGGACGGACCGTCCGGAACACGAAGGACCCGTGAGACGTCCTCAGGCCGCCGCCTAATCCTTCCTGGATGACCTTCCAGGCGTCCGGAAAGGCGACGCCGAATCGCCTTTCGGATCGCCCGGAAATTTGTCGGCCCCATTCCTCGTCGGGCGTCCGGCCCCGGAGAAAGTAGCCTTCACGATCGAGCAGGAGCATGGCGCCGAGGGTGGCCTTCGAAGCGCTTCCCAGGTCGTCGAGCACCTCGCGCACGAGATAGTCGAGACTCACGAGGCCACTCTTTCCGCCCTCTCCCGACGTGACGGACGTCGCGAGCCGCAGGAGAGGCCGCGGCGGCTCGAGGACCGCGCCGTTCTCGACGCTGAGCTCGAGGGGCGACACGAGGACCGTTCCCGGCGGGAGTTTGAGGGCTTCCGCGAAGAAGCCGCGGTCGCGCGCGTCCCCCTCCCGCAGCTCGCCTTCGGGAACGATCGTGGCCCACCCGTCGCGATAATTCACGCGCACCCACTCGCGGCCGTCCACGCTGAGCAGACGGACCCGCGCATAGACGCGCCTGCTTTGAGCGAACGTGAGAAAGCCCCGGGCCAGGCGCGCGCGTGCGCCCGCGTCCTCGGACTCGAGAGCGGGCTGAATCTCCTCGAAGCTCGAGACGAGCGCGAGATCGGACGCGACCGAGGCGAGATCCGCTGTGAGGGTCGTGAGGGCGACTTCGAGACCCGCGGTTTGGCGGGACTCGAGCAGGTTCCGTTCGCTTCTCTCGATGACGACCTCCACGAGCACGCCCCCCGCAAGCACGAGCGCGCAGAGCGGAAGGCCCAGCCGGAGGATCCGGGCTGCGATCGGGTTCATCGATTCTCGTGCTCGAGTACGAGCGCGTTCAGGGTCGTCGCGAGAAGCTCGGGATCGAGGGGTTTCTCGAGATAGCTGTCCGCGCCGAACTCCGACATGGCCTCGGAGCGGTAGCGCTGCCCTTTGTAGAGCGACGTCATGACGATGATCTTGATGTCCCGCGTTTCGGAGTCGGCTTTGAGGCGCCGGCACATCTCGCGACCCTCGAGCCGGGGCATGAGCGCGTCGGTCAGGATGACGTCGGGCCGATACTGCCCCGCCAACGTCTTCCCTTCCATGCCGTCACCCGCCTCGATGACGCCGAAGCCGATACGTTCGGCCACCTTCGCGGCCATGCGCCGGATGCCCGGCTCGTCGTCCACGACGAGGAGAAGCGGGCGCCGAACCGACTCGGGAGGGGGATTCGAGGGCGGCTCGGCCGCCCGGTGGTGCTCCTTCAACTTCGCTTCCCAGAGCGAAGGCGGAGCGCCGCTCCAGAACCGCTGGCGGTACGCGCGCGGCGCATGGCAGAAGCACTTACCACATCCGGAGCACACGAGCGTGCGCTCGGTGGCGAGGCAAGAGCACCAGGGCACGCTCAGCGCATTGAACGAGGTGCCGCACGACGCACAGTCGACGTAATACGACGAAAGTTCCGGGGCAGGTTCTTCGGGATCCACTGGCCCCCCTTCTGCGGCCAGCCATTCTATGGGAGGCGACCGTTGGGGTACGCTTGTCTCCCGGCGGATCGTGGACGGCGTCCACCTGCGGTCGGCGCTCCGCCTCTTGATAACCGGATGCCGCCACCTGATCCGGGCATACTGTCTCCTCCGCTTGACGCTTGCCGAAGCTGCCGCCGAGGCGGGATGCACGGTGCCAGCGGTCTGGAAGCGTCTGAACCGATGCATGAAGAAGATGCGCGGATGCCTCGGTTGACGCGGCACCCGGCGGAGGTCGAGCTCCTTGCTCTGGAGCTGGGCCGGAACGAGACCGGTTCGAGCGCGGCCGCCCGGCACGTGGCCGGCTGTCGCGTCTGCACGCGCCGACCGTGTACGGGATCGTCAAGAACTCCCGCGGCTACCTGTGGCTCGATAGCTCTCCCGGGCTCGGCACGATCGCGACCGCCCATCTGCCGCGGAAGGCGCCGAGGAACTGACGGAGCGCGCTCAGCGGGGGCGCGGTCCGCGCGGACTTGCGTACGAGGACCTTCGCCATCGGGGCAGGGACGGGAACATTCTGGAGCCTCTATATAGTCACCTTGATGCGAAAGCGGGAATCGATCGAGAACGGCACGTCAATGCCCGCTCAGGTCGCGACGCGAGGCCGCAGAAAATGGGTCAGCCACGGCCTCTCGAACCGCATCGTGTTTCGGGGCCTCCGCTACGGGACACGCTGGCTCCCCCTCCCCGTCCTCCACGGCCTCTCGCTCTTCTGCAACAGTCTCGCGGTCACCCTCATGCGCGAGACCCTCACCGACATCCGGGAGAATTTCCGCTTGGCGTTCGGCGTCCCGGAACGGGAGGCAGGGCGGCTCGCGCGGCGTCTGTTCTTCGAGTACGGCCGCTCGGTGATCGATGTCTGGCGGCTCAGGAGCGAGGCGTTCGTGCCGAAGATCTCGTCGTTCGACGCGGACCGGACCGCTCTCGCGCGGGTGCGGAGGAACGGACGGGGCTTTCTCCTCGTCACGGGTCATGTCGGAAACTGGGAGCTCGGAGCCGTGACACTGCGCGGACACGGGCTGACGCCTTCCGTCGTCGGCCAGCCGGAGCTCGACCCCGACGTCGAGGCCATGCGCCTGGGTCTGAGGAAGCGCCTCGGCGTCGAGTCCATCGACATCGGCTCTTCCACCGCCACGGCGTTCCGCGTGCGCGCCGCGGTCGAGGCCGGGAGGGCAGTCGCGCTCCTCGTCGACCGCGCTTACCCGGAGGACCAGGTGATGGTCTCCTACTTCGGGCGCCCCACACCTTTTCTCCGCTCGCCTGCCCTCCTCGCCCGCTTTTGCAAGTGCGAGATCCTCCCTGGCTTTTTCCTACGCAGCCCCGACGGCTCGTACTTCAATGTGTGGGGGACGCCGGTCGCCTCGGACGAGTCGCTCTCTCCCGCGGAGGACGCGCGCCGCATCATGAGCCGCGTGGCGGCCGATCTCGAAGGCGTCGTACGCGCGCATCCGACGCAGTGGTTCAATTTCTACCGCTTCTGGGGCGGAGCGGGCGCGCCGGAGTAGCGCGAAAGGAAGCTCACGACCCCTCATGCGTCTCGACGATCCCGGTCGCCCGCTCGAAGGCGCCCCGGCCCCGCAACGCCTGCACGACCCGGATGAATTCAGCGGAGACGTGAAAGGCGAAGATCCAGAAGCGTGCCCTGAGGGTAGGGTGGAAGACGCCGCCGCCGAGCACCGTCGTGACCCCGCGTTCGATCCACGGATTCGGGGAGGGCGTGTAGAACGTCTCGAGCATGTGCGGCTGGTAAAAGCCGTGGACGAAGCGCGCGAACCGCCGGACCGCGCGCCGGTAGACTTTCTCGAAATCCCTGAAGTCGGCCGCGTCGACGCGTCCCTTGCCGCGAAGCGCGCGGTCGACCGAAGAGGCCGCGAGCTCGGCCGACTCCATCGCGAGAAGGACACCGGTCGAGAAGACGGGATCGAGGAAGCAAGCCGCGTCTCCCACGAGGCAGAAGCCGTCACCCGAGATGCGGGGCGTGCTGTACGAGTAATCGGCGATCGCCCGCACGTCCATCGTCCGCTTCGAGCCCGTCAGGAGGTCGTTCACCTCCGGCGCCCTCGCCACCGACTCCTCGAAGAGCTGTTCCACGGTGCCGGGGCGCTCCTTGAACCGCCGCGCGGGCATCACGATGCCGACCGACACCGAGCCGTCGGAGAAAGGAATCAGCCACCACCAGCCGTCCGGCGTCGTGACGACGACAATGTCCCCGCCGGTGGGTCCCTCCGCGCGCTTGAAGGTGTCGTAGTGGGCGAATGCGGCCGAGCGGTCGAGAAGGGGATCGCGTCGCCTCCCACCGAGGTGTCGGGCCATGAGCGCGTCCCGGCCGGTCGCATCCACGACCACCTTCGCCTCCACGGAGCGCGGCTCGCCCTCCCCCTTGAGGAGCACCTTCACGCCGCGCGCCCTCTTGCCATCCGCGCTGAAAAGCACCTCCGTCACCCGCGCCTCCTCGAAGACGGCCGCCCCCGACTCCCGGGCGTGCTGAAGGAGGAGGGCATCGAACTCGGCCCGCTTCACCTGAAAAGAGCTCGGGTGGTCGCCGTCGATCCCGTTCGCGAACACCACCGGGCGCGTGAACGACGACCCCTGATGGTAGAAGCGGGCCCCACACTTCACCTGGGGCCCCGCGGCCTTCAGCTTCGCAAGCACTCCGATGCGCTCGAAGAGCGGCACGTTCCAAGGGAGGAGCGACTCGCCAATGTGGAATCGCGGGAACTTCTCGCGCTCGAGAACGACCGTCCGATAGCCCATCCGGGCCATCAGCGTCGCAAACGTCGAGCCGCCGGGCCCGCCGCCGCAGACGACCGCGTCGGCCTCGGCAGGAAACTCCGGATGATGCACGCTCTCTTCCCCGTCACCGCTCACCGACACGCGCGCGATTATCCACCTTCGGCCCCGCTCGCGAGAGAGGTGGCTCTCACGTGGCCGGGTGGAGCGCTTACCAGTTGCCGGCGCCTGGCACCGGAGCGGACATCGCCGTCTTCATACTGCTGATCAGGGCGGACGCACGTGAGGCCGACACCGTCTTGAGGTGTTTCCAAATCTTCGTGCTGATCTCGGGGAATTCCTTGGCCGTGGTCAGGGCACCGAAGTCGATCGCGTCCGCCGTGGGCGACGGAGAACCGTGATGCGTGAAGTCCGAGATCATGTACTTGTAGCGTCCGTCCTTCACCATGATGGTGACGGTAAACGTAATGAAGCCGCGGATGTTCTCGCTCGACGACGCGACGTTTGGCTCATAGGGAATCGCCACCTTGCTGATGAGGGTGCCACTCTCTCTGTCTTGGACTTCGAGCACGCTCTCTGCGTCCGCGACGGAGTGTGCGAGCCAGGAGACCGCCCGCAAGTAAAGCTCCTTTGCGGGGGTGCGTTCCACGGTCACGACCTCGGTGAACGACAACGGCTGGGGAGGGGTTTTCGCTTCAGGGCTCGGCGTCGGCTCGGCGAGGAGAAGGGCGAAGCTGGCGACAGGTCCGGCAAACAGCATCAGGGCCTCCTCGGCCGCGCCGCCACGAGGCGCGTGCGCGTGTACGGAACGAGGCCGCCTGCGTCGAGGATCGCCTGCCGCGCCCGCGGCAGCGGCTCCACCTCGAACGCACGATTCGAGGTCCGGTTGAGGACGCGTCCGTCTTCGAAGGCGACCTCGTCCCCTTCGTTCGCCTCGAACGACGGGGCGATGGTGACCTTCAGCCCGAGGTTGATCGCGTTCTGCAGGAAGATGCGCGCGAAGCTCTGCGCGACGATGACGAGCTCATGCCCCTTGAGGCACGAGGCCGCCTGCTCGCGCGAGGAGCCGCAGCCGAAGTTCCGTCCGGCCGCGACGACCGATCCGGGCGGGATCGCCCCGCCGTTCAGCGCCGCCTGGAAGGCTGGATGGTCGGCGAAGGCGTGAGCGGGCGTCTCCTTCGGAAGCACCGTGGCCATGTAACGCCCTGGGTAGATGACGTCCGTGGAGACGTCGTCGTCGAGCTTCAGGAGAACGCGGGCCATCTCAGTGCTCCTTCCTCGGGTCGGTGATGACGCCGGTCAGGGCCGACGCGGCCGCCACCGCCGGCGACGACAGGTAGACCTCGGACGCCGGGTTCCCCATCCGCCCCTTGAAGTTCCGATTCGTCGTCGAGATCGCGGTCTCGCCGTCTCCCAGCGCCCCTTCGTGGATTCCGAGGCACGGGCCGCAGCCCGGATTCATCACGACGGCGCCGGCGGCGATGAAGTCGCCGAGATAGCCCTGCCTGAGCGCCTCCGCGTAGATGCGCGCCGAAGCCGGGAAGACGAGCATGCGCGTCCCTTCGGCCACCCGGCGTCCGCGCACGATGTGCGCCGCGACCGCGAGGTCGTCCAGCCGGCCGTTCGTGCACGAGCCGATGACGACCTGCTGGACGGGCGTCCCCGCCACGGCGGTCACGGGCTTGACGTTGTCGACCGTGTGCGGGCATGCGACGAGCGGCGGCAGGTTCGAGACGTCGATCGCGACGACCCGTTCGTACTCCGCGTCGCGGTCGCTCGCGACGAGGGCGAGCGGCTCGCTCACTCCCGCCTCCCCGCGCAGGTAGCGGACCGTCTCCTGGTCTGCCGGCACGATGCCGGAGGTGGCGCCGGCCTCGACCGACATGTTGCAAAGGACGAGACGGCCCGAGGTCGAGAGCCGCTCGATCGTCTCGCCGCAGAATTCCAAGGCGCGGAAGTTCGCCCCCTGCGCCGTCAGGAGGCCGACGAGGTGGAGGATCAGGTCCTTGGGACCGACGAGCTCGGGGAAGCTCCCGTCGACCACGACCCGGATCGTGCGGGGCACCTCCACGTTGACGGCGGTTCCAAGGGCCCACACGCTTGCCATCTCGGTGGCGCCAATGCCGAACGCGAAGGCGCCGAGCGCGCCGTGGCTCGTCGTGTGGGAATCGGTTCCGACGACCACCATCCCCGGTCGGACGTAACCCCGCTCGGGGAGGATCTGGTGGCAGATGCCGCCGACGTCGCCGCGGATGTCGTGGAACTTCGCGATGCCGTGCGCGGCGACGAAGGCGCGCACCCGCATCTGGTTCGTGGCGGTCTTGGCGGACTCCGCGGGGACCCGGTGATCGAAGATGATCGCGATCTTCGCGGGGTCCCACGGCCGGGCCGCGAGGCCGGTTCCCTCGAGGATCTCGAGGAACTGGTTGATCACGAGGGCCGCGTTCTCGTGCGACATTGCAAGGTCGACGCGCGGTTCGACGACGTCGCCGGCGTGGACGGACGCGCGGCCGGAGGCTCGCGCGAGGATTTTTTCGACGACGGTGGCGCCCACGTCAGGCCTCGACGGAGGCCACGACGGCAGGTGCCCCGTGGTACTTCGCCTCGACTCGCTCCTTCGGCAGGAACTCCTCCTCGAGAGCGCGGTAGGCCGGAAGACCGACGAAGTCGGTGAATGCCTTGAAGCTCGTCACGAAATCGGTCCGCCCTTCGAGGAGGCCCGTCGGCGAGCTCTTCAGCGCGCGGAAGAAGTCGAGGAGCGCACGATGGACGACCATGATCGACGCCACCGGGATCGAGACCCGCCCGATGCCGATCTTCTTCAGCTCCGGGATCGGCACCAGCTCCGTCTTCATGCCGGTGACGGCATCCATCTGATTGACCGAAAGCGGTCCCTGGAGCGCGGCGGCCGCCTTCTCGATGTCGAGCCGGCTCCGGATCCCGTCGATGAAGGCGAGATCGGCGCCGGCCGCGAGATACAGGTTGCAGCGCCGGATCGCCTCGTCGAGGCCGTGAACCGCATAGGCGTCGGTTCGAGCGTTCAGGACGAAGTCGGGATCGAGCCGGTCGCGGACACGCGCGCACGCGCGAATCTTCCCGGCCATCTCCTCGGCCGGGATGACCTCCTTGCCGGCCATGTGCCCGCAGCGCTTCGGGAAGACCTGGTCCTCGATGTTCATGCCGGCGACGCCCATGGCGACGAGCCGCTCCGTGATCCAGGCGGCATTCACGGCGTTGCCGCCGCCGGTGTCGACGTCGGCCATGACCGGGATCGAGACGGCTTGCGCGATGTTCCAGGTTTGGTCGAGGACGTCCTTCATCGGCAGGAGGCCGACGTCGGGCTTGGCGAGGAGCGAGGCGGCGAGGCCATAGCCCGACACCTGGATCGCCTCGAAGCCGGTCGCCTCGATGACCCTGGCGCTGAACGCGTCGTGGCAGCCCGGGACGACGAGCGCACGCCGCTCGAGGATGGCCGTCTTCAGAAGGAGACTCTTCTTCATGGGATGTCCTTTCAATCGCGGGGAAGCGCGCGCGCGACGGCTTCTCCCATTGCGAGCGTCGTCGACGCGCCGCCCATGTCGTACGTGCGCACCCGGCCCTCGCCCAGAACGGCCGCGACGGCCGTTTCCACGGCGCGCCCTTTCGCCGCCTCGCCGAGCCAGTCGAGCATCATCTTCGCGGCAAGGATCGTCGCGAGGGGGTTGACCTTGTTCTGGCCGGCGTATTTCGGCGCCGAGCCGTGTGACGGTTCGAACACCGCGAGCTTCGTGCCGATGTTCCCAGAGGCGCCGAAGCCGAGGCCTCCGACCATCTGGGCACAGAGGTCGGAGATGATGTCACCGTAGAGGTTCGGTGCGACGAGGACGTCGTAGCTGGCGGGATTCTTCAGCAGCCACATGCAGATGGCGTCGACGTTCGCTTCGTCGGTCTCGATGCCGGGATAGTCCGCGGCGACTTTCCGGGCCTCTTCGAGGAAGAGCCCGTCGGACGCGCGGACGACGTTCGCCTTGTGGACGATCGTCACCTTCTTCCGCCCGTTCGTCTTCGCGAACTCGAAAGCCGCGCGGACGATTCGCTCGGACCCCTTGCGCGTGTTGATCTTGCAGGAGATGGCGTAGGCGTCTTCCCCGAGCGCCTGGAACGGCGCGAACGCGGGGGCGAGCCGCGCGAGTGCCTGAGAGAGCTCGATCGGGACCGGTGAGAACTCGACGCCGGCATAGAGGTCCTCCGTGTTCTCCCGGAAGACGACGAGGTCCAGCCCGTCCTTGAAGTTGAGCGGGTTGCCCGGGTACGCCTTGCAGGGCCTCAGGCAGACGTACAGGTCGAAGAGCTGCCGCATCCGCACGATCGGCGAGCGGTAGGAAAGGCCCTTGCCCTTCAGCCCAGGCGCGAGTTCCGCGTCGGCGGCCTTCGTCGGCTTCGAGGTGACCGCGCCGAAGAGAGCCGCATCGACGTTCTTGAGCAGGTCGATCGTCCGCGCCGGGAACGCGTCCCCCTCGCGACACCAGAACTCCCAGCCAATGTCGCCCGGCAGGTAGACGGCGTCGAGGCGGACGGCGTCCAGGACCAGGCGGGTCGCGTCCATGACCTCCCGCCCGACGCCGTCGCCGGGAAGCCACGCGATCCGGTATTGAGGCATGCACCCCTCCGCGGAGAGTGTGAAGCCGTCGCCCGCGCCGTTCCGTGAATCAGGTGCATCAGGCGAGCTGCGACGCGAGATCGTCCGGGTGCGACGCGCGCAAGCGGGCCTCGGCCTCGGAAATCGTCCCCGCCCGCACCAGCGCCGCCAGCGAGTCCTCCATCGTCACCATCCCGAACCGTTTCCCGAGCGTCAGCTCCGTGTGGATCTGGTGGAACGAGCCGCGGCGGATATGGGCGCGGATGGAATCGGTCGCCACGAGGATCTCCACGGCCGCCGCGCGGCCAGAGCCGTCCTTCCTCGGAACGAGCTGCTGGCAAACGATGGCGGACAGCGCGAGCGAGAGCTGGTGCCTCACCTGACCCTGCTGCTCGGCTGGGAAGACGTCGAGGATGCGGTGGATCGTCTGCGGCACGTCGTTCGTGTGGAGCGTCGTGAGGACGAGGTGGCCGGTCTCGGCGGCCGTCACCG
>OCZT010004357.1_pt1 | contig 14269 bp, 12 predicted proteins | sample 1539031 | NCBI WGS metagenome assembly OCZT01 (sample SAMEA3539308, study PRJEB22396) | soil metagenome | biome: tundra; feature: field; material: soil | place: USA | collected 2010-05 | depth 0.15 m
CACGCGGGCCATCATCCGCGACGCATGGCTTTTACGAAACGGAATATCTCCACCGCACGAAAATAACCGTACGCGATAGCAGCTCGTAGGTCTCTCGCCGGTTTCATATACTGAAGGATCATATACTGATGCCGGGGCCAAACTGCGGCATTACGCGAGCGCTGGTATGGCCGCTGGGGCGACCTCGTCGAAGCCGGGGATCCCTTCTACAGCCCGCACTTAACCCGCGAATGGGAAGACCCTGCCCCTGCGGCCCGCATCTGTCCCCCGGCCCGTATATACAGGATTTACCCTATGTAAAGCACCCATTAAAGGTGCTATACTCCCGCAATGTAACCAGACTTTTCCTACCCCTACAATAAGGGAAATGAAGTAGCCCGCAGGGTTGCTAGTTCTTATTCAGATTAGTTATGGTGAGACTTCTGATCGTGGACGATCACCCGCTGGTCAGGCGAGGGATCGTCGAAGTGCTGGCTGAAGCATTTCCGGGTGGCAACATTGCCGAGGCGAGCGACGGCGCAGAAGCCTTACAGGCAGTGTACGACGGGACCTGGGATCTGGTTGTCTTGGATCTGTCTTTGCCGGGACGCACCGGGCTCGATGTCCTGAAAGAGATCCGGCGTGCTCGTCCCCGGCTTCCCATCCTCATTCTGAGTACGTACCCGGAGCAGCAGTTTGCCGCCCGCGCACTGTGCGCGGGCGCATCCGGGTACCTCAACAAGGGAAGTCCTCCCGATGTTCTGTTGTCCGCCGTCCGCAAGGTGCTGGCCGGCGGGAAATTTATCAGCGCGAGCGTGGGGGAATCGCTCGCCGCCGATTTGGGCCGCGACTTTTCCAAGCCGCTCCACGAATGCTTGTCGGATCGGGAATACGACATTATGCTGCGCATTGCCTCGGGCAAGACGGTGAGCGAAATCGCCCGAGAGATCCATCTGAGCGTGAAGACCATCAGCACTTACAGAGCTCGGACCCTGGAGAAAATGCGCCTGAGGAATAATGCGGAACTGACCCAATATGGCATGCGGGAAAAACTGGTCGAACTGTAGGACCAGCGGGACATCCGGGACCCGATCGCAAGGGCTCGGCGATTCGCCGGCTCGCTTACAACATCCGTACCTGAAGGTATTTGATCGCACATAATTCCGAATCAGAATATACAATTCTGTTGCCATTCTATTACAATTCAACCAGGGGGGAAGGCTCGCGGTGAGCCGCCGATTCGCCGCGATATTCGGGTCCTCGCGAGTGAGCAACCCCCTTGGCGACCATTCTAATCGTCGATGACCAGCCGGACATCCGGAGATTTCTCCGCAAGCTCCTCACCAGGTGGGGCCACCGGGTTCTGGACACATCCAGCGGAGAAGACGCGCTGGCGTTGTGCCGCTCGGTCCACCCCGACCTCATCATCACGGATCTGCTGATGCCGGGAATGGATGGATATGAACTGGTCCGGCGCTTGCGCGACGAGCAGGGCATCGCCGAGACACGCATCATCTTCTTCACCGGAACGTTCGATGCGAGTGAGACACAATCTCTGGCGGAGCGGTGTGGCGTCCAGCAGGTGCTACGGAAACCCTCCTCCCCGGCTGCAATTCTGCAAGCTGTGGACGCGGCACTGTCGGCGCCGCCGGCGGCGGTCACCCACCCCAACGTCGGTTTTGACCGGCAGCACGCGCGCGTACTCGGCGAAATGCTACTGCGGAACACGGACGAACTGGCGACCGCCAACTCCCGGCTGGCCGCCTCGGAACTCGAGTACCGCGAAATGTTCGACGGTCATCCTGAGCCCATGTGGGTACTGGACACCCAATCCCTGGCATTCTTGAGTGTCAACGATGCGGCGGTCCTCCATTATGGTTACAGCCGCGAAGAATTTCTGGAGCAGTCGATTTTTGACATTCTCCCGCAGGAGGATATCCAGGCCGCCATCACCACATTACAGAGAACCGGGATCGGACCGGTCTCCGCGCCGGGCGTTTGCAGGCATTATCGCAAGGACGGGGCCTTGATCGAAGTAGAATGCACGATACACAAAGTGCAGTTTGGTGGCCGGCCGGCTTATTCCGTTCTGGCGCGCAATGTCACGGAGCGCAACCGGAACGAGCAGTCGCTCCGCGAATCCGAGGAGCAACTCCGGCTCCTTGCAGGCCGGCTGCAGCAGGTCCGGGAAGAGGAGCGGGCGCGTCTGGCCCGCGAACTGCACGATGATCTGGGCCAATCCCTGACTGCCATCAAGATGAATTTGTCGTGGCTGGCCACGCACCCCGGTGCCACTCCCGAGGCGGTCTCGCCACGGATCGTGTCCGCGATGGACCTGGCGGATCGGACGATCACCGCGGCGAGGCGCCTGGCCAGCGAGTTAAGGCCGGCAATTCTCGATCTGGGCCTTCAGGCGGCGGTCGAATGGCAGGTCAAGGAATTCCGATACAACGCGGATATCCGCTGTGAATTGGACCTCCTGTCCGGTGAGATTCCACTCAACCCGGACCAGGAGGTCACCCTGTTCCGTATCTTCCAGGAGACACTCACCAATGTGGCTCGCCATTCCGGAGCCAGCCTGGTCACCACCAGGCTCGCTGTAGAGGAAGGCCATGTGACTCTCGCGGTTCAAGACAATGGCTGCGGCATTACCCCCGGCGAAATGGCGAAACGGAGTTCGTTGGGACTGCTGGGCATGCGTGAGCGCGTACTGTCTCTTGGCGGTTCGATAGAGATTGAGGGAAAACAAGGAGTGGGAACGCTGGTCCGTGTTAGTGTCCCTGTATCGCATACAGCCGGCTAACGGCTGACCTCGGGCGTCGCTTAGTATGCCGGTGAGCGCAGCGCCGCTCTCGATGTCCGTAGTTCCGGTTTCGCCAAGCCTTCGTAAGACCAACCCCTACAAACACTTGAGCCGTCGTGGTACAGCCGAAAGGGACCACATCGACTTCCCGAATCGTGCGGGTGGATGGATCATGAGATAGAGCTGTGGAACTGCCCGGCGTCGCCGGGTGGTTACAAGTAAGCAAGAAAGGGTGGAAGATGATGCGGAAACAAATTTGCGACCCGCGGCAAGCGCGGGAGCAGAGCCCGAGTCTGGATGAACGCATCGCCGGCCTTCGCCGCCACCGAACGACCGTGACGCAACTCATCGACTCATTCACTGCGTACGCCCAGTGTGCGGGCCAGGAATCCGGCCTCACTTACACCTGTCACGTGTCCATGCAGTTGGCGGCCAAGTACGTGCAAAGCGAAGAAGGAAGGCGAAATGCTTAACGTCTTGCTCTATACTACTCAGCCCGTACTGGTGCTAGGTCTTGCCGCGGTATTTGGGGAGGGCAACTGCCACCTCGCCGGCGTCTGTTCGAGCATGCCTTTGCTGCTGGAGGCACTCACGCGGGAGCGTTTCGGCGTCTTGCTGATTGAAGTGACACCCGAAATCAGCGCCGAAATGCTCTCCGAAATCAAGGACGCAGCGCAGGGCACCCCGATTGTCATCTGGGTGGACGCCATCTCGACGGAATTTGTAGCGCAGGCGGTCGGTCTGGGGGTGAGGGGTGTTTTGCGCAAACACTTGTCCCCGGAACTTCAGATCAGGTGCCTGGAGAAGGTGGGAGCTGGAGAACTTTGGGTAGAAAAGGCGCTGATCGCGAGCCTGCTCTCGACCAATCGAATCGTGTTTACGCCGCGCGAGCGGCAGCTTGTCACTCTGCTGGTGCAAGGCCTGAAAAACAAGGAGATTGCATATCGCCTTAGCATCACTGAAGGGACCGTGAAGGTCTACTTCTCGCGCCTGTTTCAAAAGGTGGGCGTAAGCGACCGGTTTGAACTGGCCCTCTATGCGATCCAACATCTGTTGGGCGGCCTCTGCAGTCCCGCGGAACCCGAAGTGTCGGAATTGCCCGTTGCTCCGGCCAGCCTGATTCCTGGCCCGCTCCTGATCCCGGAGGCCGGGGTGGCGCGGCACCGGCTGAGCGCGCTATGACCGGCGCGAACCTTGCTGGAACACCTGTTTGGGCGGCCGCGTTGTGCGCCGCCGCTTGCCAGACATGGCGTTCGGTAGGCGAGTGGTTATCCACCCCGAAGTGCATCCTCTATGCCGCAACCGATGAGGTGCCGTTCGGTATCGCTCTCGCCCAGGGAGAGATCCTGGAGGTGCGCTGGTCGGCGGGGGATACCGGCTACAGCGTGGCGGTTCGCCAACCCTGAGGCCGCCGTCAGGGCCAGGAAAGAACGTCGCGCCAGGCGCGGGGGAACTTGCGATTCGTCGAGAGGCATCGGCGCGATGGTACATCATTCCGGCGTCTTCGAACCTGGATCGGCTCCGAACGGGACATTCCTGTCCCGCAAAAACTGCTAAAAATGCTGTTAAGTTATTGACAACAATAGAAACTGCAGTAACAAAGCGGGACAAATATGTCCCGTTTGGGTTTGTCTCCGCCGACTGCGCAGGGAGTGCTCCCTAATTTGATGGTACTCCCACGAGTCAAGAAGATGAGGTGTGCCGAGGGGGCCCAAACATCCGAATTTAGTTGATAGGGCAGGGGTTAAAAATTCTATTTGTTGGCGTCACCGACCTCGGGCTGGCGAGAGATCGTGCTCGATCTCTTCGAGGCTGCGGCCGTTGGTCTCGGGAACTTAGCGCTTGACGAAGACGAAGCCGGCGAAGCAGATGGCGGCGTAAACCCAGAAAGTGCGGACGCTCCCAGCGCCCGATTGAGCACTATTACCTGATTGTTGCCGCTTGCCTTGTAATTTCCTTTTTATGGGATTTTGCGTATGCGCGCACGGCCGGGGCGCCACGAAACCAGTTGTTGAGCGGCCAGCCCAGCCGGTTACCTCAGCCGGCGATTTACACCCGGGCCAATTGTCATGACAGCTCAAGAGCGTATTCACCTCCCGCCGCACAGGGGCACTGATCGCCTTTACCGTGGGTGTGTTCATCGCCGGCGCGGAGTCTGCGGCGGGCCGGACCTTGCCGCGCGCCTCCGGTGGTGTGTTTCCGCTGGTGCGTCTCCGCTGGTGTTGACAGGTCCCGTGCGATAAACTAGGCTATCAGTTCAACAGAGAGGCATGTTCCATGGAGATGCGGCTACTGGTTCTCATCAGAGCCCGTTTGCGGCGGCAACTCAGGGTTCAATCACTTGGCCCAAACGAAGCTCGCATTTTTTACGACGCCGGCGTGGGCGCCATTGGGCTGGGGATTACCGTGGCATTTTCGTCGATGTTTCTCGGGCGATCCGCCTGGGACCATTTGGGCGTGCTTTGCGCATTGCCGGTCTTGCTGCTGTTATTCAATAGCGGAATTGGCATCTACTCACGGCTGCGGACTTCTCCCGGAAGAGTAAAGGCGCTCGCGTTGCTGGCCGCGTCGGCGGCATCCGCAGCAGTGGTGGTGTTATTGGGCTCGCCCCTCGCACCGGTAGTTCTCTGGCTGCTTGTGGTTTATCCGCCTCTCGCCCTGGCGCGGCTGCTGCTTGGGCTTCCCTACAGCCGCCACCGGAAACTGATTTCCATCGCGGTGAACCATCGCGGACCCATCCTCGTGATCGGGGGCGCCGGCTATATCGGCTCCCACACCGTCGATCTGCTTCTACAGAGCGGTCATCAAGTGCGCGTGCTTGATCGACTGATGTACGGCTGCGAGCCATTGGCGGAATTCGCCGGCAACCAGAATTTCGAGTTGATCGAAGGCGACACCACGAACATCGCCAAATTGACGGAAGCCATGAAGGGGGTGTCGGCCGTGGTGCATTTGTCGGGCTTGGTCGGCGATCCAGCTTGTGCTGTCGACACTCAGTTCACACGTCACACTAATATCATTGCGACCCGCATGGCCAAGGAAGTGGCGCAATCTATGGGTGTTCAGCGTTTCGTGTTCGCATCCAGTTGTTCGGTCTATGGTGTTAGCGACAGGGAAGTTTCCGAAACCGACCAGTTGAACCCTGTTTCCTTGTACGCGGAGACCAAAATTGACAGTGAGCGGGAGTTGCTCTCCGCGGCGCGCGATGAATTCTATGCCACGGTGTTACGGTTTGCGACCGTATTCGGCCATTCACGCCGGCCACGGTTCGACCTGGTAGGCAATCTGTTTACGGCTCAGGCTATGACCGACGGGATGATCACGGTGATAGGCCCGAATCAATGGCGGCCATTCATACACGTGCGCGACCTTGCCCGCGCCATTGTTATGGTGCTCCATGCCGATCCGGCACTCGTGCAAAGTCAAATCTTCAATGTTGGGGACAAACGGCTTAACATGACGATCCAGCAACTTGCCGAACGAGTTCGTGACGTCTGCAGCCGTTATCGCGAAGTGACGATTTCGGTGACCGATAACCTACAGGATCGGCGCAACTATGCCGTCTCGTTCGAAAAAATCGAATCGATGATCGGGTTTCAGGCAAATACATTGATCGAGCCCGGCATTGCAGAGATGGCTGCGGCATTCCAGAACGGACTTTACCAGCACTATCGCGAGCAAGTCTACAGTAACGTCGCGATGACGGCAAAAGCGGTCTCTCAGTTTCACGATCCGGCCGAATCGTCCAACTTGTATGCTCCACTGAAGGTGAATTGATCATGGCAGACATCACTCCCGGCGGTGGAAAGCCGATTCTCATGGCTGGTGGACTGGCTGCGGATGATCGCGGCGAGGTTAGTTTCGTCAACGATTTCCGCTTTGAAGGCGTGAAGCGCTTTTACACGGTTTCGAATCATCGCGCCGGATTCATCCGAGCCTGGCATGGACACCGGCGGGAGGCGAAGTATGTCACGGCTGTTGCGGGAGCGGCAGTGGTTGGCGCAGTTCGGATCGATGACTGGGATAAGCCATCGCCGGACTTACAGGCAGAGCGGTTCGTGCTCGCCGCGCACCGGCCTTCGGTCCTCTACATTCCGCCAGGTTACGCCAATGGCTTCATGTCGCTGACCGAGGACCTTAAGTTAATGTTCTTCTCGACTTCCAGTCTTGAAGAGAGCCTGGGCGACGATGTCCGTTTCGACAGCCGTTTATGGGACATCTGGCAGGTATTGGAACGGTAGCCGCCATGATAAGGCCGGGGGACTGGCGCCTGCGGAGTTTCTGCGTCATCGTTCCCATGTACAACGAAGAGAACGGCGCTGAAGCTTGCGTGCGCGAGATCTGTACCGTTCTTGGTCATATTGAGTATCCAAGCAGACTCATTGCCGTGGATGATGGCAGCCGCGACCGCACCGGTGCGGTTCTCGATCAACTGGCTGGGCAATTCGCTAAACTCTCCGTGATCCATCACGAGCGGAACGCCGGGTACGGGACTGCGCTGCGCACCGGGATCGAGCATGCGGTGGAAGCGGGATTCGATTACGCGCTATTCATGGATAGCGACCTGACCAACGACCCAGCCGATATCCCGAAGTTTCTGGTGTTCATGGAGCAGGGTGTGGACGTGATCAAGGCTTCCCGTTTTGTCGAGGGCGGGCGCATGCAGGGAGTCCCGTGGCGCCGCAGCATTTTCTCGTATGCGGGAAACCTCGTCGCGCGCTGCCTGTTCCGCGTGGGAGTGAGCGACTGTACGAACGGCTTTCGCGCCGTCAAGGTCGCGATCCTGGCGCAAATGAACTTGCGGGAGGCTGGATTTCCTGTCATTGTGGAAGAGTTGTACCAAGCGAAGGCGCTCGCACGAAGTTTCTGCGAAGTGCCGGTGGTGCTTACGAGCCGTACCGGCGACCAGCGCCCGACCATGTTCAGCTATAAGCCGGAGACTCTCCGGAAGTACCTGGTGTTTGCCCTTCGGGCATTTTGCGGGATCAAGCCAGATTTGAAGCGGGAGATTATTCGATGAGGACGCATTGCCGCGCCTGCGGCGGTAGTGATTTGCGATCGGTCCTGGACTTTGGACCTCTTCCTCTTGCCGGAGGCTTCCTTTCCAATCAGGCTGCCATTTCCGCGGAGAAGTTGTACCCGCTCCAAATCCACTCCTGCACGGCGTGCGGGCTGATCCAGATACTGAATCCAGTCGATCCCGAGATCCTGTTCCAGGACTATTCGTTCTCTTCGAGCACCATCAAGCCATTAGTGGACCACTTCGCGAGCTACGCGGAGTGGCTTATCGAGCGATTGCACCCGCAGCGTGTGGTCGAGTTCGGCTGTAACGACGGTGTGTTGCTTGCCCCGCTTCAAAAAGCCGGCATTCGTTCGATCGGCGTCGATATATCCGGAAATATCACGGACCTTGCGCGCGCAAAGGGCCTCGACGTGGTGACGGGTTATTTCGATCCCGACGTGGCGCGAAGCATTCGGAATCGCGTCGGCCCCGTGGACGTGGTAACCGGTAGCAACGCCTTTGCACACAATGACAATCCGGAGTGCATTTTGGAAGCGGCCAAGATTGCGCTTTCCGACACCGGCCACCTCTGCCTGGAGTTCATGTATGCGGGCGACTTGCTCGAGCAACTGCAATGGGACACGCTTTATCATGAACATCTGACGTTCTACAGTCTCTCGAATCTGCGGATACTACTGAAGCGGCATGGGTTCTATATCGTCGATGCCGAACGGCTGCCGATGCATGGAGGTTCATTACGCGTGTGTGCCAGCCTGGCGCCGAAACCGCTCGAAAGGGGCGCCGAGGCTATTCTGCGGTATGAGGAGGAGAAGAAACTGGCCGAGTTTGCGACCTGGCAATGGTTTGCGCGCCAATCTCTTCGAAGAATCGGTATCGTGCGGGATGTATTCCAGGCGTTGCGAAGCGGTCATAGCATTTGGGGTTATGGCGCCGCCGGCAAGGCTACCATGTGGGTGAATGCCTGCAAGATGGACTATCTCGGCGGGGTTGTGGACGCGTCGCCCATGCGCGCAGGCAAGTTCATGCCCGGCACGCATACCCCGATTGTTTTTCCCGAGTCGTTCAAGAATGCGGCTCCCGATTACGTGTTCGTCACCGCCTGGAACTATGCCGATTTGATTCGATCGAAAGAGAGTTGGTTCGAGGGTACCTGGTCGGTACCCCTCCCGGATTTGAGGTTCTTCTGAGTTGGCGGCGAAGCCTACAGTTCTAGTTCTCGGGGCCAGCGGCATGTTAGGGAGCGCCGTATTGCGTGCGCTTTCCCAAACTGACGGTTGGTGCGTGGATGGTACGCAGAACGGCAATCCATCCGGTCCGGACTACATGGACGTCCTGGAAATGCCGCGCGAGCAGTGGGCTGCCGTCTTGTTGAGACGCCGGTATGATTACATCGTGAACTGCATTGGAATCTTAAAGCCGGCGGTCAACGAACGGGACTCCTTGTCCGTGTCTCGCGCAATTCGCGTGAATGCGCTGATGCCACATGAAGTGGCTTTCCTGGCGCCGCAGTCGCGGGTACTCCATCTCTCGACCGACGGTGTATTCTCTGGAACGGCCGGCCGCCCCTACCTGGAAACGGATCCCACGGATTGCCCCGATCTATACGGAAAAACTAAGGCGCTGGGCGAGTGCCCGGCACAAAACGTGATCAACTTCCGGTGCTCCATCATCGGGCGCGATCCGTTGGGCGGCAAGGGGTTGATCGAATGGGTTTTGCGGAGCCCCGACGGCGCGGAATTGACCGGATTCGAGGATCAGCATTGGAACGGTGTAACGACACGACAGTTTGCGGAGCTGTGCCGGCGCATCATCGCATCGGGAAGTTTTGGCCTGATCCGCCGCATATCCGGAATTCATCATTTTTGCCCCAATCCGGCGACCACTAAATACGAGTTGCTCTGCGGAATCCGGACCGCGGCGCGCCGTGATATTTCGATCCGCCGAGGCAAGTCCGGAGCACCGGGCGCCCGACTTCTGGCATCGCTCTATTCCAATTTGCAGGAGATTTTCTGCGATAACCGCGAATGGGATGCCCTGATTCCGGATGCTTTATCTATAGGCTAACGATGGCAGATTTGATCTAGGCAGAAAAACTAATGGCAAAAACGAAACTGGCGTTTATTCTCGGCATACGCCCCGACGTGATCCGGGCGGCTCTGGTGATTAACCAGTTGCGGCATTACGACGACATGGAGATGGTTTTCATATGGTCCGGCCAGCATTATTCGGACAACCTGAAGAGCATCTTCTTTCGCGAGCTGAACATTGCTCCGGCGGAGATCGACCTGCAATGTGCGGGCGAAACCGACGCTGACGTGGTCGCGTCGGTGATCTCCCGTCTCTATCCGGTGCTGCGAGACATGCAGCCGGTCGCCGCGGTGTTTTTAGGCGACACCAACACGACTACGGGGGCACTTGCCGCTGCACAACTGAACATCCCCATAGTGCACATCGAAGGTTGCATGAGGTCTTATGATTGGCGGATGCCGGAGGAGAAGTACCGCACCTCGATCGATCATCTGGCGGATGTCATCTACACGTATTTCCCCGAATACAAGGAACAGGGCGTTCGTGAAGGCCTCAACCCGAACAATATCGTGCTGGTGGGAAACCCGATCGTTGACATCCTGAACCAATATTACTTCTCGCAAAAGGAGAAGTACGCGGCCATGGCCACGCCGGCATACTTCTCGTCCCGTGGAATCGAGAGGGGCAAGTATTACTTGATGACGTGTCACCGTCGCGAGAATGTACATATCACGAGTTCGCTCCAGGCGATTCTGGATCTGGTGTCACGGGCGCCCCATCCGGTTTACTTCCCAGCCAGCTACCGAACCCAAAAAGAACTCCGCGCGACCGGACTCTCGCTGCCGGCCAACGTCATGATGGTAGATCCCATCGGCTATGAAGAGATCCTCTGCCTCATGGTAAATTCACGCGGTGTGATCACCGATTCGGGCACCGTGGTTGAGGAAACGTGTGTACTTCAGGTGCCTTCACTTCAGATGCGGAAATCCACGGAGCGGCCGCAGGTGTATGATGTCGGTTCGAGCGTAAAGTTCGATCCGGCAGAGCCGGAGAAGTACCCTGCCGCGATGGTATTGAAAAAGCTTGAAGCGCTCTATGGGAAAAGCTGGCCCCACACCCTGGGAGACGGCAAGTCTTCGGAAAGAATCGCCAGTGACCTGCATCGCCGGATCGTCGACAATGATTTTGGCCGCCACAGGCCGGAGCACTACCACGTACCAATTGAGCGATCATATCGGGATGACGGGCTCGAGCCCTGAGCCACTCCGAATAAGGATTCCGCTGATGCTGACCTGCACCTGCATCTGTCCGCGGATGCCGGCCCCCCGGACGCGCAGGACCGCCTCGAAACCGGCGCATGTTAGAGCCCAGTCTGTTACCGCGGGCGGCGATTTGTACCCGGCCCAATTGTCATGACACTCAAGAGCTTATTCACTTCCTACCGCACGTGGGCACTGGTCGCCTTTGCAGTGGGTGTGTTTGGTGCTGACCATATCTGGAAAGCGGCGCAGACGCCGCCGGAGGGAAAGTTTATCCTCGACATGACCGTCCCCGCGCTAACGGTCCCCGGCTGGGGTGTCGATCTCTACGTAAACAATCTCGCGGACGAACCGTTTCGCGTGCCGGTCCAGGGCGGAACCCGTTACCGTTACGAGTTCCCTTGCAGGGTCCGGACTGTGAACTTCCTGCGGCTTGATCCCGTACAGGTGCGCGATGTGGAGGTTGCCATCCACTCCCTGGTCCTGGAAGTCAATGGCGTCGTGGTCCAACGGTTCACGCCACAGCAACTGAACACTTGGCTCAAGGTTGAGCCGGGAAGAGTCGAAAACGATACCTTCTACCTGAAGGGAGTGAATGACGTCAATCATGTCCAGTCTGCCTTGCCCGATATCCGCGTGCCTCTTTCGCCGCAACTGATTTCTTGGAACGACTTTCTCCCCGAGGCGTGGCTGGACCGTTTCATGATCGTAATATCCGCCATGTTTCTTGCGGTCCTCTTTCTCGGATTGGCTGACCGGTCTTACCGCTTTTACCTTGCGCTCCTGATATTCATGGGTTTGGCGATCATCTGCTGTAATGCGCTCTTAAGCAATGTCAAAGGTAGCCTGGACGCCAGTGCCGCAATCAGTTTTGCGACGTATGCTGGAATCAGCAAGACGCGCGACACATTAACGTTGCTGACCTTGGCCGTGGTCCCTTTTTCCTTGGCGTTCTTGGTCTGGAGAATTTTCCTAAAGTGGGACAGGATCTGGGAATGGACGCGGCAAGCGGTCCCCGAGGGCTCATGCCCGAAGTTCATATCGGCGCCGTGGTTTTGGCTGTCTTTTGTCTCTTTCGTCCTAGTCTTATACAATTTGTGGGGCGCGGAATATCACGCAACGGTTGTACCCCGGCAGGAATTCCCGGTCGGTTGGGATTTTAGCAACATGCTCCTTTGGCAATATCTCTTTCAGACTGGTTCCCTGCCCTATCGGGACTTTTGGTATCCCTACGGTGGCCTGATACTGGGTGCATCTCCGTTTCCTTGGGGATTTCTCTTTGAAAGGGGGTATTCGACCCTTATTCTTATCGTTTCTTTGTTATCCTTCTACCTGATCACGGACCGGTCCCTGACACGCACCTTGGCTATCTTCGCTATCTGGTTTGGATTGGCGCACCAGAACATGTTCCAAGTGTTTCGGTACGCCATCCTCGTGCCGTTTCTGATTTCCTACGTCTGCGCCAGTTCCGAACAAAAGCGCTTTGGGCTAGGTCATGTAGTCTTTTGGGTAACCGCGGCCGCGTCTCTCCTGGGTGATCCGGCGACTGTAGTCTATGGTTGGATTCTCGTGGCGTTGGTTCTTGGCCTTGATGCGGTCCGGAATTGGCCCGCGTTCAAGCTGCAAATCCGGGGTCGCGTAAGGCGTGAACTCGCCGTTCCGGCGGCGTTTGTTGCCTTGTATCTGCTCGTGCTGGCTCTCAACGGACAGATTCCCGGTTTTCTCGCGTTCTATCTCGGGCTCGGGGGGATTCCGCAATACGCGGGGACTCCGGCTGCCATTGGCGAGTGGCTTCTATGGAAGCCTTTTAACAATGGTTTTTTCATTTGGGGCGCCGTGATTCTTTTCGGCTTGGGCGTCTTTTTCTACCTTACGGACTCCATTGAGAAACGCAAAGTTTCATTGGGGATTTTGTTGCTGGGCGTCTGCAATCTTACCTTGATTTATAAGCAGCTTGTACATGGGAATACGGCGTATTACTTCGGTATTTCCACAACCATAGCTGGCTTTCTGCTGATCGTACTGGCGAGGCCGGAGCGGATTAGGCCGGCCCAATACATAGCAGCCTTTTTCTTTTCAGGGTTCTTGCTCGGCAGTTTTCAGGAGAACGGCGGTATTACCTCGCTGTGGGATCGAATCGGCCACCCGGCAACACTCGTGGACAGCAGCCTCAGAGCTCTCGTTTCCCCGCCCCTCACCACCGCGCAATATCTCTCCGTTCAATGGAACTTGAAGAACTTTCGGCAATACCCGGCTCTGCTGGCGGTGCTGGATGTGATCAGACCGCGCATGTCCGCCAGCAAGCCCCACGATCTGTTTACCTTAACCGAAGACCACGCCCTGTACATCATGGCGCGGAAGCGGCCTCCCTTTTACCAGAGCCAGTACGATGGCTCGCTGCTGAAGGCGCAACGAACCACGGTGCAGTGGCTGGAGACGAACCGGCCTTCGGTCGTGGTCTACAACACAAAAAAGCTGGACGTGTTCGGCGTGCCTGGCGTTGTTCGGGTTCCGTTAGTGTATGAACACGTGATTCTGAATTACGCACTGGATACGATGGTGGGCGACTACGCCATCTTGCGACCCCGTAAATTTGAGGAACCGGTTGATGTGAAATTTTGGCGCCAATGGCTAGGGAGCATCGAGCTTCTGGAATTACCGCGTTCCACGAGCATGCCCAAGTTTGCTGGGTGTGCCAAACCTGCACCGTGCGCGGATTTCTTGGAAATCCGGCTCAAGGCCCCGGTTGCATCGGCGACGCCCGTTTCGGTGCCCGTGACCGCCGGGGATAACACCTTCGAGATTCGACTTCTGATGGTCCCGGAACAGCAACAGTATGTGATCTATCTCGACCGTTTATGGTTTTGGGGTGGATTAAGACGTGCCGGCATGTCGCCTGTCCTCGGTGCAATTAGTTCGACATTGGAGTGGTCGATAATTCATCGCGCTAAACGCGAGGATCTTCTTTATTGAGGACATTGCCACCTCGCCGGTGTCTGTTCGAGCGTATGGGTCAAGCCAACCCCAGCTATACAGGAGGCGGTGTTGGTGAGATAGAACACGAGTTAAAAATACGATTTGTCGGCGTCACCGACCTCAGGCGCGGGTGAGATCGTGCTCGATCTCTTCGAGGCTGCGGCCCTTGGTCTCGGGAACGCAGCGCTTGACGAAGACGAA
>OCZT010004358.1_pt1 | contig 14267 bp, 13 predicted proteins | sample 1539031 | NCBI WGS metagenome assembly OCZT01 (sample SAMEA3539308, study PRJEB22396) | soil metagenome | biome: tundra; feature: field; material: soil | place: USA | collected 2010-05 | depth 0.15 m
ACGAGGCCCAGCGCTACATCGCCGAGGGGCGCGCGCAGGCGGAAAAGATGAAGGCGGAAATGCTCGAGGCGACGCACGTGCAGCAGGCCGAGTTGCTCGAGCGCGCCCGCCGCGACATCGATTCGGAGAAGACCAAGGCCATCGACGAACTGCGCCGCGAGGCGATCGATCTCGCGCTCGCCGGCGCGAGCAAGGTGATCGAGAAAAACCTCGACGACGCACAGAACCGCAAGCTCGTCGAGAGCTACCTCTCGTCGATCAAGTAGATCAGATGCACGAAGAATCGATTTCGCGGAACTACGCCGAGGCGCTGCTCGCGCTCGCGCGCAAGGCGAACGCTGCCGCGGACTGGGCGGTGCTCATCAACGCCGTGGCGAGCGCGGTGGAGGAAGACCTCACGCTGCGCCGGTTCCTCGCGGCGCCGCAGATCAGCGCGGCGGACAAGAATGCGGTGCTGAAGAAAGCGTTTGAAGGCAAGGCGCCGCCACTGTTCATCAAGTTCCTGCAGAAGCTGGTCACGAATCGTCGCCAGGTGCTGATCCCCGACGTCGCCACGGAGTACGGCAACCTGCTCGACGCCGCCGAAGGCCGCGTGCATGCGCGCGTGACCGTCGCGCGCGAGACGAGTGCGGCGGATCAGGAGGCGATCACGAAGGAGCTCTCGCGCGCGCTGAAGAAGACGGTCGTGGCGCACGTCGCCGTGAATCCCGCGATCCTTGGCGGGATCGTGGTGCGCGTGGGCGATACGGTGATGGACGGGTCGGTTCGTCGCCGGCTTGGTGCGCTTCGGGCCCGCATGATTTCGGGGCGGTAGCGCTCCCGAAGCCGTGGAGACTCGGCTCGAGTCCGTTCATCCCGTGCTCATGGTGCGCGACGTTCAGCGCGCCATTCGCTTCTACAAGTCGATTGGCTTCGCGCTACGCTCTCAGGACGTGCCGAACGATCCGAAGTACGCCGTGATTGCGCGCGATGGCGTGGAACTGCACCTGCAGTGGCACGACGCGCAGGAGTGGACGTACCCCAACGATCGTCCGACGTACCGGTTCTTCGTGCGCGACGTCGACGGACTGCACCGGGAATTCCGCGAGACCGGTCAACCGCTCGACATGAAGGACGTCGCCGAGACGGCATGGGGCACGCGCGAGTTCCACCTCCGCGATCCGGACCTGAATGGCCTGCAGTTCTATCATCCGCTGTGAGATGATGCCTGGCAGGGAGGGGCGCCGACGCGAGTCCCGCCGCCCCGACCGCGGCGCGCGCAACAGTTCGGCCAGCGCGCCTGCGTCGTATATTTAACAGCACGATGGCCGACTCCATAGACCGCCGATCGTTCTTCTCCACCGGCCTTCGCCGCGCGCTCGGCCACGCCGTCGACGCCGTCTCAAACAAGTTCGCACCCGGCCGCTACACCCGCCCGCCCGGCGCACTCCCCGAAGCCTCGTTCCTCGCCGCCTGCACGCGATGCGGCGAGTGCACCGCGGCGTGCCCCGCGCACGCCATCCGCCCACTCGGCGCTGACGCCGGATTCGCCGCCGGGACCCCCGCGCTCTCCGTCAACGTCACGGCGTGCGTGATGTGCACCGACATGCCGTGCGCCCGCGCGTGCCCCACGGCTGCGCTGGAGGTCCCTTCCGACCTCTGGAAGCAGGTGAAGCTCACGAGCATCGCAATCGACACGGAGCGGTGCATCGCGTATCGTGACGTGGAGTGCGGCGTGTGCGCGCGGGCGTGCCCGGCCGGCGAGAACGCGCTGCGGATCGACTACGCACGGCATCCCGTGCTCGGGCCGGATTGCACCGGCTGCGGCGTCTGCATCCAGGCCTGCGTCACCAGTCCGAGCTCGATCAAGTCATCAATCATCGGGAGACCTTCGTGAGCGGGAAGACCGAAGTGCGCGTGGTGCCGAAACCGTGGGGACACGAGACCATCTGGGCGCACACCGAGCTGTACGTGGGCAAGGTGCTGCACATCAAGGCGGGACATTCGCTTTCGGTTCAGTACCACAATCAGAAGGACGAGACGATACACCTGCTGAGTGGAACGATGACATACCGGATCGGGATGGGGGATGCTAGGAGGGAGAAGCTGGATGAACGACTCCCGGAGCTGAAGGTCGTCGAAATGATGGCGGGGCAGTCGTTCCGAAACGAACCCGGCACCATTCATCAAATGGAAGCTGTCACCGACTGCGTGCTTCTCGAGGCCTCGACGCCTCACCTCGACGATGTCGTGCGCCTCACCGATCGCTACGGCCGCCAGGGCACGAGCGCGCCGTGAAGGTCATCATCCCGCTCGCAGGAAAGGGGACGCGCCTTCGCCCGCACACGCTCACCGTTCCCAAGCCGATGCTGCGCGTGGCCGGCAAGCCCGTGATGGACTACGTCCTCGACGACGTCCGCAAGGCCGGCGACATCGACGAAGTCATCTACATCACAGGCCATCTGAAGGAAGCGGTCGAGCTGCACGCGAGGAGCGCGTATCCCGACATGAAGGCGTCGTTCATCGAGCAGAAGGTGCAGGACGGCACCGCGGGCGCCGTCGGCCTCGCGCGCTCGCGCGTGGACCAGCCGGTGCTGATCATCTTCGTGGACACGATATTTGATGCGGACCTGTCGGTCATAAAGTCGTGCAAGGACGACGGCATCCTCTGGACGAAGGTCGTGGACGACTGGCAGCGTTATGGCGTGATCGTCGCGGACGAGGCTGGCCACATGACGCAGATCGTCGAAAAGCCTTCGACACCGATCTCCAAGCGCGCGAACATCGGCCTGCAATACATCCGCAACTACAAGCTGCTGTTTGAGGGGATCGACCACGTCATGCGGCAGCCGAAGAACAAGGGCGAGTACTACCTCACGGACGCGTTCCAGTACATGGCGTCGCACGGCGCCAAGTTGCAGGTCGCCGAGGCGGCGGGGTGGTACGACGCGGGGCAGGTGGACACGATCATCTCGACGAACCGCGTGATGCTCGAGAAGGGACGGGCCCGCACGCCGGCGGGGCTGACCGGCTGCACGATCGTCGATCCGGTCTACATCGAGGACGACGTCACGCTCACGGGCTCGACCATTGGCCCGAACGTCTCGATCTCCGAAGGGACGAGTATCACGAACTCGACCGTGCGCGACTCGATCATCGGCCGTCTGGCGAAGATCGACGGCTGCGCGCTCGCCGGCTCGCTCGTCGGCGATCACGCCGTGATCTCCCGCGTGAAGGGCACGGTATCCATGGGTGAGTACTCCGAAGCGAGAGGGAGCGAATGAGCGACATCACACGGCGCGATCTCTCCCGTCGAGATCTACTGAAGGGCGCGGCGCTCGCGGGCCTGGGCGTGGCCGCCGGCGGCGCATTCCACCCGGCGGCCGCGGAGAATGTGGACGCGATCGTGCACTCCGATCTCGCGCCATCCGCGCCCGCGCGGAGGGCGACGATGCACGCCGTGCCGTTCGAGCGGCACGAGACCGTGCGCATCGGCATGGTCGGCACCGGCCTTCGCGGGCGCTCCGTGCTTGGCGAGCTCCTCGCGATCGACAACGTGAAGATCGTCGCTATCAGCGACGTCGTCGCCGACAAGATGGCGAAGGCCACCAAGATGATCACTGACGCGGGACAGCCGGCGCCGGCGACCTACGGCGGCGCCGATCACGCGTTCGAAGAGCTCGTGAAGCGCGACGACATCGACTTCGTCTACACCGCCACGCCATGGGAATGGCACGTTCCCGTCATGCTCGCCGCGCTCGCCGCCGGCAAGCACTGCGGCAGCGAGTGCCCCATCGGCACGACGCTCAAGGACCTCTGGGCGCTCGTGGACGCATCCGAGAAGGCACGCCGACACTGCCTGCACCTCGAGAACTGCTGCTACGGCGAGACCGAAATGCTCGTGAACCGCATGGTGCACGCGGGCGTCTTCGGCGAGATGCTGCACGCGGAGGCCGCGTACCTGCACGACCTGCGCGAGATCCTCTTCGAGAATCGCGACGAGGGCCTCTGGCGCCGCGCGTGGCATACGCGCTCCAACGCCAATCTCTACCCCACCCACGGACTTGGCCCGGTCGCGTGGTATCTCGACATCCATGCGGGCGATCGTTTCGACTACATCGCGTCGGTCGCTGGACCGGAACGCGGGCTGGAGGTGTATCGCGAGGCCACGGTCAAGGACCACGCCGATCCCAAGTGGCAGGAGAAGTACGTCACGGGCGACCACAACACGTCCATCATCCGCACGGTGAAGGGGCGGACGATCATGCTCCAGCATGACGTCTCGAACCCGCGCCCGTACACCCGGCACAACCGCGTGCAGGGAACGAAGGGCGCGTTCGAGGACTATCCGCCGCGCGTGTACGTGGAAGGGCAAAAAGGTGGTGAGTCGTGGATGTCGGTGGATTCATGGAAGGCGACGCACACGCACCCGCTCTGGGCGAACATCGGCGAGCTCGCGCGCAAGAAGGGCGGCCACGGCGGAATGGACTTCGTCATGGCGTACCGGCTCGTCCAGTGCCTGCACGACGGGCTCGTGCCCGACTATGACGTGTACGACGCCGCGGCGTGGAGCGCGCCCTTCCCGCTCACGGAGATGTCTGTCGCCAAGGGAAGCGCGCCGATGAAGTTCCCCGACTTCACGCGGGGTGAGTGGGACAAGGCGCGCGGTTGAACAACGGCAACACGACAACGACTTTGCCGCGGGTCTTCGCGGGAACGTCGCGGGTCAACAACACCTTCAACTCTTGGTGGTTACCCGCGTGAACCCGCGAAAACCCGTGGCGAATGTCGTTTCTCGCACGCTCGCACGATCTGCGCATGATTAGCGGCTTTCGTTTCGCTCCGCCCGCGAGGCCACACTGAAGATCATCCCAACGCTCGCCTGTGTCACGCTGGCGCTCCATTCGGTGCGCGCCGACGCCCAGGGCAGCATCGCCGGGACGGTGTACGACTCGCTGAGTACGCATGCCCGGCTCGCGAACGCGACCGTCGTGCTCGTCGAGCGCAACAAGTACGCTACCAGCGACGCGCGCGGTCGCTTCAGAATCGACAGCGTGCCCGACGGCCACTACACGCTGGGCCTCATGCATCCGGTACTCGATTCACTCGAGTTGACCCCGCCGCTCGTACCCGTCGATGTCTCCGGGGGCCGCGAGGCGACTGTCACGCTCGCCACACCAAGTCCGGCCGTCGCATACGCGCACATGTGCCCGGCACCGCGCGCCAACAACACCGGCGTCATCATCGGACACGTCCGCGACGTGGACGACGCATCCGTACTCGCGAATGCCACTGTCAGCACGCTCTGGACGGAGTTCACCGTCTCGAGCGGCAAGTCGGACGGACACCGGGTCAGCGCCGTCGCCAAGACCAGTCCCGAGGGCGTCTACCTCCTCTGCGGCGCGCCGACCGATGTGCCGCTCGAAGTGCATACGAAGTTCGGCGGATACGTCGCCGGCCCTGTTCCGCTCTTGCCGGAGGCGCGTCTGATTCGCCGAGTCGACTTCGCCGTGAGCAGAAGAGACAGCGCCGCTCGCGAGGGGATGCTCACCGACTCGTCAACGATCGTGAGCGTATTCCCCGGGACCGCCTCGCTGAAGGGTAAGCTGCTCGGCGGCGAGGGACGGCCGGTCCGCGATGCCACCCTCGGAATACTCGGAACGGCCCGGGCTGCGCGCACGGACGCCAACGGCGCATTCCGCATCACGAACATTCCCGCCGGCACGCACACAGTCGAGGTAAAGGCGATCGGCTTTCGGCCCGCCACGTTCCCAATCGATTTCGCAACGCACGCGGGGCGCGATACCACGCTTTCGATCAGCCGGCAAGCTCAGGACCTCGCGGAGGTAACCGTGAAGGGTGCAGCGAGCTCCACCGCAGCGGTCGACAACGGCGGGTTCGACGCGCGGCGGAAGCAGGGTCTGGGAAGGTTCGTGACGCCAGAGGATATGGCCCGGCGCCCGTCGACCAGCCTCGGAGATGTTCTCGCGAGCGTTCAGGGAATGAGGATGCAGTATGGCACGAGCGGATACCCGCTGCCGATGCTGAAGGGGATCACGGATATTGGCTTCACGGGCTTCAGGCCTGGCTCGTACTGCATCCCGAACTTCTTCCTCGACGGGGCGCGGTTCCTGGTGGACGGAGACCTCAGGCCGCATGGAGGGACTTCCGACCAGCCGCAACATCCATTCTCCGATCTGTCCGACTCAGTGCGCCCCGAAGCAATCAAGGGAATCGAAGTGTACGCCAACCCCGGCACGATCCCGGCACAGTTTGACATGATGTCGTCGACCGGCTGCGGGTCCATCGTCATCTGGACGCACTAGGCGGGCGTGGAAAAAGCACTTTGCGGTTCCCTCCATTCCGCGACCCATGATTAGCGGCTTTCGTTTCGCTCCGCTCGATGTCGCGATCATCGCCGCCAGCATCGCGATCTCCTTCCTTCCCGCGATCTTTTTCGCGAAGCGGGCCGGGCAGAGCACCTCGGAGTTCTTCACGTCCGGCCGCGCGGCGCCCTGGTGGCTCGTGGGCGTCTCGATGGTCGCGACGACGTTCAGCACCGACACGCCCAACCTCGTCACCAACATGGTGCGCGAGCGCGGCGTCGCCGAGAACTGGCTCTGGTGGAGCTTCCTGCTCACGGGAATGCTCACCGTCTTTCTTTACGCGCGGCTCTGGCGCCGGTCGGGCGTGCTCACCGATCTCGAGTTCTACGAAATTCGGTATTCGGGACGCGCCGCGACGTTCTTGCGCGGCTTTCGGGCCGTGTACCTCGGACTCTTCTTCAACTGCGTGATCATGGCGACCGTGAACCTCGCGGCGGCCAAGATCGCAAACGTCGTGCTCGGCTGGCCGATGGGGCGCACGCTCGCCGTCTGCGGCGTGATGACGATCTTCTTCGCGTCGGTCAGCGGGCTCTGGGGCGTGCTCGTGACGGACTCGATCCAGTTCATGATCACGATGAGCGGGACGTTCGCGGTGACCTGGTTCGCGTTGAAGCAACCCGCGGTGGGCGGCATGGCGGGCCTGCTTACGAAGATTCCCGCGCGCACGCTCGCCCTCCTCCCCGACTTCGGCGACTGGTCCGTCGCGCTCGCGGTGTTCGTGATTCCGCTCACGGTGCAATGGTGGTCGGTCTGGTATCCGGGCGCCGAGCCCGGCGGCGGGAGCTACATCGCGCAGCGCATGCTCGCGTCGCGCTCGGAAAAGGACGCCGTCACCGGCACGCTGTTGTTCAACGTGATGCACTACGCCCTGCGGCCGTGGCCCTGGATCCTGACGGCGCTCGCCTCCACGCTTGTCTTCCCGACGCTGCACGACATCGCGGTCGCGTTTCCGTACGTCAACCAGTCGCTGATCGGCAACGATCTCGCGTACCCGGCGATGATGCGCTTCCTCCCGGCTGGATTCCTCGGCCTCGTGGTGGCCGGAACGCTCGCCGCGTACCGCTCGACCATCGAGACGCATCTCAACTGGGGCACGTCGTATCTCGTGCACGATCTGTATCGCCGGTTCCTGCGGCGCGGCGAGAGCGAGAAGCACTACGTGCTGGTCGGACGGCTCACGACCGCGGGGCTCATGGTCTGCGCGGGCTTCCTCACCTATGCGCTGGGCACGGCGAAGGAGGCGTTCGACCTGATCCTGTCGGTCGGCGCGGGGACGGGGCTGATCTATCTCCTCCGCTGGTTCTGGTGGCGGGTGAGCGCGTGGAGCGAGATCGCCGCGATGGCCAGCTCGTTCGTCGTCGCGGTCGGGTTCTTCATCGCACGCAAGAACGGGCTCGACGTGGCGTCGCACGTCTCGCTGCTCGTGACGGTCGGTGTGACGACCGTCGTGTGGGTCACGGCCACGCTACTCGCCCCTCCCACCGATCGCGCGACGCTCGTGCGTTTCTACGAGCTCGTGCGTCCCTCCGGGGCGGGATGGGCCGCCGTTCGCGCCGAGTCCGGCACGCAGCCCGCGCCCGACTCGCTCGCGCAGGGTATGCTCGGCTGGGTGTTCGGCTGCTCGTTCGTGTACTCGGCGCTCTTCGGAACCGGCTCGCTCCTATACGGCCGCATGCCGCAGTTCTCGGCGTGGCTCGCCGTGTTCGTCGTCAGCGGGCTCGGCATGTGGCGCACCTTGCGCGGATTCTGGCCGGCGGCCAAGTGAGTGCGGCCCGGGCCGAGACGCGGGAGTATTTCGTTCCCGGACGCGTCGAACTTGTGGGAAAGCACGTGGACTACGCCGGCGGCCGCTCGCTCACCATCGCGACGGAACTCGCCATTCGCGCCCGCGCGATCGCGATCGACGAACCGCTGATCCGCCTGAGGCGTGCGGCCAGCGAAGTCGCCATGGACGTCGCGCTCTCTCCGGAGACCGCTGCCACCACGCTACGATCGAGCGCCTACGTCACGGCCGTCGCGCGCCGGTTCGCGCGCGACTTTCCGTTCGCACGGAAGGGCGTCGCCATCGAGATGCAGAGCGACCTGCCGACATCGGCGGGGTTGAGCAGCTCCACCGCGCTGGTCGTCACGCTCGCGATGGCGTTCGTGGACGCAAACGACCTCGCGGGCGACGAGCGCTGGCGCGCGGCGGTTCCCTCACCGATCGCGTTCGCGGAGTACGTCGCGGCGATCGAGACCGGCGAGGCGTATGGCGCCTTTCCCGCCGACGGAGGCGTGGGTGTGCGCGGCGGCGCGCAGGATCACGTCGCGATCGTGTGCGCGGAGGAGGGAATGGCGAGCCAGTTCCGCTATCTGCCCGCGCAGCTCGAGCGGCGCGTCCCGTGGCCGGACGATTACGTGATCGCGATCGGCGTGAGCGGTGTGCACGCGACCAAGACGGGCAATGCGAAGGCGGCGTACAACCGGCTGGCGGATGCGATGAGACCGAAGATGGAAGATGGAAGATCGAAGATGGAAGAGCTTGCGGCGGATGTGATCGAGCGGCGGGCGCAGTTTCGCGAGGAGACCGAGGTCATCGTGCCCGGCGTCGGCGACGCGATCCGCGACCGCGAGTGGAATACGCTGGGTTCACTCGTCGATCGCTCGCAGTCGCTCGCCGAGCGCGTGCTGCGGAACCAGGTGCCGGAGACGATCCATCTGGCGCGAACGGCTCGCGAGTATGGCGCCCTTGCGGCGTCGGCGTTCGGCGCGGGTTTCGGTGGCGCGGTGTGGGCGATGATTCCGCGCGACGACTCCGACCGCTTCATGGCCGCGTGGCGCGCAGGCTATGAGGGCGCGTTTCCCGGCCGCCGCGCCCGGGCCAGATGGTCGCTCACCAGGCCGGCGGGCCCGGCTCGGCGCGCCGGCTGACCCATTCGGCGCTCGTCGCGCTGGAATCTCTCGCGACTCGCCAAGCCTGCCTGCGCGAATTCCTCGATCCGGTCCTTCTTCAAGATTCAATTGTTGGCGTGGGCCGGTTCCATCTGGGAAAGTTCCTGTTCCAGATTGGAGAGGCACGGCGGGCAGATACCATGAGTGAACGCGTAATCATTCGATGGATCTTGAATCGCGGCCTTGTGCCTCACGAAGTAGCGCTCTGCCGGCACCCAGACATTATCGTCCCGTGCGTTATTGCAGTAGGCGCAGATGGGAATCAGGAGCTTGCCATTGGTCTTCTTCGCTTCTGTTATGACGCCTGCAAGCGTGCTGCCGGTGAAATATACGTCTTCGTTGACGCTGATCGGTTTCCCGTTCTTCTTCAGGAGGGTGATGTTCTGCTGGTGCGATGAGCCTTGTTCCTTCAGCCGCTCGACGAGCGCACCCCTGTCTTCCGGGTTGGCGTAAAGCCTCGTGACCGACGTCCTCTTGACGTCGTCGATCGAATCATACCCGAACATCTCGGCAAACGCCTGGTTCACTTCCACGTAATTCCCTTCGACGGTCGTCCTGAAGAAACCTGCCTCAAGGCCTCCCAACAAGGACGCGTACTTCTCCATCCTGTCGTCCTTTTCTTCTTTCTGTCTGTTTAGTGCAGTGATATCTCTCACGACGGCGACTCCAAGCCATTCCTCTCCCCTCCGGACGCTTGAGAGTGACAGCGCGATATCTATCTTCGTCCCGTCCTTGCGCATTCCTGTACGCTCCACGGTTTGCCCTATGGCAGCTCCTAGTCCCGTTCGGCTGAATGGTGAAAGCGCGCTCGTGTGTGATCCCGCGTGCTCGGGCGGTATGATCGCGTCGTGGATGTACCTGCCCATCATTTCATCCCTGGAATAACCGAACACTGTCTCTGCGGCAGGATTCCAGAACACGGCCTTTCCACTGGAATCCATTACGATGATCGCGTCTTTCGCTCCTTCGGTTATGCTCCGCGAGAACCGCTCGTGTTGCTCCAATAGACTTCGTTCCTTCTGGTTCTCCTTGCCAGTGGCGTAACTGAATCCGCTTGCGGCTGCACCCACCAGTGTCGCGTGAGCCAGGTGCCACAGGCCGTGCTGTGATGCGAATGCTTCCTTGACGCCGGCGCCGAACGTGTTGAGGAGGGTTCCATTGCACCAATCGTACAGCACGCATTGTGCGCCGTGCACGATCGCGAGCGCCACCGGCATGATGATGATGTAACCTGCTATGCCCCATTCGATGCCGTGCCGAAGCACCGGGCGAGACTGCAATGGAGGGATGAGTTTCTCGAGCATCGTGTTCCGTCGCGAGCTATGCGAAGAGCCCGTCGACCGAGAGATACCGCTCGCCCGTGTCGTATGAGAACGTGAGCACGCGGCCGGCCGGAGTCTTTCGAAGATGCTGCGCGACGGCCGCCAGTGATGCCCCAGACGAAATGCCGACGAAGAGCCCTTCTTCGCGCGCGGCCCGCTGCGCGAAGGTGAACGCGTCCTCCTCGGTCACGGCGATCGTGCCGTCGAGCGTGGCCTTGTGCAGATTGGCCGGGATGAACCCGGTGCCGATCCCCTGGAGCTTGTGCGGTTCGTGCGAGCCGCCGGCGATCACGGCCGACTTGGCCGGCTCCACGGCGAAGGTCTTCAGCGCGGGCCAGTGCTTCTTGAGCGTCTCGCTGACGCCCGTGATATGGCCGCCGGTGCCGACTCCCGTGATCAGGTAGTCGAACCCCTCGGGAAAATCGCGGACGATCTCCTCGGCCGTGGTTTGCGCGTGCACCTCGATGTTCGCCGGATTCTCGAACTGCTGCGGCATCCACGCGCCCGGCGTGGCCGATACGATCTCGCCCGCTTTGGCGATCGACGCCTTTATCCCCTCGGCGCGCGGCGTCAGCACCAGTTCGGCGCCGTACGCCGTCATCCCCCGGCGGCGCTCGACCGACATCGAGTCGGGCATCACGAGGATGCAGCGGTACCCCTTCACCGCCGAGACCATCGCCAGGCCGATGCCCGTATTGCCGGAGGTCGGCTCGACGATCGTGGCGCCGGGCTTCAGAAGCCCGCGGCGCTCGGCGTCTTCGACCATCGCTAGCGCGATGCGATCCTTGATGCTGGCGCCGGGGTTGGCGCGCTCGAGCTTGACCCACACTTCGGATCCGGGCGCGATCGCGGCGTAGAGCCGGTTCAGCCGGATATGCGGCGTGTTGCCGATGGTGCCGAGAATGTTGGTGAATCGCATGGCACCGTGCTCCTGTCATTCGATGAGGGACCCCTCAACAACAATGTACCCATGAGGGGAAGGGCTGGGCGCAACGCTCAGAAACGGAGACCGACCGTGATCGGCACAACCCAGGGCGGTCCTGCGGTGGCGCCGAGCACACCGTGCCAACGCGCCTCGACAACCGCACGCAGTCGAGCGCTCACGGGCACGGCGATCCCCGCGCCCACGGACGCACCGAGGTGCAGTTCAGTGGCCGGGCCTCGCAGGTCGTAGAGCCCAGCGCCGCCGATCACGTAGAAGACTCCCCTCGGATCCACGTTCACCATCCCGTTCGCGGTGAGTCCGTCGACGCTCACGGACTGGGCGTTGTAATAGGGATGCGTGCAGCCGGGAAAGGCGCAGGGAGGATAGAACTGCACGTTGTGATCGAACTCGGTAGTGAATGCATCGATCCGCCACCGGAAATTCGGCGCGATCTGACTTCCCACCGACGCGCGGATGCTGATGCCCCGACTGTAGTTGTCGCCCGAGGGGGCCGACGCCATGAGATTCCAACCGCCGGCGACCTCGACGAACGTTTGGCCGCTGGCTGGAGGTGCACAGAGCAGCAAGCAAGCGAGCGCGACCGCAGTGAATCGATTCATGCGATCGCGCTCAGCAACACCTCGACCCAGGAGTCGAATAGCGGGCCGTCAATTGCTCGTCAAGAAACTCGGCTTCCGTGAGCGGCTTGCACGACGGATGACGCTCGGTGACGTGCCGCAGATACGCCGCATAGTCCGGCGCACCAATGATGCGCCGGACTATCTCATTCACGCGCTCGATCAACGTCCCGCGAGCGAGTACTGTAGCCGCCGAACTCATTGCTTCGCCTTGCTCCCGTTCGGGCCGATCGTCGTCTCGAACAGTTTGAAGATCCGTCCGTACTCGTCCGTCCAGCTCGCCGGACGAACGAACCCGTGGTTCTCCACCGGATACACCGCGAGGTCCCATCCCGTCTTGCCAAGCTCGATCAGGCGTTCGGTCAACCGCACGATGTCCTGGAAGTTCACGTTCGTGTCCACCATGCCGTGCAGCATCAGCAGCGGATCCTCGAGCCCTTCGGCGTGGAAGATCGGCGACGAGCGTTGATACGCGATGCTGTCGTTCTGCGGAAGATTCAGGATCTGTCCCGTGTAGCCGTGATTGTAGTGCGCCCAGTCCGTCACGCTGCGGATCGCCGCGCCCGCACCGAAGTATTTCGGCGCGGTGAACAGCGCCATCAGCGTCATGAACCCGCCGTAGCTGCCGCCGTACATGCCGATGCGCTCGGGGTGGATGCCGAAGTTCCTCGTCAGATACTTCGAGCCGTCCACCTGGTCGCCGAGGTCGCGGCCACCCATGAAGCGGTAGATCGCGGTGCGCCAGTCGCGGCCGTACCCTGCGCTCGCGCGGTAGTCGATGTCGAGCACGTAGTAGCCCTTCGACGCGAGGTAGTGATTGAACATGTACTCGCGCGGATAGCCGTTCTTCCAGAAGTGCCCGACGTTGTGCAGGTAGCCGGCGCCGTGCACGAAGATCACGGCCGCGCCGTTGGGCTTCGCGCCCATGTCCTTCGGCCGGTAGATGTGCGCGGGCACCATCACGCCGTCGGACGCGGGGATCATCACGATCTCGGGTGTGATCCAATTGAACGAAAGCCACTCGGCGGTCGGCGACGTGGTGAGCTGCACACCCTTTGCGCCCGGCTTTCCGAGAAAGATCTCGCCGGGCCGATTCACGAACGAGAGCGCATCCGCCATCTGCGATTCATCGGGCGAGAGCACCACCTGGTGGCCGCCTTCACCGACCGAGAGCTTCGTCCGCGCGCCGCCGGCGATCGGCATCTTGTAGAGGTCACGATCGAAGGGAGAGACTTCGCTCGAGTGGAAGTAGAAGCTCTGCTTGTCCGCCGAGAGCGCGACGTCGTAGATCTCCCATTTGCCGCTCGTGAGCGCCCGGCGGTCGCTGCCGTCGGCCGCGGTGGACCAGAGCTGCGCCCATCCCGTCGCCTCGGAGCCGAAATAGATCCGGCGGTCGTTGTCGTAGAAACCGGCGCAGCCGAAGTTGCACGGGCCGCCCGTCCACGCCGTGTCGCGCAGGGTCTCGACGACGTTCATCGTGCCCGTGGCGGCGTCGACGACGGAGATTTCGCGCGTCTTGAAGTTGTCGGCGTTCCCCACGACGATCGCCGCGGTCCCCGCCTCGTTCCAGGCGACGATGCTCGCGTTTGCGGCGTTCGCCTCCTCGCTGGCGATCGGCTTGAGCCACTTCACGTCGCCGCGCGGGAGCAACTGATAGCCGACGCGCGTGGCGTTCTGTGCATCGCCGACTTTCGTGCGGTTCGGAATGTCCTCGCTGTACCCGCTGGCGGTGATGTAGTTCGGCACATTGCCGGTGCGCGCATCCGCCGGAGCGGTGGTCGTCGTGAACAGCACGGCGCTGCCGTTGGGGTTCACGGAAACATTCGCCACCCGTTCGTTCGCGTTGAGCGTGAGGGTCTTCGGGCCCACTTGTGGGCGCGCTGCCGTCTCGGCGCGACGGATCGAATCGGCGCGCGCGACGTCCTTGATCGCGTCCAGCAGTTCCAGTTGGTCTGCTTCGAGCCGTCCCTTCTGTGTATTGAGCGCCGGGCCGCGTCCCTGCGGCGGGGCAGCAGCCCCGCCGCGACCGCCGCCGCCGCCTCCCAGATCGGAAGAGCGTCGTGTAGGGGAAGAGTGTAGATCTCGG
>OCZT010004359.1_pt1 | contig 14267 bp, 9 predicted proteins | sample 1539031 | NCBI WGS metagenome assembly OCZT01 (sample SAMEA3539308, study PRJEB22396) | soil metagenome | biome: tundra; feature: field; material: soil | place: USA | collected 2010-05 | depth 0.15 m
CTCTTGTCGATCAGGAAACGGCGGAGATCGAGCAGTGTCCCGCCTTCGGTACTTTCAAGAAATGCGAGGATGGCGTTCCCGAGCACTGCCACCATCTGATCCCCGAAGCTCGTCGAGAGGCGCTTGAAGACCGCAACTAAATCCGACGATAGAAGCGTCCGTTCGAGTTCCGAATGCGCGGAGAGAATGTTGAAGCCAACGGGGTAGGCTTCGTCCGCAGGATCAAAAACGACCACGTCGTCCGCGCGTTCTTCTGGAATCCGAGCGAGGATATCCTCGATGAGATCGCCGTGCGGATCAAGAACCGCGAACCCGTTGCCGGCTTCGATATCCTGCATCGCCATCGAGAGCAGAAGCGTGCTCTTGCCGGTGCCACTCGCGCCAATGACGTACGTGTGCCGAAGACGCTCGTCCGTGGACAGGGACACGCGACGTGTCTCTCCGTCGTGCTCGTTGGTGCCGAGAATCAAGCTGTGTCCGACGGCCGATGCCGGAGCTGATTTCGTGCGTCCGGCCTGTCGCACAAAACGCTCGGAACGCACAGAAGCGGACGGCAAATGAAAAAGCGTGAGAAGTTCGGAGAGTGACAGTAGCATGCCGCTCCGATGAGCGGCGCGGTCTAGGAGGTCCTCGACCTCGACCTCGAAAGAGTGTAAAGCCGTCTCAGTGAGCACGAGTTCGTTCGCGTCGGAGCGCGTTGCCCCGGACACCGCGTATGCCAAGCTTCGCGCTCGCCCAACGGCACGATCTTGGTCAGGTGCACTCGCTGCCACCCGAAGAACCGTGGCGAAAAGTGGCTCCGAGAACTTCGAACGAATGAGCGGAAGAACTTTGTCAGCATCATCGATGCTCAATGCGAAGCTCTCGAACTCCTCTCCCCACGGTTCCTTCACCGGTGCCACAAGCAGTTGAACGAGCCCGAGTTCGCCGTCCGATAGTCGGTTCAACTCTCCAATGATTCCGACGAGAGGATCGACTTCAAGTTTGTCGTCAGTGCGCAGCTCTCTAAAGACCCGCTCTTTGAGACCGAACCCGAGGATGACGCCAAATCCCTCATCTTGCTCCCATACCTGGCGCAATGAGGTTCTACTCTTTCGCGCTTTCGCCTCCGGGAAATAAGAGCGCAGAGAGCCGATGATTGATGCGGAATCGATCGCGCCGCAGGCGAGCTGCACCACCACTTGATCAGGTAGTCCGAGGACTTCGAAGCTCATCGGCTCAATCAAACTCCGCAGCGATGCGAGCCAACTTCTCGCCGCGCCCGGCTTCACAACGAAGTCCGCAGGAAGCAGGAGTTCGAACTCTACAATCTCGTGCGGAACCTCCGGTGCGGCAGTCTCAGTGGTCGCTATCTCGGGCGGAGGCGTCTCGCGGATTGTCGGTCGGAGGCGATCAAGCAATCCGGGTCTGCGAGCGTCGTCTACTATCGGCTTGGGTATCCGTTCCTTCGGAAAGAGCGGTGAATACACCGGCTCAATCGACACGCGGCGAGGCCACGTGGCCAATCCGCGAGTCCGCTCCTCCCATTCATCAAAGAGACGAAGGAGTTCCGTCGGATGCATGTTAGCCGAGAGCGTTCTTGGATTGCGGCTTCAACTTCTCTGGCGTGATCTCGGGGAGCTTGTTGAGCGTGAGGATTCCGGCGACGACTTGGACCACTACGCGGTGAACGGTATCCTCGAACATGATACGAGTATCTTCGGAGTAGTAGGTCGTCGGTCGCACCAACTTCGTGTACACGATGCCGATAACAGGGATGGCCATAATGGCGTCTTCAATCGCACCCCAATCGTCGGCGTACACGCCTTGTAGCACAAACACCACAACAACTAGCGTCACGAGCGTAGCGATGAAACCTGCGATGAGTCCCAGCTTCGCCACAAAAACGAGTAGCACGATCGGCACGACAATCATGGCAACACAGCCGTAACGGAGAGCGAAGCGCGGAATGCGTTTGACGAGCCACCACGAGAAAAAGAAATCCTTCCCGAACGGTGCGCCGCAGATATCGAACATGAGGCGGCCGTATCGCACGCGTAGGTACTCGCGCTTGGCGGACAGAATACCTGCTTCGTTTGCCGTCACACGCTCGGTTTGCAGACCTACTACGTCTTTGTCGCGAAGTGCCTTCTCGACCGCCGCGTAGTACGCAAGCGTCGAAGTGCTCAGTCCGTCAACGAACTGGTGCCAATGCGAGATGACCTCGACCGACTGTGCCATCCTGCCTCCTTCCTGGGGACACACACAACCAGAAGAGAGCGCCGTCGGAACGCCTGCGGTAGTGGCTCAAAATGGGCGCGGTGCCACGTCGTCTATGCGCAGACGGAAAACGGCGGCGGTAGGGTGGTGGCTGAAAAGCGTCGTGAGGGTTCTCCGTCTGCGAGGACCTACTTGGAGCTCGACGCCAAGACCGGCCCCAACGCGATGTGTTTTCAGTCAGCAAGCCTTGGTCGATGCAACGTCCATGGGCGACATACCTCTGGTAGCCGAACCGCGCATCCTCGGTGATCGCCCAGCGGGGTAAGGAGATATGGCGGCGGCTAGTTCCGCCCCTCGATGCAATTGTGGGCTACCCAATTATCGACTATTTCCGGCCGTTTTCTCTCGCCGGTCCGTAGGTTCATTCGCTGCTGCTACTTGGCAAAGTGATTGCCATTCAACGAGTTTCCCGAACAATTGAAGTCCTGAACTGGATCACAATTGGCCAATTACGGGCTACTCGTTATTGCATTCACCGCTTATTGTTGCGTATGAAAAAGAAAGCAAAATCTGGCGAGGAAGGTGAAGCAACCAAGCCAAAGCGGCTTTCCGGTCCCGAGGAAGCCGTCCGCCAAAATGCGATTTCAGAGCTGAAGCGATTGGGTTGGCCGGAGAATCGCCTTCAGTGGAAACCGGAGTGGTCGGTTCCGGATACGCCACACGACCTAACAAAGAGAGAACGCAAACAAAAATTCGCAACGTGTGGAAATTGCGACCTCGTGGCGTTCGCGGACGAGTCCGGCGAGCCTCACGCGCTTCAGGTGATTTTTGAGTTCAAGGAACCGACTATTGAGGCTGGTCGACACCAGCTGATGCGCTACCTCGCGAGCGAGCCGGTAGTGCGAATGGGTTACTGGACGAACGGCACGAGTAGCCTCGCGATCTACAAGTCGCACACGAACGATTGGATCGAGGTTGTCGGCGCGCCGCTGCCGCATCCGGGCGACGATCTTACGATGCCGCCGAAGACCCCACCGACATGGAAAGACCTTCGGATTCCGACCGCCTCCGAGCTGACGGCAGCGTTGAATCGCATAGTAAACACTGTGGTCGTGCGAGACTCGCACACAACCAGACGAGAGGACCAGCTTCGGGAGCTGTTGCACACATTGCTCGTGAAGGTTGAGAGCGACAACCAAGCAAGCATCGCGTCGCACCAGACACGCCCCGTGCAATTCCGCATCTATGGGGATCGCACTTCGATGGTCGCTGTCACCGCGAAGGCAATCCAAGAACAATTCAAGGCGTACTTCACGAAGCAACAGACCCGGGTATTTCATCCCGATGACGTCGACCACATTCGGTTATCCGACGAGGTCATTTTCGCCGTCGTCGACATGCTCGCACCGTGGCGCATCTTGGGAGATTCAGTCGATCTGCTCTCGAAGGCGTTCCAAGTCTTTCGCACCCGAGCGATGAAGTCCGGTGAGGGTCAATTCCTGACGCCGCAACGAGTGATTCGGCCATGCGTACTCGCCATGGAAATCGCGTCGTCCGACAAGGTGATTGACCCAGCTTGCGGAAGCGGCGGCTTTCTGATCGAAGCGCTGCGACAAGTGCAGGAGCGCGACTTTCCGAACGCCGCCGACACGTGGCGCTTGGTAAAGTTTGCGAACGACAATCTCTATGGCGTCGACAAGGATGCGCTTGGCGCTAAGCTTACAAAAGCGCTGATGATTGCCATGCAGGACGGATCGACACATGTGCTCATCGGCGACTCGATTCGGCGAAATCTCTGGAAGAGCAAGTTCCCGCAGCTCGAAAAAGAGCTTGGTCGGCCGGGAGCTGACATTGCAATCGCCGAACAGTTCACCGTGGTAATCACAAATCCACCGTTCGGGGAGAACCTCAAGGTTTCGGCGGCAGATGCTCGCGCCTCGGGATTCACAATCACGCGCGCCGCGTCGGATGGTTCTCGAGCCGGCAACGCAGAGCACGTCGATCTCGAGATCGGCTTGCTCTACCTCGAACTCGCTCACCGTCTCTTGCAGACCGGTGGACGCGTTGGAATCATCCTGCCGGAGACGTACTTCTTCTCATACAAGTATCGATGGTTGCCGGAATGGCTCGAAGGTAGACTCGAACTTCGCGGCATGCTCAATATCGCGATGGAGGCTTTCGAGGAGTTCTGTCGAGCGAAGACGAACTTTTACATCTTCGAAAAGGTCGGCAACGGACCGTCAACCGATGCCGTCGACGCGAAGACGCGCTCCAAACCGAGAAAGTCCAAGTGAGCATTCACAAGCCGAAGTGGTTCTCAGACAAGAAGGTCCTAGTAAGCACGGCCCCGACGTGCGGCCTCAGCAAGGGCGGACGATTGTTGCCTCTGATCGATCCAAAAACGGGTGCGCGTCAGCAAGAACTCGACGTCGAAACTGGCGCGATGGTCGATCGGGTCAACGACCAACTTCTCGGAGACATGGAGGCGTTGCGAAAAGGGAAGACGACGGACACGCTCCGGTTTATCGACCGCAAGCAAGTCGCAATGCGCTGCGCCGTACCGGTCTACTATGATGCCCGTTTTGATCGCGCGTTCGCTGACGCGATGAAAACACAAGAGTTCAAGGGCTTCGGACATTTCACGCTCGGAGATCTGCAGTCTCGCGGCATCGTCGCCATCAGGGGAGGGCATGGCTCGCCGTCGGCGGAGCAGCGAGTGGGTGACGTGCCGTACATCAAGGTGTCCGATCTTCGGGCAGGATTCGTGAACATCAACCCGACCAATCGAGTGCCACTAAAGATTGCGGAGAAGCACTGGAAGCGCGACGAATCGGGCTTGCGCGCATTCGATCTCTTGTGTCCAGAGCGTACAAGCAAGAACATCGGCGACTTCTGTGTGCTGATGCCGGGCCAAGAGCGTGTCCTGCTCACTAAGGAGATCATCATTTTGCGGCCGGGACGCCACGCGAACTTCGACGCCTTCTATTTACTCTGGGCAATGACGCTGACAATTGTTCGGGAGCAATGGAAGCGAGTTGTGTTCATGCAAACCAACAGAGAGGATGTCGGAGATCGGTATCTCGAAATCTCGATCCCAGTCCCGCCGTCTCGTAAGGTTGCAGATATGGTCTCACAACCATTTCGCGATTACTACAACGCCGTCGCGGAGTCGAGAGGCAAGCTTGCGAAGTATCTCAGTTCCAATGGTGGGCATCACTTCTTCGTCTCAGGTGCCGAAATGCCAAGCGCTGAGGACCTTGCGGCGGCCGCGGTCGCGGAGGGAGACGACGTCGCAGAAACGGTCGGTTCAACCTGAGCTAGGGCTCGCGTGAGCTGCGGGGGAAGCGCGCCTCCGATCTCTCGAATGACGCTCCAGCGTCCGCGAAAGAACTCGGGCCAGCGTTGCCAGATGAACATGCGCGGAATCTGACCCGCACTCGAATTCCCCTCGTCATCATTCTATTTCATCCCGTAGCCTTGACTCGCGCGCCGGAAGGCGTTCCAATGGCGTGGGTGAGGCACAAACGCACCGCTTCGAATCTTCTTGCAACTTGCGGTTGTCAGACCCGATGCTCGCACGAGCTTAGCGATTTCGACCGATTGAATCTTCGGGAGAATTTCCTCGCGGAATACGCGCGGAGCAGGAATGACCGACTGGCGGGCATCAGCAATCGGGCGTCATGAAGCCGCCCGCTAGCGATCCCAAACCTACAGAGTGAGTCCGAGTTGTGTCCTCAGTCCTTCGTCGCACTGGTTGCTATCGACCTCCTCAAGTACCCACCGTCCGATCCCGCGCGTTCCCATCCCCGCGCGCGCATACCGTCCGCCTAGATAGGATATCAACGCATACCGATAGACGAGGGCAGCGAGTCGAAGCAATCCGACACGCTTGCCACGAGTCCGCCCAACCAACGTCCGATTGCTGACCGGATTGCCGTGAAGAAACTGGTTGCGAGCTTTGTACAACAGGTAGTAACAACGCTGAATAGCATTCATGCTCCGACGCTTCTTGTTGACATTCAGTCGGAATCGACGGCGCTTGAGAATTCGGTCGCTTGGCGCTCGCTCCAAGAAGTCCAGTATTGACGGGAGATCGGCATGCCGTCGAGCAGGCCAAGCGAGAATCTCAATCGCACTTACCCAAAGTGCGATGTGCGTACCGAACTCAGTCGTTGATCCAAAAGTCTTCACGCCCACGCTCGCCGCGTGGTAGGCGACTTCGAGCGAGCGAAACAAGCTCCGGCTGAACCGGTCATCGCGCGCGGGCGTCGCATAGCGACGACGCCACTCTCTACCGAAGCAACGATAGAGATATGAATCCGCGTACAGGGCGTAGCTGAACACTGGTATCGCGGGCGATGCGGTGAGATGAAGCGGATCGTCATCGACCACATTCAACAATGCAGGCGATTGGAGGATCACTCGCCCGTTTGGATTGATCTGCGCCGGGTGAAAGTCAAACGTGTCCGACCAAATTGGACTTAGCGAACCGCTACCGCGCACCGCAGCGCACCGAGCCGGTAGTATCATTGAGATCGCCACGGCATTTCGAAAATCGTTGAATGCTGGGGCGCTGGTTCGAAGTCGTCTGGGCGCGCTCTTGCGGACGAACAATGCAGCCGGAACGTACGCAGTCCCAAGCTCATCGCGGAACGAACCGAGAATCTGTTCTAGTTGTGGCGTAGCGCGGCGCGCTTCTAGAACTGCGTGGTCCTCTCCGCCCATAAGACAAACCACGTCGCTTCCAAGGTCGATAGTATTGGGCGAACGGTTGTTGTCGCCGAGATCGCGAGTAGGCGGAAGCCTTAGATTCGGCAGCGCGAGAACAAACTCCCAATCGTTGGCCACATGAACACTCTCGGGATAGGTAGCGTCTCGACTATTCGGCAGGACCCGCGAGCGCGCCTGTCATGATGCTTCCGGCTGGACGCCGAGCGTAGTACACCGCGTACCCAACCATCGTCGCGCCAGCGAACGCGTGCGTCGGCTGGCCCCCAGCTATCAGCTCTCCAACTGCGGATATCATGCCTAGGACGCCGACCGTGGCGACGGAGACCCACTTGACCTGTGAAGATTCTGAGGGTGCGACTCGGAAGGACGTTGAGAAGAATACAGTTGAGGAAGCAGCGCCGCTTAGCATCCAGACAAACCAATCGGCCCCGCCCAGCGATGTGCTGAGCCAGTTCGTTGCCCAACCGGCAAGCAAACTGACGAGAACTGCAAGTGGTAGAAACGCAATCCATCGCACCGTTTTTGACATCATCTTCTCGCCCGTTGAAAGGTCATCGACAACCAAGTCCGAGCGTCGAACGCGCGAGCAGTCGAACTACGACACTTGCGACGTTCTCCCTGCGGCCAGCGCAACCGTAGCAGTAGGACGAGTCTCGTGCAAGACTGATTGCTTCGATGACCAAATTGAGACAGGGGCGGAACTGGCCGCCGCCATATCTCCTTACCCGTGATCGCCCAGCGGGGTTAGGAGATAACGGGCGCGGGATGTCACCCTGACTGGAGCGCGCTCAGCGAAGCAATCGGCGTGCTGTCTTCACCGTCGCGCGCCTTCGGAAGTGGCGTCACGCGTACGCGCTGGCCTGCGGTCTTTCGCGCCCAATAGCCACGACCGGGAACGGGGATATTGAGCTTCCGGCAGCGCTTCGCGAGCGCGACATCAGAGAGATTGAATTGTTTGGCGAGGCGCTGCATGGGTTCGGGCCAAACAAGCTCGTACGGTTCTACGCGTGTGATCCTAGTCAACTCTCGGCGGCGGGTGATCCGTCGGCGGGTTGCGTCGCGTTTGAAGCCGCCGCCTTACTGAATGTACTGAACATATCGATCACCTCCACGAAGGGCGACGGAGTGATCGACTCGCTAGCCAGTATGTACGCCTGCTTGATTCGTGCCGCATTGAGGCCGGTGTGCGACGCAAATGCGTGCAAGATTGGACGTCCCGGAATAACCGTCTTCCAACTATTGTCGCCCGCCGCCAGCTTCGTTTGGAGCGACGTGAAAGCCGCTCTGGCCGCATCTCCGATCAAAATTGGGTCGAGCGCCGAATCAATCCGTCCGCGTTCTTCAGCTACGCGGTCGTGGAACAGTTGCGCGAGCTCATCTCCAGTTCGTCCATGACAGTTCTTCGGCATTAGGTCGGCATTTCCCACGAGCTGGCGGTATTGGGCACTAATAATCAGAGCTGCTGCATACGAGACATGCTCCGCGGCGAGCTCTACGAGTTTCGCTTCAATCTTTTCCGGTTGAGTGAGCCAAGAATCCGCCGGTTCCAACGTCGTGAAGACGTTGGCCAGAACGGTTGAATCGAGAAAGTAGTTCTCCAAGTGATAACGAGACAGCACGCGAAGTCGACCGCTGGAAGCGGTTTCCAGTTCCGCAGGATTTGACATCGCAGGGAGCGCGTCGCGATCGCAGACCATGAAGAAGTCTACGCCCCATAGTGTCTTTTCGAGTACCTTCGGAATAATGGTATTGAACGACGAAATTACTCCTCTGCCTCCACTTGGGACCAGCACTAGATCAGGATAGCGATCACGCAGAATCGAACCGTACGTCTGTTTGTCGAGGCTCGCCGCAGTACCCTCGATTAGTACGAGTCGCTTTCCGAGTGCAATAATTCCGACAGATTGGCCTAGGAGCCGTAACGCCTGATTGGTTTCGTCGTCCTCACGTACCGGAATTGCCTGATTGGCCTTCGTGGCGCTCGGAGGTCCGACGAAGACCACAGATTGATCAAGAGAGGCTGTAATGATGTCAGGCGAGTGCGTGCAAAAGATGAACTGGTTCCGCGCGCCCACATGTCGCAACGTCTGAAGGAGCTTGTAACTCAACTCTGGGTGTAAGTGAAGCTCGGGCTCGTCGAAGAAAACAATACAATCCTCGGGACCGCGCAGTAGGAAATCGAACACGATATTAACAACTTCACGTTCGCCTGAACTAAGCTGATTAATTTGAAAAACGCCCGTTCCTTCGCGATAGATCAGCGTTTGTTGTTGAAGGTTTGCCTCGACGAGCTGCTTGGGAGCGAGTAACCGGCTGAATGAGTCCTTGAAAGGTGCCAATGGATCTGGCCAATCGAGAGTCATAGTCTTTGTTCCGTCACGCATGAGCGTTTCGGCTTGCTGCGCGATTTGCTCTCTCTGGCTGCGCACTTTCCGAAAGATCGAATGCAGCGTGTCCTGAAAGCGTGATCGCAAGCCGGAGAATGTGCCGTCCCATCCGACCTGCTCTTCGTACGGATCGCCAAAATCCCATGTGAAGCTGTACGGCATGATTTGTACAATGCTCCGATCACTCTCGAACTGAACGACGCTGCTGCGCAGTTTGGTCCTGCGGCGCGACTGTTGAAGCATCCGTGTAAGCTGCTGCGCGTCGGCCTCGACGGCCGTATCCAGCTGAGACTTTCCCCACGCATCGCGCTCCGATTGAGCCGTACTCTCGACAACTAAGCGAATATTTGATCGAGAAGTCGGCGATCTGAAAAACTGTACGAGGGCTTGGATGAGTCTAGTTTTTCCAACACCGTTACGACCGGCCAGAACTACGACGTCCGAGAGGTCGGAGACATCGAATGCCAAGACGGGCGCAACGTCGGTCGCGCGAATGCTTCGAAGTCTCACAATTACCCCCAAACTCAATGGACGGAGTGCGAAATGCGTCTCCACTTAACCTAGCATTGTCAGCAGCAACTCTGATCCTCCTACGACGACACTTTTCGGCCATGGGGTGACATCCCATACCCACTATCTCCTAACCCGTGATCGCCCAGCGGGGTAAGGAGATAACGGGCACGGGATATCACCTCGGAGGCTCAATTGTGCCACGCTCAACTTCTTCGGCATGCGACTGCTGACGCCGATAGACACGCAAACTGCCTATGCCTCCCGTTTCGCGGTATGTTCCATGACGTGCTTTGAAGGGCCAGTTCATTCCATCGCGATCGGTTGCCCTGGCCTATATCGACCAGCTCAACAGAGGAGACAGAACCACATGGCCAAGCCACCCGTTACCGTGAAAACTGGGGGAACCGCCCCCGTTTCCGGACTCTATCTCGTCAAGGGAACGAACGACGAGCTGACTTTATCGAAGGGCGATCGTGTCCCGCCGTACGCCGGAAAGGCCGTCACGGCTGTTTTAGTCGACAAGGCGAAGCACAAGAATCCGTAAGCGCCGCGTCCAACGAAGGCTATCCGACGTGCTTTGGGGTTTCCTCCGCCGCCTGAATGATCCGCGATCGCAGCATGGCGAGGCGTTCTTTGGCTTTCCGGTGCGAAGGGTTCAACACCAGGATGTGCTCATAGCATCGAATTGCCTCGTCCTGATTGCCGACAAGATCGTACGTCCGCGCCAGGTTGGTCCAGTGATCTGCGACACGCGGTTCAAGCCGCACCGCCTCGCTCGCTGCAGGCAAGGCTTCGGTGATGTCCCCGCTGTGGCGCAACGCGACAGATAGCAGATGAAAACGCCTCGCACTCTCGTGTCCGTCCTTCATCAGCCAACGCAGGATGCGTGCACTCCTGCGCGGGGCTAGCCGAAGCATTTCAGACAGAGCCCGATCCCATGTCGTACTGGGTGCGCAGGAAGCAAGTGCTTCCTCCTCGGCCAAGTCAAAGAACAGTGACGCATCCCGCGCACTCCACGCCGCACTCGCAAGCTTAACCCACGCGTCCTCAGAGTCCGGATGTAGCCGGACCAGGTCCTGCTTCTCTAATGGCCGGTCGAAAAGGGGAAATCGCAATCGCGATCGAAGCTCATCTAGATCTCGCCATAGCTCTTCTGCGGCAGCGTATTCGCCAAGCACGTATCTGGCATTCGCCTTCAACATCCGCGCTCCGGCGTTCCTTGAATCGCTTTGCAACACGAGGTCAGCGAACTGCAGGGAGTCGTTCGCGAGCGCATCCGGTTCGCCTACGTCCGAAAAGCTCCGGGCCATGACACAGTAAGGACCTACGTTGCGCGAAACGGCCTCTGCCGCCTTCTTGGCTGCGATGTATGCCTCTCCGTTGCGTCCGAGAACGAGCAAGGCACGCGCCAAATGGTAGAAGTCCTGCGACCAGCCTCGCTCAGAGGCAATCCGTTGATAAGTTGCAGCCATCGAAGGGTTGTCGGAGCACGCACTTTGGCATGCTGCGAGCGTCTCGAGTGCAACGATGTTATCGGGCACGAGGCCGACCGCGTGCTGCGCTTGCTCGAGGGCGGCATCTGCATTCCCCTGCAAGAGTAAAGATTGCGCCCGGGCCGAATAGCCGCGGGCATCAGCGGGATCAATGTGGTCGCTAAATGCCTCTAGGACGGCCGCGGCATCGGCTCTCTCGCCAGAGAGCGCGAGCATGTTGGCTAGTATGAGCGCCGCATCACTGCTCGGGTCCAGCGCAACTGCCTTGGCGAGGAGAGCTTTTGCGACTTCAAATCGGCCTTGCGCAAGCTCGAAGCGACCGTATGCGAGCCAATACCGGCCGTCGCGAGGCGCGAGTTGGGTCGCGCGCAAAAACACGGCCCTTGCTTCATCTACCCAGTCGCTGATCAATACACCGCGATGTCGATTGACGGATCCGATCTTGTCGAGTGCGATTCCGAGCGTGTGCCACACCTTTGCAACGTGGCCGTTTCGTTTCACTGCCGTCCGCAAGGCCTTGACGGCATCACCGTACCGACCAGCCCTACTCATTGCCATCCCCAGGACAAACCAAGGATACGAGGCATCCGGCGCGAGCTTCGCGGCTCGTTGCGCCTCGCTGACGTTTTCGTCGCGCCGACCGAGCGCGGCGAACACAATGCTCCTGACGACCGCCGCGTTGCCGCTGCCTGGCGCAAGACGAACGCTGGCGTTCGCGCTCTGGAGTGCATCGTCGAGCCGCCCTTGCCGGACCATGAGAATGGCGCGCGTTGAGTGAAGCGCGGCGCTCTCAGGTAGGCGGCGGAGAGCATTCTCCAGTACCCTTGATGCGGCGCCTCGATCCACGCGAGCCAAGCTGCGCACGATCGCAATCAATAGACGTTCTGTGCCCTCGTTCCGCCGTTCTCGCTTCAGAAGCCGGGCGGTCGCCGATTCGAGCCGTTGCTTCCAATCGGCTGGCATCGCCACCGCATCCAGCAAGGCACTTCTGATGAACACGCGACTGCGCCCAATCACCAACCAGTTGTGTCCCAGATCGTCCGCCAACACGCGGCGGATTCGCCGTCTGCTCGACCCAATGAGCTGTTCGTCCAAGAGACCGGCTGCAACTTCAACGACCAATGAGGTCGTCGGCATGAGGCGCAAGTGCGACAGGATCGCTAGTGCCTCAAATACAACGCGCCGCTCCCCAAGAGGCACGATCTCCACCGGATACACGTGCTGCGCCCAGTCGCGTGGATACGTGACGTCAAACGCCTCAAGATCGTGCTCGTCAATTGCCGTCGCTCTGTTCTTTGTGCGACCCTTCAGAACGCTCAGGGCGGTTACGATGCTTGCACAAGTCAGATCTGTCTTCCGATAAATCGCCTCTGTCGCACCCTCAGTGAGAGTGATGCCGAAATAGCGCGCCACCAATTCCGTGAAGCCACGCACGGCACTGCGATCCATAAGGGGCACCATTATTCCAGTAAACCCTTTCAGTGCCTCCTGCAACGACTCGACCGCTAACGGTCCCTCCGTATTTGCGGTAACTATTACTCGAAAACTGATTGTCGCATGGCGCTCGAACCATTCGATGCACTCGAGGAGACGATCAAGAGAGGACGAAGCCAGCGGGCCGTCGGTGCCGTCATCAGTCTCGGAGAGGAACCGATCGAAGTCGTGAGCAAAAAGGATCACGTGGCGCCGCTTGAACTCTTTTGGCAACGGCGGTTGCGGAACGTCAAAATCCTCATCCGGTACCACGATGGTGACAGGTTCACCGATCGTCGAACAGATGTCCCCGATCACATCAAAGCACAGCCGCGTCTTTCCGACGCCGCTGCGGCCAACGACGAGCGAACGCATTCCGCTTCTCAGGTCACTCCAGATCTCTGTGGATCGCGCTGTGCCCCACACGTCGTATCGATGAGGTGCATTGCCCTCTTCTAGCTGCTCGCGCAACGTATCTAGACTGGCCGAACTATAGATCTGGAAGGGAAATCCGCCGATCCGAGCACTCTGGCGTCGCTGTCCCCACTCCCATACGCCCGCAGCGACAGCCAAAATCAGCGTGACCCAAACGAGGAACGGCTCGGAGGTTAGCGCATCAATCGTCTTGCCAAGCAGCCGTGTTTCGGGTTGAAGCTCCGCCCATTTTGCGACAAGCTGCAGAAGCCAATAGAGCGCCGCCAATCCGATGATGGATAGACCGACATGCCTTCGTCGCGACGTGGCCATATGCTCTGGATTGGTCAGAGGAGTCGCTTCATGATCGCAACAGGATCGGCGCCGACTCGCAAAGAAAAGGCGCCCGTTGTCGGACGCCTAGTTGTGCCAAGTCATCTCGCATTCTGACAACGGTCGAGAATGAAACCAAGATAGACTAGGCACGGGATCCCTGCGAGCCCGTAAGGCGCGAGCAGACTTTCTGCCGCAACCACGAGCGGGGAAACAATTACAAACAAAAAAGAAGGCCTACCTACAGACCAAAAGAACCGCCGACTCGGAAGCAGCCTCACACGACCTCCTGAAAGGGTATCTCTAAGTGGGTTTGCCCCACACAGGGATACCCTCGGGAAGAACTGAGAGGCAGTCGTTCTGACGCGATTGTATCACACTCACGGAGCGTGTCAAGCATGAAAAACAACGACGTGAGCGGACGCATCAAGTCTATCAAATCAATGTTCTCCGTGCATCGGGCGACAGCAGGACGGCCGGCGCTGCAAGCTCGCTGTCAAACTTGCGCTCAATCAGAGCGGCGGCGATAGTGTGGTGGCTGAAAATGGTCGTGAGGGGTCGCCGTCAATGAGGAGGCGGAGATAGATGTGGTAGAGAGGAAGACTGATGAAATCCTCTGCGGAGAAGACCGGGGCGAACTCGCGTGCGAGAAACGCTCCGTCCGCTCCTCCCACACGAAACGACACAATCGTGCCAGCGTTGCCGAAGACGGCGTCCCGGATTT
>OCZT010004361.1_pt1 | contig 14263 bp, 10 predicted proteins | sample 1539031 | NCBI WGS metagenome assembly OCZT01 (sample SAMEA3539308, study PRJEB22396) | soil metagenome | biome: tundra; feature: field; material: soil | place: USA | collected 2010-05 | depth 0.15 m
GAACCTTCATAAATCGTGGGACCTCTCTTCTATTGTTATGGGTACATGGTGCCCCGACAGCAGAAGAGAGGTCCCACGATTTATGAAGGTTCTGGAAGCCTGGCAGTTTCCGGTCGCCAAAGTTACTTTCATCGGAGTAGATGACGCCAAACTGTCGCCTGTTGGGGAATATGTTAAACTTGATATCAAACGGGTACCGACATTTATTTTCTATAAAAATAATGTTGAGGCCGGACGCATCATTGAAAATCCTGCAACGTCTTTAGAACAGGATATAGTAAACATCCTGACAGGAATGAATAATATTAAATAATTTAATATCATGGAAGAAGTAAGAAATAATTCGGGGCAAAATCTTGGGATTGCTGCGTTAATAACAGCTATAATAACTTTTGTGCTGGCAGTTATTCCATGTGTGGGTCTGATAGCAATTATACCGGGAATCATAGCCATTATACTTGCATCAGTCGGACTTTCCCAGGCTGGTCGGAATAACTCACCTCGGGGTGTCCCGCTTGCAGGATTGATCATTGCGATAATTGCGTCAATGATTTCGTTTTCGCAGATTTTTGTTGCCGGGAAGATTGTACAGAAGGCTGATCGCTGGCCGAACAACATTCATAATATTATAAATGATGTTCAGGACAATGTTACCAAAGATATCGAAGATGCGAAAGTTTCAATAAAGGTCGAGAGCAACGGAGATAAGGTGGAAATAAACACCACAGCAAGTAAAAAAGATCAGGAGCAGAAGCTTGAAGATCTGGAGGAAGGAAACAACAATAAGGGAGATAGTATCCAGAAACATGATAACACCAGGAAACATGTTATTATACGCAAGAAAAAATAATACTGGACAGAACACAAAGGTAAGGTTATGGGATGAGCCTTACCTTCTTATCAATATATTTTTTGCCGGAGTGATATTGCTGATTTTTGCATACTCCGGTTTTTTTTCTCCTGAAAAGGATAACTATCCTGTCGTTTGTCTTCATGAGAAGGTGACAGGCCAACCATGCGTCTCATGCGGCTTATCACATAGTTTTTCATTAATAATAAGGGGAAGAGTTGAAGAAGCATACCATTGGAATCGTTTTGGCATGAGGATCTTTATCTTTTTCGTTGCACAGTTGGTTTTAAGAGTGGCATTTTCTATATTCTACCTGAAGTATTCTGAAACACGTAAACAATTGATAATTGTTGATTGTATTGGATCGGGAATTATCTTTTTTGTTGCTTTCTGGCCGTTTATTGCCAGTATAGGTAAAGGGATTCTGTTTAATATATAAAACCCCTCTGCCGCTTCGCGGCATCCCGCTTAGGCGGGAAAAAACTCAAAACAAAAGAGATTTTTTCCCCCCTCAGGGGGGAATGTAAAGGGGGTAATTACCGCTTAACGGAGTCAGTCCCCCAGGTCATTCAGAATATCGTACAACAAGTTGCTTTCAAACCCTTTTGATAATCCGTATCGCAACAGTTTTGCTTTCAGGTCGTATTGATTTTTAGCTTTAACTGATTTCCTGTGAGCTTCAATAAGTTCTCGCAGTAGTTTTATATAGAGGTTATTATCAATTGAATCAAGAGCTGAGCTTATAATATCCTGAGGCACTTTCTTACCTCTGAGATGGGCGGAAATTTTAACTTTCCCCCATTTATTGTATTTGAATTTATCCCTCACAAAAGCTGTTGCATATCTCGGTTCATTTATAAAATTATCACTGATTAGAATCCTGAGAATCTTCCCGATATCATCATTATCAACACCCCATAAAGACAATTTATTGTGAATATCATCACTACAGTATTCCCTTCTGGAGCACTGAGCCATTGCCTTTTCAAGAGCTATTTTGAACAATGCTTTTTCAGACATTTTTTCTGCCTCTTATAATTCTATCTTTATTATTAATGTCAGGAATTAATTCTATTTCAGAGTAATCAAATGATTCAAACAACTGAAACAACGATTTGCCCATAACTTCATTTATCTCAAAATACAAACGGCCATGCGGCAGTAAAATATTTTCAGCCAGATTAAGGATCGCTTTATAGTATACAAGTGGGTCGGAATCAGTTACAAACAAAGCTGGATGCGGTTCAAAATCAAGTACATTTTTGGCCATCTTTAATTTTTCTGAATTTCGGACGTAGGGAGGATTACTCACAATAATTCCCGCTTTAGTGACAGATTCGTGATCAAAAGCAAAGATATCACCTTGTATAAAAGCGGCCTTGACGTTATTCAAAACAGCATTTTCCTGAGCTATCCTGATAGCTTCATCGAAAATTTCAATTCCGGTCAGTTTGGCAAACGGAAGGTTCGAGGCTAAAGCAATAGTAATACAACCTGAACCGGATCCGAAATCAATAATATTTCCATTATAACCCTTGTTATCCCTGATGATAAGATCAACAAGCTCTTCTGTTTCCGGCCGGGGAATAAGGGTTGAACTGTTTACTTTAATGGTACAGTTGTAAAAAGTTGTTTCACCAAGGATATATTGAATCGGTTTGCCGGTTTTTAGCTCTCTGGTGATACCAATAATCTTTTCCACATTTTTGGCCTTTATCAGATAGCCATTATCATATAGCTGATGCAACTTTACTGTTCCGGTAACAGTCTTAATAATGATATCTGCAAGGACTCTTATTTCAATTTCATTATAAACACCTTTAAGTTCCTTTGAGAGATAAAATCTGATATCTTTTATTGTTTGTATCTTGACGCCCATAAGTCAAATTTAGTCTTTTCAGTTAAATGACAGAGACAGACGACAATAAATTCATGAGAAGATGCCTTGATCTGGCTTCTAAAGCCGAAGGCCTGACTTATCCGAATCCGATGGTTGGTTCTGTTATCGTTTATGATGGAAAGATTCTGGGGGAAGGATATCATCTGAGTTCGGGTGAAGCTCATGCAGAAGTTAAGGCGATAAATTCTGTTTCTGATAAAACAAAATTAAAGTTGTCTACCCTTTATGTCAACCTGGAGCCATGCTCACATTTTGGTAAAACACCTCCGTGTGCAGATTTTATTATTTCAAATGGGATACCCAGGGTAGTAATCGGAACAATTGATACAAGTGAAAAAGTTTCGGGGGAAGGTGTTACCAGACTAAGGGAGGCCGGTTGTGAGGTCAAATCCGGAATTCTTGAAGCGGATTGCAGAAGATTGAACAGACGGTTCTTTACTTTTCATGAAAAGGGGAGACCTTATATAACTTTGAAGTGGGCAAAAAGTGCTGATGGATACCTGGATATAATCAGATCCGGAGATCATAAAAGAGAGCCGACCTGGATTACGGGTAAACCGGAAAAAGTACTGGTTCATAAATGGAGAGCATCAGAGCAGGCTATCCTTGTTGGAGCCGGGACAGTAAGGGCAGATAATCCCCGGTTAAATGTAAGGGAATGGAAAGGTTCTGATCCGTTAAAATTAATCCTCAGCAGCTCAGGATCTCTTAATATTGGATCACCTGTAAACAACACAAATAAAAAAACGGTTGTATTTACCCATAATTCAACTGCCGGCATTCCTGACGTAGTGAAGGTAATGTTAAAAGAAGGCAAACATTCTTCAGCTCAGATATGCGAGTACCTTTATTCTTCTGGCATTCAGTCGTTATTTATTGAAGGAGGGGCAGAAGTACTTAATCATTTTATTTCAACTGGACTCTGGGATGAAGCTAGGGTTTTTACCGGAGAGGAACATTTCAGGGAAGGTGTAAAGGCTCCTGTTATAAGCGAAGTACTTTTTTCAAAGACGATTTTCAGCGGAAGTATACTTGAAATATATTTAAAGAATGGAAGTTAGGCCTCATGAAGATTGATTATTAGAAGAAATTTTTCTAATTTTGATATATCGTAGAGAAATTAACCTAAGTCTAGACAATATGAAGAAGCGAGTATTTTTAGTTGCAACCATGATGACCCTGGTGATATGTGCTTTTGGACAAAGTGCAAGGAAGTCATATAAAGCCGGGATGGAATTTGTTGATAATCTTAAATATGATGACGCTATCGTTCAGTTCACAAGCGCCATTGGCCTCGAACCTTCAAATCCTGATTATTATTATGTCAGAGGTCAGGCTTATGAAAAGCTGTCAAAATATACTGAAGCTAAGGCCGATTTTGAGAAGGCATTGGTTTTTGCACCAAAAGATGTTGATGCAATTATAAGTCTTGGTGCTGTTTGTAACAAGTTAGGCAAATATGAGGAGTCTCTTAAACTTCTTAACCACGCATCAACCATCGATAAACGAAACACAAAAGTATATCCTGAAAAGGTTATTACACTGATAAACCTTAAAAAATATGACCAGGCACTTAAGGTATCAGACACTGCAATAATTATTAAAGACACTCCGATGGATTATTATTGGCGGGGGATTATCTACAGAAGACTCAATAACGATGTTCTTGGAAAGAAAGAGCTGGAGAAATCAATATCTAAAGACAAAAAACTTGCTGAACCGCGAATTGAGCTTGCTGATCTGCTTACCATGACAAATCCTAAGGAAGCAATGGAACAGTGTAATGAAGTGATTAAAAATGATGACAGGAATACAGCAGCTTATATACAGAGAAGCAGGGTATTTAAGAAAAACCTTGATTATCCGAGCGCCATTAATGATATTTCCAAAACAATCCTCATCGATCCGTCCAACCCGATGTTTTATTTTGAACGGGGAAAGTGCTATCAGGAATTCAACCAGCATACAAATGCAATAAATGATTTTTCAAAAACCATCTCCCTTAATGCAGAGCTTAAGGCGGAAGATCCCAATGTTTATTATTCAAGGGCCAAGTCCTATGAGGAAATTATGGATTATGATAAAGCCAGGGCCGATTATAACAAGATTACTTTTCTCTCCAAGTATGATGCAAAGGCACGCGAAATGCTGGAACTTTCCCAGAAGAGACTTTATGATCTGAACAGGGAGACAGATCCTCCGGAAATAGCAGTGGTAAGTCCGGTCCCGGCAAAAGATACCGTGGAAATCAAAGGAGACAAAACTACTCTACTTATCTCCGGTATCGTTAAAGATAAAAGTAAGATAAAATCTTTTAAGATTAATAATGACAGTGTTATCCTTGTAGAAAAAAACGGGGAAAATGATTTTCTTGCAAATATCAATGTCGCCGGTATTGATAAGATCGCTTTTACTGCAATCGACGATTACAATAATAAAAGGGTACTGAATTATGCTCTTAAACGCACTGAAATCAACCCTCCAAAAATTATGATAGTTGCGCCGTATACAAATGATGAAGGACAGGTTCTTCTCGATACTCCGACATCCAATATTGCAATTCAGGGTAAAATTTCAGATGAAAGCCGTATTAAATCAATCACTGTAGGAAATTTTACGGCAAGTTATAATCCCAATGAATTAAATCCTTCATTTACCGCTACATTAAACGTTGCGGATCTAAATAAATTTACAGTGGTTGCTGAAGATATTTATGGGAACAGACAGGAAACAGAATTCATACTTAACAGGGAAGCTATTTCAGGAACGGCCGCAAATAATCCAATGGGCAGAACCTGGGTAGTATTTATAGAAAACTCCAGTTATGAAACTTTTGCAAGTCTTGATGGTCCTATCAAAGATATCAGTACAATTCAGAGAGCGCTTGCCAATTATCAGATAGCTAACATTATTCACAAAAAGGACATGACTAAGGCTGAGATGGAGAGATTCTTTAATATCGAGCTCCGCGACCAGATTAAGAAAAATCAGGTTAAGTCATTATTGGTTTGGTATGCAGGTCATGGGAAATTCATTAATGATGTTGGTTATTGGATCCCGGTTGATGCAAAACGCGATGATGAGTTTACCTACTTTAATATCAACTCATTAAAAGCCGGATTACAGGGCTATAGTGATGTTGTGGTTCATACGCTGGTTGTTTCAGACGCATGTGAATCAGGACCAGGATTTTATACTGCCATGAGATCTGCACTTGGAGCTCCGACATGTGATAATACGCAAGTTGCAGGCTCCAAATCGGCACAGGTATTCTCCTCAGCAGGGTATGAGCTGGCCGTTGATAATTCAAAATTCACGGCAACATTCGCTAATACTCTTATGAACAATAAAAATGCGTGTATTCCTATTGAAACTATTGTTAAATCAGTAACTGCCGCTGTTACAACCGATAACGGGCAGAAACCTAAGTTTGGTAAAATTCAGGGGCTGGACGATTTTAACGGGACATTCTTCTTTATCACAAAATAGGATCTTATATGTCAGCCTTGAACCTCATTAATCGCCAGGCAAAATATTTTGTCTGGACTGTGGGTTTTTGGTGTGTCATTTTTTTACCGGTTAAGGCACAGAAATATTTTTTTGATAATTATGGTGTAAAACAGGGGCTCAGTGAACAGAAAGTTTACACCCTTCTTCAGGATTCAAAAGATTATATCTGGCTTGGAACAGCAAATGGATTATCACGCTTCGACGGTAAGAAATTTGAAAACTTCACATCGCACGACAGCCTTTCAAATGGTGGAGTTAAATGCATTATAGAGGATTCATTAGGATATATCTGGTTTGGTCATCTTAATGGGGGGATTTCACGTTATAACGGTCACAGATTTGAAAAAGTTGCTTTCGACTCATTGAAAGTAACGGGAGATGTAACAAGCATTTCACAGATTAAGAATCAGATATGGTTTACTTCAACAAATGATGGTGCGATCCGCGCTGAATTTCCAATAAGTGATCTTAAGCATATTAAAGCAAAACAATTCAGGGGTAAGGAAGGTCTGAGTGATCAGGTGTATGGTTCGACTTTGATCAGAGGAGGCTCATTTATTTGTGTAACTGATGTAGGCCTGAAACGCTATAATGAAGAGGAGAAAAAGTTTGAAGGTTATCGCATGCCTCATATGACTACTTATTTTATTACCACATCTTTACTTGAAGATAAAGGAGGGAACAAGTGGTTCGGAACATATAATGGGGGAATCTATAAATATGTTACATCTGAAAGCAGGATGGTTTATTATGATTTAATCAGGATGGGTGTGGCTAGTAATGCGGTTAGCTGTATCACTGAGGATAGCCAGGGTCGTATCTGGGTAGGAACCTGGGGCGGTGGAATAGTCGTTTTTGACGGAGAAAATTTCCGGAAATTTAATGTGGGGAATGGGCTTAAATCCTCGAAAATATATAAAATTATTGAAGACGTTGAGGGCAATATTTTAATTTCTGATCAAAGTAACGGGCTAACAATATTTAAAGGCGATGCATTTGAAACAATCAATGAAAAGACAATATTACCCGATCCGAATGTTAATGCAATATATAAGGATAAAACCGGATCAATGTGGTTTGGAACAAATGCTGGGATTTCACACTATAATCCGGGATCAGACAAAAAAACTGTAATTTATAATCAGGCAGTTAATTCAATTCCCGAAGACATAAGGTTTTTCAGAGAAGACAGGGAAGGAAATTTATGGATAGGAACAAATGATGGAGGGGTTATCCTTTACAACATGAAGACTTCCAGGTTTGAAGTACAATCATATATAAACTCAATTCTTCATCACGACGGGCAGGTTACTGCACTGGAAATAGATAAACAAAATAATCTTTGGATAGGAACCGTTGAAGGCGTTGCTGTCGGTACAATTAATGAACAAAATTTCCAGAGGTACACTCTCGTGGATAGCTTGACAATATTTGCAATTACAGCCCTTTATTGCGATCCGGATGGGAACATGTGGATCGGAACTGAACCCAGGGGAGAAAAGCCGGGTCTTATAAGATACGATGCAATTAAAAAAGATTTTAAACCTGTTTCTGCTCTTCCGGGGATTATTCCAAAAGCGATTGTTATGGATAAGAAGGGTGTCTTATGGATTGGTACCGGCCGGGGCTTAATAGCATTTAAGAATGGATCAATAATTTCCACTGTAACCCAGGATGACGGACTTCTTTCAAATAATATAAACCTTCTTACTACCGGAGAAGACGGCAGCATTTATATAGGTACCAATAATGGGCTAAACAGATATTTTCCTGAAAGTAAGAGGATCTTTTCTTACACTGAAAGAAACGGATTTACTGGAATTGAGGCTAAACCTAATGCAGTATTTAAAAGCCCATCAGGAGACTTTTGGTTTGGCACAGCGAATGGCGCTATACATTTTAATCCATCAGAGGCAACTACCCGGAGCCTCGAACCACTGACACATATTATGAACATGCGGGTAAATTATGAACCACGAGAAATGACAATGGGAATGAATCTATATTATACAGAGAGATCTGTTTTATTTGATTATTACAGTATTTGTCTTACAAATCCGGACGTCGTTAGATATAAAGTTAAACTTGAGGGGGCTGATGAAGACTGGCGACCTGTCACTGACCAGACCAGGGTAATATATTCAGCTTTGCCTTCGGGGAAGTATACATTCAACGTAATAGCGAGTAACAGCCAGGGGATATGGAACAGTAAACCTGTGACTTTTCATTTTATGATAAGACCCCCATTCTATCTTACCTGGTGGTTTATTCTTATCTCTGCTGTATTGATTGTTGTTATTGTGGTTATATATATTCGTATCAGGGAACAAAACCTGGTAAAGGAAAAGTTAATTCTCGAGGAAAAGGTTGAAGAGAGAACAGCTGAGGTAGTTCAGAAAAGCATGGAAATCGAGGAGAAAAACAGGGATATAACTGCCAGTATAAGATATGCCGAGCGTATACAAAGAGCTATGCTTCCGAAGGTAGACACGTTCGAAGAGACTTTTGTCCTGTTCATGCCTAAAGATATTGTAAGCGGCGATTTTTACTGGATGTATGATAACGGAGACTGGCAGTTCATCGCTGTAGTTGATTGTACAGGTCATGGCGTTCCGGGAGCCTTTATGTCAATTATCGGCCATAATTCTCTGAATAAAGTTGTAAGAGAATATGGGTTAACGCGTCCTTCCGCAATTGTTGACCAGCTCAATAATGAGGTAATGAAGGCACTGATGCAACGGCATGAAAAAGCAATAAACGATGGTATGGATCTTGCGCTTATAGCTTTTAATAAGAAGAACTTTACACTCGAATTCACAGGAGCCTTTAATCCTATGTACCTGGTAAGAAAAGGTGAAGTAATTGTTTACAGAGGTGACAGATACTCGATAGGAATGACCACTCTGGATGAAAAGAAGAATTTTACCAATCAACTCGTTGATATACAGCCGGGAGACATGGTGTATATGTGTTCCGATGGTTATGCTGATCAGTTTGGATCGGCTGAGGTCAAGAAATATAAATCGGCGAATGTTAAAAAACTGCTGTCTGTAATATGTGATCTTCCTGTTAATGAGCAGAAAGACAGGCTGGAAAAAGAAATACTGGCGTGGAAAGGTGATCTTGAACAGGTAGATGATATATTGTTTATTGGAACAAAAATCCCTGAAAATTAGATTCTTGCAATACTGCGTGGATCCTGATGCCACCCGTCTTTTTTCATAAGAAGAGCCATAATTTCCTCTGTTGTATTGGCTATTTCCCACATACCTTTATGTTCGAATCTGAGAAAATGACCTGAAATCATATGTTCGAGGAAATCAATAAATGATTTATAAAAATTAAGGGTATTCAGGATTATTATCGGCCCTTTGTACAGACCAAGCTGCTTTAGTGTCAACGCTTCAGTCAATTCTTCAAGCGTACCTACTCCTCCGGGTAAAGCTACTATTGCATCTGCCATAGCAAACATCTGCTTTTTCCTTTCTCCCATATCGGAAGTAACAATCATCTTGCTTACGGCAGAATGATCCCATCCCTCATCTTTCATGAATGACGGAATTACTCCGGTTATTCTTCCTCCGTTTTCAATGACTGCATCGGCGAGTTTACCCATAAGTCCAATGCCACCGCCGCCGTACACAACATCCATTTTAGCTTGTGCCAGTAACATTCCAAGACTTGCAGCTGCAGTTGCATATTCGTTATCAATTCGGCTGCTCGATGAGGCAAACACACAGATTGTCATGAGAGGGTATTAAAAAAAGGCCGTTAGAGATCACCCGAACGGCCAGATAAAGGAACATTATTTGTTAAATAAGTGCATCTAGTTTTGCAACAAAGTTCTTCTTTGGAACTGCCCCTACCTGTTTGTCAGCAATTTTACCGTCCTTGAAGAAAAGTATTGTTGGTATATTTCTGATATTGTATTTGGCAGAAATGGCAGGGCTGCTGTCTACATCACATTTCACCACGATAGCTTTACCTTCATATTCATGTGAAATCTCATCCATTATCGGAGCAACCATCCTGCAAGGTCCGCACCATTCAGCCCAGAAATCTACAACAACAGGTTTGTCTGATTTGATGACTATTTCGTCGAAATTTCCATCATTTACCTCTAAAGCCATAATATTATATTTTGAAATAATTTTAATTAATACTGTGTGCAAAGATAGCTAATTAACTTTGAATTCTATTCCAGGATGGTCTTCCAGAAAAGCAAGTAACTCATTATTCAGCCTGATACGGAGAGTTCTTGAAAACATGGGGAGTGAAATTTTATCATCGGAATCGAGGAAAAGAAACTTGAGTTCGGTTTCACCTTTGTGTTCGTTTACCAGGTTTTTCAAATCCTTAATCATTTCATTATCTATGTTTTCAGGGTCTATTTTCAGAGTGACTGATTTAATAAGTTCATCCTTGACACTTGATAGAAGATTAATTGTTTTTATCTTGAATTCAATTTCTTCCTCTTTGTACTTCCGTTTCTGTACTCTTCCTTTCACCAGAAGATAATAACCTGCAATAAAGAACTTACTGTTTTCAATATAGTCTTTATCAAATAACATAAAACGGAATGAATCAGAATAATCCTGCAATGTAAATGAACCATAAGGTTTCCCGTTTTTCCCGATACCTGTTTTTATATCTGTTACCATTCCTGCAACAGTGACATCACGGTCGAGATATTCTCGAAGGTTCTGTAAATCGGCCAGGGTTGCCGTTGTAAATGTATTTATCTCCAGTTTGAAATCATCAAGAGGATGAGAAGAAAGATAGATGCCTATTACCTCTTTTTCCCTGTTAAGTTTTTCAAGCTTGGGCCAATCGGGACAAGAGGCCGGTTCAGGTTTTATCATATCAAAACCGCCGGTTTCTCCGAAGAGTGACTGTTGACTTGAGGATTTTACAGTCTTAGAATTGTTACCATATCTGATAATACTTTCAATAAAGCTTGATCCTTTAGTATCGAGAGAAAAATACTGTGCTCTGGTTATATCCACAAAACAATCCAATGCTCCGGCGACGGCCATGGCTTCAAGGTTTTTCTTGTTAAGGGAATTGAGGTTTACTCTTTCAACCAGATCATAAATATTCTTATACAGGCCATTCTTTTCCCTTTCTTCAATAAGTTGCAATACTGCGCTTTCCCCGACTCCTTTTATTGCCCCCAGACCAAATCTTATGTTTCCATCTTTATTTACTGTAAATTTAACATTACTCTCATTCACATCCGGCCCGAGTACTTCCATGCCCATCCTTCTGGTCTCATCCATGAAGGTTGTGATTTTTTTGATATCACTTATGTTACGGCTGAGCACGGCAGCCATATATTCTGCGGGATAATTGGCTTTCAGATAACCCGTCTGGTAAGCTATAAGAGCATAACATGTTGAATGTGATTTATTAAAAGCATATTGAGCAAAAGCTTCCCAGTCGGACCAGATCTTGTTTACAACCTCAACATTATAGCCCTTCTTCGAACATCCCTCCTGAAACTTCAGTTTCATCTCATCCATTATGGATCGTTTCTTTTTCCCCATGGCTTTTCTCAAGGAATCGGCTTCTCCCTTCGTAAACCCCGCCAGTTCCTGGGATAGTAACATTACCTGTTCCTGGTAAACGGTAATTCCATAAGTATCATCGAGATATTTTTCCATTACAGGAATGGGATAGTCTATCTTCTCGGTACCATGTTTCCGCCTGATAAATTTTGGAATATATTCCATTGGTCCGGGACGGTACAGAGCATTCATTGCAACCAGATCTTCCAGCCTGTTTGGTTCCAGGTCTCTCAGGTATCTCTTCATCCCGGTCGATTCAAACTGGAATATTCCGGTTGTCTCACCATTGCCAAAGAGCGCAAAAGTTTTTTTATCATCAAGAGGCAATGTATCAACGTTGATATCTATTCCTTTTGACTTTTTAATATTGTCAATAGCATCTTTAATTATTGAGAGTGTTTTCAGACCGAGAAAATCCATTTTAAGCAGACCTACCGATTCAACATGGCTTCCATCGTATTGTGTGGCATATAGATCCGTGTCTTTGGCTGTGCAAAGAGGAATATAATTATCGAGTGAGTCTTTACCTATTATTATACCGCAGGCATGTACCCCTGTTTGCCGCACTGAACCTTCGAGCACCTCGGCATATTTCAGAGTCTGTACTATCAGTTTATTGGAAGATTCTCTTTCCCGGGCCAGTTCCGGTACTTCCGCATAAGCTGATTTGAGTGTGATCCCTGGTCTTTCAGGTATAAGCTTGGCAAGTCTGTCTGCGTCCTGCAAAGGTAATTTTTGTACCCGTGCTACATCGCGTATGGCCATTTTTGCAGCCATCGATCCAAAAGTGATAATATGAGCTACCTTGTCATGCCCGTATTTATTAACCACATATTTCAATACCGACTCTCTTCCATCCTCGTCAAAATCGATATCTATATCAGGCATTGAAATACGATCAAGATTCAGAAAACGTTCGAACAGAAGTCCGTATTTTATAGGATCTATATCTGTGATTCTCAGGCAATATGCAACTGCGGATCCGGCGGCTGAACCTCTTCCTGGACCAACAGAAACCTCCATTTCCCTGGCAGCACGAAGAAAGTCCTGGACTATAAGGAAGTATCCGGGAAATCCCATTTTGGCTATCATTTCCAGTTCAAAATCAAGGCGGTCAGTCTGTTCCTTTGAAAGTGTTCCCCATCTCTCATTTGCTCCTTTGTATGTAAGGAATCTCAGATACTCGTCTTTGTCGGTATAGCCTTCCGGCAAATCAAACTCCGGCATTATAGGTTCATGATCGAGTTTGTACTTTTCAATTTTAGAAACCAATCCCGCAACATTATCAATTGCTTCAGGAACATCGTTGAAGATCGTCCGCATTTCCTCTTCACTCTTGACATATTCCTGTTTTGAATATCTTAATCTGTTTGGGTCATCAATATCCTTTGCTGTATTAATGCATATCAGTCTGTCGTGGGCATCAGCATCTTCCGCATTTATAAAATGAACATCATTTGTTGCAATGAGACGGACATTATATTTAACTGAAAGTTTTTTAAATGCTTCAATAACTCTTTGTTGAAGAGGGAAAGCAGATCTGTCTGCATCAGGATCATAAGTCTCGTGTCTCTGGATCTCCAGGTAAAAATCCTCACCAAATATGTCAAGATAACTCTTGAGTGAGGCCTCGGCACCCGATAATGTACCATTAAGTATTTCATCCTGGATCTCTCCTGCCAGGCAGGCAGAAGAAGCTATTAGTCCTTCTTTATACTTGATTAAAAGTTCCTTGTCAATCCGAGGCTTATAGTAAAAACCTTTAATCCAGGCAATAGAAACCAGTTTAATAAGATTTTTATATCCGGTAAGGTTTTTAGCCAGGAGAATCAGATGATCGCCCGAACGATCTTCTTTCCCGCTAACATCTTCAATTGATCTTTTCGCAACATAAATCTCACATCCGATTATTGGTTTTATCCCCTTTTTTGTGGCGATGTTGTGAAACTCTTTAACTCCGAACATATTTCCATGATCGGTTATGGCTACAGCCTCCATTCCCATCGTTTTGACCCTGTCAATAAGTAAACCGATATTGGAGGCTCCATCCAATATAGAGTATTGAGTATGAACGTGTAAGTGTGCAAATCCAGCCATAAAAGGGATTTAAATATCTGATTATCGAAGGTAACAAAAATAGGCATAATTTGTTTAAGATCGGAACTGTTTCAGGGAGTAAATTGATATGGATTTCATCAATCGTATGACTTTGTGTAATGTTCTTCGTTTCACCAGGTTCGGGCTTATCGAAGAAAATTAGTAAATTTGTGCGTCAGAATCCTGACAGTAATAATAAATATTATATCTTTGCAGCCACAATTTTAAAACAGGTTAAATAAAAAAGCGTAAGAATTAATGGCAGTTAAAATCAGATTAGCTAGAAAAGGCCGCAAGAAGCTGGCCTTCTACCACATTGTGGTTGCAGATAGCAGATCG
>OCZT010004363.1_pt1 | contig 14260 bp, 9 predicted proteins | sample 1539031 | NCBI WGS metagenome assembly OCZT01 (sample SAMEA3539308, study PRJEB22396) | soil metagenome | biome: tundra; feature: field; material: soil | place: USA | collected 2010-05 | depth 0.15 m
GGCGCACCGCCACCAGCAGCGCCACCAGCGCCACCGCCCGCGCCACCCCGGCCTACACCGGCACCGTCAGGACGCGGGCCGCCGCCACCGCCACCGCCCGGCGCGAGGTAAACGTCCACGCCGGCCGTCGCCTCCGCGAGATTTTGCATCATCATCGTGCGCACCCGCTGCGATTGCAGAAATTCGACCCCGGGGATGAATCGCGCGGCGCCAAACTGGATCGTGCGCGCATTGGTCGTGAGCAGCTTGTTGCGCCCCGAGCGGATCAGATCGTCGAAAAATGCCGCCGCCTCGACCCGCGTTTCGCCGACGGCCAGCGTGTCGCCGAAGCGATCGTCGGGTGCGGTGATCGGGATGAGTTTGATTCCCATCGATTGAAGTTGGGCGAGCGTCTGTTGCTCGTTTTTCACCGCCTCGGGATTCCGATTCTTGGTGTCGTCAAACGCCTCCTTGAGGTAGCCGACGCGCAGCTTCTTCACGTCGAGTTTCGCGTTCCAGTTGAAGGGCACGTCCATCACGCTGAGGTCGCGGTCGTCGGGCCGGGAAATGATGTTCATCACCACGGCGCAGTCCTCGACCGTGCGGCATAGCGGCCCGAGCCGATCTTGGGTCCACGAGAGCACCATCACGCCATAGCGGCTGCTCCGCCCAAACGTCGGGCGCAGTCCCGTGACGCCGCAGCGCGCCGCGGGGCCGAGAATCGAGCCGCTGGTTTCCGTGCCGATGGCAAACGCCACGCAACCGGCCGCCGTCGCCGAACACGGGCCGGCCGACGAGCCGCTGGAACCCTGATCGAGTTTCCATGGATTATTTGTGCGGCCGCCGAACCAGACGTCGCCACTGGCAATCTCGCCGGTCGCCAACTTCGCGATCAACACGGCGCCAGCGTCGCGGAGAATTTCGACCACGGCGGCGTCCTCGTCGATCACCTGATCCTTGAAGGCACCGGAGCCCCACGTCGTCTTGTAGCCCTTGACCGCGATGATGTCCTTCGCGCCCCACGGAATGCCGTGCAGCAGCCCCTTGTATTTGCCTGCCGCAATTTCCGCATCGGCCTGCTTCGCCTGCGCGCGCGCCACGTCGTCCAGAAAAGTGACGACGCAATTGAGCTTTGGATTCAGCCGTTTTAGCCGCCCAAGATACATCTCGGTCAACTCCGTCGAGGTCACGGCGCGCGCTTTCAGCAGTTGCGCGAGATGCGTGACGGGCCAGAACGCGAGATCCTCGAGCTGCGCCGGCCGCTTCACCCTTGGGAGCTTGCTCAGCACGAACGGCGAGCGCGTCCGGTTGACCGTCATGCCCGACACGATCGGGTTAAAATAAAAGGGCGGCGCGACGTTGTTCGGGATCGGAATTTTGTGCAGGGCCACGTAGCGCGCGTAGTTTTGGTTCACCGTCCCCACGATCAACTCGAGGTCGTCGTCCGCGATCGTCAGGCCTGACATGGAGGCGGCTTCCTTGAGCATCGCCACCGTGATTTTCGAAGTGCCCTTCTGTTCCATCTGGGCCCAGAGCACTCCGGGGAGGAGGGTCGAGCCGAGGCCGAGCCCGGCAAAATTCAACAGAAAACGACGGCGGGATGCGGAGGTATTTTTCATGGGGATGGATGGGGCTGAACGTAAGCCTAAGGTGAAATGATTTTTTTGAATTCCGGATCACTTAGCAGCGACTCGAACGACTTGTTCAGCGGCAGCTGCCGTTGGTTGGCCGGATTCAATTCGATCGACCTGGCGATCGCCGCGAGCGCCTCGGCTTTCTGCGCCAGGCGAAGATGAACCTCGGCGAGCGCAATCCAGTTGGCATCAATCTCGGGCGACTTGTCGCGCGCGGCCACGGCCTTCGCCATCGCGCCCTTGAGATCGCTGGCTTTGAGCAACGCCGTCACCTGCGTCCGCATTTCGCCGGAGCGCACGGCGTTCAGGAGGCGGTGCATTTCCCCGAACGGATCCCTGCTCTCATCGACCCGCAGATCGATGGCGCGGTCGCCGTAGCCGGCGATCGTCAGCGGCTTTAGAATCAGCAGGCCGGCCGACTCGACGCCGCGTTTGTCGCCGCCGGCTTTCTGGCCGGCCTCGAGCGCGTCGAGCAGCCGTTCGGCGAGCGGGCCCGTCGAGGTTTCGAACGAATGCGCCATGTTGTCGACGACTTCGGGACCGGTGAGCGTGTTGCCCTGCGCGCTGTAGTTCACGCCGGTCTTGTGGCCTTTCCAATCGGTGATGGTCGGGCTGGTCCACACGGCCGTGCGCCCCTGAATGTCGAGGATGGCGACCTGCCGCTGCTGGCCGCCGTCATCCGCCTTGAGCATGTAGTCGAGGGCTTGTTGCGGCGTCATGCCCGCCTCCAGCAGCTTAATCCCGATGTCGCTATACATCGGGTTCGATCCAGACTGGTGCGCGAACACCGCGAGCCCACCCTTGCCGCCACGAACGCGCGCGCCGACGGCAATGGTGTGCGAATGAACCGCGATCCCCAGCTCGCCCGTCGCCGGGTCGCGCCCGAGGATCGAGAACGTGCCCTCCTCTTCGGGCGTATAAACCTGCGCGTAAGTCTGAGCGACGACGAACGCGCAGGCGACCAACCGAAGACGGAGGAGCATGGCGGTGAGCCCGGACGGATTGGTTGCGACGTTTAAAACGTCTTGGTCACTTCCATCGTCCAGGTGCGCCCGACGAGCAGGCCCTGATAATTGGAGGTCGAGAAGCCCGTCGCCCCGGAACTGAGCGGTGGCGGGGTGTCGAGCAGGTTGACTACGCCGACGCGCAGGGAGGAGGCCCGCAGCCATTTCGGCGCCTGCTGGGTGAAGCGGTAGGATGCGAAGGCGTTGTAAGTGATGTTGTCGTGAGTCTTGTAGTAGTAGAAATAGTTGCCCGTGGAGAACTGCTTGATGATATACTTCGGTTGACCGAGCGAGTTGTAGAGCGCCGCAGTCGTGGTCGCACCGGTGTCGGCAAACGAACCCGTATAGTAGCCGCTGAGGCCGGCACCCCAGTTGCCATTGCGCCACGAGAGCGTGGTCGAACCGCGCCAGCGCGAGGCGCCACCCACGTTGACCCGCTCAGTCATAATCGGGTCCCCGCTGGCAGACGACTGAATCGTAAAGGATCTCCTCAGATAGGCCCAGTCGGTGTTCAGATCGAAGCGCCCGATCGCCAGCTTGGGCGTTGCGTAGTTGAGGCTGAAGTCCCAGCCCGAGGCGTAGCCTTTCGAGAGATTGAGAAACGGGGCCGAGATCGAGAGAATCTGCCCCGCGACGGCGTTGGTGGTGTTGGAGGGTTTGTTAAACGCCGCGATGTCGGCCGCAGACACGGCATAACGGACCACCGCGGGATCACCCTTATAGGCGGAGGTGCCGCTGCCGAGATTGATCGAAGCGAGCGGGGTGCCGGCGGCAAGCTGCTGGGCGGTATAGGCGCGGAGCATTTGCGCGTCGGTATCGAAGATTAACTGGGTCGAGCGCTGGCCGATGACGTCGGACTGGCTGATCTCCCAATAGTCAACAGAGGTGCTGAGGCCGCGGACGTAAGGCACATCCATCACAATGCCCGCACTCTTGCCCCGCGAGACGGCGGGTTTCAGCGCCAGGTTGCCAAATGAATACGTGCGGATGACGTAGGGGCCTTCGCTGGTTACAGGATTGCGATAGGCATCGGTGATGCCCGGCAAGGTGCTGGTGTTGTATTGGCTCGGCGCGTAGAGCATCGGCAAACTCGGGGCCGTGAAGCCTTCGCTGTAGGAGGCGCGAAGCATGACCGCGGTGGTCGGTTTCCAGTTGAGGCCGACCTTCGGCTTGGTGGTCTTGCCAAAGTCGCTGTATTTTTCGTGGCGCGCCGAGGCCGAAAGCTCGAGGGATTTCAAGAGCCGGATGTCATTACGCGGGGCCGCGAGCGGAATCACGGTCTCGGCGTAGAAACTGGTGATGTTGCGCTTGCCGGCACTGTCGGGTGCAGGTGGGAACTGAAAGACATCGTTGCCGAGGGGATCGAGGCCGGAGTTGGGGGGATTCACGCTGATGTAAGGCGGGCGCAGGTCGCTGTATTTTTCCTTTCGGTATTCGGCGCCAAGCGCGAGCGAGATGTCGCCGCTCCACAAGGAATACACGCTGCCGGACGCCCGCGCATCGATGCTGGAGATGGCACTGCGGCCGTCGCGGCGGAAGGGCCACGTAAAGGTGGACATCACCGATTGCGGATTATGATAAGGTTGATCTGCGACCACGGCACCGTTCTGGACCTTGAAGGTGTAACCGAACGGATTGAACGCGGTGGCGTCGGTGCGCAAGAGGGCAGCGTCGAACAGGCTCTGGCGCACGTAGTTCGGGGAGTGGTCAACCACTTGGGCGCGGCTATCCAGCACGGCAGTTTCCCAGCTCCACGAGCTGCCGATTTTACCCCGCAATCCCGCGACGATGCGGTAAATATTGGAGATGACATTCGTCTGGTCGGGCAGAAGGTCCGTGACGATTTCCACCGCCAAGGTCGAGGTGGTGGGCGTTCCCGTCAAACGCGGCGTGCCGTCGGCATTGGGCGCGCCGTTTACGTTGTAGAAACGGGAGCCATAGGGATTGAACGGGTTGTCGACCGCCAACGGCGCCAGCAGGTTGGTGGTGGGTGCGCTGAGGCTAACCGGCGTGCGCTGGTTGGAGGATTTGGCATGATAGAATGAAAAATCGGCAAACGCCGTGATCCCGTTTTTAAGGTCGTATTCCATCGAGCTGAACCAGTTGACGCGGGCGGTGCGGACCGAACCGATGAAGTATTTGTTAGTGTTGACGTAGAATTCCGGATTGGCCGCGCGCGTCGGCGCGACCGCGGTGAGGGTCGGCACGCCATTGACGGGGCGAAAGTAATTGGACGCGGTGGAGGTTCCAATGCGATACACGGGCCAAGTGCTCACCGCGCTGCGGCCGTCGAAGGCGCCGCCCACCGCATTGAACGGTGGCGGGGCGCTGGCGGTATGATCCGCGTTTGCGGCGAAGTCGCGATCCCGGAGATAAACGGCGTCGCGATAGAGAAAATCGAGCGTCGACATTAGCCGCCCGCGACCACCCGCGAATTCGGTGCCGTAAGTGAGGGTGGTCTGGACGCTCTGCCCGCCGGGCTGGTCCGGATACCCGTAGCGCACCTTGAACTCCGTGCCACGAAAATCCTTTCGCATGATGTAGTTCACCACGCCGGCGACGGCATCGGAGCCGTAAATGGACGAAGCGCTGTCCCGCAGCACCTCGACCTGGCCGATCCCCTGGGTCGGCAACTGGTTCACGTTCACCGCATAACTCGTCGCGCCACTGGTCGGATGCGAAACGAGCCGGCGGCCGTTGAGCAGGATCAGTGAGTTGCTGGTGCCGAGGCCGCGGAGGTTGACCGAGGCGATGTCGCCGCGCGCGCCCGCGCTGCCCTGCGTCGACTCATTCAGCGGCACGCCGGTCACCTGGGGCAGTGCCGTGAGCAAATCGACCGGCGTGATCGCACTGCGCGCTTCAATGACGTCGCGACTCATCACGGTCACGGGCAGAACTTTTTCGACGTCGAGCCGCCGGATGTTGGAACCGGTGACCGACACGGCATCCATCTGAATGATGTCCGAGGTCTGATTGCCTGACGCGGGCGGAGTCGTGGCCTGGCCATGGACGAGGGAACTGACCAACAGAGGCAGCGCGCAAAACAAAGCTTTGCCGACGCAGCTCGGATTAAGGGTGGTGTTTAGTTTCATGGGTTGCGAAAATTTTCTGGGAAAACGAAGTCAACTTGGGGTGTCGGATCTCCGACCAATATTTTTTGGGGGAAAGCGGACTTTATAATGAGCCGACCTGAAAGCAACACAGCGAATGGTTGGCTGACGCTCGCGCTGCAATCATTAATTTAATTTCCCGCAGGGAGTTTCTCTTATCACCCTATGAAACTCGGCGGCGCGCATGTGTCTCAGGCGGTGGCCGATGCAAGCTCGCCGCTTGAATCAATCAACAAGGTCCGCTTACCTGCGCTCGCGTGCCTTCCGCCCTCCCCACTCTGCGCCGTTGTCTGCCGCGCTCGATGCTTTCGAGCGTGATGCTCGCGTTGGCGTGCGCGCTCGTCGGCAGCGCAACCCTGGCGCACGGAACCGACCCGGCGCCGACGCGCCTCGGAGCCGGCGCGACCTTCGAGACGTTGCAGGCCGGCAAAATCACTTACCAGCAGGTGCAGGTGCGTTCGGTGAATGCACGGACCCTCATGATCTCGCACGCCGGCGGCATCGCCTCGATTCGGTTGCGCGATCTCTCGCCGGAGTTGCAGGCGGCCTTTGGTTATAACCCCGGGAGCGAGGCGGCCGCCGACGCCGCGCTGAAGGACGCCGAAGCGCGCGCCGAGCAGGCGCGCGCCAGGGAAGCGCAGGCCCGCGCCGAGGCCGAGGCGAGGAAACCGTCCGCCGCCGCGACACAGATGAATCGTCTCCTGCAGAGCTTCGGGCAACCGCCGGAGCTTCGCACCGGCGTCGATCTGCGGCCAAAATACCTCGAGCTTGGCTTGAATGTGAAGAACCAGGGTGCGCGGCCGAGTTGCGCGGTATTCGCCATCGTCAGCGTGCTGGAGTTTCAAAACGCGCAGCTCTCCGGCCAGCCCGATCATTTTTCCGAGGAATATCTCATCTGGGCCACGTGCAAGACGCTCAACCGCGCGCCGCGTGTCCCGTTCGATGCCGGAGTGGACATTGACACTGAGAATCCCGAAACCAAGGAGATCGCCGACGAGGGTTTTGCGTTGTCCGAGGTGGTCACCGCGCTCCGCGCCTATGGCATCCCGTTGCAGTCGCGTCTGCCCTACACGTTCAGCCGGACCGACACCATTGCCGATCCGCCGCGCGACGTGATCGACGAGGCGCGCGACCACCGGCGCGTGTCGGTGTTCACCCTGCCCGGCCGTGACCAACCTGCGCGCCTCGGCAACCTCATCCACGCGCTCAACGAAGGCGTGCCCGTCGCGGTCGGCCTGCGCTGGCCGCCGGCGCGCACGCTGCGCAGCGGCTACCTCAGCGCCCAACGCCCGCTGCCCGGGGCTGGCCACGCCGTCACCATCGTCGGCTACGAAAACAAAACCGGCGCGATCACCGACACCGTCTTCATTTTTAAAAACTCGTGGGGCGCGCGCTGGGGTGCCGGCGGTTTCGGCTACGCGACCTACGGTTACCTCGCCAGCAACCTCGAGGACGCCGCCGTGCTCGAGGTTGAGCCGGTCGGGTCAGCGCCGCGAGACGCACGTTGAGCGTGCACCGTGCCGACCGGCGAATCGGCTGCAATCACTGGAGGGTTTCGTGGTGCACCGATGTTGGTGGCGATTGGGCCATTTCGAAAGTATTTGAGGCTGATGCCCGCACAAGGAATCGTAGAATTGGAAAAACCGCTTCTCACGGCGAACGAAGCCGTGGGAAAGTTAACGGCGACGAACGCTGAACTCACCAGCCAGCTTTCCACCGCCGAGGTGCGGAACCGGAAACTCAAACGCAGCGCCAGTCGCGACAAACACGCCTCCAAAGATCAGCTCGCGGTCGCCCAAAGCCGGCGCGACTAGTTTGCCGGGCCGGGGCAAGCGGCGCGTTGACACCCTGCCGCACGCGCGCCATTTCCGCCGGCATGCGCGCGCTCATTACTTCGGCACTCTTGTTGTCTTTCGCCAGCTTGGTCGCCGCCGCGGAACCGGAACCACTGGTCAAGGTGGACGCGTTTCATCTCAAGACGGAGCGCTATGGTGCCGCCGTCGTCGCCGCTGGCGACTATGTCTATGTCATCGCCGGCGCGAATCGCAGCGGCTTGGTCAGCGACATCGAGCGCTTCGACACCCGCACCCACGAGATTCAAGTTGTCACGGACAAAGTGAAGCCGCGCCGTTATCATGGCGCCGCATTGATCGACGGAAAAATCTTCATCGTCGGCGGGCAGTCGGCGAACGCGTTTCATTCTGTTGTCAACGAGGGTGAGTTGACGGCCCGGCAGGGAGGAGCGCTGAAGAACGTCCTGATCACCCGCAGCAGCGAGGCCGCCGAGGACTATCTCAACACTCCGCTGGAAGAGGCCTCGTTTGAGCCGACGCTGGAGATTTTCGATGTCGCCACCGGTCAGATCAGCTTCGGTGCGCCGCCGGCCACCCCGCGCATCTCAGCGGCCGTGGCCGCCATCGGCGGCAAATTGTTTTTGATCGGCGGCGTGCGACTTGCCGGCCGGGCGGCGGCACAGACGAACCTCACCGAGGTTTACGATGCCGCCAGCGACCGCTGGTCGCCGGGCACGCTCATGCCGACGCCGCGCGAGGCCAACGCCGTAGTCGTGGGCGATTTCGTCATGATTCCGGGCGGTTTTCTCCACGGTTCGGCGGTGGCCAAAGTCGAGTTCTTCATCCCCGCACAAAATTCCTGGATGACGCTCCCGGAGCTTTCCAAACCGATGGGCGCTGGTTCGGTCGCCTTCTTGGGCAACCATCTTTTCCTGTTCGGCAGTTTCGGCGCGGAGTCACAGGTTCTGGCTTATGATCTGCGCGCCCGGACATCGCGCGTGATCAAGCCGGATTTCAAACCCGCCCGCCACACCGCGGCCGTCGTGTCGGGCAACCGGATTTACGTGGTGGGGGGCAACGTGAATCCGGAAGGCGACGCGCTGACGGACATTCAAGTCTTCGCCCTCCCGGAGCCGAAGTAACGTTCACGGGAGCCACGGCCCGTGGCGCTATGGCAGCCACGGCCACTTGCGGGCGTCGGGTTTGCGCTTCCCGCGCTGGGCGGAGTGAAACTCCTTCGCCTCCTCGCTCATGTAGTAGAGCAGCGTGGCGTTGCCCGCGAGTTCCTGGATGCCGGCCTGGCCGTCGAGTTCGGCGTTGAAGCCGCTTTTGAGCAGGCGAATCGCGAGCGGACTTTTTTCCATGACCTCGTTCGCCCACTTCACGCCCTCCGCTTCGAGTGACGCGACAGGCACGACGGCGTTGACGAGCCCCATCGCGAGCGCCTGCCGGGCATCGTATTGCCGGCAAAGAAACCAGATTTCGCGCGCCTTCTTCTGGCCGACGACGCGGGCGAGGTAGCTCGATCCGAAGCCGGCATCGAAGCTGCCCATTTTCGGCCCAACCTGGCCGAAGACGGCATTGTCGGCGGCAATGCTGAGGTCGCACACGACGTGCAGCACATGGCCGCCGCCGATGGCGTAGCCGGCGACGAGGGCGATGACGACCTTCGGCATCGAACGGATGAGTTTTTGGAGATCGAGGACGTTGAGCCGCGGCACGCCGTCGTCGCCGATATAGCCGGCGTGGCCGCGCACACTCTGGTCGCCGCCAGCGCAGAAGGCGTATTTCCCGTCGGTGTGCGGCCCGGCGCCGGTGAGCAGCACGACGCCGATCGCCGGATCCTCGCGGGCGTCGGTGAAGGCGTCGAACATCTGCGCGACCGTCTCGGGCCGGAAGGCGTTGCGCTTCGCCGGGCGGTTGATCGTGACCTTCGCGATGCCGCCGGCCTTGTGGTAAAGGATGTCGGAATAGGTCTTCGCGGCCTTCCAATCGGGAGTCATGGCCGCAGCGTGGAAGCTTTTGCGCGGCTTGTCCACCGCGGCCGGCGCGATGCAAGCTGAATCCAAGGTGGCCGCGAAACTGCTTGGAGCGCCGGCCGGCTTGTTTGACACTCGCCCGCTTCCATGAGCAGCCACACGAAGACTTCCATCAAGACCGGTGCGCAAGCCGCGTTGTGCCTCGGCGCGCTCGGCGTCGTCTTCGGGGACATCGGCACGAGCCCGCTCTACACCATGAAGGAGTGCATGGCGCACCTCCCCCTTGGCGTGGATCCAGCCGCCGGCGCGCTCGGCGTCCTGTCACTGATATTTTGGACCCTGGTGCTCGTGGTCTGCATCAAATACCTCTTCGTCGTCACCAAGGCCGACAACCAGGGCGAAGGCGGCATTTTCGCGCTGCTCGCGCTGCTGCAAACCGGCCGCGATGCGCCGCGCAAACGCGGCCTCGGCTTCACCGTGATCATGATTCTGATCGGCGCGGCGCTGCTCTACGGCGACGGCGTCATCACCCCGGCGATCACGGTGCTCGGCGCCGTGGAGGGCTTCATCGCGATCAATCCGGATTTTCAGAAAGCGTTGCCGTGGATCGCGTCGGCGGTGCTGGCGGGACTGTTCTGGTTTCAGCACAAGGGCACCGCGAGCATCGGCGGCGTCTTCGGGCCGGTGATGGTGATCTGGTTTGCGGTGCTGGCGGCGCTCGGGGCTTGGCACATTGCGCAAAATCCCGATGTGCTGCGCGCGGTCAACCCCGCCTGGGGCCTGGCGTTGCTGTGGCACCGCCCGCTACAGGTCTCCGCGCTGCTCGGCGCGGTGGTGCTCGCCATCACGGGCGCCGAGGCGCTCTACGCCGACATGGGCCACTTCGGCCGGAAATACATCACGCTGGCGTGGTATGGCGCGGCGTTTCCCGGGCTCGTGCTGAATTATTTCGGGCAGGGCGCCTACCTGCTCGCGCACCCCGGCACGACGGAAAACCCGTTCTTCGCGCTGGCGCCGCAGGGGGCGCTGCGCGCCTGCCTCACCGGCCTGTCCATCGCTGCCGCCATCATCGCGAGCCAGTCGCTCATCTCCGGCGCCTACTCGCTCACGCGCCAGGCGATCCAGCTCGGCTACTTTCCCCGGCTGTTGATCAAGCACACCAGCGCCGAGCAGTCCGGCCAGATTTACGTGCCGTTCGTCAACACGGCCCTCGCCCTTGGCTGCATCCTCACCGTGGCGCTGTTCGGCTCGACCGACAACCTCGCCGCCGCCTACGGCGTCGCCGTCACCGGCACGATGGCGATCACTACCGTGGCCTATTTCTACGTGACGCAGCGGCACTGGCGGCAGTCGCTCTGGATCGCCGCGCCGGTGTGCGCCCTGTTCTTCGTCGTCGATGCGGCCTTTTTCGGCGCCAACGCCCGCAAGATCACCGAGGGCGGCTGGTTCCCGCTGGCGATGGGCGCCGCAGTGCTCGCCGTCATGCACACGTGGAAGGTTGGCCGGCAGGAGATTTTCCGCCGCGTTTACGGCAATCATGTCACCGACGCCGAACTCGTCAGCATCGCCCGCAGCAAGCACATCACACGCGTCAGCGGCGCGGCGGTCTTCATGGTTGGCTCGCCGAGCGGCACGCCGGTCGCGCTGCTCCACCACGTGAAGGCCAACCGCTGCCTGCACAAAGTCGTCGTGTTGCTCAGCATCCTCACCGAGGAGGTGCCGACGGTGAGCCCGGCGGAGCGGCTCGTGTTGTCCGCCCTCGGCGAAGGACTCTGGCGCGCGGTCGGCCGCTACGGTTACATGGAGTCTCCCGACGTGGGCGCGCTCCTTGAGGAAATCCACCAGAAAGGCGTGCCCATCAACCCCTCGACCGCGATCTATTTTTTCAACCGCGAGATGATCATCACCGAAGGCGACGCGCCGATGTGGGAATGGGAGAAGCGCTTCTACGGCTTCCTCAGCCGCAACGCCCGGTCGGCGAAAGACTATTATCAAATCACGCCGTCGCAGATCATCGAGATCGGGTTGCCTGTTCAGTTGTAACGCTCAACCCAGACTCGCCGCGACTTCCGCGGCCCATTGCTTCCGCGTCGCCGCATCGCGCTTCCGATCAGTGCGCACTTCGAGCACGCGAATGCCCGTCGCCGGCAGTGTCGAAACCAAGCCGGCAAACTGCGCCCAGTCGCGCACGAGCACGTGCTCCGCGCCGTAGGCGGCGCACAAGCGGGCGAAATCGGCTTCCTGCGGAGTCGCAAAAAATTCCTCGAACGGCGGATCGAACTGCGCCACGGGCAGGTGTTCGAAAATGCCGCCGCCGCGATTGTTGATGAGCACGATCGTCAGCGAGCCGCGGAATTTTGGCCGCAGGAGAAAGCCGTTCGTGTCGTGCAGCAGCGCGAGATCGCCGGTGAGCAGCGCCGCGGGCGCACCACCGTGCACCGCGCCCAGTGCGGAAGAGAGCGTGCCGTCGATGCCGTTTGCGCCGCGATTGCAGAACGGCCGGATGTGGCGGTCGCCCGCCGGCCAGACGGACTCGACGTCGCGCACCGGCATCGAGTTGGCGATGCTGAGCGTCGTGCCCGCTGGCAGATGCCGCGCGAGCAACCACGCCGCCTTCATTTCGAACAACTCCGCCGTCGCCTCGAGCCGCGCTTCGAGCGCCGCCCGGGCGCGATCTTCAGACGATGCCCACAGCCGCTCGTAACCGTTCGGCTTGCCGGCCTGCGGCAGTTGCGCGGCGAAGTTTTCGAGCGAACTCCGCAAGGTCTGCGTGCGGCCATGCAGCGCGTCGCGGTTGCCGGCGCGCGGCGACACGAGCAGCGTGGGTGCCGCCGCCGCGTCGAGCCAGCTGCGCAGCACCTTGTTCGTCGGCCAGCCGTCGAGACAGAGCACACGCTCGGGTTTCAATCGCTCCGCGAGCGCCTCGTTGCGCAGAATGCTGCCGTAGGCCGTCACGAGCCCCGGCACGCGCGCCGCATGATTGCGCAGTGGCGAAAGCCCGTCGGCCAGCACCGGCCAGCCAAGGCGACGCGCGATTTCACCCACGGCGGTCGCATAAGCCAGGGGATCCGCCGGTTGCGCCGGGCCGGCGACGATCACGCCACGCACCGTCGCCGCCATCGGCGGCACGGCGGCATGGAAAATTTCCTCCGACGGAGGGACGAGGTGGGCGAAAAAATTCTCCCAGTCGAAATCGCCACCGAACTTCGCGGTTTGCCCGTCCTCGATCGGTGGCAGCGGATCGCGGAACGGCGCGTTGAGATGCACCGGGCCCGCGTCCGGCCGCAACGTGCGGGCGTGCGCGTGCGCCACCGTCTGGCGGAGATAGGCGAGCATGTCCCCGCTCGCGCGCGGCACCGCGAGCTCGTGATAAAAATTCACGTGCGCGCCGTAGAGCTTTTGCTGATCGATCGTCTGGCCTGACCCGCATTCGCGCAGTTCGGGCGGCCGATCCGCCGTGAGCACGAGCAGCGGCACGCCGCTCTCGTGCGCCTCGATGATCGCCGGAAAAAAATTCGCCGCCGCCGTCCCGCTCGTGCACACGAGCGTCACGGGCCGCATCGCCTGCTTCGCCAGCCCCAGCGCAAAAAATGCCGCCGACCGTTCGTCGAGCACGGGAATCGCCTCGATCTGCGGATGCCGCGCAAAGGCGAACGCGAGTGGCGCCGACCGCGATCCCGGCGAAATCACCGCCTGCCGCAGGCCGAGCCGCACCAGTGTCTCGACGAGCACGCCGCCCCAGAGGGAGTTCGTGTTGCGAAGGTCGATCAATGAATCGATGGCCATGGGATTTTGGTGTGCGGCGGATGGTCAGCCGTTTTTTTGCGGTTCGGTCGGCAATTGCTTCAACGCGAAGTCGACCAGCGACTCGATTTGCCCCGGCGTCAGCGGCCCGCCGTGCTGCTGAGCAAACGCCGGCATGAGCGTGCCTTCGCGACCTTCCGCGATCCAGTTGGTCCAGTAGGCGGCGTCGCGGTGCTCGCGCGCGACCAGCAAGTCCGGCACCATGCTCGCCCGGCGCGGCGACTCATGGCAGATCTGACACGCCACCTTGAAAAGATCCCCGCCGGTCTTCGTCCCAAGCGGCGCCGCGTGGCAGGAGGCACAATCGTTGCGGAACACCGCCTGGCGATTCGCGAGTGCGAGTTGCCGGTTGCGCTCGCGCTGAGCCTCATCCGGCGGGGGGATTTTCACCGTGACATAGAGGGTCTGGGATCCCTCGGAACTGACCACCGTGACTGATTTCGCGAGCCACCCGTCCTTGCCGGCGAAGTCCACGGTCACCTTCATCACGCCGCCGGCGCCGGGCGCCAGCGTCCATGGCATGCTGGGCAATTCGGCCACCGTGCAACCGCATGAAGTCTGCGTGCCCCGAATGGTCACGGCGCGCGCGCCCTGGTTCGTTACCTGAAACCTGAACTCCGCCGCGCCATCCCCGGGCGCCGCCTCGATTGTTTTTTCCACCGCATCCCACACGAGCGGATTTCCGCTGGGCCCGGTCGCCGCGGCACGCAAGCCCGCGGCCACGGCACTCGCGGCCAGGGCAAGCATGAACAAAGGGCGGCAGGTGTTCATCGTAAAACGGCAAGCTTACGCCCTGATGGCGTCGAGCATCGCCTTAAATTTCAACTCTGTTTCCGCAAACTCCTTCTCCGGGGTCGAGCCTGCCACAATCCCGGCCCCGGCATACACGCGCGCCGTCGCGCCCTCGATCAACAGATCGGAAGAGCACACGTCTGAACTCCAGTCACGCCAATATCT
>OCZT010004364.1_pt1 | contig 14259 bp, 11 predicted proteins | sample 1539031 | NCBI WGS metagenome assembly OCZT01 (sample SAMEA3539308, study PRJEB22396) | soil metagenome | biome: tundra; feature: field; material: soil | place: USA | collected 2010-05 | depth 0.15 m
TCGTCGATCGCTGATGTGCAGTGTTCGTGAAATCTCCATTCAATGCCTTGCCACTCGATGTCGTATCCGGCGTCGCCGGCCGCGCTGCGCCTGCCGTCTGCGCGCGCGCAGCAAGCGGCCAAGCGATCGCGGCATTGCCTATCAGATTGATGAAATCGCGCCGCCGCATTCGCCCCCTGAAACAGCCTATATGCAATTCTCAAAGAATAGCACTTTGCGACCAACCTGCGAGGAGAAATGGAACGCGGTCGGCCTCACACGCAGAGCGCTCCCGGTCCGCTCCGGGTCCAAAAACGGAAGTGGTTCTGTTTGCACCGCATGTCCGCTCTACCCCCGACAACAGAAATCGGCCCGGCCCTAAAGTGATCGGTTATGCATCGGGAGAGCCGTCGCCAAAAGGGAGTACGGGCTGCGCTTTGCGATTGATATTGAAGGCACAGTACTCATGTCTTCGTTTTTCGCTGACGCCTAGACGGTTTGAGCGCGGCATTTCGAATGCTATAAGTTCGCGGCAAGGCGATGCGTCGCCAAGCACGTGTCAGCTAAACGTCAGCTAAATTCGAGAGGTCCGATTTGCTAAGTGCTTGATCTTCCAAAGGTTGCGGGCGTAGTTCAATGGTAGAACGGCAGCTTCCCAAGCTTTGATCCGCTTCCAGAGCCCGACCGAACTGATGCCAATGTCCCGAGCCCATGCGTCGGCGCGGCTGATGATCTTTCCGGTGGCCGCCGCACGCGCTCCCGACAGGCATCACTGCACCGCCTTGCGGCCCGCCCACGTCGTCAACTCTCGCCCTCGACTTCGTCGGCGATCACAGACAGGCGGTGTGCTTCATGATCGCGTCGCGCACGAGGCTCCGTAACTGACCGGGTTCGATAGCGTCTAACTCGACGCTGTCGGGTGACAGTTCAAGCAAGTATTCTCTTTTCTCCTTCAGCGCGCTCTTGCGCTCTTCCTTGCTGTCGCCGTGCTTGGCGTCGAGCCTTCTTGCTATGGGCGCTCATGGCGTCACCGCCGCTGTCGGCAACGATGCAAGGAAGGCGTCGAGATCGACCAGACGTACTCGAATGCGGCCATCCAACTGCTTGGCCGGCAGACGGCCGTCATGGATCAAGGCGAGGGTCTTGGCTTTGCCAAGGCCAAGCGCACGCGCGGCTCCGGCCGCGCTGGTCGTGAGGGTAGGGGAGGGTTCTGTAGAACGCATAGTACGGCCTCAAACTTGCAGTCCCCCGGAATGGGTTCCTGCGATTGATTGCTCGTGCTGTAGCGTTCGCGGTAGTCGGTTGATGGAGCGTGATCGCCCCAGTGGTCGCGCTTGTAGCCCCGCGCCGGTTCATAGGCCAGTCGCTTCGTGTTTTATAGTAAACGCTCGGGCCGGATCGGTTCGGAATGGATTGTACGTACCGGAGTACACACCGAACTCCAAAAACCCAATAAAATAAGGGATAAACTGGAGAGGGGTCCGGCGTGTTGCGCCGGACCCCTCATTCTTAAAGATATCAGCCAGCCTGTAAGCCGGGTTTTGTAGGGCACCGCCTGCTTGCGCGGACGATACGTGACGGCCATTCCTCTGGGACAACGTTTGCACGTTGCCTCGAGCAACCTACCCGGACGGCGAGCCTGACATCGCCCTGCGGTGTTATCGCTTGCGCGAACGTTCCCGCGTTGCCGTCCCTATTCGGTCTTGCTCCCGGTGTGGTTTGCCATGCCGTTTCCGTCGCCGGACCCGCGGTGCGCTCTTACCGCACCTTTTCACCCTTACCGCCCCCTCCCTTTAGGGGTGGGGGAGGCGGTTCGTTCTCTGTGGCACTGTCTCTGGGGTCGCCCCCGCCGGACGTTATCCGGCACCGTATGTCGATGGAGCCCGGACTTTCCTCTCCCGCAGCCTTTCGACCGTAGCAGGAGCGGCCGTCCAGCCGACTGACGGCCTAGGCATGGGGGCTCCGAGCGGTTGCGTCAAGCCGATAACGCTCGGCTAGGGCCGTCAAAATAAATTATCCTGAAGATGTCGTTTTGCGACGGGCCCGTTCGACTGGGTGTCGGCGAAACCTGCCGATCAAAAGGAGCTAACGAGATGCAGTATTTGTTGATGATCTATCAGAACGAAGCCGAATACGGCAAAATCGACGCGGCGACCGGCAAGAAGATGCTGGAGGAATATGGCGCGTTCACCCAGTCCATCATCCAGAGCGGCAATTTCAAGGCCGGCGACCGGCTGCAGCCGACAACGACGGCGACCACCGTGCGCGTCCGCGACGGCAAGACCTTGACGACGGATGGTCCGTTCGCGGAGACGCGCGAGCAGCTCGGCGGCTACTATCTGGTCGAAGCCAAGGATCTCGATGCCGCGCTCGCGATCGCGGCGCGGATACCCGGCGCCAGGCTGGGTTCGATCGAGGTCAGGCCGATCTGGGTTTATAACTGACCGCGAAACCGTCATTCCGGGGCATCGCGATAGCGATGAACCCGGAATCCAAGGATTCCCCGGTGTGCAATCGCACATCTGAGGTCTGGTCCTTCGGACCATCCCGGAACGACCATCATTAAATAGCGCAAACGAATGACACCCACCGAAATCGAAAAAATATTCCGTGACGAGGCGGGTCGGGCGTTGGCGACGCTGATCCGTCTCGTCGGCGATTTCGATCTCGCCGAGGACGCATTGCAGGATGCATTTGCCACAGCACTTGAACGCTGGCCTGCCGCCGATCCGCCCTCCAATCCGCGCGCATGGCTGGTCAATGTCGGACGCAACAAGGCGATCGACCGGGTCCGCCGGAGCATCGCGTTTCGCGGCAAGCAGGCAGAACTGGCGCACGAGTTGCTGCACAACGTGGCCGCCTCCGACGAGGCCTTTGAGGCGATGGCGCTCGACGATGACATGCTGCGGCTGATCTTCATTTGTTGCCATCCGGCATTCGCGGCCGAGGTTCAGGTCGCACTGACGCTGCGCACGGCGTGCGGGCTGACGACCGGGCAGGTCGCGCGCGCCTTTCTGGCCGGCGAGGACGCCATGGCGCAGCGTCTCGTCCGCGCCAAACAGAAAATCCGCCTTGCCGGAATTCCCTATGAGGTGCCGGATCGCGAAGCGCTCGAGCCGCGGCTGCGCGGGGTGCTCGCGGTGATCTATCTCGTCTTCACCGAAGGCTATGCGGCGACATCGGGCGAGGACCTGATGCGGCCCAGTCTGGCGCGCGAAGCGATCCGGCTTGGCCGCCTGCTCGACGGCCTGATGCCGCAACGGGGCGAGATCAAGGGATTGCTGGCACTGATGCTGCTGCACGACGCGCGCCGCGCCGGGCGCCAGACCGCGGGCGGCGACATCGTGCTCCTGGAACAGCAGGATCGCGCGCTGTGGGACCATGGCCAGATCGCCGAAGGTTTGAAGCTGGTGGAAGACGCCTTGCGGATGCCGGGCCGGCCGCAATCCTATGCGGTGCAGGCTGCGATCGCGGCACTGCATGCGCGAGCGCCGAGTTATCGCGACACCGACTGGCCGCAAATCGCCGGCCTTTATGAAGTGCTGCTGCGGATCAGCCCGTCGCCGGTGATCGAGCTCAATCACGCCGCCGTCGTGTCGATGGTGGACGGACCGGGCCGCGCGCTGGACCTGATCGACGCGCTGGAAGCCCGCGGCGGACTCAATGGCTACGAGTTGATACCGGCGGTGCGCGCCGATCTGTCGCGCCGGCTCGGCCGCTATGATGCGGCACGCGACGCCTATCTTAAGGCGACGGCCGCGACGCAGCTGGAGCCGTTGCGGCGGCTTTACGCACGGCGTTTGGCGGAGCTCGGTTGCGGGAAGGGAAGCCTGAAGGACTAACGCGCCGCGACGGCCGTGGCGTCGGTCGAGAGGCTCGCCAGCAACGATTGCAATGTGGTCAGCGTCGAATGATCGGCGACGCCGTCGACGCGGGCGGGGCGAAAGTGGCGCTGAAAGGCGGTGACCGCTTCCATGGTCGGCCCGTCGTATTTTCCGTTGGTCGGGACGCCGTAGCCGTATTTGGCCAGCGCCTGCTGCAACCCGAGGACGTCGTCGCTGATGGTCCCTAGTTTGAGCGTTTCGCCGCGCACGATCGGCGCCGGCTGCACCCAGTGGCCGACGCCCGAATTGGCCAGCGAATGCCACGGAAATTTCTCGCCGGGGTCTTTCTTGCGGGCTGGGGCGACGTCCGAATGCGCGAGCACGCGATGTGACGGCACCTTGCGGCGCAGCATGATGCCGCGGCACAGCGCGATCACGGCGGCGATCTGGCGCAGCGGAAATTCCGGATAGCCCCAGTCGTGGCCGCGATTGACGATCTCGACGCCGATCGAACAGGAATTGATATCCTCTTCGCCCGCCCAGGATGCCACGCCGGCATGCCAGGCGCGTTTGGCTTCCGGGACGCACTGCACGATGCGGCCGTCTTCCAGAACGATGTAATGCGCGGAAACGTCGGTGCCCGCCGTGCACAGCTGCGCGATCGCGCCTTCCACATCCGGCATTCCGGTGTAGTGCAGCACGATCATGTCGGGCAAACGGCCTTTGTTCCGGTCGCCATAGTTCGCCGACGGGATGACGTCGGAAGCGATCGATGAATCGGGGGTGAATGTCTTCATGTTCGCATTGGCCCTTGGAATCGGGAGGGCACGTTGACGCTTCGAATCAAAATCAACAGATGCGAACGAACCGAGTGACATAGGACAGCTCAAACCGGGCAGGAGAACGGCAACAGTGCGTTTTCAGGACGAAGCTCGCTCACTATCCCTTCACGATGCCCTCGGCGCAATGCGAGAGCGCCTCGCCGCTTCGCATTTTGGCCGAGTGTGTGCAGGAAGCATCACCAGGCCGGACGAATCGCAGATGAAAGTCTGATGCCAGACATTCTATCGTCCTATCGTCGTCCCGGCGAACGCCGGGACCCATACGGCGTGCCTCCTCGGCTCTGGCACTGGAGCGGATGTATTCTGCAACAATCAACGTCGATGGTTGGGTCCCGGCGTTCGCCGGGACGGCCTGAGAGGGGGGCTGGCATGGAACTCGGCCGACCTTCCCCGCGAGGGAATTGTATCAGTCCCATCAACGCTTTCTTAACGCTAACTGACGTTACTAAGTGGTGAAGAGCCGAACCGGTTGGGGGACGGCCGAGGCCCCATTGACGCTCGAAATCCCATGGCAGCCCAGCAAATTCCATCGGGAAATCAGGGTTTGCGATTTGGGCCGCGCGGGATCGGCAATCGTGCCTCGCCAGGGCTTTTCGAGGCGAAAAGCCCGGCGAAGCGCAGACATTTGAGGCGCAATGGGCCCGTTCGCGTCCAATTTCCGTTCCTTTACCCGGTCTGCGCCCGGAGCCGGGGCATGAATCCGGCTGGCAAACGTCATATTCCCGTCCTTGGCCGCGAAGCCGTGGAGATGCTGAGCCCGCGCGACGGCGGCCTCTATGTCGACGCCACCTTTGGCGCCGGCGGTTACAGCCGGGCCATTCTCGACACCGCCGGAACCCGGGTCGTCGGCATCGATCGCGACCGATCGGCCATAGCGGCCGGCTTCGATCTCGTCGATCGGTCGGGCGGCCGGCTGACGCTGGTCGAGGACCGCTTCTCCAATCTCGCCGAGATTTGCGCCGCACGCGGCATCACTTCGGTCGACGGCGTCGTGATGGATGTCGGGGTATCCTCGATGCAGCTCGACGAGGCCGGCCGCGGCTTCTCGTTTCGCCTCGGCGGCCCGCTCGACATGCGGATGGGCCATGACGGCCCGACCGCGGCGGACGTGATCGCGAAGGCGTCCGAGGCCGATCTCGCCAACATCATCTACATCTTCGGCGAGGAGCGTCATTCCCGCGGCGTCGCCCGCGCCATCGTCGCCGCGCGCAAGGAAGCACCGATCGCGACCACGCGGGCACTGGCCGATATCGTCTCGAAGGTGGTGTGGTCGAAGCCCGGTGAAATTCATCCCGCAACCCGGACCTTTCAGGCGTTGCGGATTTTCGTCAACGAGGAACTCGACGAACTGCATCTGGCGCTGTCGGCGGCGGAGCGCGTGCTGAAGCCGGGCGGCCGGCTGGTGGTGGTGTCGTTTCATTCGCTGGAAGACCGCATCGTCAAGAACTTTCTGGTCGAACGCAGCAGGGCCGGCGGCGGATCGCGGCATCTGCCCGATGTCGCACAGGCCGCACCCAGCTTCAGCATTTTGACAAAACGTCCGGTCACGCCAGGCGACGACGAGATTTCCGCCAATCCGCGCGCGCGGTCGGCAAAGCTGCGCGCGGCCGAGCGCACCGCTGCGCCCGCGCACGGCGCCGCCGCATTGCCGGCATGGCCGTCGCTCACTGACGTGATGAGGGGAGGCTGACCATGCGGATCATCCATCTCCTCGTGATCGGCGTCCTGGTGTTCGCCGCGGCCTATGTCTATCGGATCAAGATGGAATCCACCTCCCGCACCGAGCGCGTGCTGCGATTGCATGCGGAAATCCGCGAGCAGCGCGACGCCATCGCGGTGCTGCGTTCGGAATGGGCCAAACTCGATGCGCCGTTGCGGCTGCAGGGTCTCGCCGAACGCCATCTGCCGCTGAAGCCTCTCAACGCCACGCAATATGATTCGTTGAAGAACCTGCCCGAGCGGCCGCCAAACTTTGTCAAGTCAGGCGATCCCGATCCGATCGGCGCGATGATCGAGGCTGTCGATTCCGCCGCCGTGACGGGTTCGGTGCCGGCGCCGGAGGATCAGCGATGACCGGTCGCGCGCGGGCCACCGTCAAGCCTGCGGAACCGTGGCGGCAACGGCTGATCCGCGGCCTGCTGTACGGGCGCAATGTCGACCGTGCCGTGAAGGCGCGCGCCCGCGTCGGATTTGCGATCGTGGCATTCCTGGCGATCTATGCGGTGATCGGCGGGCGGCTGATCATGTTCGCCGTCGGCGGTGACAACCATGGCGCGCGCCGGACCGCGGCGCAGGACGCCATCGCAACCGCGCGGCCGGATATCGTCGACCGCAATGGCGAGGTGCTCGCCACCGACGTCAAGGCGCCCAGCCTGTTCGGCGAGCCGCGCCGGATCATCGACAAGGACGAAGCCATCGAGCTTCTGACCGCGACGCTGCCGGATCTCGACACCGGCGAAGTGCGCGACCGGCTGTCGTCGAAAAAAGGCTTCGTCTGGCTGAAGCGCGAAATCACGCCGCTGCAGCAGCAGGAAATTCACCGCCTCGGCATTCCCGGCATCGGCTTCCTGCGCGAGAACAAGCGCGTTTACCCCACCGGCGCCGAAGTCGCGCATCTGATTGGTCTGGTCAACATCGACAACCAGGGCATCGCCGGGATGGAGAAGTGGCTCGACAGCAACGGCCTCGCCGATCTGCATCGCGCCGGCTTTGCCACCGATCGCCTGCAGCGGCCGGTGGAGTTGTCGGTCGACCTGCGCGTCGAGCACGCGCTGCGTGACGAACTCCTCAAGGCGAAGGAAAAATACAAGGCCAAGGCGGCCTCCGGCCTCGTCTCCAACGTCAGGACCGGCGAGATCGTGGCGATGGTGTCGGTCCCGGATTTCGATCCCAACAACCCGAAAGAGGCGCACGATCCCGATCGCATCAATCGGCTGACGACGGGCGTTTACGAGATGGGATCGACGTTCAAGGCCTTCACGCTGGCGATGGCGCTGGATTCCGGCAAGTCCGATCTCAATTCGATGTGGGATGCGCGCGGTCCATTGCACTACGGCAAGTTCACGATCCATGACGATCACCCGCTCGGGCGCATGCTCAACATGAAAGAGGTTTTTTACTACTCGTCCAATGTCGGCGCGGCGCGTATCGCGCTGTCGCAGGGCGTCGAGGCGCACAAGGCGTTCCTGCGCAAGATGGGGCAGCTTGAGCGGCTGCGCACCGAATTGCCGGAGAGCGCGTCGCCGATCCTGCCGCGGCACTGGGGTGAACTGAACACGGTGACCATCGCTTTCGGCCATGGATTGTCGGTCGCGCCGCTGCAGGCGGTGATGGGCATCGACGCGCTGGTGAACGGCGGCTATTTGATTCCGCCGACCTTCCTGAAGCGCACCGAGCAGGAAGCCATGGCGCTCGCAAGACGGGTGATCAAGCCCGAGACCAGCGAGAAGATGCGATTCCTGATGCGGCTGAATGCCGAAATCGGCACCGCGAAGAAAGCCGACGTCAAGGGTTATTACATCGGCGGCAAGACCGGAACCGCCGAAAAGGTCATCAACGGCCGCTACGCCAAGAAACGCGTGCTCAACGCCTTCACGGCGATCCTGCCGGCCGACAATCCCCGCTACCAGCTGCTGATCATGCTGGACGAGCCGCAACCGCTGAAGGAAACTTTCGGTTTCATCACTTCCGGCTGGAATGCGGTGCCGACCGGCGGCAAGGTGATCGAGCGCATTGCGCCGCTTCTGGGAATCGAGCCGCGTTTCGATCTGCCGCCGTCCGACCGCCTTATTCTTGCGGCATCGAAGACAACCCAGTAAGGCGTACACCAGTGCCGCCGATTTGCAGTTCCTAACCGGTTGCCGCCAACCCGTGCCAGGAGTTTCAAATCGAAGAGCGGCACTGGAAACGCAGAGTTGCTGGCGCCCCTTTTGTTTCCGAAGTTCGTGTTCAGGGGGTGCCGCAATGGATCACGAACTTCGGAAACGGGGCGCTGGCGCGCCGGCCGGACTGGAAGACAATGAAACTTCGCGACCTGTTCAGCAATGACGCCACGATCGACCCGCAGGCGGAAGCGGCCGTGGTCACAGGCCTCGCCGTGGACAGCCGCGCGGTCAAGCCTGGCGACCTGTTCTTCGCGCTCGCCGGCAGCAAGACCGATGGCGCGCGCTTTATCGATTCTGCGATTGCATCCGGCGCGGTGGCGGTGGCGGGCGACCATCCCCCGCAAGGCGATCGCCGCGTGCCGTTTGTCAGCACGCCCAATCCGCGCCGCGCGCTGGCGCTCGCGGCGGCGAAATTCTATCCACGGCAGCCTGCGATAATCGCGGCCGTAACCGGCACCAGCGGCAAGACCTCCGTCGCCGCCTTCACGCGGCAGATCTGGCAGCGGCTCGGTCATGAGTCGGCCAGCATCGGCACCATCGGGCTGGTGTCGCCGAAGCGCACCATCTACGGATCGCTGACGACGCCGGATCCGATTGCGCTGCATCGGCAGCTCGACGAAATCGCCGGCGAAGGCGTCACGCATCTGGCACTTGAGGCCTCATCGCACGGGCTCGATCAGTATCGACTGGACGGAGTCCGGATCGGCGCCGGCGGATTCACCAACCTGTCGCGCGACCACATGGATTACCATCCTGACGTCGCGCATTATCTTGCCGCCAAGCTGCGGCTGTTCCGCGATCTGGTCGCGGCGGACGGAGTCGCGGTGATCTCCGCCGATCATGACTGTTCGCTGGCCGTGATCAACGCTGCGCGCGCGCGCGGCTTGCGGATCGTCGCGGTCGGCCGCAAGGGCAACGGCGCAGGCGAGGGCATTGGTCTGATTGAGGCTGACATCGATGGCTTTGCGCAGAAACTCACGCTCGAACATCGCGGGCGCAGGCATGCAGTCCGGCTACCGCTGGTCGGCGAATTCCAGATCGAGAATGCGCTGGTCGCCGCCGGGCTCGCGATCGGCACCGGCAGCGAGCCCAAAGCCGTTTTCGCCGAGCTCGAACTTCTCGAGGGCGCCAAGGGCCGGCTGGAGCGGGTCGCCGAGCGCAACGGCGCGCCGATCTTCGTCGATTACGCGCACAAGCCCGACGCGCTGGCGAAGGCGCTGCAGGCGCTGCGGCCTTACGCGAAACGCAAGCTGGTCGTGGTGTTCGGCGCCGGCGGCGACCGCGACGCCGGCAAACGTCCCTTGATGGGTTCGATTGCAACCGAGAATGCCGACAGCGTCATCGTCACCGACGACAATCCGCGCAGTGAAAATCCGGAGCTGATCCGCGCCGCGATCTTGAGCGCTGCGAAGGGCGCAACGGACATCGGCGACCGCGCCGAGGCGATCCGGACCGCGATTGCCGGTCTGCAGCCCGGCGATGCGCTGCTGATCGCCGGCAAGGGCCACGAGACCGGGCAGATCGTCGGCGACCGCACCCTGCCGTTCAGCGATCACGACGCGGTGGCATCAGCCCTTGCCCCGAGGGTCGCATGAGCGCGGCGCTGTTATGGACCTCTGGTGCGATGGCGGAGGCGATGCGCGCGTCGATCCGTGGCGCGTTGCCGCAAGCGGTGACAGGCCTTTCCATCGATAGCCGCACCATTGCGCCGGGTGAAGCCTATTTCGCGATCAAGGGCGACGTCCATGACGGGCATGATTTCGTCGCAGCAGCCTTGAAGGCGGGCGCCGCGCTGGCAGTGGTCGAAACCGCGCAGCGCGACAAGTTCGCACCCGACGCGCCGCTGCTGGTGGTCGACGACGTGCTGGCCGGTCTGGTCGATCTCGCCAGTGCCGCACGCGCGCGCCTGAATGCGCAGGTGATCGCGGTCACCGGCTCGGTCGGCAAGACATCGACCAAGGAAGCGCTGCGCCGCGTGCTCGGCGCGCAGGGCGAGACCCACGCTTCGGCAGCGTCGTTCAACAATCACTGGGGCGTGCCGCTGTCGCTGGCGCGATGCCCGGCGACGGTGCGTTTCGCGATCTTCGAGATCGGCATGAATCACGCCGGCGAAATCGAGCCATTGGTCAGGATGGTGCGGCCGCAGGTGGCCATCATCACCACGGTCGAGCCGGTGCATCTGGAGTTCTTTGCCGGCATCGAGGCGATTGCCGATGCCAAGGCGGAAATCTTCGCCGGCGTCGAGCCCGGCGGCGCGGTGGTGCTCAACCGCGACAATTCGCAGTTCGCCCGGTTGCAGAGACGCGCCAAAAAGCTCGGGATCTCGCGCATCGTCTCGTTCGGCGCCGACGAGAAATCCGACGCGCGGCTGCTCGAAATATCGCTGCATTCAGCCTGTTCGGCGGTGCATGCCAATATCCTCGGGCATGACGTGACGTATAAACTTGGCATGCCCGGTCGTCACATGGCGATGAATTCGCTGGCGGTGCTCGCGGCGGCGTCGCTGGCGGGCGCCGATCTCGCGCTCGCAGCGCTGTCGCTGTCGCAGATCGAGCCGGCGGCCGGCCGCGGCGTGCGGCGCGCGCTGGAGGTTGCCAACGGCGAGGCCACGCTGATCGATGAAAGCTATAACGCCAATCCGGCCTCGATGGCCGCGGCGCTGAACGTGCTGGGCCAGGCCGCGGTCGGCCCGCATGGCCGCCGCATCGCGGTGCTCGGCGATATGCTGGAACTCGGTGCAACCAGCGCCGCGCTGCATCGCGGCCTGAATGAGGCCATCAAGGCCAATCACATCGATCTGGTGTATTGTTGTGGTCCGCTGATGCGCAACTTGTGGGACGCTCTTTCCACGGGTAAACGGGGTGGCTATGCCGAGAGCGCCGCCGGTCTCGAAGCGCAGGCCGTCGCCGCGATTCGCGCCGGCGACGCGATCATGATCAAGGGATCGCTCGGCTCGAAGATGAAAACGATTGTGAATGCGCTCGAAAAGCGCTTTCCCGGCAAGACCGCGCTCGACGAAGCCGCGGTATAAGGCGGATTGAATGTTTTACTGGCTGATCGACCTTTCCAACACGGTTCCCGGCATGGGCGTGTTCCGCACGTTTTTGAACGTGTTTCGCTACATCACCTTTCGCACCGGCGGGGCGATGGTGACCGGAGCGCTGTTCGTTTTCCTGTTCGGCCCCTGGATCATCGATCATCTTCGGCTTCGCCAGGGCAAGGGCCAGCCGATCCGCAGCGACGGCCCGCAATCGCACCTCGTCACCAAGATCGGCACGCCGACCATGGGCGGGCTGATGATCCTTTCCGGACTGGTGGTCTCGACGCTGCTGTGGGCCAATCCGCTCAATCCCTATGTCTGGATCGTGCTCGCGGTCACGCTCGGCTTCGGCTTCGTCGGTTTCTACGACGATTATCTGAAGGTGACCAAGCAGACCCATAGCGGCTTCGCCGGCCGCATTCGGCTGGCGATCGAAGCGCTGATCGCGCTCGTCGCGTGTTACGCGCTGGTCCGGCTCGGACGCGACCCGTTCTCGACCTCTTTGGTGATTCCGTTTTTCAAGGACGTGGTACTGAACTTCGGCTGGTTCTTCCTGCTGTTCGGCGCGTTCATCATTGTCGGCGCCGGCAACGCGGTCAACCTGACCGACGGTCTCGACGGTCTCGCCATCGTGCCGGTCATGATCGCGGCGGCGAGCTTCGGCCTGATCTCCTATCTCGTCGGCAACGCGGTGTTCTCGGACTACCTTCAGATCAACTATGTCGCCGGCACCGGCGAACTCGCGGTGCTGTGCGGCGCGGTGCTCGGCGCGGGACTGGGATTCCTGTGGTTCAACGCGCCGCCGGCGTCGATCTTCATGGGCGACACCGGTTCGCTCGCGCTCGGCGGCATGCTCGGGTCGATCGCGGTCGCGGTCAAACACGAGATCGTGCTTGCCGTGATCGGCGGGTTGTTCGTGCTGGAAGCGGTCTCGGTGATCGTGCAGGTGGTGTCGTTCAAGCTCACCGGCAAGCGCGTGTTCCGGATGGCGCCGATCCACCACCATTTCGAACAACTGGGCTGGACCGAACCGCAAATCGTGATCCGGTTCTGGATCATCTCGGTGATGCTGGCGCTGGCCGGCCTCTCCACGCTGAAGCTGCGGTGATCATTTGATCCCCGTCACCTCCTTTGCGGGCAAGACGGTTGCGGTGTTCGGCCTCGGCGGCTCCGGGCTGGTGAGCTGCCACGCCTTGAAGGCGGGCGGGGCGGAAGTGATCGCCAGCGACGACGGCGTCGATAAGCTCGCCGAAGCCGCGCAAGCCGGCTTCATGACAGCGGATTTGCGCAAGGTGTCGTGGGCGAATTTTGCCGCCCTGGTGCTGACGCCGGGCGCGCCGCTCACCCATCCGGCGCCGCACTGGACCGTGCTGGCGGCGCAACGGGCCGGCGTCGAGGTGATCGGCGATATCGAGCTGTTCTGCCGGGAGCGACGGCGTCATGCGCCGGACGCGCCGTTCGTCGCCATCACCGGCACCAACGGCAAATCGACCACCACGGCGCTGATCGCGCATTTGATGCGGGTCGCCGGTTACGACACCCAGATGGGCGGCAACATCGGCACCGCGATCCTGTCGCTGCAGCCGCCGCGCATGGGGCGGGTCCACGTCATCGAGATGTCGTCGTATCAGATCGATCTCACCCCGAGCCTCGATCCCACTGTCGGCATCCTGCTCAATGTCAGCGAAGACCATATCGATCGCCATGGCACGCTCGAACACTATGCAGCCGTGAAGGAGCGGCTGGTCGCCGGCGTGCAGAAGCAGGGTACCGCGATCGTTGGCGTCGACGACGGATGGAGCCGCAACACCGCCGACCGGATCGAGCAGGCGGGCCAGCGCGTGGTCAGGATATCGGTGAAGAATCCGCTCCCCGACGGCATCTATGTCGATCATGAAACCATCTGGCGCGCATCCGGCGGCGCGCGCAGCGAGATCGCGCGGATCGGCGGCATCGGTTCGCTGCGCGGCCTGCACAACGCGCAGAATGCCGCCTGCGCATCGGCGTGCGCGCTGGCGCTCGGTGTCTCTTCCGAAACCTTGCAAAACGGCCTGCGCAGCTTTCCCGGTCTCGCCCACCGCATGGAGCAGGTCGGCCGCCGCGGCAATGTGCTGTTCGTCAACGATTCCAAGGGCACCAATGCCGATGCGGCGGCGCACGCGCTGTCGTCCTTCGGCGACATTTTCTGGATCGCCGGCGGCAAACCAAAACTCGGCGGCATCACCGGTTTGACCGAATATTTCCCGCGCATCCGCAAGGCCTATCTGATCGGGGAAGCCGCGAAGGAATTTGCTGGTACCCTCGGCGATCGGGTGTCGCACGAGATCAGCGAAACGCTTGAGGTCGCGGTGGCCAATGCGGCGCGCGATGCGGAGGCCTCCGGGCTGCCCGATACGGTGGTGCTGCTGTCGCCGGCCTGCGCGTCGTTCGACCAGTACCGCAATTTTGAAATCCGCGGCGCCCGGTTCCGGGATCTCGTCACGGCGCTGCCCGGCGTGAAGCCGGTGGTGTGAGGGCGGCGGTCGAGAAGTCGTGCGGCCGCTTCATTCACAACTGTCGTCGCCCGCGAAAGCGGGCGATCCAGTATTCCAGAGGGCTCGCGGTACTTTCGCTGCCGCCGCGGCGTACTGGATACCTTGGGTTCACGACACAAGTGCAACACCTGCTAGGGTGTTGTGGCGATGGGAAAG
>OCZT010004365.1_pt1 | contig 14258 bp, 7 predicted proteins | sample 1539031 | NCBI WGS metagenome assembly OCZT01 (sample SAMEA3539308, study PRJEB22396) | soil metagenome | biome: tundra; feature: field; material: soil | place: USA | collected 2010-05 | depth 0.15 m
TAAGCGAGAGAAGAACGGCAGCAAGGTGTTCTGGTCGCGCGGCAATGGCTGGGTGATGGGGGGGCTGGTACGGGTGCTGGAAAGCCTGCCTGCGAACGACCCGCGTCGAGGGTTCTATGTCGCCAGATTGAGGGCGATGGCGGAGTCCGTTCGAAAGATACAGGGAGCGGACGGGCTGTGGAGGCCAGGACTGCTCGACGCAGCCGCATACCCTTATCCCGAGGTATCGGGCTCTGCATTCTTTGTCTACGCAATCGCCTGGGGCTTGAATCACAAACTGCTCGATGAGACAGAATTCGCTCCGGTCGTTCAACGAGGCTGGGCGGGCCTGATAGCCCATATCTATGCGGATGGCAGACTTGGATGTATTCAGCCCGTGGGCGCTGCTCCTGGAGCTTATACCCCGGGCGCAAGCTACGTCTTCGGCACCGGGGCCTTTCTTCTCGCCGGTTCCGAAGTAAATCGGTGGGCAATTCTTCGATCCGGAGAGATTGGACCCCGGAAATCCCCCTCCATGTAATCCCATCGACTTGATGCGGAAGGCATGGCGAACTCTTTGCAATAAATGTTGAACTTTGGAAAGCAAACGCATGAGCGAGACATATTCTATTGGGGTCGATTTAGGTGGCACTAACCTGCGAATCGCTTCCTATGGCGGAGGCGTTGAATTCCTGGATTCCATTCTGTTGCCGACACGTCTGGCTGAGGGACCTGATCGAGTTGTGCGGGACATGTGCGAGGGGATCGACGCCCTCAGGTCCAACCACAACGGCGGTCGTCGACTCATCGGCATTGGCATCGGCGCACCCGGTCCCATGCAACTTCCGGAAGGCACTTTGCGGAACCCTCCAAACCTTCCTGGTTGGGACGGCTTCAAACTCCGCCAGGCAATCGAGTCGGCGCTGGGAACACCTGTTCAGATTGAGTCCGACGCAAATCTCGCCGCACTTGCAGAGCAGAAGCTCGGAGCGGGGAAGACGCATCGCATCAATTCCCTTTGCGTTTTGACCCTCGGCACTGGAGTCGGCAGCGGCCTGATATTGGACGGCCGAATATGGCACGGTGCGACGGGTATGGGTGGAGAGGCCGGCCATATCGTTGTGCGGGATGCCGGCGGGGCCCCGTGTGGGTGTGGCGGCTTCGGCTGCCTGGAGCAATATGCGTCAGCATCTGCGGTATTGCGTATGGCGCGGGAAAGGATGGCAGACGCATATCCTGCAACCGCACATGAAGTTGCTCTCTTGGCCCGTTCCGGCGATTCAAGAGCGGCTTCGGTCTTCGAAACGGTCGGTCATGCGCTCGCCATTGCGCTTACATGTCTGATCAACACGCTCAATCTGCCGATGTATCTGCTCGGAGGTGGAGTATGTGAGGCTTGGGATCTTCTTGCACCGGCGATGTTCCGTGTGCTGCGCCAACGCAGCTATATCTACCGTCTGACTCAGCCAGACGTCCTGGAGCCGTCGAGTTTGGAGAGGAACAAGACTTACATACTCGGCGCACAACTCGGGCCTGCCGCAGGGCTGCTCGGCGCATGCCTGATGCCATACCAACCGAAACCACTCCAGCCGGGGATGGAGGAGGATCTACTTGTCCATCAATAGGTACATCGTACGAAGTACCTTTGTGGGTGCTCTAGGTGGACTGCTCTTTGGCTTCGACACGGCGGTGATTTCGGGCGCCACGACAGGCTTGACCCATGCATTCGGGCTGGTCAATCTGCATCTGCTCATTCCGATCATCCACCAATCCGTGACGGTGTCGGAACTTGGGATTACGGTCTCGATAGCGCTCTGGGGCACGGTGATCGGAGCCCTGACCGCTGGCCCGCTAGGGCAGCGTTATGGCTCCCGCGAGATGCTGCGCCTGACTGCGGTCCTCTACGTCGTCTCTTCGATAGGTTGCGCTTTCGCTCCGACGTGGTGGCTCCTACTGGCTGCACGGTTTCTGGGTGGACTGGGAATCGGCGGATCTTCCGTCTTGGGTCCGGTTTATATCGCAGAACTTGCACCGCCGCGTTTGCGCGGAAGACTGGTTGGCACGTTTCAGATCAACATTGTGGTCGGAATTCTGCTGGCTTATCTATCCAACTACCTCATCGGATTGATGAACCTCGGCGCAACTGAGTGGCGCTGGGACCTTGGCGTTGCAGCATTTCCGGCGTTCGTCTTTTTCGGTCTGCTCTTTGGCATCCCACGCAGTGCGCGCTGGTTGGCGACAAAGAGCCGATTCGATGAGGCGCGGGAAGTCCTGGAATTACTGGACACGCCCAACTCCGAAGCCGAACTCGCGGACATTCGCGAATCGTTGCACCTCGAGCGAAGCCAGCAAAATTCCTCACTTTTTGAGCGAACCGGAGGTAGGTTCCGTTATGGCAAGCCAATCTTTCTTGCCATTACGATCGGTGCATTCAATCAACTGAGCGGCATCAATGCCATTTTGTACTACTTGAATGACATCTTCGCTGCCGCTGGCTTCGACAGAATCTCCAGCAATCTGCAAGCTGTGGCTATCGGTGCGATGAATCTGCTTGCCACGCTCTTAGGGATGGCGCTGATCGACCGCGTAGGACGCAAGCTCTTACTGATGATCGGCGGTATTGGGACAGCATGCTGCCTAGCGAGCGTTTCTGCCATCTTCTTCACTCATAAGCACCAAGCATTGCTGGTCTGGGCATTGGTAGCGTACATCGCTTTCTTCGCCATATCGCAGGGAGCCGTGATCTGGGTCTACATAAGCGAGATATTCCCCACGCGCGTACGCAGCAAAGGGCAGAGCCTCGGTTCCGGCACGCACTGGATCATGAATGCGCTCTTGTCGTTCGCATTTCCTGTGATTGCCTTACGATCAGGAGCGTATCCGTTTGTCTTCTTCGCGGCCATGATGGTTGTGCAATTCTTCATCGTACTGTTCTTCTTCCCGGAGACGAAACAGATGTCGCTCGAGGACTTGCAACGCAAACTGAAGATCGTCTAATAGCCATGCGGACGGCCCGCGGTGTTGACTACGTCAAGTTCGTTGTGTTCCCCAAGATCGTTTGCACCGCGCCCTGCGGTGTTCATTCCGGTCGCGGGTTTCGGGCAGCATTGGCTTCCGGGAGATTGTGGACACGTGAATCGATAGCAGACACACTGGAGTAATGAGAATGCCTAATCTCACACGGTCCCTCCTGACGGTAGCCATGATCGTTGCGCCTGTGGCGGGTTCGTGCCAACTCCTTACCGCTGAGGGTCCCCTGCTACGGTCGCACAGCAACGGCGCGGTCTCGCAGGTCTGGTCGCCGGATCAGGGGAATGGGATGTACAAAAATCCCGTGCTGAATGCGGACTACTCAGACCCCGACGCGGTACGGGTGGGAGATAAGTTCTACCTTGTGGCGTCCAGCTTCGACAGTGTGCCTGGACTTCCAATTCTGGAGTCGTATGATCTGGTGAATTGGCGACTGATCGGTCATGCGCTCAACAGGCAGCCTCCCTTCGAGCGGTACAGCAAGACACAGCACGGAAATGGAGTGTGGGCTCCAGCGCTGCGCTTCCACAATGGAGAGTTCTACCTGTTCTATCCTGACCCGGATTTCGGGATTTACATGGTAAAGGCGAAGAATCCGGCCGGCCCGTGGTCAGAGCCGATACTGATAAAGGCCGCCAAAGGATGGATCGACCCCTGTCCGCTGTGGGATGAGGATGGGAAGGCCTACCTTGTCTCGGGGCTGGCTGCCAGCCGCGCTGGCGCCAAGAGCGCTCTTATCATGAGCCGTATGAAGCCCGATGGCACGGAACTTCTGGATGGCGGAGCCATCGTCTATGACGGCCATGGCGAAGACACAACTATAGAAGGGCCGAAGCTCTACAAACGCCATGGGTACTATTACATCTTTGCTCCAGCGGGAGGCGTGCCGACCGGGTGGCAACTAGTATTGCGGTCGCGCAACATCTACGGGCCGTATGAACGGCGGAAGGTGCTGGAGCAAGGGACCACGGCAATCAATGGGCCGCACCAGGGAGCATGGGTTGATGCTGGCACGGGAGAGGACTGGTTTCTTCATTTTCAGGATCGCGGTTGGCTTGGGAGGATCGTGCATTTAGAGCCGATGAAGTGGGTCGACGACTGGCCCGAGATCGGAGATATGTCCCATGGACAGATCGGCCAGCCGGTGCTGACATACAGGAAGCCGCGCACGCTACATGCGTCCGTTCTACAAAACCCGGCCGATAGCGACGAGTTCAACGGCGCGACTTTGGGACTCCAGTGGCAGTGGCAGGCGAACCCTGAGCCGACGTGGGGCTTTCCTTCGCAGGCGCTGGGGGCGTTGCGGCTGCTGAGTGTTCCGGCACCAGGTGCCAGGAATCTGTGGGACACGCCAGCGGTGCTGTTGCAGAAATCCCCGTCACCGACATTCATGGTGACGACCAAAGTTACGGCTCACTTTGCGAACATCGGGGACCGAGCCGGGATCGTGCTGTTGGGCAAGGACTATGGCTCGCTGGTGTTAGCGAAGACCGCGCAGGGGTTGGCGGTGCGGCAGATGCTCTGTATCGGGGCCGATCAAGGAGGAGTGGAGACGGTCGCGGGTGAACTTCCGATGACCCAGTCCGAGGTCTACCTGCGTGTGAAGGTGCGGGAGGGTACGGTTTCGTTCAGTTACAGCCTGAATGGCACGGAATTCCAGTCGATCGGGAAAACGTTTGAAGCAAAGCCCGCGGTTTGGATCGGGGCTAAGGTTGGGTTGTTCGCCCAAGGCGAGATGGATCACGGAGAGTTCGGATATTCCGACTTCGATTGGTTCCGGTTCACGCCGCTGGAGTAGCTCCCGAGTCCTCGGGCGTCACGTGCTTCAGGGCTTGCTGTCCGGTACGATGGACACGACTCCGGTTCGGACATTGATTCTCCAATTCTGGGGCTTCGGCAGGGAGAGGTTACCCGCGCCAATATCCAAAGGCATCCAGACATAACGGGAGTCCCACAGTTCCTGGGGCTTCCATCGATCGCCCACGTAGATGACCGAAGTGGTCTTCTTGCCAGCCACCTTGATCAACATGCTCGATTGCGAGTCGTACGTATTCATTTCTGGCGGGGCGATATCCTTCATCGCAGACCATGGCCCGCTCAGGCTGGGCGCGGTCGCATAGACGTTTGAGTTCGGCCGCCACCCGGTCAGGTGCGACCCGACGACGTAGTACAGATCCTCGTAGTGGACTACCGCGCCACCCTCAAGCGGAGCCTCGATGAAGGCAACCTGTTTATCCACGTCCATGTAGTCGTCGGATAGGCGGGCGATGAAGAAGCCCTTCGTCGGCCGCGACTCGAAGATCAAGTAAGCCGCACCGTCGTCGTCGATAAATTGCCCGATGTCACGGCTCTCCTGCCCTAGCGGTCGGAAGCTTTTGACGTAGGTATAGTTGCCATCCACGGTGTCGCTGGTGAGCACAGCGACGCGCGCTATCTTATATCCGGGTCCGTCGAGATGCGCATACATCACAAACTTTCGGGTTTTTGCGTTGTAGAAGACCTTTGGACGCTCCAGTATCCACTTGGGGCCAAGGTTTTCCGGGTCTGCTATCGCGACCACCTGATTGCGGAACTTCCAGTGCGCAAGATCTCTCGACGAGTAACAGGCGACGTAGCGTTTGTCCGGATCGTTTGTCTGCGAGCGGTCTTCGCCGAACCAGTAATAGGTGTCCTTGAGCCGAAGGATGCCGCCGCCGTGAGCCTGGATCAACTGCCCGCGGTCATCCAGCCATCGCTCGCCTGGTTGAATGACATTGTCAACTCCCTGGGCGGGCGCGAGAGGCGTAATGCCGATCATAGACAGTGCGAAGGCCGCTACCGCGGTCCAGCAGATACTGTGGAACCTTCCGATAAGCCGAAAACGTATCAAGTTCTGATCCTTCCATTTCGAATGATAAGACCGCACATCTGTTACCAGTGGAGAATTCCAGCAATTACAAAGCAATTGTTTGTTCGGCGTGCGCGGGAAGCAATGAGCGCTTTTCCCAATCTGCTTCGGCCTCGATTTGGTCAAAGACACCAAGTGTCCTGGTCTTGAGATCAACGTAGATTGTGGGCCCGCCTGCCGCGTCCTCTAGCAAGCGTAATGCGGCCACATCGCCCGAATAATGGAAGTAACGCAGCAACACCTCGCCCGAGTGCAGCTTGAAAGTTCTGGCACTCGACGACCCTAATGTGGTAACGTTCTCCGAAGAATACGAACGGTGGATATCAAATGTCAATAGATGACAGGTGCTCGTAGCGGTGCAGCCTGAAATCCATAGGCGTGGAGCGTCGGGTGAAACGGTAGATCACGGTCTGCTGTCAGGTAAGGGAACTGATGAAGGAGCATCAGCAATGCTGCAATCTGACATGATTCTGGCGCCATATAGCCCCCGGTAGGATGTGTGTGCGTGCGCGTCCGGGAACGCAGCTATTCTCATGGGCCAACAGGTACAATAGATAACGTTAACTCATCAGGAGAACCGACTTATGGTCGAACGCAGAGAGTTCTTGAAGAGGGCAGCCAGCACCACGGCCGGCTGGATGTTCGCCCCAGCGTTGCTCGAACGACAATTATTTGCTGCTGCCCCGCCGGACATCAGCCCTGATGGTCTGACGTTCGCCTCGGCAAGCATGCAAGTCGAGCTTTCAAAGAGCGCGCCGGAGTTCTCTGCGCTGAACATCGACGGCCTGGGTAAATCCAAGCGAGGAGCGAGCATTCTTCAAGCCGCGAGCGCAGCCACCGGCTTTGCACCTTTGGCCTCCACTTCAGGAGATGCCCATCGAGTTGAATACCGGACGTCGCAGCAAAGGCCTGCCGCCACTCCGGCTTGGACGGTCGAGCTTGCCGACCGCAAGATTACGCTCACATCGCAATGGTCGGAGGGGGTAGCTCCGGAGCCGTTTGTCTTTCGGTTTAACTTATCGAAGTGTCACAGCACAGTTCTTGGTGTTCTGCAGAAGGATGGCAGTATGACCGTTCCCGCGCTCATGCATTGTCCCGGACAAGGATCCATGCGGATTATGGCGGAGGATTCGAGTGACGTGGGATTGACCTATCAAGCCAAAAGACGGGAGACCCTGGCGACGCTTGGATTTCCTCCCGCGACCCCGGAGCGTATGCGCGTTGTTTACACGCTTGAAGTGACGGCCATTTATCCGAAGGTGCCGGGAATCAGCGACGACGTACGCTTCGATGCGTTTCGCAGGAATTGGCTCAACGTGCTCCAGCTAAATCCATTTATGGGAGCGCTCGCTAACAATACGGCGAGCACGACCTGCTCCTTTTGCTACTACGAGTACGCGGACGTCGCCGCCCTGACACCGCCGCTTGCGGAAGGGTTGACGGCCCTGGATGTAGTCCGGCAGACTCTGGACTTTATCCTCGCTGGCGGACATGCGTACGGGCTTTCCGCAGCGGGCAATTTCCCGGAGGATGCATCGGATGCCATGCCGGCTTTGTTGATCGCCTCAGCCAGTTGCGTGCGGGGAGGGAAGAGCGACAAGTGGCTCGCTGCCAACTACGCGGGCGTCAAGAAGTGGGCCGACAGGATGTTGTCGACCGACAAGGACGGCAATGGGCTTATTGAATACGTCATCAGTGGGAATTCTGGCATTTGGCCTGATGGATTTCCGACAAGGCGGCCTTCAAACTGGTGGGACACGATCGGTTTCGGACACGAGGACGCCTATGCAAACGCGCTTGCGTACCGCGCCCTGGGCGACATGGAGATGATGGCGAAGCGCGTTGGCCAAGCGGCGGACGCTGCCCGATACGGCGCGGCAGCTACGAAGTTGCGCGACGTGTATTACAAGACCTTTTACAACCCCGAGACAGGTGTGCTGGGAGGATGGCGGAGTGCTGACGGGCAGCTTCATGACTACTACTTCTTATGGGTGAATGGCATCGCGATCCACTATGGGCTAGTTCCCAAGGACAAGGCGAATGCCATCATGGACAAGCTGATGGCCAAGATGAAAGAGGTTGGCTACGACAAGTTCAACATGGGACTTCCGGGCAATCTCATTACTGTCGCGCTGCAAGACTACGTCCACAAAGATGCCGATGGCCATCACGGTGGCGGTGTGCGGCCGGACAATGCAGACGGATTTCAGAACTACGAGAACGGTGGTGCCACTGGTTGCTTTGCGTTTTTCACGCTCGCTGCGCTCTATGATCTCGGCAGAGAAGAGGAGGCAGACCGAATCCTGTTTGCCATGCTTGGTGAATATGACAAAGGTGGCTTCGAAGGTCGCGGAGCCCTGGGGCGATCCAATGACTGGAGACGATGGGATGGTACCCCGATGGGGTACGAGGGCTTTCTCGTCGACAACTATTACACGCTCTTAGCGGTTCCGCTGCGGCAGAACGAGACGCCGTGGGCGGCCGGCTATCGGCCCAGCACGCCTCTTTCGTAAATCGGCCCTTGTGGAACGAAATCATTGTGCAGCGAAGCGAATCACTTCAATGAAGTGTGTGAACGGAGGAGGATCGAGTGACACCATGGCATCTCTCGCGTAGGGCCTTCAACCGGCTTCTACTGTCGGCGAGTGCTTCGCGTGCTCTTCTGCCTTTACACGCCAGTGGTGCTCCGGCTACGCACTCACCATTGCTGGGCGCGTCGATCGAGGATCTCGCAGAACAGTTTGCGCAGCCGCCTTCGTCAGCTTCGCCGCACACGTATTGGATGTGGATGAACGGCAACGTCTCGCGAGAGGGTATTACGCTTGATCTCGAGACGATGCACCGCTGTGGGATTGCGGGGGTGTATCTCTACAGCAATGCTGTCGGGATTCCGCGGGGGCCGGTCGATTATGGCAGCCCAACTTGGCTGGATATGGTGCACCATGCGGTCTCAGAAGCCGCGCGACTGGGGGTTACCGTGGCGATGCACAACGCGCCAGGGTACTCCGGCACTGGTGGACCGTGGATCACGCCGGAGCATTCCATGCAGGAACTGGTATGGACCGAGACGCTGGTGGAGAGCCGCGGTTCTGTCGATGCACAGTTACCGCAACCGCGGAGCCGCGCGGCATTTTATCGGGATGCTTTTGTCCTTGCCTATCCTTCGCTGAAGGTCGAGACCTCGACCATGCGCGATGAGGTAAAGGCAGCGTTTTGCAACGGCGAGCTGATCGAGAAAAGTCTTCTGTGGGAGGGTAATAGACGCAACAAAGCTCGCTTAGATCGCCAGCCGAGTGGTCAGATGGGCCCGCTCGATGTGCATTTTCTGAATCCCTATGAAGCGAGGGCTGTGTCGATCTATCGCTCCCCTGAGGCTCCGATTGATCCATTTGACGGACCGCGGGATTATCCACCTGTGCTGACGCTGCAGGTGTCCTCCGATGGACAGCAGTTCACCGATGTTTGCACCATTGCGATGCCAGCCCTGCGTAGCATGAATGCACCCGGAGTGCAGAGTTTCTCTGCCGTGAAGGGGCGCTACTACCGCTTGCTATCCTCTGCTCCGACCTGGATCACTGGCTTCGAACTGCACCAGGGGCCGCGTCTCCAGGGGTGGGCCGGGAAGGCAAACAGCGCTCCTCTCTCCAGTCACGGACCCGAGCCGGAGCTTCCCGAGGATCTCTGCATTGATCCCAGCGGCGTTCGCGACATCAGCGAACATCTACTCCCGGACGGACGGCTCCAATGGGCGGCTCCGGAGGGCAAGTGGACCATTGTGCGAATCGGGCACACGACCACCGAAGAAGAAGTTGCGGCCGCTCCGGACGCTGCGCACGGACTCGAGTGCGACAAGTTTTCTAAAAGTGCTGTCGACTTGCATTTTACTAAGTCACTCCAACCACTCTTCGATCGCCTCGGCTCTTTGGTAGGTACTGCATTTTCAGCTCTTTCTATCGATAGCTGGGAGGCGGGAAAGCAGAACTGGACGGCACTGTTCCCTCCGTATTTTCAGGATAAGCGCGGCTATGACCTGCGGCCTTATGTGCTGGCGATGACTGGCAGGGTTGTCGGCAGCGTCGTCCGATCGAGCCAGTTTCTCTTTGACATACGTCGCACTCAAGCGCAGATGCTGGCGGAAAACTACTACGGCCACTTTCAGGCGCGCTGTCACGAACGCGGACTGAAGTTGCACGCCGAGCCCTATGGTGATGGCACGTTCGAGAGCCTGCAAGTGGCGGAGCATCTCGATGTCACCATGGCAGAGTTCTGGGTGCGATACACCTATGGAGCAAGGTCGTATATCGATCTGGCATCTGGCGCGACGCACACGCTGGGACAGTCCATCGCCGCATCCGAGGCGTTCACAGGTGCCCCACTTACCTCCCGGTGGACGGGGCATCCATATGCGCTGAAAGCGGAGGGAGACCGAATGTACTGCGGTGGAATCAATCGATTTGTCTTCCACACGTTTGTGCACCAACCGCATCCTACCGCAAAGCCCGGCATGACCATGGGGCCGTTTGGAACACACTTCGATCGCAACACGACGTGGATGGATGAAGATACAGGATGGATCCGCTACCTCTCACGTATGCAGCTGCTGTTACAGAGCGGGGAGCCGGTTGCGGACATCTGCTATTTGAAGAGCGAAGAACCATCTTCGGGTGTGCCGGATGCGCGCTCTGGCAAACTCGCAGTGCCTGCTGGGTTCGCCGTCGATGTGGTCAGCGCGGACTCAGTGATGCAGCATGCAACGGTACAGGATCGCCGCGTTTCCTTCCGCGCGGGCATGAGCTATCGCTGCATGATTCTGCCTCCGCTCGTAAGCATCACGCCTGAGTTGCTGAGACGCGTATCTGACCTCGTGCGCGATGGGATGACGCTCATCACGTCAGCCATCCCGAGCAACTCCCCGAGCCTTGAGAAACAGCCTCAGGCCGATACCGAGATCGCTCATCTTACGTCCGAGATATGGGGCGATCTGGACGGGAAGACGAAACGTCAACGAACGTACGGGCAAGGGACTGTATTCCTGACGTCTTCCGTCGAAGAGACCTTCCGTACCATTGGTCTACGGTCCGACTTCGAATACTCTGCAGATTCCGAAGGCGCTGACATCCTCTTCCAGCATCGCCGCATTCAGGGCGATGACGTTTACTTGGTCAGCAATCAACGTCGCAGGTCTGAGCAAGTGGTCTGCTCTTTCCGCGTAACCGAAGGCCGGCCCGAACTATGGGATGCAGAGCACGGCGGCTGCAACGGCGCTCCCTTTTGTAAGGTCGAGGGAGGGCGCACACAGTTGCGGCTTGGCTTGGAACCGTCGGCCTCGATCTTGGTCATCTTCCGGCGCAATCTTGTACGACATCCGGAAGTTTCTGTTCTGCGCGACGGAAGGTTGCTGGCGGATTCGGAGATGATTCGATCGCCGAGAGTGTCGGATGGGGATCTGACGGATAGCTTCTGCCTGTCTATATGGGCACAGCCGGAAACCTATGCAATGCCCAATGCCGGCTTCCTGGCCATCCCTGAGGAGGGCACAGCAGTCTATGGAGCCGGCCACTGCATCGCCGGCATCGCTGCGGGGCAGAATGGTGTGCGAGTCTATGAACGGAGCAGCGGACCGGCGCGGGTTGTCTTGCAGTCTGAGCAGCCGATCTCCGGTTGGACGCATATCGCTGTTGTCTATCGATACCGCCAGCCACATCTCTACATCAACGGCGTGGAGGTTGCAGCCGGCAAGACATCGGATTCCACAGTGCATCCTGCGAGGGACTGCAAGAGTTCTGGTGAACCGCCCAGGTACTTCGAGGGCAACATGATGCCGCCCGAGCTGACCGGCGTACTCTCGTCGGAGGAACTGCGGCGTATTGCGCTGGCCGGGCCACCCGCTCCGGAGCTTCCTCATGGCCTATCTCTGGATAGGAATCTCAAAGGAAAGCTCCTCGCAATCGCATGGACTCCAGGAACCTATCAACTGTTTGAGGGCACTCAAAAGCGCACGCTACGCGTCGACGCGGCCCTCAGCCCTGCCGTGCTTGACGGCCCCTGGGAACTTCGACTCCCAGCGCACGCTGGAGCGCCGCGCACGATTACGCTCCCAACCCTGATAGCTCTGAACCAGCACGATGACTTTGACGTTCAGCACTTTTCCGGGACGGTAACGTATAGCACGACGTTCAATGTCGAAGCGAAGCAATTGGAGAAGAACCGCAGGCTATTCCTCGATCTTGGACGAGTCGATGTTGTCGGTAGGGTGCGGGTCAACGGCCAGCTTGCAGGCACACTGTGGAAGCCCCCCTACCGTCTGCCGGTTACCGACTTTTTGAGGTTTGGGGAGAATCGACTGGAAGTGGATGTCACTACTCTCTGGCCCAACCGACTCATCGGGGATGAGAGTCTGCCTCCAGAGAACGAATACGATTCTCACGGGCCCATCAAACAACTGCCAGCCTGGTATTCAGCAGGTGAGCCCAAACCTGGCCAACGTGTTACGTTCTCATGCTGGCACCATTACGGTCGCCAAGATCCGCTTCTTCAGAGCGGGCTATCGGGCCCTGCCAAACTACTTCAGGCAATGGTGTTGTAGATGTGCGACTGCAAGCGAAGGCACCGACTCTGAGCCATAGAGTTCTACAACATCCTCAACCACACCAACCTGTACCTGCCCGGCACGATCGGCGGCACCCAATGGCACCACTGCATCCACATGCACCAGATCACCAGCACCTTCCGCGCATCATCCAGTTTGGCATCAAAATCCTCTACTGAGCATGGGTCTCGCCCATGATTCTGAAATTGAATGAGGAAGATGAGGCTCAGGGTAAGTTTTGGAAATGGTTCCTGAGAGATTGCTGGTACGACGCAGGGATGCGCGATTTTAGGGATGCGGTTGCGGTGTCGCGTGTGGTTTCGTCGGTCCCCCGGATGATCGCCGAAGAGCTCGAACCGTGAGAAGACTTTGAGGCGGCATTCCATCTGCACAGTTGTGACCAGAATCCAATGCCCAGACGTCCGCCGGCATAAGGTAGAGCACCTTTATCGGGTGTTCATAGAACTGCAACGTGGCGTTCACGGCCTGTTGACAGGCTTGCGAGATGCTTAGCGCATCAACTCATTCCCTGAACTTCCTGGTGTGGGTCGTTCCAATCTCTAAAATTGAGGTTCCATGCATGAAGCTCTCCGGCTGCGGTAGAACTATGTCTGTCCTCTGGCTAGTGATATTTCTTCTTGGTCTCGGCAGCGTAGCCGTAGCGCAATCTACGGGAAGTATCCAGGGCGTAGTCCGCGACATCTCTGGCGCGTCCATTGCGCATGCGCAGATCAACATCACCGGTGCGGAGACCGGCTTGGTCCGCAGGTCGGACTCCGGCTCGACCGGAACCTACGTTGTCCCATCGCTTCCACCGGGGCACTACACGGTGACAGTGGCGGTGAAGGGCATGCGGGAGGCGCGCGAACAGAATGTACTCGTCTCGGTAGATAGGGATGTGCCGTTGAATTTCAGCATGAAGCTGGCGACCGCCAACTCTTCGGTGGACGTGACCGCGGGGCTGGAAACCTCGCTGGATCTAACGTCGTCGGCGCAGAGCCAGACCTTGAGCCAAAGGGTGGTGCAGGAGGTGCCGTTGAACGGTCGGCACTTCATCGATCTCTTTCCGCTGGCCGCCGGAACCGTGACGCCACCGCAAAGCGGCAGTCTTTCGGCGCCAACGCGGGGTACGGGAGCCAGCGGCTTCAACTCCGCAGGCTATCGCGAGGACATGACGAACCTGATGATCAACGGGATATCTCATACCGATCTACAGCAGAACCAGATCGCATTTCAGCCGACGATCAACGTTGTAAGCGAGTTCCGCGTGATCAACTCGGTCCCCAGCGCCGAGTTTGGCCGATCCAGCGGGGTCATGGTGAACGTAGCCACGCGCACGGGCACGAATGCATTTCACGGTGAAGCGTATGAGTTCCTGCGCAACAACGTCTTCGACGCGCGTAACTTCTTTAACCCCAGCTCTGTCGCGCAATCGCCCTTCAAGCGCAACCAGTTTGGAGGCGACCTGGGCGGACCTGCGTGGAAGAACCACACTTTCTTCTTCCTCACCTACGAAGGACTGCGTCAGCGGCAGGGCGTCACCATCAACAGCGGCGTGCTCACCGCGGCCCAGCGCACCAGCTCCGACCCCACCGTCCAGCAGTTGATCGCCCTCATTCCCCAGGCCAACAATGCAACCGGCACCGCCTTCATTGGATCCGCCGGAGCGCCGGTTAACATCAACCAGTGGTCGGCGAACCTGAGCCATAGTTTCAGTCCGTCCGATTCCATCAACGGCTTCTATGTCTTCCAGACCGACAAGCGAAATGAGCC
>OCZT010004366.1_pt1 | contig 14258 bp, 12 predicted proteins | sample 1539031 | NCBI WGS metagenome assembly OCZT01 (sample SAMEA3539308, study PRJEB22396) | soil metagenome | biome: tundra; feature: field; material: soil | place: USA | collected 2010-05 | depth 0.15 m
AGAGTCCGGGTGAGTAATGAGATTTGGCAGGGAGTGGTCGCGGCGTCGGTTTCTGGCGGTTTCGGGTGCGGCAGCAGCGCAGGCGGCGGCGGGGCTGAAGGGGTTGGGACAAGCGTCGGGCGCGGCAGAAGATTCAACTAAGGTAGATGCAGCAGCGCAAAGAATGTATGCGCAGGAGGCGGCACGTGCGATGCCTCCGCCGGGAGTGATTACAGGCGGAATCCAGCCGCTGATGGACGGGATGACGGCGCGGCCTCTACGCTATCGGCCGGTGAACGGCGAGTTTGTGATCCGCAATGGTGGGGAGTTCTTCAACCGGCCGATTTATGGGCCGAATAACGACTTCCGCGTGGATGCAGGTGACCGGCCGGAGTTCTCGCTCTACTTGCCGGGGCATGGCGGCAACCTGAAGCTTGGGATTGTGGGCGCTACAGGCTCGAAGTGGGCCGCTAATTGTGATGAAGTTGTGGCGCGATACAGACCGGGACGGATGATCTACGAGATTCGCGATGGTCTGCTCGGCAAAGGAATGTTGCGGGCGGAGTTGCTGACCGCAGCCGAGGGCTCTGGCCTGATGGTGAAGGTCGAGGGAAAGGATTTGCCCGCAGGGACAAGGCTGGCGTGGGCGTTTGCCGGAGTGAGCGGGCACAAGGGACGGAGGGGTGGTGACATCGGCTGCGAGGTGGAGCCCGTGTCGCAATTCTTTCAAGTCCGGGCGGAGGAGTGTGACGGAAACGAATTTCTGATCGGCGGAACGGGCGACCACATATTTGCGCGTGTTACGAGCAAAGCTGCCGAGATGATTTTCACCTTTCCGCTGAACTCCACCGAGTCGCCGACTGTGGTCACGGCCGCTGATTTCAAGGCGTGGATTGCACCGCCTGAAACTGACCTCGCTCGTCGATGGAATGCGAAGGACATTGTCCATCCGATTCTTACCGGTTCCGCCGAGTTGAAGGAAGATGCTCTGTATCTGGGCGTCTATCGTTTTGTCGCTGAAGGGCCGGTGCGAGGGCATGACCCAGGGGCAGACTTCGCGGCGCGGAGCACGTAGGTAGAGGCAGTCGCATCAACCTTAAAGATCGAGACCCCGGATGAGTTTGTGAATGCAGCTGGCGCGGCGATTGGCATTGCTGCGGACACGATCTGGGACGCGAAGCAGGAGTGTGTGATGCACGGCGGAGTGGCGTGGCGCTCGGCACTCGCCGGTTGGCGCGGGCCGTACAACCTCGATGCCCTGGGAAATCATGAACGCGCAAAGTTGCATTTTCGGCATTGGCTGAAGCGGCAGAATGTCACGCCTGTGACGACGCCAGATCCTGCGATTGGTCCGTGGGACCCGAATATTCATCTCGCGCGGAAGGAGGGATTGCTCCACTCCAATGGAGACCTCTCGAACAATCATTACGACATGAACATGGTCTTCATGGATGTGCTGCTGCGGCACTTGATGTGGACGGGGGACCTGGAGTTTGCGAAGGAGATATGGCCGGCGTTGCAGCGGCACCTGGCGTGGGAGCATCGGCTTTTCCGCAGAACGTATGCGAGCGCGGGCGGCAAAAAACTTCCGCTGTATGAGGCTTATGCAGCTATCTGGGCTAGCGACAATTTGCAGTACAACGGCGGCGGGGCGGCGCACTCGTCGGCGTACAACTTTTTTGCGCTGCGAATGGCGGCGAAGCTTGCGAAGGCGCTAGGCGAAGATGGAGCCGGGTACGAGGCCGAGGCGGACCTGATTCATCAGGCGATGCAGGAGCTTCTGTGGGTGCCGGCTCAGGGGGTGTTCGGCGAGTCGAAGGATATACTTGGGCCGCAGACTGTGTATACAAATCCAGCGCTTTGGACGGTGTATCACACCATCGACAGCGAGGTGCCGACTAAGCGGCAAGCGTGGCAAATGGCGGCCGAACGGCTCGCGGTCCTCAAGCATGTTCCGATTCACGGCGATGGCGTGATTCAACCTGAAACGGGTGGCGGATGGTTCATGCTCCCGTGCTCGGACTGGTTGCCGTACGTGTGGTCGCTGAACCTTCTGCTGCTTGCTGAGAACGCGCACATGGCTTTGGCGATGTGGCAGGCGGGGATGAAGGACGAGGCGTATCGGATATTCAAGGGCAGTCTGCTGGACTCGATGTACATGGGATTGTGCCCCGGAGATTTCCATATGACGTCGGCGCTCGACGTGCATCGGCAGGAGGCACAGCGCGATTTCGGCGACCCTATCGGCATCTCGTCGCGCGCGCTGGTCGAGGGGCTGTTCGGTGTGCAGCCGGACTTGATTGCCGGAGAGGTTCGGATTCGTCCGGGCTTTCCGAGCGACTGGGATCGTGCCTCGATCAAGCATAAGGACTTCGATTTTGCGTGGCATCGCGAGGGGCCTCGCGAGACATATGAATTTACCAGCCGCTTGACGAAGGCAGTCTCATTGACCCTGACGCTACCTGCGCGTACTACGAGTTTGCCAGTGGTGATGAGCGATGGGAGGCGTGTGGAGTGCGCTTTCGATACCGCGGCGGTTGGAGCGCCGGCGCTTGCTGTACGCCTGCCGGCCGCGCGGTCGTATCGGCTGAGCGTGGAGTGGCATGGGCGTTCGCCATCGCCAGCGCCCGAGCAACGGAGCTATCGCTTGGGAGAGGTGCTGCAGTTACCCTCCGGAATCGGATTGGGGCTGATTGACGATCCGCAGAAATCGCTTGTGCGCGGCCGTGCCACAGCAGCAGGATTTCATACCGTGTTTGCGAGTGTCCGCCAGGGAGATTGCGGTTGGTCGATGCCCATCTCGTTCGAGGCGAGGGCCGAGGCACCGTCGTTCGTCGCAGTTCCGAGCATGGCAGCGGATGTGCCGGGCGAGCAGATAGACCTCTCCTCCGTACTGAACCACCAGGTGACGGAAATCTTCACGCGTGTTTACGCCGAGCCACGTTCGCCATACTGCTCGCTGGCGTTTCCGGACAACCTGTTTGGAGGATGGGCTAATCCGGATGGCCGAGCGACCATTGACGATGCGGGCCTGCGGGGCACAGGTGGATTACTAAAGACTTCGGTAAGTGTGGACTTCAAAACGCCGGCCGGGACCGCGCCGAACTGCCTGTTTCTGTCTCACTGGAAGCAGGACGCCAGCACGACTAAAGTCGCGCTGACTGGCCGCGCACAGGGGATTTATCTGTTGATGACGGGCAGCACCCTGCCACAATGCAGTCGGATGCAACATGGAACTGTGTCGGTTACATACGCGGATGGGACTGCGACGAAGTTGGTGCTGCGCAATCCGGAGACTTGGTGGCCGATCGAACAGGACTACCTTCTCGACGACTTCCTATTCGTCAACAGTGCGCCATTACCGCCGCGTGTAAGCCTGCGCACTGGGCAGACTCGAATTCTCGATGCGGCGAGCTTCCATGGCAAGGGGCGTGCGATTCCGGGTGGTGCTGCGACGATTCTGCATCTTGCGCTCGACCCCACGAAGGACCTCAGCTCGCTACAGGTTGAGGTAGACCTCTATGGAATCGTTGTGGGGTTGATGGCGGCAACACTGGCGCGGGCTTAGGGTTAACCGGTGCCGTGACGGCCGCAACCTGATCAGGAACGGCCGGAGGCAGTCGCTTCGGCCAGTTCGGCTGGAGCAGGAGAACTGTCTTCGAGAACCGCCCGAATCTGACTAAGACCCCAGTCCAGGTCAGCTCTGTCGATCATCAGCGGCGGCGCCAGTCGGATGACAGAGGCGTGAGTCTCCTTGCAGAGGACTCCGCACTGTTTCAGAGCCTCGCAAAATGGCCGCGCCGGCTTATTCAGTTCGATGCCGATCCAGAGCCCCTTGCCACGCACTTCGACGATGTGCGGGCCGTGAAGACCTTTCAGATACTTCAGAGCATACTCGCCAAGTTCGGCCGACCGCGCCGAGAGATCTTCATCGACGATGACTCGGAGCGCGGCACGAGCGATTGCGCAGGCCAGCGGATTGCCGCCGAAGGTGCTGCCATGATCGCCGGGACCGAAGACGCCAAGGATCTCCCGCGAACTGAGGACCGCAGATACAGGATAGAAGCCGCCGGAGAGCGCCTTGCCCACGATGACAACGTCAGGCGTGACACCCTCGTGCATGTAGGCGAACAGCTTGCCGGTGCGACCGAGACCGGACTGAATTTCGTCGACCATGAGCAACACATTATTCTCGCGGCATATCGCGGCAGCCTGGCTTAGGTAGCCTTCCGGGGGCACGATGATGCCCGCTTCGCCCTGGATGGGCTCAACCATAAACGCGCAAGTGTTGGGTGTGATCGCGCGACGGAGAGCTTCGATGTCGCCGAATGGCACTTGACGGAAGCCGGCCGGAAACGGCCCGAAACCCTGGCGATACTGCTCTTCGGATGAGAAGCCAACGATGGCGATCGTGCGGCCATGGAAGTTGTTCGACGCGACAACGATCTCCGCCTGTCCTGCCGGAATTCCCTTCACGATGGCGCCCCACTTGCGCGCAGCTTTCAGTGCAGTCTCCACGGCCTCGGCGCCGGAATTCATTGGGAGCGCCATCTCGTAACCGGTGAGTTCGTGCAGATCCCGATAGAGCAACGGCAGCTGATCGTTGCGGAAGGCGCGGGAGGTGAGCGTCACCTTCTCCGCCTGACGGCACATAGCCTGAAAGATGGCAGGATGGCAGTGCCCCTGATTGACGGCGGAATAGGCGGCTAGAAAATCAAGGTATCGGCGCCCCTCGGCGTCGTAAACCCATGCACCCGATGCACGCTCGATGACCACGTCCAGCGGGTCATAGTTGTGTGCGCCATAACGGTCTTCAAGGGCTATCAGTTCGGCGGGAAGCATCGTTCGTACCTTCGTGAGTGGGTTGTTGGTAGCGGTGGGCAAAAATCCGCGGCCGCTTCGAGAGCCAACTCACTTAACCTTAACAATGCTACAGGGTTGCATATTCATGCAGGCCGGCGCTGCAACTATATGCACCCTAAGGAACATCCTGCGGGTAGTTTGTTCCAGCTTGAGATGTCCAGAGGCAACTCAGAAATCGAAGGTCAGTCAGCGAATGACGCCTTTACGGTCAGGGCTTCAGCACACTATGAGACTGCGGAAGGAGCAGGATCGGATAGCGACGATGTGGATATCTGCAACTGATCCCCTACTTGTGTCTGGGATCGGGAGATTGTTCCACACGGCAATTCAATTACACTCTTCAACTTCAAACTGACTGAAGTCACTCGAAACGGCACCAGGCAGCGCCAGAGCTTAATAACTTTAAGATTACTGTCCAGGCCAATGACATCGATCTTGAAAGCCATTCCAAAAGTATGGACGCCGGAGGAAGGTTTGATCCACAACCCTCCTCCAGCGTTCAGACCACGTCTTCCGAGGAGACCGAACATCCGCTTCAGCGATGTATCGGCCAACTCGACACTATCTCCAACTGAGACACCACGGGTTGTATTGGTTACTCTGAGCATAAGAATCAGCCAGTGCGACCTATCTTGGATTAGGTGGTTTTCTGCTTCCTGCGGTAAACGATAATTCCCAATACAGCGGCGGCCAACACTCCGGATACGATTTGAACGACGATCATAAGTATTCTCCTTTCCGTTGAGCTTCGGCATTCCTGGATCGCAGTACGTTATGTCCTAAGACACGCCATATCTGCCCTTGTAGAGCCTTCAGTATATGTTCTCTACTACTCAGAATTGCCTCCAAACAACCATGGTGATGTTTACTAGTCTGACTACGCTTGAGAGGTCTGCGCTTGCCTGAATTTCAACCACTCTCTGCGCGTCCCCCGGTATGCAGAGCAACCCTGCCACCGAGGAATCTTGAACTCTTTTGTGTAGGCGGTTACCCGGCTTTCTTGATAACTACTGCCCCATTCCCTTCAGCCCAGCCGAGATATTCAATACGGCCGGAGCAAGCAGCACGATGAAGATGCACGGGAAGATGCATAACACTAGAGGAAAAATGATTTTGATCTTAGTTTTGGAGGCAGCTTCCTCCGCCCGCTGCCTCCGCTTCGTTCGAATGTCTTCGGAGAATCGCACTAACGCCTTGATGATCGGCGTACCGAATTTGTCCGTTTGCGTGAGCATGCTAACAAACGAGTTGAATTCCTCAATTTCTGTACGATCGGCCAGATTCTGCCAGGCTTCGAGTCTGGGCCTTCCGGCGCGCTGCTCACGATTCACCTGCATAAACTCCGCGTGGATGTCCGGGTGGCTAAAGGCAAGCTCACCTCCGACGCGCAACAATGCCTGATCCAATCCGAGGCCTGCATCGACACAGATCACCATGAGGTCAAGTGCATCTGGAATACTGCGGCGAATGCGGTGCCTTCTGCGGCCCGTCTTCCAGTTGAGCCAGAAGTCAGGGACGAGATAGCCGGCAACTCCAAATGCCACTACGCACATTATCGTGTTCGAGCCCATCATGCTGCCCGCGACGGCCCCGGCGAGCGGAGTGAGAAACTGTGCCGCAAAGAATATGTCTGTACTGGTATTTGGATTCATGCCGGCAGCGGTTAATCGCGCCTTCAGGCGTGGATTTTCCGCGAGACCCAGGCGAATTCGCAACTCGGACGCCGCCCCGAGCAATTTAACCTGCAACTGTTCCTTACCGCCGATGGTGCGCTGATCGGGCCGCTCGCTTTCGCTCTTCACTACGTCGAACATGCGCTGTGCCTCGGGCGACGGCCGAAACAGGTTAGGCGTAAGCAGGAGCGCTACCACGCAGAATATGATCAATCCGATTACAACGTAAAAGATGACCGGCATCGCTCTATACCTCAATTCCGTTGATGATCTGCCGGATGATTAGTCCCCCAGTGACCAGCAAACCTATGCCGATATAGGAAAGCATGCGACCCATTGGAGTATCGAATAGCACATTGGAATAGCCCGGATTAATCCAATTAATGACCACGAGCATCACGATAGGAAGTGCGCACAATATCCATCCCGTCATTCGGCCCTGGGCAGTATGGGTCCTGATTTCCCCTTGAATTTTCAGGCGCTCGCGGATAGTGTGCGCGGTGCGGTCAAGGATTTCAGCTAGGTTTCCACCGGTCTCCTTTTGCACGAGAATGCCTGTAACAACTACTCGAAGATCTTGCGATGGAACGCGGTCAAGCATCTGGGTCATGGCGTCGCGTATTGGAAGACCAAAGTTCTGCTGCTTGAATACTTCAGCGAACTCCGAACGCACCGGCTCCGCGGCTTGCTCTGCGACAACATTGATGGATGCTGTCATCGAGTGCCCAGCGCGCAAGGCTCGACCCATCATGTCGATCGCATCCGCGAGGCCCGCGTCAAACTTCTTCATCCTCGCCGCCTTCTTGAATCCCACGTATCCGAAGGGAGTGTAGCCGAACACAGCCGCCACCCCCAGTTGAATCGCAATCACCTTGATCCAGAGCGATACGACTAGACCTCCGATGACGGCTAGGCCGATGCTCGCGAAGACGAGCTTGCTGACGGATATCTTGATATCAGCCTGGATGATTTGCTGCTCAAGTATTTGGGTTAGCCGATATTCGTGTAGCAGGGCATCCAGCCATCCTGAATTCTCGGTGGGCTCCAGCTTGAGTAGAATTTGGGCCTGAGGTTCATCTATGCCAGCTTGATGCGACGCACCAAGGCCTATCAATCGCTTGTCGATAGCTCGTTGGCTCCGCGATGAGCTAGTAACTAGCGCAACGGTTCCAAACGTGATCGTCAATATTGTGGCAAAAGCAATGAAGAGAAGCATTGGTCCTCGGCTAACTTATTTCTACTGAATGATCGGCCATGCCGACAGGTATGGGGATGCCCGCCGACAATAACTTATCCGCACACTTGGGAACGATGCCGGTAGCGTAAAACCTTCCTTTAACCTTTCCGTTGGGGCCTATGCCCTTTTTCTCAAACAAGAAGATATCCTGCATGCTGATGACATCGGAAAATGCGCCGGTCAATTCGGTGATATGCGTGATGCGTCGTGTGCCATCGCTCATACGCGAGGCCTGAACAATGATGTGGACCGCGGCGGCAATCTGTGCCCTAATGGCTTTTTCCGCGATACGGACTTCGCCCATCATTGCCATCGTCTCAAGGCGGGCCAGGGCGTCGCGGGGCGTATTGGAGTGAATGGTGGTAAGCGACCCGTCGTGACCGGTGTTCATGGCCTGCAACATGTCCAGCGTCTCTTCTCCGCGGACTTCGCCGAGCACTACCCGGTCCGGACGCATACGAAGTGCGTTGATAACCAATTCTCTCTGCCGGATTGCGCCCTTACCTTCAACGTTTGGAGGTCTGGTCTCCAACCGCACCACGTGCTCTTGCCTCAACTGGAGTTCGGCTGAGTCTTCGATCGTCACGATCCGCTCGCGCTCGGAGATATAGCTCGACAAAGTATTCAGCAGTGTCGTCTTACCCGAACCGGTTCCGCCCGAGATAACAATATTCAGCCTGGCCCTGACGCAGCCCTTTAGAAACTCAAGCATGGGTGGAGTCAAAGCCTGAAATCGCAGCAGATCCTCTGCTCCAAGCGGCGAGCTACCAAAGCGCCGAATCGACAGAATCGGTCCATCGACAGCCAGCGGAGGAATAATCGCGTTGACACGAGATCCGTCGGGAAGCCGCGCATCCACCATGGGTGAGGACTCGTCGATGCGCCGCCCGACCGCGGACACAATCTTGTCGATAATGTGCAACAGGTGCCGGTTGTCCTGAAATGTAAGCGTGGTCTTCTCGAGGATTCCGCGGCGTTCAACGTAGATCGAGTTATAGGTGTTCACGAGAATATCGCTTATGGTGTCATCTTTTAGAAGGGGCTCGAGCGGCCCGAAACCAAAGACCTCATCGACCACTTCCTGTGCAAGGCGGTCCCGCTCGGTTTGGCTGAGTGGAACGCCTTGTTCATTGATGATCTGCTGGATCACCGCGAAGAGTTGCTGCTGTGCGCCAGGTGTTTCCTGAAGTTCTCCCAGTTTGTCCAGATCGACGCGCTGGATCAATTCCTTGTGAACAGACGTCTTGATGCGCTGTTGCACACCATCACCGACCACCCGGGCATTACGCCCTAGGCGCTCGCTGAGCCTGGTCGAATTCGACGAAGATGCATTTACATCGGACATGTCAGCAGCCATCCTGATTCGTTGTGAAGCGTTCGTTTAGCCTTACTTCCACAAAGAGAAGCCAGATTTTTTGGGAGCGCCATCCTCCGCGTTGATAGCGGGTCCGGCCACGCTGATCACCCACTTGAGCATTTCCGCCGGAAACTCGCCCTTCTGTTTCGGGCTGATAGGTTCACCGACAATCCCTGAGCGCACTACTTCCGCATAGCTATTTGGAAGCTTGACCCCAATCGGCAACTTGATCGCCTTCTCGATTTGCTCGAGGCTGACCCCATGTTGGGAGGAGAAGCGATTGATCACCGCCTTGACCTTTTCCGCGTTCTGCTCATTTTGCGACAAGTTGTCCACTAGCCTGGATAAGTCGCGGATAGCACCGATTTCAGGGGTCGCTACAAGAAATACCTGGTTGGAAGCTTCGATGACCGCGAGGTTTGTGTCGTCCAGTGTGCCGGCACAATCGACGAGAATGTAGTCATACTCGCCACGCAGGAAGTCGAGCGTCTGAGACATTGATTCGGGATCGGTCGCCTTCTTGTCTCCGCAGACGTCAGGAGAGGAGAGAATATCCAGACCACTTGAGTGAGTTGCAATGTAGCCGCGAAGCAACTCGCTATCCAGCCGGCTCAAGTTACGAACCAATTCCTGAAAGTAGTTGCTGCTGCCGTCGATTCCAAGGTAGACACAGACGTGACCCAGCTGCGGGTGATTGTCGATCAGCAGGGTTTTCTTCTTGTGGCATTGGACGAGATACGTGGCAAAGTGGACCGCGAGAGTGGTAGTCCCTACTCCGCCCTTGGATCCAATAAATGTAAGTACCGAGCCCCGCGCAGCATTGCTGGCGGCTCGCGTTGTCCATTGCTGATTGATCCGGCCCAAAGTTTCTGCAAAGGCATTAGGGTCGAATTGCCCACCTATGAAGTCGTTGCAACCCGCACGCATCGCGCGCAGGAGCACCTCGTGATCCTGGCTCACGGAACGTGCAACCAGCGCCGCCTTGCCGGAAAACAGCTCCTGGATATAGGCCGCACTTTCGATGGCCTGATCGATATCTTTGTCAAAGTCAATTACCGCGATGCAATGATGAGCCAACTTCACCGACTGGGGAAATGGCGGTCGTTTTGCAGCCGAAATGTAACCTTCACAATCGGCGGGATGAACGACCCACACCATTCCAGACGCAGTGTCAACGATGTCGGCGGCGAGATCAGGGTCGAGGCCGACGCTAATCAGTGCAACATTGGGAGTACCCGCGTTATATTGAGCTTGAGCCACTGTCGATTTCCTCGTTGCAAAATTGTTGCGAGCTAGAAATGTAAGTAAGAATCTTTTGCCAGCGCTATTTGATCGTCGCGTTGTAGCCGTCGAGAACTAGTCGCTGACGCATACTCTCGGCGTCTTTTTTGTTTGCGAAGGGCCCAACATTCAGGTGCATAAGCGAGTCCTGCGGCTCATGATTTACAGCAATGTCGTATCCATGGCGCTTCAGAGCTGCAACCATGGGCTCCACGTCCGATTCGTGTGAGAGAGCCATGATCTCGACCATCGACGCCGCATTGGCGTGTGTCCCACTCACACCTGGCGACCCCTCGGAATGTGCGGGGTGATGGCCCTGTGCGCCGGATGAAGCAAGGGTAATAGGCGCGGAAGAGTGCTTCGAAGGCGGAACGACCGCAGAACCTATTGCCGGATCAGCGGGAACTACAATCGGAACACTCTGCTGTGTTTGCACAGGGGCCGTTTCGGGGGCCGCGCTTGCCGCGGGAGCACTCGCAGGTGCGGGAGCGGCCGCTGGAGGCGCGACTGGTGACAGATTGCCGAAGGGCGGCCGATCCGGATGCAGCGGCGGGGCCGCTGGTTTAGGGTTCAGGTTCTTTCCCAACGACTTATCAAACCCACCCGTATCCAGCGTGGGAATCGGAAGATCCGGCTGCACAGGATCCGTCATCTCTGTCAGCGGATCAACCACAGTGGGAGTGACAACGACGATCAACTCGGTCGTTGAATGGTTGAGGTTCTTCGACTTGAACAGGTATCCAAGAATAGGGATGTTGGCTGCACCCGGGTTCTTGCTCATGATGTCCGTAGTCCGTTGATCCAGCAACCCGGAAATTGCAAAACTCTGGTTACTCCGGAGTTCGACCTCGGTCTCGGCTCTGCGTGTAGATAGTGCGGGAATCGTAATTCCACTGACAGTAACTGCGTTGCCAAAATCCAGAGCACTTACTTCAGGAGCTACTTTCAGCCTGATTGTTCCGTCTTCGTTTACAATCGGCGTGAATTCCACCTTGACGCCAAATGGACGGAACGAAATCGTGATCACAGGAGCGCTACCTGCGCCGCTGCCTGGCTGGACCACCGGAAATGGGAACTCACCGCCGGAGAGGAAGTTGGCCTTCTGACCGCTAATCGTTGTGATTGTCGGCTCCGCGAGTATTTGCAGAACCTGCTTGGTCTGGAGGTCCTGTATCGTCGTGCCCAGGTTGAATTTTGTGCTGTACAACATGAAGCTGAGCGGATTTGTCGTCGACACGGCAGCTGCACCCAGCGTCGCCGCTGTGGGGAACTGCGATGACGTCGATGTCCCGATGACGTTGTTTCCTCCAGGGCTGAAGAGATTCACGCCCAACTGGAGAAGTTTGCTGCGGTCGACTACGAGGATTCGGACCTGCAGTCGAACCTGTTTCGGATGAACGGGTACGACCGTTAGCGCGTTCGCTACTTCCTTCGCATAGAGTCCAGCCAGCTTTACGGCGGAGTCGGCGATCGCGTCGCTGCCGACCGTCCCGCTCAGAGTTACCCGGCCGCCGCTTCCGTCGATCTTGACGGCGTCGCCGCGCATCGCTTGTGCCATGGCAACTCGGAGTCCGTCGATATCCACGTCGGAGGAGATGACATAGGATTGCGCCTGGCTGGTTTCGTCCAGAAGAGTAAGCGAGCTGACGCCAGGGCTCATTGCGGTGACGACGATCTGGGTCGGACTCAGAGTAACTGAGTTGAGAATGGTGGGGTCCGTTACGTAAACGCGACGCAGACGGGTCTTCGTGTCTATAAAGATGGAGTGACCCACCGTGACATGAAGAGCTTTACCAACGGCTGCAACGCGGCTGACGCTGCTCATCCCATTCGGTATCGAGGGAGCATCGTCGACTGAGGCTCTGGCCGGCGCCTGGACCTGCGCAGAAAGGCACGCAGGAAACATCGCCACTATCAAGATTGCGGCCGCTATAGCAGATAGGCCCGCGCTCCGGATGGTCATCATCGAATTGTGCTCGTTCCTGTAATTTTGCGATTTCACTGGAAGTTGTCCGTTTTCAGTGCAGAGCCCATGAACGTTTCGACTACATACGGTTTAGCCACGACGAGTTGCAGAGATTTGTGAGCTGCTCTCTGCGTGGCCGCGGGCGGGGGAGCATTCATCCCCGAGAGCTCTGAATAGAGTGCCGGAGCACCCTTGAACTCCTCGTGATCAACGCCATTTCTGAGGACGAAATGAACGATGCCTTGCGTACTTGCCAAATCAACGAGTTGAGCGTCGTCGGGCTTTACAAGAAGTGTCACCACGGTTGCGGTGGTTGGCTTCCCTTCCGGGTCCGGCTCCGTTTTCTGTCCCGTCGCCAGGATCTGAGCGTTCTGCAGCACCGTGGAAGTAACAGGATCACCATTAGCGGGCCGCAACGTCACCAGCACATCAACATGGGTGCCTGGGAGCAGGAATCCGGCGACTCCGACAATCTCGTCTGAGCGCAGAGAGATGGCTCTCATGCCGTCTGGGATCTTCATGGTAAGGCCGGTACTGGAGCCGGGATTGGCCAGTTGCCGTTCAAGAATCGGCTCGCCTGCCCCAAGGGGATAAAGGACAATGCGTCCGATCAATGGTTGCGGCGCGGTAAAAGCCCCAGTCAGCGGCATGGATGCCGGCCAATCAACCAAGCGAAGGTTCTCGGCTTTGATCGCCTGACCCGCTTCCATGTTCGCCGCAGCAGCAACATATTGGCTCTTAGGGGGAGGCGGGGCCGCGTTTTTCTTCGAGAACCTCTGGCTAAGCCAGAAGGTGAATATCCCGGAGATTACGAGAGCGATAATGAATGCCGTGGTGAGTCGACGATTTAGCACGCTGCACCCTTATTGATACTGAAAGTAGAGAGTTATTAAGCTTCCGCCGGCGATTGCCAGCGCATACGGCAGTCGTAGTGTTGCGGCATTTCCAAGATTGAGGTCCGGATGTGGTTGCAGGCCCTCATGGGAATGGTGTGTGGCGAGTTCGCCAACGTTCATGATTGTCTGTTGCAGCCGCCCGCGAGCCATAGCCAGAACAAGCGCCATTACACCGCCGGAAAGCGCGGTCAGTACAAGGATGTACGCTATGTGCGACAACCCTGCGATACATCCAACGGCCATGATGAGCTTCACGTCCCCGGCGCCCATTCCGCCTGCGAGATAGAACACGAGAAATACCAGGCCGCAAATAAGTCCAGCGGCGAGAGAAGTTAGTAACTGCTTCCAGCCACCAAGCGCGAGGTGCATGGCCAGTCCAAGCAGGAAGAAAGGAACGGTAATAAAGTTGGGGATCCGCCGGCTCTTCACGTCGAAGACTGAGCCGACAAGAGCGCAGGCCGTCGCGGTCGCAGGATACGTCAAGTCTGATTGAAGAAGTGTCATTGATCGTTCCTGGTAAAGAGTAGGTTGGAATTGAGCCCGGTCATTGAATGAAGGGGTTAGTCTAAAGCTCACATGAACCGCATAGCGCTCATGTGAGCCTTAGCCGGGTTACTAGACAGCGTTGGTGAGTGCGTTGCCGACACCGGTGAAAGTCGTCGCGATCGAATTCGCGAGGCCTTGCATCGCGACAACTGAGCCGAGGCCAACCAGCGCCGCGACCAATGCGTATTCAATCAGGTCCTGACCGGACTCTTCCGTCATCAGGTTCTTCAAAAGCTGCTTCATGTTCTTCATGTTTTCTCCGAACTTGCAGGGTTGGAAAGATCTGCCAGTTTGTGGCCCGCCTGACGATTTTTGTGCCAATCGGCTGAAAGGCACTCGTTGGGCAGGAAGCGGCTTATGTGAGCATTGACGTCTGACGCTCACATAAGCCATTTCGGACTAGGTTACGGCGTTGGTAAGCGAGTTGCCGACGCCATTGAAGGTGTTGCCAATGGAGTTC